>Ga0209016_1000043_pt1 | contig 193599 bp, 213 predicted proteins | sample EPASupsiteSAE305_FD_187265 | JGI IMG/M metagenome (GOLD analysis project Ga0209016, IMG submission 187265) | Bioremediated contaminated groundwater microbial communities from EPA Superfund site, New Mexico - SAE3-05 (SPAdes) (version 2) | ecosystem: Environmental > Aquatic > Deep subsurface >...
AAAACAAGTTTTCCGTCCTTAAAAGAAAATTTAGTGGCGATCTAAAAGCAAGAAAATTTGTTATGCAGTTGAAGGAGATCACCGGGAAAATGATTGTCTGTAACATTCACAGGTTCTTACAATTTCTTGTCATTGAGGTTTTCTACAGAGCAAATTTTTAAGAAACTATCTGTCAGGGTGGCCAGCACGGGCTCTGCGGAGTATTACTGTAACGTGCAGAAAAGAAGAGAGCCGCCGGAGGGACTTGAACCCTCGACCTGCTGATTACGAATCAGCCGCTATACCGCTAAGCCACGGCGGCGCGATACCCCACAATATCGGCTTTTTGCGTTAATAAAAATATGGGAAGATCCTGCTCATGAATATCCGGAGAGTGATGTAACATTCTGGGGAGCTTGTTGATCCTTTGGTGCAATTGTACCGAACTTCCCTTCGTAATCGGCCACGGACTTGGTGAGAACGGCAAGGAGATTCTTTGCATGGGAGGGCGTGATAGAGACGATAGCCTTGGCCCGGGCCTGGTTGACCTGCGGAAGCTGGTGGAGGAACATGAAGGTGAATTCGTCATCTTTGTATGCTATCTGGATCATGTTGCTGTAGACCGGGTCAAGGGTAGGGGGGATATTGACAGATATTTCCTGCGATGACATACTGATCCGTTTGTGCCTGATGGTATGAAAAGATGGTTATGGGAACGTTATGGAAGAACCGCCTGGAAATCTCATCCGAGAAGAAATGATGTCCCGGTTACCGGCAAGTATAATCAGGGTAGATCTCCTACGCTAGAGCGAAGAACAATGACGTCGCCGGCTCAAAAAAAGCATGTCCTGATCTCAGATCTGGTGCGGGTGCATGCCTGCCCGGTACGGTTTTACTACGAACAGCACAATTCTTACACAGAGTCTGATCGTTACGCGGTCTGCAAACAGCTCTCGTATCATCTGGGAAAATCGCTGGATGCAGACGGTATCTGGGAGGAGATTCTCGCCGTCCACCCAGATATGGATCCTACCCTTCGCGATCTTCTCGGTATCTGCATATCAGCCTGCAACAAAACCGCTTGGAAATCCGCTGTCCAGACGGATGTGCGGGTTGCATCGGATAAGTTTGGTATGGCAGGAATGATAGACCGGGTCTTTGATGACGGGTCTTTTTCAATCGTCCGGGCTTCGGGCGCGATGCCGTTTGGCACCTATGCAGCCGACCGGTTGCGCATTGCCGCCATCGCGTTCTGTCTCGATGAGATGACTGGTGAGGAAACCCCCGGGGGGCATGTGGAGTATATTCCCGATGGTGCTTCCCGGTTCCACGAGATCCAGCCACGGGATCGACGACAGGTCATTGCATCCCTCAAGAAGATACGGGAGATCCAGGATGGCGAAATTCCGAAGCACCCCCTGAATGCTCCCTGCAACCGGTGTATGTACAAGGAGAAATGTGAGAGCAGTGTCGGTCAGAGGCTCTCTGAACTGCTCTGATTGTATTTGTATATAATTTGGTGATCTCTAACCTTCTCATCGTAACGTGATTTCATAACTCCGGATCACAAGCGATAACGAAAACGCCAGACATCCGGACCAACTCTTTTGCACGGGAGAATTCGGGCTACAAAATTCTTGTACCCGCGTGACCCCCCCAGCCCCACAAGTACCCTGTCTGCAGATTATTACGTCGTAAAAACAAGGAAAATCGGTGCTGGAAATCAAAGGGGGATGGGGGGGTCGCATGGGTACAGTTTTCATTGCAGCCAATAATCCCGTGCCGGTCATTTTGATCCGGAATGTCCGGTACACCGTCTGAATAATGAGGAATAAATCCAGTTGCAAGGTCTCTTTTTTCAGGTACCACAGGGCTCCAGCGATCCACGTTGTACCCACGCGACCCCCCCACTCCCTCGGGAGTTACTTGGTTCTGGATTTCGGATCGGTCAACCGGCCTAAAGAAACCCTGCCTGTTTTTTTCCATATCCTCTCTCAGGATAACGGCACCTGTGTTGATGCACACCTTGTCATATTGTACCGGGAACCTGTGGTAGTATCACTTTCACCACGCCCGTTCCACTCCCTTTTATCCTGCCATCTGCAACCATCTTGATCCTCACAGAATGGATGTGAAGCAGATGACGACAATACGTATCGAGACCGGCACCCCGGACGGAGACGCACTGGGATTCACCGATGACCTCTTCTCAGGCTGGCTGGAAATGGAGGCAGATAACCGGCTTATCCTCCACTACATCATCTCCCGGTGCAAGAATGAGGGCAACACTCAGAGATTGATACGACAATGGCTCAACGAGGGGTATGATGTACGGGTTGTTATGCCCCGGCCCATCATGCAACACATTCTTGAAAAATTTCACTTTATTTCAACCTTCACGCGGTTCCCGGATCAGTATGAAGGCGATGTTGAAGTGTGGTACAATCCGAGGTTTTTACAATTTGGGGACCGAATAAGTCATAACGGAAGTACTCCTGTACCGGTATAATTCACCTAAAATACGTCCGGCTGAAACGGGTGTTTTCTCGTGATATGAGTGATTGAACGGTTTTATAAAATGTCACGGACAAAAGAGTACACACGTATTGGAAAATAAGTGATATGACTCGATTCAGTCAATTTTGGTGAAGATATGGTACAATTTGATCTTAAGAATCCCGGTAAACTGGCTGTAGCCACCTGTGTCGGATTATTTGCCCTATTTGCACTAATTCTCCGCCTTATGCCCATGTTCACGACACCCACAACCGATATTATGAACCTGGTGGCGATGGACGATCCCTTTTATAATCTCCGTCAGGTTGAACTGATGATCCCCCAGTTCCCCGGGTATGCATGGTTCGATCCGATGACGCTGTACCCAACCGGGAGTACGATCTACTGGGGTCCCCTGTTTCCCACACTCATTGCGCTTGGCTGTCTTATCGTCGGGGCAACCACGCGTCCTGAGATCATATCCGTCGCCCTTCTGGCAACCCCTCTCATGGCGGCAGCCACCGTTGTTGTCATGTATTATGTGGGGAAAGTATTCGGAGACTGGAAGACCGGACTGCTGGCCTCTGGATTTACAGCGATTATCTGCGGGCAGTTCTTCACAGTCTCGTTTTACGGGTATATCGATCATCATATTGCAGAAGTCCTCTTCTCCACGATCTTCTGCCTGATGTACAGTTATGCAATTGTGTCGGAAAAAGACAAGTTGATCGATATAAAAACTTTATCCAGTTATCAAAAAACGGTCATTCTGGGGATCCTGTCAGGACTGGCGTACCTTATTGGTCTTCTTGTCATGCCCACGATGATTCTCTTTGCCATGATCGTGGCGCTCTTTACCCTCATTCAGTTTATTATTGATTTCTACCGGGATCGCTCCAGTGAATATCTTCTCATCATTAACGCCGTGACTTTTCTGGTAGCAAGTGTCGGTCTTCTGGCGTTTGGCCTGAAGCACGCGGGAATTGGTTTATCGATATATTCCCTGGGACATATCATTTCATATTTGGGGATAATCGGGGGAACCTGTATCCTTTATCTGCTTCAGCGATACCTTCACAATAAAGAGAAATATTATTTTCCCATTATTCTCATCGGGACTGCGGTTCTTGTCGTACTGATCCTGAATGTTGTATTTCCACAACTGTACGACCTGTTCATTAATTCATTGTTTGCCTTTTTTGGCCAGAGCTCCGCATCGGATACTGTGCAGGAAGCGCGGGGATGGTCCGTAGAACACGCATGGCAGTCTTTCAACTATGGGCTTATCCTTTTTGGTGGGGGAATACTGGTTCTCATCTATCGCAACCTCCGTGAGGAACATCCTCATCTGGTCTTTGCCCTTGTCTGGTCACTGGTGATGCTCTTCGCCACATGGCAGCATATCCGGTACGAATATTACATTGCCATCAACATTGCGCTTCTCTCTGGTATATGCTTAGGATTTGCCGGCGAACCGGTATGGTTGTATCTTAAAAGTAAAATTCCCGGAATTCATCCATTCCCGGACAATCCCGCGAAATCAGTGGACCGTGAATCGGGGGATTCTCCAAAAAAGAAAGCCGCAAAAAAACAAAGCAAACAGGATAATGGATCTGGTTCTGCGAACCTTCCCCAGAGTCTCCTTGCGACAGTTGTCTGCGTTCTCGCGGTGCTCTTTGTGTACACCTCTGTTACCTACACGTTCTCGATGGTTTCCGGTTCAGGCTACCAGTTGAATTCTGACTGGAAGGAATCGCTTGAATGGATGGGTACCAGCACTCCTGATACTGGCATGGATTATTATAAGATCTACGGCCCCAACACATTCACGTACCCGAATCAATCCTATGGTGTCATGTCCTGGTGGGACTACGGCCATATGATCACGTACATCGCCAAACGCATTCCCAATGCCAACCCGTTCCAGCAGGGTGTAGCTGGGGATTATGGCGCTGCAGCATATTTTGTGTCAACCTCGGAAGATACTGCCAATGACATCCTTGATCATGAAGGAACCCGGTATGTGGTTACCGATATCATGATGGATGATGTCATTTCCGGCAAATTCCATGCAATGGCTACGTGGTATAATAGTTCGGCAGGTCTTACACCCTTTGCAGAGACATTCCTTGTTCCGGGCCAGCAGCAATCTTCGCAGTATAGTGTAGCTGCGTTCATCCAACCGGCCTACTTCCAGACAATGGTAGCGCGCCTCCACACCTTTGATGGGTCCATGACAAATCCATCAGAGGTACTGTATATCGAATATACCGATCCAGCGGTATCGGGATACTCAGTGCCCGTTGTTGTGACTGGTGGTACGTTGAATGCAAGTGAGGCAATGGAAAAATCATCACAATATAATGCCGGTGCCAAGGCAGGGTATCATGCCGGACTCTTCAGCAGCAGTCTCGTTACACCGACAAATACCGTCCCGGCACTCCGTCATTACCGCCTCGTCCATGAATCTCCCTCAAATGTTTTCAATTCTGACGTTATTGATGTCAAATACGTGAAGGTGTTTGAATATGTCAAGGGAGCCCATATACGGGGAACGGGAATTATCAGTGTTCCGGTAGTGACCAATACCGGCCGTCACTTCACCTACACTCAGGAAAGCCTGAATGGGGAGTTTATTGTCCCCTATTCAACAAGTGGGAATCCCTATGATGTGAAAACAGAAGGCCTGTACCGTATCGTGGGAAGCGGTGAGTCCTTTGAAGTACCCGAATCTGCGGTGATGGCAGGTTCATCAATTAATTAATTCTTTTTTAAGTAATCATTGATTCATCAACGTTTGTGAGACAATATACTCTCCGTGGGCTTCGCGGGTGGTTCCGATAATGAGCCATAATTCATCGCCGTGCTTCTCGCATACTCCGCAGGCCTCAATCGTCTCCCCGGCGAGTGCCTGGCCGCTATAAGTGTGCGTGAAGGAGAGGACTCTGCTTACCTTCTCATGTTCTACCTCATAGATGGCTGGATTGTCAAACGCAAGGGACGCATTGGTCACTTTTGCCTCAATCGTCATCATTCCCAGTACTTCCCCTCTGCCAGAGGGCATGCTCTGGATCTCATCATACGATCGGGTAAAGAGAATATCGAAGTAGGTTCCATCGATCTGTCCCCGGTTCCACTTCCGGTGTTCGTGAAGAACGAATGTATCGTAAGAGATATCCGGCTTACGTTTATCGTAAACCTTGTGCCACATCTCTTCCGATAAGCCCTCTATCCTGCCATCACGGATTCCCTGCCTCACCAGTGCCTGTGCAGCAAACCAGTGTTTCCCATAGACTACCATATCGATGTCAGAGCTTTCGTTTGCGAGCCCGCAGAGAAGTGAACCGGTACAGCCAACCGTCCCGGGCGGCTGATTGAAGAGATTGACCAGTTGCCGTACCCGGGGATTTTCGGTGATAATACGACCTATCTCAAGATCCGGTTTGAGGATCCGCTTCACATCCCCATGGGGAATGCGGTGAAGAAGACCCGCGTAGGCCGGTTTTTTGCGGGCAATCAGGTCATATGCATCGTCAAAATCGTACTTTGTATAGCGGCGGCCGGACCGGTCCACGCGTTCACCATGATCGTCAGGCACATACCTGAGGACGCAGCCAATCCGGTCATCATTATCATAGGTGGAGACAGCATACAGCCAGCCGTCTTCATCCTCGATAAAATCCCGAAGGCGAAGAACCATATCATGCACCCTGATATTCAAGCAGGAACCGTGCAACCCTCTCGAGGTTGGCCCCGGGGCGCAGGATTTGTTTTGTGGTAAGATCCACGACCGTGCTTGGTGTGCCGGGTAAACGTCCTCCATCGATCAGCAGATCCCGCGGGATCGTACATTCTTCAGGAGTAACCGGGTCTTTTGCTCCGTGAAGGTTCGCACTTGTGGCAGTGATGGGAGTATCAAATTCGGTGATGAGCCTGATCGCAAGGGGGTTTGCCGGTATACGGATCCCGATCAATCCGGTGCCCCCGGTCAGGATGGGGGGTATACAGTTCCGGGCAGGCAGAACCACGGTCACCGGTCCCGGGAGGAATGTCTCAAAAAACTTCTCCATCCATGGTTCGGTATGGGAAACCGCATTGAGCATATCGATATCGGCAACAGCAATCGAGACCGGCATGGCAATGGGCCGTTTCTTGGCTTCAAATACCTTCAGGATCGCTTCATCGGAGAATGCATCTGCTCCCAGACCGTATACCGTTTCGGTGGGATAGATGACGATCCCGTCGCGCATAAGAATTGAGACGGCCCTTGCGATAATATCCATTCAGAATTCCTGTCCACGAACCCGGTTGATATCGAATACTGCCTTGCTGCTTACCTGCATCACCGCAAAAACCCCCGCCTGGATGGGATCGGTGACTACCAGGTCTGCGTGGGCGGGGACCGTTCCCGCCATCTTGAGAGCGATGACCGGAATTCCCGCTTCCCTGACACGGTCAACCGCATTCGAGATCTCTCCTCCCATGATCGATCCGGCGAGTACAAGGATCGATGCACGGGGCAGGCGGGCAACCGCATCCACGGCAAGGGCGAGGGTACGTTCGCCTACCAGAGGTATCGTGTCAACGGAGATGCGTTCCCCACGGATGTTATGCCGGTCCGCCTCATTGACTGCACCAAGGGCAACCTGTGCAACCTGGGCCCCGCCCCCGATAATGATGACCCGCGACCCGAAGATGTGCCCGAATGGCTGGTATGTCTTGACATCCCTGACAGAAGGGATCGCATTCAGGTCCCTGATAAGGCTCTCATTGTTTCCGGTCTCAGAATCATATTCAAAATAGAGTTCAGCCATACCGCAGTAGGGGCCGGAGTCAAATACTTCCTGGTTGACCATGACAATATTGGCCTCATGATCTGCGACTACCGTGGTAATATCCCGGAGCGCTCCCCTCCGGTTTTCCGCTATGATTCGTATTGCAGATCGTTCAGGTGTTGGGTCGGTCATTCCAATGCGATAACCGGGGATCGAACCCGGGTTAGAAGCTTGGGAAGCTCCTGTCCTACCGCTAGACTATTATCGCACACGTGTCTTGTTGCTCTCTAATATTGCGTGATTTTCAAATAAATATATCCCGTCTGGCCCGGTTATTGGTTCAACATTATTAAGTGTCCGAAAGAACGTACTCATACGTGAATTGTAGTAACCGCAATAGTATCTCTGTGCGGTTGCCAGAAAATCCCTATCAATCCCCAGAAATACAGATGATGCCTTATGAAATCACAACTCCGGAATGTTCTCCCGCTCCTTGTCCTGTGTCTCCTGTCCCTGGTATGCTTCACTCCTGTTATGGCTGCCACCGGTGATGCGGTCACCGTACTGTATCAAAACTCCTTCTCGTCAGATCCCAAGTGGACCACGATTTGTCCAAGTTATTATTACTGGGATCCCAGTGCTCAGGTATACCATTTCTCGGTTGAACCGTCATCTGGATGTTATGCGTATACGCCTATTTCGAAGTACGAGAAAGGGCCATTTACCCTCGAATACGATCTGATCCTGAATCACGTTGATGAAGGGACGACTTTCCGTCTTGGCTTTTCCGGTGTAGAGATGGATCCGGAGTCCGGTCCTAACGTCCTGACAGAGTTCACGAATGCAAAAAATGGCCAGATCATGTGGCTTCACCTTGTCACCCCGGGAAACAAGATGGTGGAGGTCAACAGTAAATCGGGAGATACCCAGTCCAGTGGTGATATAGCCTATAAAGGATCGACGGCCAATTATGAACTCAATAAAACCTACCATATCACGTTAAATTATAATGAGGGTCAGCGCATCCTTACGATGAAGGTAAACGAGAAGACAAGCGGGAAGGAGATCTGGGGATATTATGTGAATACCATGGAAGATCTCCGTGGAATGAACCGGATTTACCTTGGCGCCATCGGTGATTATGGTATGATGAACCGTTATGCAACAGGGTATATCGATAATTTACGTCTCACCGTTCCCGCGGATGATACTGTTGCCTCGACAAATCCCACAACGGCCGTTACTACTCTCCCTGCGGTTACCGTACCCACAAGCAAGAAAAATACACCGGTTGCCACACGCACCTCTGCGGAAATCCCCTCGCCAGTGTCCACTCCGGAATCTCCCCTTTCCGGATCCACCACTATCCTCGCATTAGGTGCAGCTTGTCTGTGTTGCGCTCTCTTTTCCCGAAGACGGAACTGATCTGAAATAGAATATATCCTTTTTAGCGTCTTGAAATATTGAGTGAGCAATTCCCTCATTAGGAATTTTATTCGTTGTTGTATGAATCGGACTCGATTGCCAATATCATACTAAACACAAAATGCGTGATGCGTGTGTATGATTATCGGGGCTGTGAAAATCCCCGGGACTCTGGAGATCACTGAACAGTCACAGTTTTTAAGATATGGGATCGCTTGAATTCAGGTATGGCATCAACGCTCTGGTGTTTTACAGATAATGCTGGAAGACCCTCTGTATCATTGGGATGTCTGACAGGAGATAATTGAATCATTGTAGTCAGAGGAACCCTCGGTAATAATCATACCTCCCCCACAGTAATCGGATATGGTGTGCTCAGTAATGCCAATGCACCTGCCACAATCGGCAGGATCCATACCAATTGCCGTTGACGGGGATATTATGAATGCTACCGAGAGCAGGACCAGTGCAAGACCAATCAGAGCGATGCCGGCATTCATTATAATGGACTTCCTGTTTCCAAATATTTCGGTGATATCCCAAATCAGACCGGATATTACCTGATTATCCTGTTCATGTCACATCCACTTAAATACCCAGAATTCTCCGGGTTGGTGTCCATAACCGTAAGGTTATACCGTATAACCTTACGGTTGAACTCTGGGGGAGGAAATATAAACCGTCATGCCCTTATCTTCTCATAACGATCAGGAATAATTCAGATTTACAATAAATTCCCTGGAGGAGCGCTATGGATTCCCCGGATAAGTCTCCCACAATAATTATTCATGAAGATACCGATTCGCTTGAAGAATTATCGGAATACCTCGACGTACTTTCGAGCAGCGCACGGCTCCGGATCCTGAAGTTCCTTGAGAAGAAACCCCGGGACGCACGGTCCATCTCAAGGGAGATCGAAACAAGTTATGAAAATACGAAGAAGCACCTGGACAAACTCCTGAGTATCGGGGTAATAAAAAAGGACGCGGGTCTTGGTGCACCGACCTCAAAAGGGATACATCCGGTCTGGGAATATTCCCTTGTCCCGGGGGGTCTTGAAGCGATCATAAGGAATCTGGGTCTCTTCTCCAATGCCCGGTTCCAGGTTGTCGGGAGTGAGATCTCGCGGCGTCTCGATGAGGTGAAAGGAACCCTCTCCAAGGAAGTGCTGGGAAATGTCCCTGCAGCCATCGTATTGGGCGGACCGGATGATGGGAAGGTCTTCCTGCTCAGGAACGATCGAATCAGTATTGGCAGGATCGATCCCGAGAATCCCAGATCGTTCCGCCAGGATCAGGATGTCGTCCTCTCTGATGAGTATACCGCAGTAACCCGGATATCACGCCCGCACGGTAGATTCCTCCTGGAGAATGGAACCTGGTACATTGAAGATTGTGGAAGTACCGGGGGATCCCAGCTGAACAGCCGGAAACTCGAAAAGAATGACCGTACTGAAGTTCACGATGGCGATTTGGTTGAACTCGCAAAGGGAATCTCCGGTGTCCGGCTTCTCATGATCATCCCCGGCACCCGATAATTCATGAAACGTCTGTATTGGGTGGTACCAGATGTCGATTAGTACTTTGGATGTAGTACCGGAATCTGCAAATAATATGTCTCGTGTGTATCCCATGATTCGACTGCATCGGCTTTTAGTAAGTCTGGTAGCACTTATCCTATGTTGTGCAGTTCTGTGCCTGCCGGTATCAGCGGCTGAACATTCCGTTGCACCCGCGGGTGCCGAGTTCTCCAGCATCAAGGATGCCATCGACTGGTCTATCGGGGGTGACACGATCCGTGTGGAAAGCGGAACCTATACGGAGAACCTCAAACTCGACAAGAAACTGGTCCTTATCGGTATTGATACCGGTGGAGGAGCCCCGGTCATTGCGCCTTCAAAGACCGGGAATGTGGTGGAGATCCATGCTGACGGCTGCACGGTTCAGGGTTTTACTATCCAGAACAGTGCCACAGCAAGCGGGATTCAGGTGAATTCGCACAGCAATACGATCCGGCAGAACACCGTACGGAATAACGTTGTCGGAATCACCATCGTATCCGCTGACAAGAATACAATTCTGAATAATGTGATCTCGGATAACAACCGGGCTGGGCTTGTCCTTGAATCTGCCAGTGTCAGCCAGATTGACGGAAATACCATACAGGATAATGCCATCGGTATAACCCTTGACGCCAGCTCACGATCCAATGCCATCTCGCGTAACCTGTTTGAGAATACCCAGAATGTGCTCTCAAAAAGTCCCAGCTCCTTGTGGAGTACGGCAGCCACCTTCCGGTATACCTATCTCGGGAAGTCATTCCAGAGCCGTCTGGGCAATCACTGGAGTGATTATAAAGGTCAGGATACAGACGGGAATGGAATTGGCGATACTCCCTATGTGACAAATGTGAACACCGGAACGAGCGGGGATTCTGTCACTTCGTATGAGAATGATGGGTATCCCCTGATGGATCCCCTTGTATACTATTCCGGGATTAGTATGGTCACATCGCCCTCGAGCAGTTCCCCCGTCCCGACACAATCTCCGAGCAACTCTCAGTCGGTCAAACCCACGGGGTCCCCAAGTATCGTCCCGACAAAAACACCCCTCGTAGTCAATCCACCCCCGGCGGGGGCGGATAACCGGGCTCCCCAATTGTTTCCCCCGCTGGCCCTGATGCTCATTATCATTGGCCTGGTACTGGCCGGTATCGGTCTGTATCTGTTTGGCAGGGCACGCACTGAAACCGAATCTTCCCTCCCCTCCTCCATACCGGGTGTTACACGTGCGGCTTCAGTTCTGAAAACCGCCGTAGAACGGACCTGGGCACTTGTCACAATCCCGGTATTCGGTACGAAAGTGGGATCCGCAGAAGAGACTGTGGCATCATCCATGCCGGCAGCGACCGACCAGAAGAATTACTTTCCCCGTGAACTGGAGAACAAATATACGGATATCTCGTTTATCGGGAGGGGTGGTATTGCCTGGGTCTTCTCTGCCATCCGCAAAACGGATGGGGTGCATGTTGCGGTCAAGATACCCATCAGTTTCGATGAAGTGACCGGCAAGTGTTTCCTCAACGAGATTGCCGCGTGGGAAACCCTGCGCCATCCCAATATTGTTGAGGTATGTGCCGTGAATATCCTGCCGGTTCCCTATGTGGAGATGGAATTTGTTCCCAGTGCCCTTGAGGCAATCGAAAAACCAATACCTGTCTGGAAAGCCGTACATCTGATCACCGGTGTGGCAGACGGCCTCAGGTACGCTCATGAACACGGGTTCATTCACCGGGATATCAAACCACATAATATCCTTCTGACCGAGGAATACGTGCCCAAGATCACCGATTGGGGAATGAGCAAGGTGCTTGCGGCGGATGTGAAAAAATCCAGTGTTGCAGGTTTCTCTCTCTCCTACGCGGCCCCGGAGCAGGTCTCCCCTTCGGAATTTGGGAGAACTGATGAGCGGACTGATATCTACCAGCTCGGCGTGGTCTTCTATGAACTTGTCACCGGTTCCATTCCCTTTGGCGGCGAGAGCATCGTGGCAGTTGGCAATGCAATTCTGAGGGATGCCCCCATACCCCCATCAGAATATAATCCCGATGCAGAGGCCGTGGAAAAGATCATCCTGAAATGTCTTGAGAAAGATCCGTCCCAACGGTTCCAGTCCGCTGTCGAGTTCCTTGAAGCGCTTCGTGGGTATCTGGATGAGGACGATTCATGACAACCTCCGATCTGGCAGATCAATCCTCGGGGAAGCGGTATGAACCCGCTACCTGCGGGCATTGCGGCGGAGAAGGCTGCCTGTACTGCAACAAGACTGGTACGGTGCTGGTTGCCGCTCCTAAAAAACCCTGCAAACATTGCGAGGGTGTGGGTTGTATCTACTGTGGGTTTACCGGCTGGACCTCCCCGAAAGGAAAATACGACTGATTATCAGCGGAAGGCTCCTTCAATCCTGCGGGGAATCACGCACTCCTCAAATCGTTTGGCGAAATACCGGTCGGTCATACCTGCGACAAAATCACGGACGAGTTCAGGGTTTGTAGCAGATTTGAGATACCGGGGACTTGTCCAGCCCGTGGCAAGGAAGTCGCTCACGATCTTTGCATTTTTATCCCCGTTCTCAAGAGCTTCAAGACATGATGAGAAGAGTGTCTCGTACATCCGCTCGATCTTTGCACGTTCAGAGATCAGTTTCGGGTTGTTGTAGATCGTTTCACGGGAAAAAGTGCGCATTGCGATCAGCGCCCGTTCGACGTCCCTGCTGTACGCAATGAATCCTTCCGTCTCGGTCTCGCTGTTCTCCAGCAGATCATAGATCAGGGTGTTGATGATCTCGGCATTGGTAGTACCAAGCACGTCCCGGGCGATTGCAGGAACCTGTGTTTCTTCAGTAATGAGCCCGATATCCCGTGCATCCTGCAGATCCCTTCCGATATAGGCAATCGTGTCGGCAAACTTGACCACGCAGCCTTCCAGTGTCATGGGGGCTGATGAACCCGTTCCCTCTGCATTACCCTGCACTTTTTGATCAAATGCATCCCAGTCCCGGGGATGTTCGGGAGCAATCCGGAGATCGTCAGCCTCACCGTTGTGGCAGAGAATGCCATCCAGTACCTGCATAGTCAGGTCACAGTCCTCGATCTGGTCAAGGAAACGGACGCTCTGGACATTATGGGAGAACCTCCCGATGCCGTGTTTCTGGCAGAGCGCCGAGAGGCAGGTCTCGCCAAAATGCCCGTAGGGGATGTGGCCGATGTCATGGCCAAGGGCGATGGCTTCGATGAGATCTTCGTTGAGGCGCAGGGACCGTCCGATTGTCCGTGCGATCTTTGAGACCAGCTGGACATGGATGACGCGGTGGGTGATGTGATCGTTTTCCACGAGATAGAAGACCTGGGTCTTGTCGATATACCGGGTGTACGCCCGGGTGTGGATGATCCGGTCGGCATCCCGTGAATAGGGTGTACGGATGTCCTCGGCTTTCCGGTTGTGGCGCCGCACTGCACCCGCACTGGTTGCTGCGAGCGGGGAGAGGAGTTCTTCGCTCTTCAGGGTCTGGTCGTGGATCCGGGATGCGAGATCGGAATCAGGTTCCCGTCTCCGCGCCGGTCGTTTCATGGATGCTGTTTAGGCCGCAGAAGGTGATAATTCTGACGAAAAGAGGAATTGGGGGGATTTCAAAAATTGTGCAGCTTATCTCCCGTAGGTAACATACGCCTCACCATATTGTACAACGTGGCCCTGCAAAGCGGCAACAAACTGCTCTTTTGTCGCCCCGCCTTCCAGATCAAGTTCGGTATCAAGCCCGTAGACCTTGAAGAAATACCGGTGGGTCTGCCCTTTGGGGGGACAGGGCCCCGAATACCCGATGGTACCGAAACTGTTGATACCCTGAACCGCCCGAATCGGGAATTTCACTTCCCTATCCTTGGGGATATTCTCCGGTATGAATCTGGCCAGTTCCATATTCCATGCGATCCAGTGGACAAATCCCCCGCCACTGGCTGAATCCGGGTCATTCACAAGGATTGCAAGGCATTTTGTCGTCGCTGTATTGACGCCCCCGACATCGATCTTCGGGGAGCGGTTATCCCCGTCGCAGGTATAGTCACTGGGGAGTATCCCCACGGCAATCTTGATCTGAAGTCCCTCCATAGGTATATGTCTCCTGTAATGGGATAACGAGCGGGCTGGATAATAAAACTGCCGGTTACGGCAGGTTGACTATGTGGGGACGGAGGGAGCATCCCTTCTGCACCTATATCGCATCTTTATTGTCTTCCGCGCACTATTGTTAGGATTGCAAACGGATCCCAGGAGTCAATCCATGGCAACGAAAAAAACCCCGAAGACTAATAAGGCAGCGGATGAGGAATGCCAGAATGAATGTTCCAGTTGTGCAACAGCATCCTCCTGCAGTTCGGCAAAGAAGGGACCGGTAGGTCTCCCCCCCAAAGCTGAGATGGATGTCAAGCACGTGATCATGGTGCTCTCCGGCAAAGGTGGTGTCGGGAAATCGACCGTCTCTGTCAATCTTGCCTATGCGCTTTCCAACCATGGCAAGAAGGTGGGTCTTCTCGATCTCGATATGCACGGCCCCAACATCCCCAAGATGCTGGGAATCGAGGAGCACAAACTCGCGATGATGGACAATAAGATCGAGCCCGTCCATGTCACCGGCATGCTATCAGTGATCTCGATGGCGTTCCTCCTGCCCGATACGACCACGCCGATCATCTGGCGCGGTCCGATGAAGATGGCAGCAATCCAGCAGTTCCTTTCAGATGTCAACTGGGGATCGCTTGATTACCTTGTTGTTGACCTCCCTCCGGGAACCGGTGATGAAGCCCTGACCATTGCCCAGCTTGCCCCTAATGTCCGTGGTGCCGTGATCGTCACCACCCCTCAGGATGTTGCAACGCTGGATGCCGTGAAGTCAGCCAAGTTTATCGAGAAACTCGGTCTTCCGGTCATCGGTGTGGTAGAGAACATGAGCGGGATGATCTGCCCCCACTGCGGAGAAGAGATCGACCTCTTCGGTAAAGGTGGAGGAAAGAAGATCGCAGAGGATCTCAAGATCCCGTTCCTCGGTGCCATACCCCTTGATATCGAGATGCGCAAGGCTGGGGATGAAGGCCGTCCGTTCATCATCCGGCGGGCGGATAGTCCCACGTGGAAGAGCGTGGACGCGGTCATGGAATCGCTGATCAGGGTCGTTGAGGGATAACCCATGGATTACCTGCGGATTCTTACCGGGAAGGAAAAACCTCTCCCGATATACACGGGCATTGTTGCCGCTCTTGAGAACCCGCTTGTATTTCCCGATCTGCTTGAGCCCCTCTACCGGGAAGCGATGAACCTCGATGACGAGACGCTCGATCACTTCCGGTTCTCGCTGATGCGGCTTCAGCTCTATGCGGATATTCACCGGAATGAGGATCTGGAGCAGGCAATGACCATGAAATATGTTGCGCAGGTACTGGAAAAAGTGGTCTTTGGGTCTCTCATCATGGAACCGGCTGAACCCGCTGCGGACTGATCTTTCTCCCCATAAACTACCCTGACCACTACGTTTTTATCGATGTAAATGTGCACTGGTGATATCCTTATGTGCACTCCCGCCTAATACTGATCAATCAACTGCCTGAACGGTTCCGGCCGGTATTCAGGCACCCGTTAGTGACCGGAAAAATCATCCGGTCCCCCTTATGGAGAATTTATGACGTCACGCATGCAATCTCCGCACACCACCTGTCCGGGATGCCAGGAAGAGGTATTTCTTGACGAGTTAGTCGGAGGCAAATGCCCCCTGTGTGGCTGTACGCTTGAGGATTTTGAAGAGTCGTTTGGGGAATATGATGGTGTCCTTGACCGCACCGATCTCTCGTGGCTGGTCTTCAATTACTTTGTCTTCAAGAAGTTCGTGGATCTTGGAGTGCCCCCCTACCAGATCATGGAGTTTGTGGCCACTTACGGGCAGAATGTGGAAAAACCCCCCGAAGAGTGGGAGCGGACTGAGTTCGTACTTGAGATCCCCATGAAACCTTGGGACCGGATCCTCCCGAAATACTGCTTGAAATGTCACCGCTGGTTCCTGCATGGCGGGAAAAAACAGATCCGTGGCGATATGCGCAAGACCTCACTTGCCGTTGAGTTCGTCTGCGACCGGTGCTGAGGGTCTTAACGTTCTTTTTTTTCAATGCACATAATCCAGTGATGTAACATTCCCGGTCTGGATATCAACCCACCCGATTCCTACTCCAAGCGAGGGATCCCCACGGATCGTGGTATCATCGAAAACAACTTTCCATTCCAGAGGAACGCTGCCGGGACGCTGGCTGGTACCGGGAATATGCTGGTTGTTCCACCGCAACTGGGAGGAGATGATACGGATGCTCTCCACGTTTGTGGGGAACCGGTTCTTTGCCGCTTCCATGACAGCAAAGATCGCATCGCGCTGCATAACGGTACGATCTCCTGATGGGGAAAACGCGAAGTCCGGGGTTGTCCAGACGCGATCATAACCGATCACCGTACCGGTCTCGGCATCGACTGCAACGGTAATGCCATCGGTATCCACCGGATGATCGAGATACTGACGCTCAAAGGAGAGAACAAATTCACCGGCTGCAGGGACTGATGGGGTTCCCCAGCTGTCATACCTGCTGGAAGTGAGGTTGAGGGGGAGATCAGTGACCCCATTCTTTTCCGTGATGAACCGGAGGGCATGATCCTGTGCCACATCCTGTGTAATTGATGGGGATGTTTTTCGATCGGATGCCGGAATATGGCGGGAGAACGAGAGAATTTCCCCGGTTTCAGCATCGATGCGGCCCGATACAAGGGGCAGACTTCCCGAAGAGAAGGAGAACTGCCATACATTGCCATATGCCGGGCTGACCGTATACCAGATCTTCGTGGTATCCAGTGAGTGTGCAGGGAATGCAGTGGCAGCGATCCTTTCTGCCTGTGACTCTGTTATGGGTGCAGTCTCTGCGCCAGGAGTGTAGGGAGTACCTGTTGCAGCATCGATAAAGATGACAAATGGAATTTTCTTCTGGATATTTTCAAGAGGGAACACTTCAAACCCGAAGAGACTGTGGGTGGATCCCGTGGAATAATTGACGCTGCGGATCGCGTACTGGCTTTCAGGGTAATAACTCCTGAATGCCGCTACGGCTCCTTCGAGATCGAGACTGTTACCGGTTACGGTTACCGGCACTCCGGGAGCAATGGTGTAGGGCCTGATCGGTGTTGCTGTGACCGTGAGTGTATCTGCGATGGCAGGTGTTGCCTGTGAAAGGGTGGATGCAGTGATAACTGCGGGTGAAACAAGGGCCGTTGATTCTGGGGTCGGAACTTGGGTATCAGTTGTGCCGGTGCTCGAGAGTCCGAAGATGCCGATAAGGACAATCGCAATGATCGCAAGGGCAAGTGCGATTGCAAGGATCTTTTTAAGGAGTCTGCCTCTCTGCTTTTTGCGGATCTTCTGCTGGTACCTATCAGGGAGATAGGGTTCGGAAAAGTCGTTGTCCCATGCCACAGGTACTTCACCAGATATACAGTGGTTATCCGGCATCAGGTAAAAACCGGGCTGTTCTAAAAAAGGTACAGGTTATGAATTTCGGGATTGGGATGGCAGTGCAGGATAGGATTTTTTTAAAATACGTTCACCATTCAACCCGGAACCCGTGGAATTCCCCGGTGGCCGGACCCGGGTGGACCCGAATGTCTTCCACACGGATTACCGGATTGTCCCGGGCATGTGCCAGCCGGACAAAATCGGCGAGTGCTGCAAGCGAACTCTCGGCTACCATCTCGACGGTGCCATCAGGCATATTCTTCACGTATCCGTGAACTCCGGTGGCCTGAGCACAGGTAGCGATAAAGTGCCGGTATCCCACTCCCTGCACCCGGCCCTTTGCCACAGCCGTGATCCGCTCCATACGGTACTTGAAGGAACCGGAATATTCATAAATTTTGGGAAATGAGTACGGGATTGGTGAACCGGGTTGTGCAGGTTTGAAAAACCGGATCCTGCGCCCTTAAATAATCCGATATCTGAATACCTTGATACGAAGGATGGTCAGCCGTGAACAAAGGAATGCAGGCTACTGTGGATCTGCAGGATATGAAAGATCCCGGTTACGAGATCTTCATCATCTTCGTCTCTATACTCTCGGTCATCAATCTCCTTGCCACATGGGTTCCCGGTATCGATCCGGATGCCATCCATGTCCTTTCGGTCATCAACTTCTTCTTGACCATCATATTTCTCGGGGATTTCCTCTACCGAATGGTGACTGCCTCGTCCAAGGCCCATTACTTCTTCCGCGACTGGGGATGGGCTGATCTCCTGGCAAGCATCCCGGCCTTGCGTATCCTCCGGCTCTTTCGGATCTTCAAGGCGTATCGGCTCCTTCGGAAGTACGGGGCCCGTAATATTCTTGGCAAACTCAAAAAACACCGGGCCGAGAGCGTGCTCTTTATCGTCATCTTCTGCGTGATGGTAGTCATTGAGAGCGGGGCATTTTTCGTACTGATGGCCGAGCGGTCGGCACCGGATGCGAACATCCAGAGCGCCTCCGATGCCATGTGGTGGGTGTACGTCACCATCACCACCGTGGGGTATGGCGATCACTACCCGGTGACCACTGCAGGAAGGCTCGTGGGCATTGCCGTAATGACCATGGGGGTCGGGCTCTTTGGCACCCTTGCCGGGTTTATTGCCAACAAGCTTCTTGCGGATCCCCATGACGATGCCGGGGATAAGGGTGCGCCCCCTGATGAACCGGGTTTTTCGGATATCCGCGATATGCTCAACGAGCAGGCCCGGCAGACTAGTGCGATCCGGGAACGGCTCGATCGGATTGAACAACACCTTATCGAGAGAAAACCCTGATTCTGTGTGAGACTTGGGACAGATATTCCCGCTCCTTTCGTTTACTTCTCCCGTCAGTAACCCCCCCATAACGGCTGGGATACATGTTTTTAAAGGATCGCACCCCCATCTTAACCGCACATTGCAGGCAGGGGTGTACGGGCATGAAATGGCAGTATCTCATTATTATCGGTATTCTGATCGGGGTCGTCCTTGCTGCCGGGTGTACTGATGAGGATGCCTCACCCGTCGCACCCCTCCAGTCATCCATGGATGTAATCATGCCCGGTCAGTCCCTCGTCGTGACCAGCGATGTAACCGGTGATGGCATTGCCGGGGGAACCATTGATACGATCACGGTAACGGTCTCGCTTGCGCCTGACAAGAAGCCCGTGGACATGGAGAAGATCGCGGTTTACTATGCGGACATGATCAAGACCGAGACCCTGACACCGGTATCAGGATTCCGGGGCGAGCCGGGGCAGGGCGAGTGGGCGATCGTTGAAGTGAAGAACCAGGTCGGCAATACCAACAACCGGCTGGAGGACCGGGAAGGGTTTGTGCTTCGCATCAACCCGAAAACCTATCTCCCGGCAAACCGGATCATCACGCTGGTCATACGGGCACCGGGTGATATCAACCCCCTCACCATCAGGAGAATTGCTCCCCCGACCATACTTGCACAGGGAAATATCCTGACCTCCCCGTGAGGGACTTTTATTCAAAATTTTGGGATGAATTCGGCCAGAAAAAGGTTTTTTAATAGGTCCGTCCGACCAGTGTTGCCTTGCCGGGCTTCCCGCAGACAATGCACTTCCCATCTGTGGACCCAACATAGGGAGAACGAACCTCCGTGCCAAGGATGCTGGAGTTTGCCTTCTCCTCGATTGCATCCCCGCAGCCTCGTTCCCGGCACCAGTGGACGACTGCAACCTTTCCTTCGTTGAGCGCAGCATTGAGGGAGTCCATTGAGTCCACCGCGCAGAGGTGCGTCTTCGTATGCTCCTCGGCCTTTGCACGGATGGCGTCGGTGATCTCTGCGAGCACCTTTGTCACGCCGTCAACAACAGTTGCGAGCTCTATTGACGACTTCTCACCCGTCCGCTTAACGGCCATCACTTTCCCGCCGTCAAGATCTCTCGGACCCAGTTCGAGCCTGAGCGGTACTCCCCGGAGTTCCCACCAGTAATATTTCGCACCGGGTCGCATGTCGCGGGTATCTATCTTCACCCGGAAGCCGGCAGCCTTGAGATCCGCCTCAAGTTTTTGTGCAGCAGCGAGCACGTCATCGTGCCGTTTCCCGATCGTGATCGGGACGATAACGGCCTGCACAGGTGCCACGGCCGGTGGGAGGATTAAGCCCTTGTCATCGCCGTGCAGACTGATGAGGGCCGCAATGCTCCGCTCCGAGATCCCATAGCAGGTCTGGTTCGCGAGCTGCTGTTCCCCGTTCTTGTCCTCATAGTTGATGGAGAACGTCTTCGAGAAGTGCGTACCGAGATGATGGACGGTGCCGATCTGGAGTGTCTTGCCGCCCGGCATGATCGCGTCCACCGCCATGGTGTAATCGGCTCCCGGGAACTTGTCCCAGTCCGGGCGCTTCGAGATCGTGATCGGGATGCAGAGCCCGTCGTAGAACTCCTTTGTTAAGGCCAGTTCGTATTCACACTGTGCCTCTGCCTCGTCCCATGTCGCGTGAACCGTGTGGGACTCCATGAAGGACGTGATCTCGCGGAGTCGGATCAACGGTCGGGTCTGCTTGGTCTCGTACCGGAAGGTGTTCACGATCTGGTAATATTTCATCGGCAGATCCGCGTGCGAACGGAGCCAGAGGGCATACATCGGGTAGATCGCGGTCTCGCTTGTGGGCCGAAGGGCCAGTTTCACATCGAGCGGGGTCGTACCCCCGTGGGTGACCCAGTACACCTCGTTCTCGAAGCCCTTGATGTGCTCGGCCTCCTTCATGAACTCCTGTTCTGGGATGAGAAGGGGGAAGAGCGTCTCTTCGTGGTCCCGGTCGAGGAGTTCCCGGAGCCGGTTGTACACGAACTTGCGGATCGCAAACCCGTACGGGTACCAGACGTACAGTCCCTTGACCGGGTAGCGGACATCCATGATCTCTGCCCGCCAGAGAATATCATTATACCATCCGGAAAAGTCCTGCTTTGGTGGCAGGGTGCCTGCGTCGTCGTCCATGGTGTCCTCTTAAGCTACTAAATGTATGGCGACCGGCGTAATAAAAGCCTCGACACACGCAGCGATGGCAACGAGGGGGAGGACCCAGAGGATGAAGTGCCGGGCAAAGTGCATTGCATCGAGACCGGTATCCCCTTCGCCATACCACTCCGCGATCAGGGACTGGGCGAGCAGGATGCCGAGCGCCCCCGATATGATGAAGGCCGGGATCTCGAAGATGCCGTGCGGGAGGATGGCGGCTGCAACAAAGAGAGCAGAGTGCGCTTCATGCACCATCTCCATAATCGCACCAATCACGATCCCGTTCAGGCTCATGATGAAGATCGTCAGGATACCAAAGGATGCTCCTCCCAAAAAGAGAAGGAGGCAGGCACCGAGATTATTGAAGAAGAGTTTCATGCACATATCCAAGGGATGATCGATGGAGATTTGCTCGGCAACTTCCTTTTCAAAGAGTTTCATGAGTTGTTCTCCCACCGCAGGGTTCTGCGCTGATCCGATCCAGCCGACACACATCGTGGCAAAGAAGAGGAGGAGGATGACAATCAGCGCATTCGCCAGCGGGGAGTTAGACATACAGTACCATCCGCACCATATCGCGGATACCGGGTGCAAACCCGACCACGATCATCGCAAGGAGTACGAGGTGCCAGAATGCAGGGTTCGCTTCCTTGCGGTACAACTGCATAATGTAAATAGCCGGGAAGAGGACGAGCAGTTTCAAGGGGAACATCACGAACGCGGTGCCGGTGAGGTTGATCAATCCCGAACCCACGACATGCTCTTCCATGTACTGGAGAGCCGGGTGGAGATCGATACCGAAACTGGTGGCACTGGCATCAAGGAGCTGACCAAAGAGCAGGGTGATGTAGAGCGGGTCACGGACGTACTCCCACCTGCACACATACCGCATGAATGCCCAGACAAGTGTCGTTGCAGTGACTGCCATGAGCGGGATAATAGTGAGGACATAGAGGTCGATGCCGTGGTGGGTCGTGCTCCATGCGACAAGAATGAGCGAGGCGACGATGACCGAGAAGACACCGGCCCAGAAATAGAAGGAGAGGATGCTCTTTGTCAGCCCCTGCAGCGTGAGATACCGGGAGAGGAAGAGCATCGCTATGGTATAGAAAAAGAGGACGAAGTAGATGAGCGGTGTGATGAGCAGGAATTTCAGATCACCGGTAATCATGCCGGTATCTTCGATGACCCGCACAACGCCCCCGAGGACAACATACGGGAGGGTGGAAAGGATGAAGATAGTATCAATCTTGAAACCGATATCAGAGAGCCACGTGGATGTCGAGAGCCAGCGGTAGAGCAGGTACACGCCGACTACAAGAATAATGGCATACGTGAGTGTATCGACTACGTTATAGGGCTGGCCGAGCCGGATGGGATCGATGTAGTATTTGTATATGAAATCACTAATCATCCTTGATTACAATGAGCGCAGATGCAATAAAATTACTCAAAGAGAAGGTCTTTGACAAGTCCCGGTGGATGCAGCTGCCCCGTGATGTCGTGATCGGCCATGACGTTTTTGGCCAGATCCCTGCGGTGTGTGAAGACCTGAAACTGGGGTCGTCTGCGTTCATGATCTCCGGAAAGAGCACGATGAAGCTGGCCGGTAACCGGGTCCGCGATATCCTTGCCCGGGATCACGACGTGACACCGTTCTTTGCCGAGGAGATCAGCGTGTCCGTGATCAAGGAAGCGGAGAAGGCTGCGGCAGGTGCGGATTTCCTCTTAGGTGTTGGTGGTGGCAGGGTGATCGACACCGCGAAGATCGTGTCGTATAATCTCGACCGGCCGTTCATCTCCGTCCCGACAGCCGCATCTCACGATGGTATCGCATCATCACGTGCATCGGTCTCTCTCGAAGGCGGGCACTCCTCTCTTGAGGCACAACCCCCGATTGCGATCGTGGCGGATACCGGCATCATCGCGCAGGCACCCCACCGGCTCCTCGCCGCCGGGTGTGCGGATGTGATCTCGAATTATACCGCGATCCTTGACTGGGAACTGGCGCACCGGGTCAGGGGCGAGGAGATCAGTGAGTATGCACTTGCGCTCTCGAAGATGACGGCAGAGATCCTTGTGAAGAATGCTGACCGGATCAAACCCCACCAGGAGCAGTCGGCATGGTTTGTGACAAAAGCACTGGTCTCCAGCGGTGTTGCCATGAGTATCGCCGGCTCGTCCCGGCCTGCTAGCGGCGGGGAGCACAAGTTCTCCCATGCCCTTGACCGTCTTGCACCGGGTAAGGCCCTGCATGGCGAGAGCTGCGGGATCGGCACCATCATCTCCATGTATCTCCACGGGGGGGACTGGCGGGGGATCCGTGCCTCCCTGAAGATGATCGGTGCCCCGGTGACCCCGGCAGACGTGGGGATTGAGGATGCGGTTGCGGTGCAGGCGCTCCTGATGGCAAAGGATATCCGTCCCGAACGCTTTACCATATTCGATATGGGGCTCACGAAGGAATCGGCGGAAAATCTCGTGCAGATGCTCTACAAGGAGTGAGGTGATTACCGGTGACAGAAACAAAGACAAAAGTGACGCTGGTCGGGACGGTGCTCGCAAAGCAGGGCGTGGAGTTCATCTACGAAGGCGAAATTGCGGACTGCGGCACCTGCAAGGTGAAGAAGGCCTGCCACAACCTCCAGAAAGGCCGGAAGTACCGGATCGTCACGGTACGGACCACGCACCACGAGTGCCCGGTCCATCTCAACGGGGCAACCGCGGTTGAGGTGACTGAGGCCCCGATCACCCTCCTCATCAGCCCGGAGATGGCAATCGTCAACTCGAAGATCAAGCCGGAGTTCTCCTGCAACAAACATGACTGCCGGAGTTTCTCCCTCTGCCGGCCCGATGGGGTAACTGACGGGGAGAAGTATATCGTTGTGGATGTGCTGGGTAATGCCCCGAACATCTGCGAGAAAGGCCGGTCGCTGAAGCTCGTGGAGATCAAGCCGGCATAACTCCTGTTGTGATTTTTTAATACTCTTATGCATCGGGGAATTGTGCGGGGTTTCTATCTGCCCGCTGTTGCCACACCCGTTCCGCCAGTTCAACCAGTTTTTCATATCCTTCAACGTCACGGCGCCATCGTTCCGGTAATGCTGGAAGGCCCCAGTATGCCCCTGCGAGCGCTCCGGTACATGCACCGACCGTATCTGCGTCCCCGCCAAGGTTGATCGCGGAGAGGATGGCCTTCTCGGGTGTTTTTGCCTGCATAAATGAATGAAGGGCTGCATGCGAGCAGAGAACCGCGTCTAATGAGGGATCCGGATCATACTGATCAAAATTCCCCAGTATCGTATGTACTTCAGGATCGGTGCAGAGCGAGCATGCATGACGGAATGCACGTTTCCTTGACACTCCGCGTATCATGTCGCTCACCATTGTGTTGAGGAATGCTGAACAATGACCCCCCACGGGATCATAGTGGGTAAGTGCTGAACAGGCGATGCTGATCGCATATACCTGCGGGGCGGGATAGAAGATGCTGAGAGGGAAACCCCTCATCACGCTGCCGTTCGTCCGGCTGCCTCCCCGGCGGTGGTGCACGATCCGGGCGGCTTGGTGCGGCACGGTCCCGGATCGCACAAGATCAAAGAAGAAAGTTGATGTAGGGCCAAACCATTCTTTGCGTTGTATATATCCTGAATATAATTTTATAACAAGGTCTTCAGGGTCAAAGCGCCTACAGGAAGCGAGCGATTCCGCGACCGCAGTTGCCTGGATGGTGTCGTCCGTGACCTCCCCTTTTTTTCGGAAATGGCGCCCACCGGGCCGCATTTGGGTCACCCACGCTTCAGGTCTTCGAGATCCTTCCAAAGGCGCACCCAACGCGTCCCCAATTGCGAGCCCCGCAAGTGATCCCCCGTGCCGCATTGTTCCTGTTATAAATCTCATCAATAAGGTATATGTGCACCATCACAAAAAAGGATCAAATTGGAAAAGGTGAGAGTGTGCAAAAGGAAGAGTTACTGCATTTACACATGCTGATGATCCACATCAAGAAGTACTACGAAGGCGTCTCCCACGAAGAGATTGAAACCGGCCGTTACAATTCTCTGGCAATTTCACCGGTTCATATCCACAAGGACAAGAAAGCGCACAAGGACGCTCTCTTAACGCTGGGCGATGAGATCGTTTCCCATATCCATCACCACCCCCAGCCTGTGGTGAACTATTCTTCCGAGTCTGCTTCCCAGAAAGTTGCAGCCGAACATTAATTTTTTATGGACGAGGCACTGGCGCTCCGGGAGATGATATCCCGTATCCTCGCCCTCCCCCCGGGTGAAGAGGCAGTCGTATCCGCCAAGATCGAGATCTGCCGGAAATATGCCCTTCCGGTTGTCCCGAAAAACTCGGCGATCCTAGCCGTAGCACTTCCTCAAGAGCGGGAGATCCTGCGAAGACGCCTGCTGGTCAAGCCCAGCCGGACCCTCTCCGGTGTTGCTCCGGTTGCCGTGATGACCTCCCCGTCCCCCTGCCCTCACGGAAAGTGCCTTCCCTGCCCGGGAGGCCCGGATCACCCGTTCCATTCCCCCCAGAGTTACACCGGTGAGGAACCCGCGGCAAAACGGGCGCGGGAACACGGGTACGACCCGTTCCGACAGGTCCATGCCCGGCTCGAACAGTTCGAGGTGCTCGGCCATAATGTCGACAAGGTGGAACTGATCGTGATGGGAGGGACGATGACCGCCCGACCGGTGGAGTACCAGGAAGCGTTTGTCTCACGGTGCATCGAGGCGATGAACACCTATCCCGGCGGCACACCTGCCGAACAACCGGTCCCTGTGGATACCGTCATTGATGCAAATGAGACCTCCCCGGTTCGCTGCGTAGCGATCACGTTCGAGACCCGTCCGGACTGGTGCAAACGGGAACACATTGACCGGATGCTCTCGCTCGGTGTCACCAAGGTGGAGCTGGGTGTCCAGCATACGGACGATGCAATTCTCACCTTCAACCGGCGCGGGTGTACGGTCGCCGATACTGTTACCGCAAACACCCTCCTCCGTGATGCGGGCCTGAAGGTGGGGTTCCACATGATGCCCAACCTCCCCTCATCAACAATTGCCGCAGACCGGGCGATGTTCGAGACGATCTTCTCGGACCCCCGGTTCAAGCCCGACTTCCTGAAGATCTACCCGACCCTCGTTACCCCGGGCTCGGAGATCGAGGATCTCTGGCAGCGGGGCGGGTACTCCCCGTATGGAGAAGACGAACTCGTGGACCTGATCGCATACGGGAAGTCGCTCATCCCCGAGTTCGTCCGGCTCCAGCGGATCCAGCGCGACATCCCGGCAAACCTGATCGTGGCCGGCTCGAAGCATTCCAACTTCCGCCAGCTCGCCCAGAACCGGTTAAAACGCCACGGGAAGCACTGCCGCTGCATCCGCTGCCGGGAGATCGGCCGGCTCCCGTCCGTTGTTGAAGCGGAGATCCGGGTGATGCAGTACGAGGCATGCGACGGCCAGGAGTTCTTCATCTCCGCAGTATCCGGGGACTCCCTGATCGGGTTTGCCCGGCTCCGCTTCCCGTCGCAGGTGTACCGGCCCGAACTGGAAGAGTCCGCGCTCCTGCGGGAACTTCACGTGTATGGTAGTCTTGTACCCGTGGGGGAGAATGCAGAAACCGAGGAGTGGCAGCACCGCAATTACGGGCGGGTGCTCCTTGCCAAAGCAGAAGAGATTGCCGCCGGGTCGAACTACCGGTATCTTGCGATCATGAGCGGTATCGGGGTCCGGCCCTATTATCGCAGGCAGGGCTATGAACGTAAAGGTCCCTATATGGTTAAGGGGTTGTCATGAACCCGGCCACAACCGAATTTCTCCGCCAGCGTTTTACCGAATATTACAAAAAGACGGTGCTTGTCTCGCCCACTTCGCTTGAGCAGCGCGAATGGGGATTCGTGCTCTTCAACCCGGGCGCCACCGAGATGCGGATGCGGCGCCATATTGCATTCTCGGGCCGCGAGGAACTCTCCGATTACATCCGGAACCTGATTCCCCAGCATGCCTACTACTCGACGGCCTATTACGAGAAGCCTGATGCCGGGACGATGGCGGATAAGGGCTGGTGCGGGGCAGATCTGATCTTCGACTTGGATGCCGACCATATCGTGCGGGCACCCTACGACCAGATGCTGGCCCGGGTCAAGGAGGAGACCGAGAAACTCCTTGCCATGCTCACGGTCGAGTTCGGCATGGACCCTAAAAGCATCGAACTCGTCTTCTCGGGTGGTCGCGGGTACCACGTCCACATTCGGGACATCGCGTTCCGGGGCTGGGGCAGTGCGGAGCGACGGGAACTGATCGATTACATCTGCGGGATCGGGATCGACCCGGCTGCCATGCTCACCGGAAAACTTCCCGCAGCCCCCGGCTGGCCGGCACGATACCGCGAGGCGCTCCTCGAATACCTTGGCTGGATCGGAACACTGCCGGAACCCGAGGCTCTGGCCTACCTGACGGCGATGGAAGGTATCGGGAAAGATTCGGCAGCAACATTCCTCAAAAAGCGGGAAGAGATCATGGCAGATATCCGCGAGCGACCCTCGGCCATGATCCTGAAGAACCGGGTGCTCGGCATCCTTGTCGCGCAACAGGATGGGGATCTTAAGAAACGCCTGCTCGCCCGGGCCGCCCTCGCGGATGAGCCGGTCACCACCGATACGAAACGACTGATCCGGATGCCGACCTCTCTCCACGGGGGGAGCGGGATGCGGGTCCAGCACCTCGAACTCCGGGAACTCCATGACTTCGACCCGCTGACCGATGCCGTCGTCTTCGGCACCCGGGACGTGAAAGTGGATCAGAAGTTCCCATTGAAGATGCCGATGCTCGGAAGCACTTATGAGATCCAAAAGGGCATCACTACAGTACCGGAAGCGGTAGCAGTGTTCCTCTGCTGCCGCGGCATGGCTGACATAGCCTGAAAGGATCGACCATGAATCTTGACGACCTGCGCAGCATCCTCCTCTCCGAGCGGGAGACGGGGAGACTCACCTCTGTTGCCCCTGATATCTTCGATAAGGGGCACACCGAGCTCGCGGCGATCACCAAGAAAGTCTATGCATTTGAGGATCCGTTTTCTGATGAAGCCCGGTCCCTGATCGATGAAACCCTCTCCATCCGGGAGACCCTGCACGAGATCTTCTCGATCCGCACCCGCAAGATCCTCGCCCTCACGATGATGCATGCCGAGGGCAACTATTACGACCGCGAAGAGGTGAAGCGGATGATCCCGGCGGAGCGGGAGATGTTCGACCAGAGCACCGCGGCGGTTGAGCAGAGCCAGCGCGTTCTGTTGCAGAACCAGCCGCACGCATCGATCGCTACGCGCATTCCATCACTCGCACCCTCATCGGCGGGGCTATCGGAGCAAATGTCGCGATTTTCTAATATTGATGTGATGCCATCACCCTCATGGGAGTCTGACAATGAGATCGCAGAACCGGTCTCCTATGCAGATGAGCCGGCCGCCCCGGGACCGCAGCCCCTTCCTGTTGCCGGGGGAACCGCTCCCGCGCCCATCATCCACCCCTGCGCTCTGGTCAGGGTACTCGAAGATATGGACTCTTTTCTGGGAGTTGATGGGAGGATTTATACCCTCTCAAAAGGAGATATAGTGACGCTTCCTGAGCGGAATGCTGCGGTCCTGAGTGAACGCAACATAGTGTTAAATATCAATCTCTGCAAATAATATTGCTATTCGATTCGGGAATAATCGGTGAAAATTTTATGAAGATGCCAGCAAAATTTACGACATACTGCCCGTTCTGCAGGAACCACCAGGTGCACGAAGTCGAGAAGGTAAAGAAGAGCAAGACCACCGGCCTCCACTGGATTGACCGCCAGAAGGCGCGGAGAGGCAAAGTGGGCAACATGGGTAAGTTCTCAAAGGTGCCCGGTGGCGACAAGCCAACAAAGAAGATCAATGTCCGGTACCGCTGTGTCACCTGCGGAAAGGCGCACCTGCGCAAGGGTTACCGTGTCGCGAAATTCGAGCTGACGGAGTGAGTTTAACATGGTAAGCCAGATTCGGGAAAACCGGAGTAAATTCTTAAAGGTAAAGTGCCCTGACTGCGAGAACGAACAGGTTCTCTTCGAGAAGGCCAGCACGGTCGTCAAGTGCGTTGTCTGCGGCAGTGAACTTGCCACCCCCGCCGGGGGACGTGCGAACATCAAGGCAGAGATCGTCCAAGAGCTCCAGTGAGTCTCCTCATGGCAGATCGCGAGTGGCCACAGGAATCGGAACTGGTTGTCTGCACGGTCGAGAACGTCAAGGACTTTGTGGCCTTCGTCTCGCTCGATGAATACAACGGCCGGCAGGGTCTCATCCCCATCTCGGAGATTGCGACCGGCTGGATCAAGTACATCCGCGATCATATCCGCGAAGGCCAGAAGATCGTCTGCAAGGTGCTCAATGTCGACCGGACCCGTGGTCACATCGACCTGTCCTTAAAGGACGTCAACGAGCACCAGCGCCGCGAGAAGATCCGCGAGTGGAAGAACGAGTCCAAGGCCCAGAAGTGGCTCGGTTTTGTTGCGGAACAGACCGGTGAGCCGCTTGCAGCAATAGAAGACGTCATCTACAAGAAGTACGGGGCATTTTACCCGGTCTTCGAGGATATCGTCATCGATCCCGAGACCACCTTAAAGAAGCTCGGGTTCTCAAAGAAGGTCTCCGAGGTTCTCCTCCATGTTGCGCAGGAGAGCGTGAAGGTGCCCCATGTCGAAGTGACCGGGCACCTGGTCCTCGAATCGATGCGGCCCGACGGTGTTGAAGTGATCCGGAAGGCGCTCGAGAAGGCGAGCACGTCAAAGAGCGCCGGTGCGGAGATCGAACTGTTATATCTCGGTGCACCGACCTACCGTATCAAGGTGAAGGCACCCGATTACAAGGCCGCTGAGAAAGCGATCGAGAAGTCCGCAAATGCCGCAATCGCCGTTCTGGAAAAAGCCGGTGGCGAAGGCAAGCTCATCAAGAAACCAAAGTCCGGGAAGTAACGCAACCATGAGCGGTCGTATCCGGCACTGCCCGGCAGATCATATCTATACTCTTTCTTTGACCTGTCCAGTATGCGGCAAACCGACAGCGGTTGCCCATCCCGCCCGGTTCTCTCCTGAAGACAAGTACGGCAGGTACCGCAGGCTGGCCCACCATGATTGAGGACATCGCCGTCACGTATCTCGAATCGTTTGATAAATCGACCCTCTCCAATCCGGTGCTCATCGAGGGCCTGCCCGGTATCGGTCAGGTGGGAAAACTCGTTGCCGAGTACATGATCCATATCCTTGAGGCTGAGAAGATCGGTGAGATCCACTCCCTCTACTTCCCACCGCAGGTGATCATCGAAGAGGACGGCCTTGCGCGGCTGGCACGAAACGAGCTGTACCTCTACCGCTCGGAAGGAAAAGAGCTGGTGTTCCTGGTGGGTGACCACCAGAGCACGTCCGGGGAAGGGCACTATATTCTCGCGGACTGCTACTGCGGGATTGCCGAGGAGCTGAAGGTGAAGCGGATCTACACGCTCGGCGGCTTTGGCGTGGGCCATCTCGTGGATGCGCCCCGGGTGCTCGGTGCGGTGAACCGCCTTGGTCTCCGCGAGGAGGTGGAGGCACTGGGCGTGACGTTCAATCGCGACGAACCGGGCGGCGGGATCATCGGTGCCGCGGGCCTGATCCTCGGGCTCTCGGCTCCCATGGGGATCGATGCGATCTGCCTGATGGGTGAAACGAGCGGGTATCTCGTGGACCCGATGAGTGCGGCGAACGTCCTTGCGATCCTCTCAAAATTAATCGATGTGCCCGTGGATCCCACAAAACTTAACGACCGGGCTGCCGAGATGGAGAAGGCCATCGAGAGCATGGTCGAGGGTGAGAAGGGAAAAGAAGAGGAACTGAGTTATATCGGGTGAAGGATATGGCTCTGGCTTTGCATCTTCTCATCTCTACGTTTTTTAGATCTCGTTTCCCAGAAATGTAACAATCTCCTCAATATCCGGCACTGAATGCACCGGGTAGATCTTCACGAATACAACCCGCTGTTTCTCATCAACAATGATATTCGCCCGCTCGGAGAACCCGTTCTCGTCGCGTAAGATCCCGTATTTTTGTGCAACGGCCCCGTGAGGCCAGAAGTCGCAGAGCAGCGGGGTCTTTGTGATCCTGAGACTCTTCGCCCATGCCTTCTTGCAGGGTATGGAATCAACGCTGATGCCGACAGGAATGCAGTTACCCGCGAGGAGCACATCCCGCTTCTCTTCAAGCGACTGCATCTGGGCAGCGCAGAACTCCGTCCACGCGAGCGGATGAAAGGAGAGGAGCACGCGTTTGCCGGCATGTTTGTAGAGATCGAAGGTCTTGTCGTTCTGATCTTTTAATGAGAAGTTCCGGGCAGCATCGCCCACCTGCACCATACCTGCCTGTGTCATACGGTCACCATTACTGGTCTTCTGGTTGTTGGAAGGCATGAGGTTATGCATCGCGGCCGGGTTGGTCTGTTTACCCGTACGCACGCGGTAGCCCCGCCCGCTTCACACTTTGCCCCTGCCCGACCCCCTACATACCATAATCCCTCTTCTTGAATGATCTATCGTCGTAAAAATAGGTAAAAATTCAGTATATTCAAAAAAGTGTGCGGGGGGTCGGGCAGGGGCAAACTGATTTTCAGCAGCAAAAATGCTGTGGCACGCGACCGATCCGACCGGTAATCCCACGGTCCCTGCGCCGCAGTCCTCCCTGAAATAATCAGGATATCCCATCTGATCCGGCCAGTGCGTGTGCATGTGTGCCCCTGTCCGACCCCCCGCATATTGTATGTCAGGTCACCGGTCCGCAAGGGACCTGCGGAACCGGCAGGGAAAAATCTCAGAAAAACGGAAGGCCCGGATCTCTCCGGTATCGTTCTCTCGCACCGATACCCTCATATCGGACGATTGGCAACATCCCTGTATACCAATGACCGAAGAATTTTCCGATATCCCGGTATTCATGGAGCAGATGGCAGAGTCGATCAAGAAGACCACGACCCTGCTGGACAAGGCCGAGACCTCCGCGTTCTTTGACCGTATGCTTGCGGCCCGGAGGATCTATGTGGCCGGGGCCGGCCGGTCCGGTCTCATTGCCCGGGCCTTTGCCATGCGGATGCTCCACCTGGGCTTCGATGTCTACGTGGTCGGGGAGACGATCACGCCGGCCTTGCAGCCCGGGGATACCTTCGTGGTCTTCTCGGGATCCGGGGAGACGCACTCGATGGTGACGTTTGCAAACACGGTAAAGGGCCTTGGGGGAAGCGTCTGCCTCATCACCGCATCGCCCGACTCGAACCTGAAGAGGATCGCGGACTGCGTGGTGAACCTCGGGGATCTCACCGGGTACTACAAGGGCGATACGTCCACGTTCGAGGAACGGCAGGTGACCGGGCAGTACCGGTCGGTTGTAGCAGCATTTGCCCCGCTGGGCACGATGTTCGAGACCATGGCCCTGATCTTCTCCGATGCCGTCATATCCGCTCTGATGGAGGCAAAGAAAGAGGGAGCCGGGGAACTGAAAGGACGGCTCCTGAACGTGGATGGATGAAGATCATCGCCCTGTTTTTATCCTGTAATAACCCGGACCTGAAGGAATCATGCTCGTCACTGCCGATCTCCATATCCATTCCCCGTACTCGATTGCCGTCTCCCGTTTCATGCAGCCGGAGCAGTTGCTGAACGGCTGTGTCACCAAGGGCATCGGTGTCCTTGGCACAGGCGATGCCCTCCAGCCGGACTGGCAGAGCGGGTGGAAACCGTATCTTGAGAACGATGCCGGCATCGTGATTGTGCCGCAGACCGAGATCGAGGACAAGAGCCGTGTTCACCATGTCATTCTGGCAGAAGACCTTGCCCAGTTCGACCAGCTCCGCGACCTGCTCAAAGGAACCTGCAAGAGCTTCGAGACGAGCGGCCGACCCCATGTCTACCTGACCGGTGAGGAGATTGCGAACGCTGCCCACGATGTCGGGGCGCTGGTTGGGCCGGCGCACGCGTTCACCCCGTGGACCGCGATGTACGCGTACTTCGATTCCGTCCCGGCATGTTACGGGAATGCGAAGATCGACTTCCTCGAACTCGGCCTCTCAGCGGACAGTTCCTACGGTGCCGCAATCCCTGACCTTGCGGGCATCCCGTTCCTGACCAACTCGGATGCCCACAGCCCGTACCCGGACAAGCTCGGCCGCGAGTTCAACCGGATCCGGATCGGCAGTTCCACCGCGAAGGCCGTGCTGGCCGCGATCCGGGAAGGGGCAATCGAGATGAACGCCGGGTTCTTCCCCGAGGAAGGGAAGTACAACCACACGGCCTGCACCCGGTGCTACGAGCAGTATTCCCTTGAAGAGGCGATACGGCACCAGTGGCGGTGCCCGGCAGATGGCGGGATCATCAAAAAAGGCGTATCCGACCGGGCAAAGGAGCTCGCGCATGGCGGCAAGGCCACCCCCCGTCCCCCGTACCTCCACGTTCTTCCGCTCGCCCAGATCATCCAGACCATGGAAGGGGCCTCGTCACCGAACACGAAGAAGTGCAAGACAATCTATGCTGCATTCATCGAGGCGTTCAACAACGAGATTGCGGTTCTGATCGATATCCCCATCCCGGAGATACGGGCGGTCCACCCGAAGGTTGCCGATGCCATCGAAGCCCTGCGGAGCGGCACCGTCACGCTGCACCCGGGCGGCGGCGGGAAGTACGGCACGTTCTCGCTTGGGAAAACCTGCTGAACTGCCCGGCTCTTTTTACCGCCGGTACTGCCCTATCGTGGGCAACTCGGCAATCGTAAATATTAATGGACGGTACGTCCAACATGATCACTCAATGCTCAAAGTACATCGGGATATCTGTGGATATTGCGGATGCTGTGTATCGGTCTGCCAGGAGGGTGCCCTCGAACTGATTGACGCATACCTGTCCGTTGAGAAGAACTGCACCAGCTGTGGTGTCTGCGCAAAGGTCTGCCCTCTCGGGGCCCTGGAGGTCGTCCATGAAGAATAAGTATGACGTCCTTGTCATCGGGGGAGGACCTGCCGGTGCCATTGCCGCAAAGACTGCCGTGGAAAAAGGCCTCTCGGCATGCATTGTCGAGAAGCGACCGGCAATCGGTGCCCCGGTCCGCTGCGCGGAAGGAATAGGCAAGGAAGCCCTCCTGGAGTTCATCGAACCCGACCCCCGCTGGATCTCTGCAGAGATGACCGGTGCAGACATTGTGGCTCCCGATGGCTTCTGTATGAAACTCGGATCGGCGATGGCCGGCAGCAAGGTCGGGTATGTGCTTGACCGGAAGTTCTTCGACCGTGAGCTGGTCTGGAAGGCTGCCGAGGCCGGTGCCGATGTTGCCGTTAAGTCAAGGGCATCCGCCCCGATCATCGAGAATGGTGTGGTGAAAGGCGCAAAGATCGAGGCTGGCGGGAAGGTGACGAGCGTTCACGCCCAGGTAGTGATTGCCGCTGATGGCGTGGAATCGAAGTTCTCGAAATGGTGCGGTATTGATACAACCGTCCCGGTGCGGGAGATCATGAGTTCGGTCCAGTACGTGATGACCGATATCGACATCGACCCGGGTGCAACCGTATTCTACCTTGGCAACGAAGTCGCCCCCGAGGGCTATCTCTGGGTGTTCCCGAAGGGGAAACGGACAGCCAATGTCGGCATCGGTATCTCCGGCAGGAAGAGTGGCGAAGGTCATCGGGCCAAGGATTATCTTGACCGGTTCGTGAAGAAGACCTTCCCCCACGGGAAGACCATCGAGTTCATCCCCGGTGGCGTGTCAGTCTGCCGGCCGCTCCCCTGCACGGTAGCCGACGGCCTGATCATTGCCGGTGATGCGGCACGGGTCGTGGACCCCCTCACCGGTGGCGGCATCTACAATGGGATGTTCACCGGCAAACTTGCGGCAGAGACCGCGGCCGACTGTATCGGGAAGGGCGATGTCTCCAAGAAGGCACTGATGGCCTATGACAAGGCATGGCGTGCCTCCAAGATGGGCAAGGCAATCGAGCGCAACTACCACATCAAGGAATACTTAATAAAACAACCCGATACAAAACTCAACGAGATCATCCACTCGGTCTCAAAACTCGATCTCTCGGAGTTCTCCACCCTCAACCTGGTAAAAGAGATTATCCGGGTAAACCCAAAACTGATGCTGGAACTGGGAGCCCTTGCGGCTTCACTCCGCTGATTTTTTCAATTGTTTGTTGAGGAGCCGCAGGCAGTCGTCCTCGGCCTCTTTTTTGGTAAATACCGTAAAGATATCGCCCGACTGGATCTTCACGTTGCCGCTCGGGATGATCAGCTCCCCGCCGGTCCTGCGGATTGCAATGAAGACGAAGTCCTTTACCTTCAGTTCGCGGATCTCGTGACTGACAATCGGGGCACCGGCTTCTGCCACGATCTCGAAGATGGAGCCGCCCGGGATGGAGGCGAGCTGCTGGAGCTGGGGGTTCTGGGTCCAGTAATAGAGGCGGGCTGCGACGAGTTCGTCGGGGTTCTCGCTGATCCGGACGCCAACTTCCTTGAAGAAATCGGAATGGGCGATCTGGTTGACGATGGATACGACATTGGGCACCCGGAACTTCTTGGCCAGCCAGCAGGTCATCAGGTTGACGGAATCGTCGCTTGTCGTAGCGATCAGGGCATCGGCCCGGTCGATCCCCGCTTCCTCAAGAACGGTCTTGTCGGTGGCATTGCCGGTCACGGCAAGGACATCGTAGTGCTCGAGCAGTTCGCTGCACCGGCCCTCATCCTGATCGATGACAACGACCGTATGTGCATGTTCCACTGCTGTTTTGGCAAGGCTTCTCCCGATGCCGCCCAGCCCCACGATGACAATATACATACTTACCGGTTACCATCAATGCCATTGAAATAATTTGCGCATCAACCGGTTCATGTGATCTGCGGGGTTGACGAGGCGGGCAAAGGTTCTGTGCTGGGACCGCTAGTGGTGGCGGCGGTGGCAATCCCATCCGAACGCGCGCTGGACGACCTCGGTGTCAAAGACTCAAAACTCCTCTCCCCGAAGGAACGCGAGCGGTTGTATGCCCTGATCAAAAAACGCTGCAAGGTTGCCACGGTCCGGCTCGATGCTGCGGATATCGACGCGGTCCGGCTTGAGATGACCCTCAACGTGGCAGTGGCACGCGCCCATGCGCAGGCAATCAATAAACTCTCTCCTGCCTGCGCGTACGTGGATGCCTGTGATGTCAACTGTCTCCGCTATGCCGAGATGGTGAAAGGGTATCTCACGCATAGCTGCGAGATTGTATCGGAGCATCATGCCGATGATAAATTCCCGGTCGTCTCGGCCGCAAGTATCGTCGCGAAGGTGACCCGCGACCGGGCCATCGTTACCCTCTCCAAAAAATACGGTGATATTGGCAGCGGGTATCCCTCCGATCCGGTCACTATCCGGTTTCTCAACACCTGGATTGACGAGCACAAAACCCCCCCGCCCATTGCCCGGAAGAGCTGGAAGACGGTCAGTGCCATCCTTGCCCGAAAACACCAGCGAAGCCTGCTGGATTTTTCTTGAAAGAGTGGAGCATCTGCCACGAGACACTGTTTTATCTTGAAAAAAATGCCATAGCTTGTGATGGACTGGCTCCTTGTCCTTGCCTTAATTATCGCAGCCTACGGAATACTTGCGTATATTATCCGCACCCACCACCTGTGGGAGAAGCATGTTGTCTTCTACGGGCCGATCCTTGCGATCAAAACGGAACGGGTAGGATTCTTTGACTGGTTCGCCCGGTACCGCACGTTCTTCAGGATCTACGGGACGATAGGGGTACTCATGGTCATCGTGGTATCCGTGCTGATGACGGTCATGTTGTTCTTATCGCTCCAGACGACCCTTGTCCAGCAGCCGGAACCGACTGCGGTCAATGAACTGCGCAACGTGCTCGCAATTCCCGGTGTCAACGATTTCATTCCCCTCACCATTGCCGTGCTCATCGGCCTGATTGTGACGATGGTGGTCCACGAGTTCGGCCATGCCATTTTGTGTCGTGTTGAAGGGATCCGGGTCCGGGCCATGGGGATCCTCATCCCAATTATCCCCATTGGTGCCTTTGTCGAGCCGGATGAAGAGGACCAGGAAAAGACCCAAGGGCTGGCGAAGATGCGGATGTTCGGGGCGGGTATCACCAACAACATCGTGCTGGGACTGCTCTGTTTCGGGGTGCTGGTTGTCCTGCTCGGTTTTGCCACTCCCCTCTCCACGCCCCTCGTGAGCGGTGTCTATGCAGACTCTCCTGCCTCTGTAGCGGGATTTCCGGCGAATTCGCTGATTACGGAAGTCAACGGGATCAGTGTCTCCAGCAGGGATGATGTTGCACGGATTCTCGATACCACCCGTCCCGGTGATACGGTGACGCTTCATTCCGACAACCACGGCGTTCTCGCAACCCATACCCTGACCCTCACGGAGTGGCCGGCGGGGATGAGCAACAAGACGAGCGGGTATATGGGAGTCTCCTACTACGATGCCGGCCAGTTGAAAAAGATCTTCAACAACATGCTGAGCCCGGTCGGCTTCCTCGTCCTGCTTGCCATTCCGATCTGGGTGATCCTTGAGCCATCCCAGTACGGATCGTTCATGATCCTGATGAATGATACCGCTGGGTCAGCGATGTGGAACGTGCCCTTCCCGTTCTTCTGGTTTATCATCCAGCTCCTCTTCTGGTGTGGGTGGTGGAACCTCGTGGTAGGCACCTTCAATGCACTCCCGCTGGTGCCGCTGGATGGCGGGTATATCATGAAAGAGGGTGTTGACCGCCTCCTCGATAAGAAGGGGCTGATCCGGTATTCGGGACATGTGGTTGCAGCGGTGAGTTACGCGATGCTCGTGGTCATCCTCGCGATCTTCTTACTCCCTAAACTGCTCCATTTGTAATATATACCATTCTTTTTAAGATATTTCCAAAATTTTTATATGGGTCCTTGAATCATGATTCTTTCATGGATGGGGATCTGAGATCATACCTGAATTCCTGGTTTTTTGTGCTGGTACTGGTTGTCATGATGTGCATGATTGCCGGGTGTACACAACCGGGCAGTGGGGCTGCGGGATCGACAAAGGGACCGGGTGGCTGCGATTCTGCGGCAACCTGCAGCGCCTACTGCCAGCAGCATGGTACTGAATGCGACCAGTTCTGCAAGGATAACCCTGCCGCATGCAACGGGGCAATGGGTGCACCGGCAGCTGTATCGTCCGGCCAGAGCGAGATGGGTGCTGGCACGTCCTGCAGCGATACCGTGATCAAACAGAAGATGGGCGATATCATGAATACTGCATTGGTGAACCCACCCGCTGAGGCCCGGGGAATCAACTGGATGACCAAGACCCTCCCAGCCGGAAACCCCTATGCCGGGACATATTATGTTATCGGGACTGCATTCGGTCCCGGGGTTGATGAGACCGGCTGGAACGGTGAAGGAGCACCCCAGTACACGGCAGGCAAGTCCTACTGTACGTTCGGATACTGGGACAGCATCCCAAAAGGAACCGGTGCCTCCTTCGGATCGGAAACGCCTTCGACGTTCACTGCCGATCGCTATGACCTGATGGTATTCTGTGCAAACTTCTCCGCAAAATCGCAGGCTGCCATGGCTGGGGCACTCCCCCCACTTACCATGACGGAGGATGAGGCACGGCAGTCTTTCTACGCCGTGATCAAGAAGTCATTCATGAATATCGACGGAAAACAGATGGTCAAGACCGGAAACATGTACCAACTGATGTGGAAGGATTCTCCGGCATCCCATGATCAGTGGGAAGTCCAGATCGGTACCGGGTACCTCAATGTCGGCCAGGGTGCAGTGAATTACGGAGAAACGGAATACGTCATGTCCACGAAGGGAAAGGATCCCGGGACACTCTGGACCTACCACGCGTGCAGGCCGTGTATGAATTGCGGGAAATGGACCGAGGACACCGTACTGAACAAGGACTGCACGAAAGATGCAGACTGTTCTGGCGGTTTGTCATGCAGCGGCGGGTACTGTGTTAACCCGAAAACTGTGGGCTCGTCCGCGGGGGCGTCCCCTGCTGTGACAGCGGGATCTGCATCGGCTCAGGGAACCGGTGGACCGGGAAATACCGGTGCCCCCGGTTCAGCATGCAGTTCAGGTACCGATTGTGCATCGGGGCTGTCCTGCACGAGCGGGATCTGTGCGGTGCCATCAGGGCCCGCGTAAGAGCTCCTGAACGAGCTATCTTTTTTATCCCATTTACGAGAATATCGGGCAGAAAATAGCCTGTTGAAAAATTATAAAAAAAGGACTTGTTCCTAAAATACAACCGGGAATTATTCCACGGGCTCTTTTTCCAGCGGTGCGACTTTCCGCTTGCTGGTATCCTTGAGCTCGTCTTCGGTGACTTTCGGGACCGCGTCCTGTATATCCTTGAGGATCGCATCGATGGTATCCTGCTTTGGAATAACCCCAAGGATGCTGTCGTCCATGACCGGCCGCCCTGCCACTTCTTCAACGGACTCATCCTTTGCACCAAGGAACTTTGCGCCCTGGCGGATCAGTTCGGAGATTTCGAACGGGAAGATGATCTTCGTTGCCTGACCGTTGGCCATCGTCTTGAGAGCGTCCAGTGAGAGCACGGTGATCGCCTTCCGGTCCAGCGGTGCCGCTCCGACCGAGAGGATGCGGAGACCCTGTGCCTCACCCTGTGCCTGGAGGATCTTTGAGAGCCGCTCGCCTTCTGCACGAAGCACCTTGCTCTGCCGCTCGCCTTCCGCTTCGAGGATCATACTCTGGCGGAGACCTTCAGCCTTGAGGATCGCGGAGCGCTTCTCACCATCGGCCCGCAGGATCGCTGCACGCCGTGCACGCTCGGCCGCGGTCTGTTCGGTCATCGCGTTCTTGACGGCTTCGACCGGGTCCACTTCCTTGATCTCCACGCGTTCGACCTTGACACCCCACTGGTCGGTCTCCTGGTCAAGGATGTCGCGGAGCTTGGTATTGATGATGTCCCGGTTGTAGAGGACTTCGTCGAGTTCCATGTCGCCGATGATGCCACGGAGGCTTGTCTGGGCGAGCGCAACGGTTGCAAGCCGGTAGTTGGAGACCTCGAAGTATGCCTTCTCGGGGTCGATCACCCGGATATAGATGATTGCATCCACGTTGGTCGGGGAGTTGTCTTTTGTGATCACTTCCTGGCTCGGCACATCGATGACCTGCGTTCGCAGGTCAAGTTTGGTGACATCGGATACGAACGGGACGATCCAGCGGAAACCAGGGTTCATCCGCCCCACGTACTGCCCGAGCCGCACCTGGAGACCCTGCTCGTACGGCTGGACGATCACGACACCTTTTGCGAATATGATGACGATAACGAGGATCAGAAATATGACGATGAGCGTTTCTATGAATGCCATGTTATGCTACCTCTTCTACAACGATATGGACCCCTTCGGAGTCCACGACTTTTACCTTCTTCCCTTCAGGTATAGATGCGCCATTGGAATGAGCGCTCCACTCGGTTGTCCCGATAATGACTTTTCCTGATATGGTGTTGGGATCAACGGCTTTTATCACGCGCCCTTCCATTCCCACGAGCGTGTCACGGCTGATGGTGGTGGGACTCTCATTGGTCGTGATATGGCCGTACATCCAGACGGTGAAACCGGCGGCTGCGATTGCAACCACAACGCCGATTACAATTCCCCATCCGTTATTGAAGATATCCATGCCAAGGAGGAGCAGGATACCGAAGATGATTAATACGGTTGCCGGCACGGTGGCAAAGAACCCCGGGCTGTGGACCTCCACGAGGAGGAGGACAGCGCCGATAACGATCAGCAGCCAGCCGAGGGCAATTCCTTCCAGAAGAACCATGATCACTCTTCGGTTTTCAGAGAATAAAGGTATAGGCAGGTGACTGGATTTCAGGGAATTATCTGATATAAATAGTAACCCTTGCACGTCATTTCCGCGCAAAGCCGGGACGGGGAACCCCTCGTATGAATGCCAGCTACATCCGCAACCGGGCAACCTTAACGCCGACCGGAACACCCAGTTCATCAGCCACCGGCCGGCATTTCGCGGCAAGCATATAGGCCACCGGGGGGAGATTCTCCATCTCCGACAACGACTCGAAGTTTGCCATGCCCTTTGCGATGATGATCGTGCAGTTGTCAATGGCCTGCCTGAGATCCTCCGGGATCAGGTCCATATTGATGCCGATCTCGGCGTTTGAACCGCCCCCGGTTGTCGTAAGGTGGTCGACAATGGTATCCAGCCCAAGGAAAAGCGCGTCCTCCATCGTGGCATCGTTCAGGATTGGGGCTTCTTTCACGGCAAGGGTGACGTGGGAACCGTGGGATTTGAGATACTGGATCACCAGTTTGTCAAAGACGATCTCCCCGCAGTTGTCGCTTAAGTACACGACGCGGGAGCAGAGCGGCAGGATCTTGTCGGTGTCATCGATATACAATTCCTTACCGATCTCTGCGTTGAAGAACGAGAGAAAGTCGCTGGTGACGGTATGTCCCTTAACTGCGTAATCAAAGATGTTGGCAATCACGGCCGCATGCACGTAGTCCCTGAATGTGTGGAGCCGGCCCCTGACTTGCCTGCATACATCTGCTGCCTGCCGGTTGCCCGAACGTTTGAGATCATCGAACGGGTCGGGAGTCTTCAGCAGGGCATATGCCTGGCGATGAATGCGGCTGGCGACCTGCGGATGGCTCATCGGACGATCCCGGAGTTCATCGATCACCTTTCGGCATGCCTTTTGTGTCTCTGCTGCCAGAGCAGCGTCCGCTCCACAGAGTGAACATTCAAAACTGATCCGGGAGAGAAGACAATCAACACAGGTTTCTGTGATCTTCATGGCAACAGCCTATAAAAACAATGCATCATGGGGCCACTGAGATTTGAACTCAGGTCAGAAGACCCCCAGTCTCCTAGGATGGCCAGGCTACCCTATGGCCCCGCTCTCTTACTATAGGGTGATATCACTTATGTATCTTTTCGTAAATCCTGTCATAAATCCGTGACAGGGCAATGCTTTACAGAGAATGAACGGTGATCAGATCCGGTTGTGCTTGAACTCTTCCACGCGGGTGATGAGGTTCTCCAGCTCCGTATCGGTCATCCGCATCTTCCCGGTGATGGAATCCATCTCGTGCAGCAGCTGGCGAATCCTGACATACATCAGGTAGATGATCAGTTGCTGGACCACGATCACAACGCCAAACAGCACCAGCATGTATCCTTCGTACACCACGTCACTTCCTTGAATTACCGGAACACCGCCCGGGCGAGACGGTCCACGAACCCTTCGTCGTGTGCCTTGTGGGGCTCCTCGTCATACTCGGCACCGGATATTTTTGCTGCAATGCGCCTGAATGCCCGTGTTGCCGGGGCAGTCGGATATTTCAGGACACAGGGGGACTTGTAGGCCGCCGCCCTCCGGACACTTGCATCCTCCGGCACCACGTCGATCACCTCGACACCCAGCACATCCTCCACGCTCTGGGAGCGGATCTCAGTGTGTTCGGCACCGGCCCGGTTGAGAATGGCGCCGTAGACCTTCCCTCCCATCATCTCGCAGAGGATCTTGGTTTTCAGGGCATCGGCCATCGATGCAAGTTCGGGATTGACCACAAGGATCACCTGATCGGCAACCGAGAGCGGTACGACCCCTTCCTTGGAGATCCCGCTGGGGGCATCGATAAGAAGGTATTCGCAACGATCCACCAGTTTCCGCATCACATCCCGTAACTTATCCGGATCGGCCTGCTGGAATCCCTGGAGTGAGATGCCGCTGGGGATGACCTTGACCCCGGAAGGGCCTTCATAGATGGCATCCTCGATATCTGCTTTTCCCGCAAGAACCTCATGGAGTGTGACCGGGACATCATCCATACCAAGGATAAGTCCCATATTTGCCATCCCGATATCGGCATCGAGAATATAGGTCTCCCGTTCGAGCTGGGCTAAGGATATACCAAGATTTACGGTGAGGGTGGTTTTGCCAACTCCTCCCTTACCGGATGTAATGGTATATGCCTGGATCATCAGTGCTCCTCTTTCGTGTGGTTGGGCGAATGGATATATATCCCTATTGTTGCATCGTATGCAGTTGCATGTTTTCCCATCAGGTGCAGAGCGCGTGATAATGACCATCATTCACCAGATTCCTATCAATTTTTTTAAGGATTCAGTCAAAAACCGATATTGAGGAATAATAAAAAAGAATATGTATTTATGTGCAAATCAGGTATTATCAAGTACACAGGGTAATGCAGCAGGAGCAGTAGCATGTTAAAGGAGAAGATCTCTGCATTTATTGACACAATTCGGTCTATTGAGGGAGTTGCAGCATGTGCCCTTGTATCCCGTGACGGGATCATTGCCGGAAAGAGTTTCGATCGCGATCTCAATGAACCGTGGTTTGGGGCACTGTCGGCAACCATCATGGCGTCAGCGGAATCTGTCAGCAGCATCATTAAGATGAGATCGATGACCTCGGTGACGATCCATGCTCAGGATTCATCGGTTGTTGTCATGGGAGCCGGGGAGAATTTCCTTATTGCTGCGATCCTTTCTGAAAAAGGAAACCCGGTGGCGGTTCATGCCGCACTGCTCCCGGTTGCGAAGAAAATTGGGGAGGCTATATAATAATGTACACAATACTTGTTGTTGACGATAGTCCGTTCATTGTCGATGTTTTTGTCACCATGCTGGAACGTGGCGGGTACCGCACGGTAGCCGCGTACGGGGGAGAAGAGTGTGTTGAGATCCTAAAAACCGTCACCCCCGACCTGATCCTGCTCGATATCATGATGGAACCGGTGGATGGATGGGAGACCCTTGAACGGATCAAACAGAATCCTGAGACAAAAGAGATCCCGGTGCTGATGCTCACCGCAAAGCAGCTGACACCCACTGAAGCACAGGAATATGGGATCTATATCGAGGATTATGTGCTCAAGCCTATCACGCACCGTGAACTCTATGATGCGATCGAACATGTCCTCTCCCGGAAACAGGCGATCAAGTCTGACATGGATATGGCAAAACAGTCGGGATTCGACTCCGAGATCATCACCGAATACGCCCGCCTGAGCAAGAGCATCGACGTCAATAAGCGGCTCATGAAAATTCTCGAAACCACGTATAATTTCAATGATTCCAAGGTGCGGGTCAGTGACGAGATCTCCCGGGCCATCAAGAGCATGGAGATGAATATCAAGTTCCAGGAATCCCGCCTCCAGCAAATCAAGGGTGAACTAGCCGGATCCCCCTCGGCAAAATTACCCCTGTAAAAAATAGTATACATTTAAAATACTCTATGGGTTATATAATAAAGAGAAACCGGATAGCCACATGGCGCATGTCTGTATTTGGGGGCTATTCCGTGTATCGGCATCTGATTATTTTCGGGAGGTGAATTACTCTGGGCAATACGATCCTTATCGTGGATGACAGCACCTACATTGTCGATGGCCTTGTTGCGCTGTTAAAACGGCGGGGATATAATCCTATAGCCAGTCATGGGGGCGATGAAGCGCTCGCTATCATGAGTAAGGTGAAACCCGATCTGATCCTCCTGGATATCATGATGGAACCCATGGATGGCTGGGAGACCCTCGATCATTTCAAGGGCAATCCGGAAACCTGCAATATTCCCGTTCTGATGTTCTCAGCGAAAAAAATCACTCCTGAAGAAGCGAAGGAGCATGCCATCAACATTGAGGATTTCGTATCCAAACCGGTCAATCCTGCCCAGTTGTTAGAGGCAATCCAACGGATATTTACCCGGAGAACCGCAGTAAGCAGTGAAGTGTCAGAAGCCAAGGATGCAGGTCATGATGCCATCATTGTCGATGAATATGCGGCCCTCAGGAAAAGCATTGAAGTTGATAAAAATCTTCTTTGCGTCCTCAAAAAATCAACCGGGATGGAACAGGCGGGTTGTGAAGTACGCGCTGAAGATGTTGCCGCTGTGCATACCCTTGAGGAAAAGATCAAAACGGATGAGCAGCGCCTCAAGGAGATCAATGAAAAATTTGTCAAGCCTGAATAATCTGCCGGTGAGTCAGATACTGGGCGTTTTTGATCGGATGTCGCAGTAATACTTATATAGTTTTTCCACATTGTTATAATGCTGTACATCTTGGTCTGTATAGCAGAGATTGGGTTCGTAGCTCAGTTCGGTAGAGCGCCTGGCTTTTAACCAGGTGGTCGGGGGTTCAAATCCCTCCGGGCCCGTTGCCACGAGCAATCGTGGGTTTTTTGCGGTGATGCATCTGAGAGGAAATTTGTTCATGTATAAGGGGGTTTTTCATTGAGCACCAAACTGAATGTGTTGGAGCACGCGATGGTGCCAGACCATAAAATCATGAGCGAGGATGAAGTGTCGGAGCTTCTCGCTCGCTACAACATTACAACCGAACAATTACCGAAAATCTACCATGACGATCCAGCAGTCAAGGAGATCGGCGCAAATGCCGACGATGTGATACGAATTATCCGGGCGAGTCATACCGCTGGCAGGGCTGAGGCATTCCGTCTCGTGGTCAAGAGACCAAAGAAGTAAATTTTGGGGTTGGTCAGTCTGATTGACAGAAGTATTTTATCGAGGGCATATTTTTCACGGGAGCATGTTGCGCGCCACCAGCTTGACTCCTTCAACTATTTCCTAAAGCACAATCTTCAGAAAGTGGTCAACGAGCAGCGGGTTATCGAGACCGACATCGAGAACCGGGGCAAAAATAATGACCCGGTCTGGGTGGAACTCGGGAACATTGAAGTAAAGAAGCCGCTCGTGCGGGAGGCAGACGGGTCACAGGGAGAACTCTATCCCTGCGAGGCCCGCCTGCGCAACCTGACCTATGCGGCTCCGATCCAGCTGGGCCTGACCCTTGTTCATGGGGACGATCGTCAGGAACCGATCGTCACCACGATTGGGCAGTTACCGGTTATGGTCGGGTCCCTTGCCTGCAACATGTATGGCATGGACGATGCACAACGGGTCTCCCATGGGGAAGATGCGTTCGATCCCGGCGGATATTTCATCGTGAACGGCACGGAGCGCGTGCTCATGACCTTAGAAGACCTTGCGTCCAACAAGATCATGACCGAGTTCACCGAGCGCTACAGCGAGCGCATCTACGTGGCCAAGGTATTCTCCCAGTTCCGCGGGTACCGCGCACTGGTGGTTGTCGAGCGGAACAAGAAGAACCTCCTCGAGGTCTCCTTCCCGTCCGTTGCCGGCCACCTGAAGTTCGTGGACCTGATGCGGGCACTGGGCATGACCAACGACCAGGAAGTCGTGAACGCAGTTTCGAGCGATGAAGATATCCTGACGTTCATGATGCAGAACCTCGAAGAGAGCGAATGCGACTCGGTCGATGGCGGTGTCATGTATGTGGGGAAGAAACTCGCCCCGAACCAAACCCGTGACTACCAACGCAAGCGCGCAGAGTTCGTGCTGGACAACTACCTTCTGCCGCACCTCAACTACTCGATGCCGGCGAATCTCAAGGAAGGCGATGAGGGCTACCAGGAAGCAGTTCTCTCAGTCCGGCTTGCAAAGGCTCACTTCCTCGGCCGCATGGCAGAGGCCTGTTTCGACCTTGTGTTAAACAAGCGCAGGATCGACGACAAGGACCATTACTCGAACAAGCGGCTGAAACTTGCCGGTGACCTGATGGAGGATCTCTTCCGTATCTCCTTGAACCGGCTCACCCGTGATATCAAGTACCAGCTCGAACGCGCCAGCATGCGTCACCGCGACCTCTCGATCGCGACCGCGGTCCGCGCTGATGTATTGACCGAACGTCTCCTTCATCCGCTCGCCACCGGTAACTGGGTGGGCGGCCGGACCGGTGTCTCCCAGCTCCTCGACCGCATCGACCACATGGCCGTGCTCTCGCACCTCCGCCGTGTGATCTCGCCACTCTCCCGCTCCCAGCCTCACTTCGAGGCCCGTGACCTGCACCCGACCCAGTGGGGTCGGATCTGCCCGAGCGAGACCCCTGAAGGACCAAATTGTGGTCTTGTCAAGAACTTCGCCCAGATGGTGGAGATCAGCAAGGGTGTCGATGATGAGGAAGAGATCCTGCGGATCTTACACAATCTGGATGTCGAGCACATACGGGGTGAATCATGAGTAAGAAATCACGGGTTTTTGTTGACGGGGCCCTCATTGGCCTTGTCGATGACCCCAAGGCACTCGTCTCGACAATCCGCTCCATGCGCCGCCAGGGCGCCATAGCCGCTGAGATCAATGTCTCCCACAAGGAATACAACGGGGATGTTGTCCTTCTTACCGACCGGGGCCGGGCCCGCCGCCCGCTCATTGTCCTGAAGAACGGTGAGCCTCTCATTACCGATGAGGATCTCGGCCGCCTGGAACGAAAAGAGATTGATATCAGTTTCTTTGTCCAGCGCGGTATGATCGAGTTCATCGATGCAGAGGAGGAAGAAGACCTTCTCATCGCCATGAACTTCTCCAAGATCACCCCCGAGCACACCCACCTTGAGATCGACCCCTCGCTGATCCTTGGTATCGGTGCAGCTCACGTCCCCTTCCCTGAACATAATGCAAGTCCCCGTGTCACCATGGGTGCAGGGATGGTCAAGCAGGCGCTCGGTTTCGGTACTGCCAACATGAAGCTCCGCCCGGACACCCGTGGCCACCAGCTCCACTATGTGCAGAAACCGCTCACCCACACCCAGACCTCGGAACTGATCGGCTCCGATGACCGGCCCGCAGGCCAGAACTTCGTGGTTGCCATCCTCAGTTATGAAGGCTACAATATTGAAGATGCACTCATCTTCAACAAGGCCTCCATCGAGCGGGGCCTTGGCCGGTCCCACTTCTTCAGGACGTATGAAGGAGAAGAACGCCGGTATCCCGGTGGCCAGATCGACCGCATCGAAGTTCCCGAAGAGGATGTTGCCGGTGCCCACGGTGCCGACTCCTACAAGAACCTTGATGAAGATGGTGTGATCAACCCCGAGACCGTTGTCATGGAGAAGGACGTGCTGATCGGCAAGACCTCCCCGCCACGGTTCCTTGAGGAACCCTCCGGGGAACTGATCGCGGTTGAGAAGCGCCGCGACACGTCCGTCACGATGCGCAGCAACGAGCACGGCATTGTCGACACGGTCATCATCACCGAAGGCGAGAACAGTTCCCGCCTCGTGAAGGTCCGCACCCGCGACCTCCGTATCCCCGAAGTTGGCGATAAGTTCGCATCCCGGCACGGGCAGAAAGGTGTCGTCGGTATCATCACTCCCCAGGAAGATATGCCCTTTACCGAGAGCGGTCTTATGCCCGATCTCGTCATCAATCCGCACGCCGTCCCGAGTCGTATGACCATCGGGCACATGCTCGAAATGATCGGTGGTAAGGTCGGATCCCTCGAAGGCCGGCGCATCAATGCAACGGCATTCGGCGGGGAGAGCGAGGCTGATATCCGCGCCTCCTTGAAGGCACTCGGTTTCTCCCATAATGGCAGGGAAGTGATGTATGATGGGTTCACCGGCAAGGCATTCAAGGCTGATGTCTACATCGGTGTCATCTACTACCAGAAACTTTACCACATGGTATCGTCCAAGATGCACGCCCGGTCCCGCGGCCCGGTGCAGGTCCTGACCCGCCAGCCGACAGAAGGCCGTGCGCGTGAAGGCGGTCTCCGTTTCGGTGAGATGGAACGTGATGTCATGATCGGCCACGGCGCCGCCATGGCCCTCAAGGAACGCCTGCTCGACGAGTCGGATAAGGTGAACGAATATGTCTGTGCGCACTGTGGTATGGTTGCGATGCTCGACCGCAAGCGCAACATGACCCGCTGTCTTGCCTGCGGTAACGAGACCGATATCTACTCGGTCGAAATGAGTTACGCATTCAAGCTCCTGCTGGACGAGATGAAGAGTATGGGTATAGCACCCAGACTGAAATTACAGGACGTGGTGTAACATGCCATCCCCAAAACGAATCGGACAGATTGAGTTCGGCCTGTTATCCCCCAAAGAGATCCGTGAGATGAGTGTCCGGAAGATCATCTGGGCGGACACCTATGATGATGACGGGTTCCCCTACCCCCAGGGCCTGATGGACTTAAATCTCGGGGTTATCGACCCCGGTCTCCGGTGCAAGACCTGCGACCAGAAGGCAAGCGAGTGCCCCGGCCACTTCGGCCACATCGAGCTCGCGAAACCCGTCATCCACGTGGGCTACACACGTCTCATAAGAAAACTCCTGCGTGTGACGTGCCGTGCCTGTGGACGGGTGCTCCTCTCCCCAGAGGAAGTCGAGAAGGTTGTCGGAACAGAAGACGACCAGACCGGTGACCTGCTCTCAGAGAAGGATGTCAAGAAGGAGCGCGTCTGCCCGCACTGTGGCGAACAGCAGCTCAAGATCAACTTCGAGAAGCCGACCACCTTCTCTGAAGTGATGGTTGAGGAGGGCAAGAAGGTGGAGCACAAGCTCACACCTGCCGACATCCGCGCCCGCTTAGAGAAGATCCCGAACGAGGACCTGATTCCGCTCGGTATCAACCCGGATGTTGCCCGTCCCGAATGGACGATCCTCACCGTACTCCCGGTACCCCCGGTCACGATGCGCCCCTCGATTATCTTAGAGAACGGGCAGCGGTCTGAGGATGACCTCACCCACAAGCTCGTGGATATCATCCGTATCAACCAGCGGTTCAAGGAGAATCAGGACGCAGGGGCACCCCAGCTGATCATCGAAGATCTCTGGGAACTCCTGCAGTACCACGTCACCACCTACATGGACAATGAAGTGGCTGGCTGCCCCCCGGCCCGCCACCGCAGTGGCCGGCCCTTAAAGACGCTCTCGCAGCGTCTCAAGGGTAAGGATGGACGGTTCCGTGGCTCCCTCTCGGGTAAGCGTGTGAACTTCTCCTCCCGTACGGTTATTTCACCTGACCCGAACCTCTCGGTAGCACAGGTGGGTGTCCCGCGCGCAGTAGCCAACGAGATGACGATCCCTGTCCGCGTTACGGCCTACAATATTGAGGAACTCAAGCAGATCGTAAGGACCGGCCCGGAACGCCCCGATGTCAATTCTCCCTGTGGAGCAAACTATGTGATCCGTCCCGATAACCGACGGCTCCGCCTGGGTGCCGACAACCTCGATACTGTCGCTGACATGATCGAGCCCGGTTACACGGTCGAACGCCACCTCCGCGACACCGATGTCGTGCTCTTCAACCGTCAGCCCTCGCTGCACCGGATGAGTATCATGGCGCACCGCGTCAAGGTGATGGAAGGCAAGACATTCCGGCTCAACCCCGCCGTCTGCCCTCCGTATAACGCCGACTTCGATGGTGATGAGATGAACATGCACGTGCCGCAGACCGAAGAGGCACGGGCTGAGGCAACCATCCTCATTGCCGTGCAGGAGAACATCCTGTCACCCCGTTTCGGCGGTCCTATCATTGGTGGTATCCATGACCACGTCTCGGGTATCTTCATGCTGACGCACGAGATGCGCTGGTATAAGAAAGAAGATGCACTCTACCTCCTCCGCTACACCGGTATCGAGCACATGCCCGCTCCCGGTAAAGTCGAAGAGGATGTTGAATACTGGAGCAACAAGCAGATCTTCTCCGTCATCCTCCCGGAGAGCCTCAACATGGTCTTCAAGGCCACGTCCTGCCAGAACTGCGATGTCTGCCAGAAGGAGAAGTGCGACCGTGATGCGTACGTACGCATCATCGATGGCCAGCTCCTCATGGGGACCATCGATAAGAAGGCAATCGGTGCATTCGACGGTCAGATCGTCAACCGTATCATCCGCCAGCAGGGGATGAAACGCGCAACGAAGTTCATCGATGACTTCACCAAGCTCTCGATCCGCGGTATCATGCTTGACGGATTCTCGTTCGGTATCGATGACGAAGACCTCTCCAAGACCGAGTACGGCCAGATCGATGAGGTCTTAAAGAACGCGGCACTCGATGTTGACCGCCGTATCAAGATCTATGAAGACGGCCAGCTCGAACCGATGCCCGGGCGTACCATCGAGGAGACCCTCGAGATGCAGATCATGCAGGTACTCGGGAAGGCCCGTGACCTGACCGGTCAGATCGCCGGCCGTCACCTTGGTCTCGGGAACAGCGCGGTGCTGATGGCAGTCTCCGGGGCCCGAGGTTCGATGCTGAACCTGACCCAGATGGCCGGTTGTATCGGCCAGCAGTCCGTTCGTGGTGAGCGTATTGTCAGAGGTTACGATGATCGGACGCTCCCGCACTTCAAGAAGGGTGACCGGGGCTCGGATGCCCACGGGTTCATCCAGCACAGTTACAAGGGCGGGCTCAACCCGACCGAGTTCTTCTTCCACGCCATTGGTGGTCGTGAAGGTCTCGTCGATACGGCCGTTCGTACATCCCAGAGCGGGTACCTCCAGCGCAGAATGATCAACGCGCTGCAGGACCTCAAGGTTGCCTACGACGGCACGGTCAGATCTACCGGTGGCCGCATCATCCAGTTCGAATATGGTGAGGATGGCACGGACCCGACCAAGAGCGCATTCGGGGACCCGGTCGATGTGAAGGGTATCGTTGAGGCTATCCTCAAGGAGGAGGTATAACATGCCTCTCGCAGAAAAGTACGACAAGAAGGTTGAGGCAGCAGCCCTCCCCCAGAAGACCAAGGACCAGCTCCGGAAGTTCCTGGCAGAGAAAGAGATCACCGACACCCAGTTCAAGCAGATCCTCGAACGTGTCCTCGCCGAATACCAGAGTACCCGGATTGAGGCCTGCGAGGCAGTCGGCATTCTCTCCGCCCAGTCCATCGGGGAGCCCGGTACCCAGATGACGATGCGTACGTTCCACTACGCTGGTGTCGCTGAGATTAACGTTACCCTGGGTCTCCCGCGTCTCATCGAGATCATGGACGCAAGGAAGGAGCCCAGCACGCCGACCATGACTGTCTTCCTGGAGCCCGAGTTCGGCAGTGACCGTGACCGGGCCCGTGAGGTCAGCTGGCAGATCGAGGCAGCCCCGCTCCACGAGTTCGGTGACATCACCACCGATATGGAGAACATGCATGTCATCGTCCACCTGAACACGAAGGTCTGTGACAAGCGGAAGATCTCCCCTGAGGAGATCATGGAGGTTGCACCCAAGAAGATCCGCGACCGTCGTCACTACCGTGACTTCGAGCACGAGATCGATGAGGCAGCAGCAACGATCATCTTCTCGCCCAAGGACAAGGAGAGTTACCAGAATCTCTTCCAGCTTGCCGAGCACGTCAGGAACGTGATCGTGCAGGGTATCGATGACATCCTCCGGGTTGTCGTCAGGAAAGAGACCGGGGAGTATATACTTTATACTGAAGGATCCAACCTTAAAGACGTATTTGATGTCGTTGGCGTGGACACCACACGGACCCGCACCAATAACATCAGCGAAATTGCGCAGGTCCTCGGCATCGAGGCAGCGCGAAACGCCGTCATCCATGAAGCGGTCTCCACGCTCAATGAGCAGGGTATCGCCGTGGATGTCCGGCACCTCATGCTCGTCTCCGACATGATGTGCATGGAAGGCGAAGTCAAGCAGATCGGTCGTCACGGAATTGCCGGCGAGAAGGAGAGTGTTCTCTCCCGTGCAGCATTCGAAGTGACCGTCAACCACCTGCTCGACGCGGCCGTCGCAAATGAAGTTGACGAACTGAGCGGCGTGACTGAGAATGTTATCGTGGGCCAGCCGATCCAGCTGGGAACCGGCGATGTGAAACTGATCGCAGTCAGACAACACGACAATTAACTTTAGAAACTTACGAGGAATTGTACATGGATTTTAATGCATCACTCAGAAGAGCCATCAAGACAGGAAATGTAATTCTTGGCCAGAACAACACCGAAAAGTGCATCAAGGAAGGCAAGGCCCAGATGGTTGTCGTTGCCGGCAACTGCCCTGCCTCCTTCAAGTCAAAACTTGGCGACTACGAGAACCTCTTCATCCACACGTTCGAGGGCTCCAGCGTGGCACTCGGCAAGGCCTGTGGTAAGCCGTTCATGGTCAGCACCCTTGCCATCGTAACCCCGGGCGAGTCAGATATCCTCTCCCTTAAGAGGGCCTGAAGCGGGGGTATGCTATGGTTGAAGTGAAACTGACCGAAGACTGTATGCGCCTGATCTCCCAGTTCGAGAGCCTGACCGGCGCGGGAAGCCGCGACTGCGTCATGGACGACCGCAACGGGAGACTGATCTTCGTCATCAACCCCGGCGACATGGGACTTGCGATCGGCAAGAAGGGCGCCTCGATCAAGAAGGCCTCCGAAGTCATGGGCAAGAAGATCGAGGTCGTGGAATACAACAACAACGCCGAGCAGTTCTTAAAGAACTGCTTCCTGCCGGCCCAGGTCACCTCCATCCTGTTTGAAGGCGAGCCCGAGGAGCAGACCGTCACCGTGGAAGTCCGGGATGAGGACCGCGGTATTGCAATCGGTAAGGATGGCAAGAACATCTTCAAGGCAAAGAAACTGGCACTGCGCCAGCACAACATTGCTGACGTCCAGATCCTCCAGAAACCCCTGGATGAGGAACCTGCCGATGAGCAGGATTCCCAGTAATCTTTTTTTAATTATCTTCGTTTGATCCGGGTAAACCCGCGGATTAGATCATTTCGGGATACCGTCCCCCGGGAGCCCGGTTCACCTGCTGTGGTGCAGTTCCGGATGGGGGTGGCATGGTCTTCCGATGCGAAACGCGAAGGAAATCCTATATGCGCTCATAAACAACGGATCACTGCATGTTCATCTTTGCCCACGTCTTTTGTGGTGCCCTCATTGGCGTAGTATTCTGGCACCTGACTCATGACCGGCGGGCACTTCCTCTCTGTATCCTTGGCGCAATCCTTCCCGATCTTCTTGACAAATCGCTCGCCATGCTGATCCCCGGTGTTCTGGGATCCGGCAGGACCATCGGGCACTCTCTGCTTTTTTGTGCAGTCATTGTCGCATCTGCCCTGGTACTCTGGAAATACCGGCACACCCTTCTTGGCATGGCATTCGCCTGTGCAGTCTTCTCGCATCAGATCCTTGATGCCATGTGGTCAGTACCCTCCACATGGTACTTCCCGCTCATGGGTCCGTTTTCGGTATTTATCATCCCGGACTATGTCGGGCATTACTTCTGGCTTGAAGTTTCCAGCCCATCCGAGTGGGTGTTTGCAGTTGCATCGCTCCTCATCATCGTGTTGTGGTACCTGAACACGCCGGAACACCGGGTGGCATTCCTTACGGAAGAACGAGCCGGCACTGCCCGGATCATCATCGCGATCCTGCTCGGGGGAATGGGCATATACCTGCTCTATTTCGGACTGACCTCTCTTCCCTCTGCATTCTTTGCGCCAACGTATAACCCGATAACCGATCTCATGGCAGGTGTTCTGGCCCTGTGCGGGACATTCGTTCTTATGAAATGGCCCGGGATCTCCCGTACTAGCATGGAGTAGTCAAAATCATTCTTCTCCGCAGTGCAGATTCACGGCACGTAAAAGTGTTCATTGCAGGGAAGAACTGCTGCGATTAAGAATCAGCCAGAGAAGAGCAAAAACGGGCCTGGAGGGATTTGAACCCCCGACATCCGGGTTAGAAGCCCGGCGCTATGTCCAAGCTAAGCCACAGGCCCACGGGCGTATGTGCCATTAGTTTTCGTGCTTGGGGATAATTAATCTGCTTCACTAAACAGCCGGCCCGGGCGATACGATTTCGTTTTTGTTGGATCGGACATATCCGGAATCCGTGAAGATGATACTTCCTATTCCCACACGGTAGTATCAGTACTTCTCTCATCATTCCTCTGTGAATCGTGGTAGTGTACACCCCCTGCCAAAAACCTGAGTGAATAATTACACCTTTATCAGCATCGCAATCGATCTCCGGCAAAAAATTTTCAACCACCCCCACACCCCCTGCTTAAATTTTTTCAGGCAGGGTCTGGTTGATCAGCAAACCATCTCACGTCGGCAAATCAAAAATTTTGTAGCATGTACATGCATATTGTAGGATAATTATCCGATTGTCGCTTCATCAACTGACACCTCATGATCGCGATTGAAAATTTTTCAGCAGAGTCTGCTTGAAAAATATGCTCTGGAGAATACCTTACTCCAAACAAATTGTTCGAACGCGGTACGTCTCTAAAATTTCCGCAGTACATTTTTATTGGATAGTCAGCAACTCGTATCACATTCCATCCCCCCGAAACTTCGAAGAACCGGAACAACACTTCGTCAATCATTCTGGGACCACGTAGACCCCATGCTAGGAAAATCCATTGAAGAGGCACCCGGATATTCTTGGGCAGTGACACTCAGCAGGTACCGGATCGCAACGCTTCTGGGTGATATCTTAGTATTCGGCTGGCTTTTTTGCCATATAGTGACCTTATCCGGCGCCCGCTGCCAGGTTAGATCTTACGCTTTTCTTTAGTTCGGGCTCAAATTTAGTGAAGTACTGAGTCTACAAATGAAAATAATCCTTAAAATCACCGTTATTTTGTGGGCGTTTAATAATCCCCGATCCTGTATTCAGGGATGTTATTATCAAATGAACAATATTATTTACTGCGGAGTTGATTTTATCATCTGTGCCATGAGCTACATATATCCCATGGTGGTCGAAGTATAATTCATCTGATAAATCGTTGAGGGGAGAAAAAATGAGACGTCCCGGTTTGTTCTTATGTCTTTTAAGTATGGTACTGATATTTTTCCTGGTAGCGCCTGTAAATGCTGAGTCATCAACAATTTCTTCGTTCACCCCGACCGTGGTGTATCAGGGTACTGCCCCCACGATTACAATCACTGGCAGTAATTTCAACACAACGAGCGTGACAGTCAAGATCATGAATGATGATTATGATAATGTCACTACAACTGCAACCTCTTTAACCAGCACTGAGATTGTCTGCAAGTTCACCAGTTCCAAATTGACTAGCATTGGGACTGGTGACTGGCACCTTGTGGTTGTCAATCCGGATGAATCAGAAGTAAAGAGTACCAGTCATTTCTCCGTCAAGAGCGCAATAACACTGACCTCCATCACCCCCACAAAAGCGAGAGCCAACAATGACAGTGTCAGTTTCGCCCTTACCGGTACAGGGTTAGCGGACATCGCATCCGTGTACCTCTATAACTCGGACTACACCAATATTACCGCATCAGATGTTGATCCAACCTCCTCAACCAAAGTAACCGGGATCTTCGATCTGACGGATGCGAACATAGATACCTATTATGTCTATGTCAAAGATTCGGCAGGCACCCGGAAATATGACAGCGCGGTTACCTTTGCGGTCACCTCAGATGCGGTTGGCAGCATTGATCTCGCATCATCTCCCACCGGTGCATCCGTCCTCCTTGATGGTACGTTAAAGGGAACAACCCCCATCACCATCGATGATCTTGACGTGGGGAGCTACAAACTTATCATCAAGAAAGATGGTTATTCCGACTGGGCGAGAACCGCAAAAGTCACGAACGGCGGTACCACCTCATTTGATGCAGTCCTTGAGGCTAAAACCGTCGCAACAACTGCCCCAACCGCCGTCCCGACAACCGCACCAACCACGGTCAAGACTACGAGAGTCAGTACTATAGCAGTACCCACCAAGTGGGTGGACACCCCGACTACTACCCCGGCCTCCCCGCTGGAAGGAGCGGTCATCATCGGCGCAATCGGGATTGGAATTATTGCAATTCGCCGGAAAGATTAATTTTTTTTTAAATTTTTCAGGAACTCCCGGATTATTGGCAGAAGCGCTGATAATCTTGTCTGGAACCGTCAATCCTGTTGTAAAATGAATAGAAAAAATGGTTTATGATCATCCTGCGTGGTAACACGAGGACTTGAGCACCTCAACTTCCGTGGGCTTCATCAGGCCCTCATGGAAGACTTCCTTGATGACCGATGTTGCGCAGAACCTGACCTGCACCCGGGCCGACATCCGCTCGCGCTCCTCATAGATCATACCCCCCTGGGAGAACTCCACGATCCGCTTCATCGAGAGGCTAGTCGCAAGCAGGAAGACGCAGATCCCGGAATCGCCCGCGGAGAGATCCTCAATATCGATCGAGGTCATGAAGATATGGGTCTCCGGTCCCGGTTCAACGCCCGCGATGGTGATGATGTTGTTGGTACTCTGCAGTTCAATCGTCCGTGGCCTGCCGGCCTTGAGGTCCCGGATGATCTCGGGAGAGATACTGGTTAATGCGGCGCACTTCATAGTCTGGTCACCCGTACATTGGCAGATCTTTCTTCGGGGTAGCGTCTGACGACTGCTGCACTTCCTCGGCAAGTTTTCCCATGGTCTGTTCGATCTCAACCGCCTGCTCGATCAGCGGCTGGATGTCGAGAGCGAGATTGTACATCTTGTTGAGCACCTCGATGGTCGCGGCCGATGCCCGCGGGTCCGGCGCATTAATGGTCTCTCCCAGCAACCCAACCGCAGGGATGTTCCGTGCCTTGCATTCCGTGAGGATACTGGATGCAATGCCCGAGATGCTCCCTATGGGGAGGACCAGCGTATGGCCATCGATCCGCTTGAGCGCGTCCGGCGTGGTTGCCACACCAAAGACCCGCTTCTCCGGTTCATTGGTCACGATACCGGCAATCGTCAGCACCTCTTTTGGCTTGAAGGGCTCCAGCCACTCCATGATCGCATTTGAGATCTCGTAACAGATCGGGGGTGCGATGGGAATATCGGCCACGATGGCAGCAAGGGAGTAGGCATCCGTCTGTTTCGCATAGACCCGTACCGGATCGTTGATGAGACCCTTGCTCATCATCGCAAGCGGCGGGAAGTAGCGGGAGTTCATGGAACCGATCTGCTTGAACTCGAGCTGTTCGACAAGATACTGGAGGGCTATGGTCCCGACAAGCCCGCTTCCCGGGAACCCCATGAGGATTGCACCGTTCTCCGGAATTGGCTGGGATATGATATTGAGATCCTTCTTCGGAGTAATTTCCACCAGATCCTGATGGACCGTCCCGAGCTTGGTGAGGATCTCATTACAACACTCTGGAGCATCTGCCGTCATTAGATTAACATACACGAGCGTACTAAAAAAGTATTATGCAAGAGTATCCCATCAAACGCGGGCTGACAAAAGATCTCGAAACACGTGCAATTGCTGAACTGAAGGCCTGTTTTGGCGTGGAACCGAAGAAAACAGAGAAGGGCTACAGGATTGTTTTTGGCGCGCTCAAGCGGCTGGACGTCAATCCCGGGGACGGGGGAAAGTCCGTCTTCATCGATACCGAATCCGATATCACTGCATCGGATGACGTGATCATGGACACCAACAAGCGCTTCCGGAAATTCCTGGATGCCGTGACCGGGTTCTCCACCAAGGAACGTGTCAAGCGGGCAAAGAGCGTGGAATAACGCAGGATACTCCCGGATCTCCTGTGAGGTATGCGCGGGCCGGACTTCCGGGCGGGTTCTGGTTAACCCCATTTTTTCCGGTGAACTGCACCGGATGACCACACCGGAATACGGACCTGAATGTCCGCTTACCCCCCATCCCATCCTCTCCTTTTATTGAATCCCCTTGTGTGAAATAGGTGTTCTGACACCGGGCCGGTGGGATTATCTCCGGGTCCTCGCCAGAATGCAGATGATACCGGCAATCAGGGGAAGTCCCATCCAGGCACCGGAGGGGGATTTCTGCGTGGTCACCGGAACGGTTGTTGTTGTGGGCCGGGCTTCTTCCGGCATCGTGACTTCCGGTGGCGCTGTCGTGGGAATCATGGTCGTGCGTACCGGATTGAGCGAGGGCGCGACAAAGGTGGTATCGGACGTATCGCCATTCATACCCACTACGTTCAGGCCGTAGAGGTAATACTGGTCGGCCACTACGACCTTTGTCCCGTCCCGGCTCACGGCAAGCGTCCGCGGCTGGATGCGGCTGTCGAACTTTCGTTTCGTGAGCAGCGACCCGCCATGATCGAGAAGATACAGGGTGCCGTCGTTGGTACCAACCGCGATCACGTTCCCATTCCACGAGGAGGCAACCGCGTTGGCCCACTGCCCGGTCCCAAACTCCCAGCGCACCGTCCCGTACCGGTCAATCCCGCGAACGGTGTTGTCCTGGCTCCCGGTGATGATGATCGAACAATCCTCGTTACAGGCCAGATCGTTGATCGCTGCATCGGTCACGTCCGCCTGCCAGTTGAGTGCCCCGCTCTTTGTATGCGATGAGAGGCGGGTGCCACCGGCCGTGATGATCGTCTCCCCGTCAGCGGAGATCATAATGTATTCATCAAGGCTGCCGGAGCGGTTGTCGGTCCAGACCGGTTTGAGCACCGGTGAGTAATACCGTATCCCGGTGTTCGTGGTTGCCACCACAAGGTCGCTCGTTGGGGAGATGGCAAGCTGCTTCACCATGTCATCTGACCGGTTCATGGCGTAAAAATCCCCGTTGGGGGCAAAGGAGTGGTAGTTGCCCAGGTTGTCCGTGGCGATGACAAACGTTCCGTTCCGGGAGATTGCCAGGGCCTGGATCTCGCCGTTCATGTTCCGCGACCAGATCTGCTGGCCATCGATCGTATACATCGTCACCACATGGTTGGAACCCATGACCACATACCTGCCGTCCGCACTCATGGCCGCCTCGAACCCGGCCGGCCCGCCCCAGTGGTGAGTGTTATCCCAGGAACGGGTCAGCAGCTGGCTGCCCCCGGTGAATACGAGGGATGCATTGGGGTTCAGTGAAACTCCTGAGAACGTATTGCCGGAGATGACAGGGGACTGCTTCCAGTCGATACCGAGACTTGTTGCGGCTGCTGTGCCAACGAGGCATACGGCAATGACGAGCGCCAGTGCAGGGATTCGGATACGGGAACCGGTGAACATGATCTATCCGGAGAAGAATATCATGCCCCGTTATATCTTTTTATGGAACCCCGGGGTTATACGAATGGACTGCCCGGATGAGTTGGTCATCCTGTGGAGGGTAGTCGGATACCCGGTTCTCCGGCAATTACCCAGAATTTATCATCCCCCCGGGTGGAGACTGGTACAGGTATATGGCAGAGTTCGTATGCAACGGGTGCGGTAAATGTTGCCGGAGTTTTGGCGCATTCATCCGGATCGAACGGCAGGTGACCGGTTCAGATTATTACTGCCGGTACGGCCTCACCAGCGAACACTTTACGGCCCATGTCCAGCCGGCGTTTGCCGATGAGATAGCCGACGAGTTTGAAGAGACTGGTGGTGTGACCGGCGCGGAGAAGAAGGCCTGCCCGTTCCTGCGCCCGAACAAGGAGGGTGAAGGATCTGTCTGCGCCATCTATTCCACCCGCCCGTTGGTCTGCCGGGAGTTCCGCTGCTACCGGATGCTGGTATACGATGTCGTGAGCGGCGATGTGAGAGGGAAGGTTGTCGGGAGTTACGATCTCCAGACCCGCGATGAGACCCTTGCCCTGTTCTGGAAGGAGAAGATTGCCGGCCTGCCTCATCCGCTCCCCCGGCAGAATGCCGTCCCGTTCACTTCCTTGTCCGGGAGTGCCGAGGATCGTGAATGGGTAAAAGCGGTATTGGCGATTCTCGCTGCCCATGAGTATCGGGGCGATCCGGTGGAATAGCCGGGTTCTCTGATTTTCAGAATGCCATGCCCGTGTATGCGGCCATGGGGCACGTAAAAATCAGCGTGTGGGTCTTCGCCACAGGATTATTGCACCAAGTGCAGAAAGACCTGCAATCGCTTCGAACCCCGGTGTCTTCTTTGTCCCCGGTGCGGCAGGGGCAGGTGGAGCAGTCAGCGCCGGGGATGGTACCGGGAACGATACGGTCGGGCTGATATTTTCTTCATTGGAATGGCCCTGATCCGGTGTGGACGTATTCGTTGCCGTGGTTGTTGTGTCCGGAGAAATGACATACCGGAACAGGGTAGATGGTCCCTGCGAGCCACCCTGCCCATAGGCATTGGTGATGGAGATCGGGAACGATCCAAGGGAAGATTGCGGGCTGATGACCGTGAGCAGGTTGTCATTGATAACATGCAGGCCTGTTGCGGTTTTTCCCCCGAACCGGACATCCGTTGTGCCGGTAAATCCGGATCCCGTGAGGGTGACTACCGTTCCTCCCTCCATGGAGCCGGAGGAGGGTGAGATACCGGTCAGTCTCGGGACGGGGATATCATAGCGGAATATAGCAGCCGATCCCGCCGAACCTCCGGTATGGGCAGGATTGATGACATACAGGGCAACCGGCCCGGCAGAATTTGGTGGCGCGATGATCGTGAGCTGGCTGTCATTGACAATGGAAAGGCCCGTTGCGGAAATACGACCGAACTGCACGTCCGTTGCACCGGTAAATCCGGATCCCGTGACGGTGACAACCGTGCCTCCGGTCGTGAAACCCGAGGAGGGTGTGATATTGGTCAGTTCCGGCTGCGGGAATTCATACAGGTACATGGTAGATAGATCCTGCGAAATTCCGATCCCGTGGGCATTGGTAATGGAGACCGGGACCGTTCCGGGAGACGATGGCGGGGTCATGACCGTGAGATGGCTGTCATCGACAATGTTCGGATTCATCCCGTATCTGCCCCCGAACTGAACGTAATCTGTACCGGTAAACCCGGAACCCGTGAGGGTGACAAGAGTAAAACCGGCAATGGGGCCGGAGGAGGACGAGATGCCGGAGAGTCTTGGGGGAGGAAATTCATCATACTCGTACATAGTGGAGGGATCCATGGAACGTCCGATCCCGGCGGGGTTGATGATTGAAAGGGGAACGGTCCCTTGCGGATTTGGTGGCGCGATGACCGAAAGGCGGCTGTCATTGAAAAAGCTCAGGCCAGTCCCGGATGTTTCCCCGAACCGGACGTCCGTTGTGCCGGTAAACCCGGAACCCGTGATGGTCACCACCGTACCTCCGGCGATTGGACCTCCTGACGGAGAGATACCGGTTATTTGCGGGACTGAAACAGCAGAGACCGGTCCGACGAATGCGAGAAGGAGAACTATGGCGATGTAAATCAGCACACAAAACCTGAACGGGCGGGTCATTTCATTGAATCCTCCCCTGAATGATTATGGCACGATGCATGGAACCACATCCTGGCAGATGATTATGTCAGGTATTATCCACCAATCCATAAATATAGCGAATTTAATTCAAGGGAAATGTATGCTGGTCCTGTTCAGCAATGCGAACGACGAGTTGTTTCCGGTACTACCCCGGCTGGATACCAATGTCGGCATACCCCCATCAAAACTCCTGATCCCAGCCCGGCCGGTCAATCGCACTCATAGATCCGTGCCGGGTTCTGCCGGCAATTAAAAAAGAAAAGAATTATTCAATAATGATCGACGGCTTGAACGGCAGGGCGGTCAGTGCCTTCACGTGGCCGCTGCCTTCTGCATCCACGATGTGGACCGGCACCCCGAACTCCTGTTCGAGGAATGACTTTGCCGATTCGAAGACCTGCCGCTCGTTGACGGGCTCCTTTGCCACCGGCTCGACCACGTGGGGTGGCAGGCGGTGGATGAGCGTGGTGCACTGCTTCGCTGCATCGGTTGCATCCTTGCCGCGTTTCCGCATGGACTCATCCTTCATGATCTCCTTGACGACCATGTTCCGGTCCGTTGCCGCGGCAATGGTCTGGAAGATCTGGTACTTCCAGGCCGGGGCGAGCGCAATGGTGATCGCCTTCGGAGTGATCTGGATCAGTTTTTTGATCGACTCGATGTCCTCAACGGTCCGGGCCAGGAGCTCCTCGGCAAGTTCGGCTTTGACATTGACGAGTTTTTCGTTCGCAACCGGCCACGGGGCAAACGAGACAAGCCCTTCCCCGGCCAGTTCCTTCCAGAGGTGTTCGCCCGTGAACGGGATAAACGGCGAGAGGAGCCGGACCCAGACCGAGCAGAGCTCGTGGAGCTCCCGTGAGCCATCGCAGTCCTTGCCGAGTCTCCTGCGGTACCACTTCAGGTCGGTCTCGATCCCGAAGTAGGACTCCTGCAGGGCCTGCCGGGTCTGGAAGTTGTCGAGCGCTTCCGTGGTCCTGGCAATGTGGGCCTGGAGCCGGCTCATGAGCCAGCGGTCGATGTCGTGCGGCTCGCCGCCCGCATCCTTTGTCTCCATCACGGTGTTGTAGAACCGCTCGATCTGCTTCTTTGTCGAGAGAACGAGTTCGTTACGCCAGTCAAAGTCCTGCCACGGCTCGGCGCTGCCCATCAGGAACATCCTGACCGTGTCGCCGCCAAACTCATTCACGGCGTCTTCCAAGAGGAAGACGTTGCCCTTGGAGGATGACATCTTGGCGCCGTTCAAAAGACCCATGCCGAAGACAACCATGCCCTTGGGCATCAGATTCTTCTGGCCTTCAAAGACCGTTGCATGGTGGAAGATCTGGAATGTGAGGTGGTTCGATATGAGATCCTTTGCCGAGAACCGGAAGTCGTACGGGTACCAGTACAGGAACTCTTCCCGCATGGCATCGAGTTTCTTCTTCTCGGGGAGATCTTCTGACTTCTTCCCGAGGAAGATGTAGTCGAAGACTTCGGGGGTGAGGAGCTTGGAGTCGATCTCCTTGATCCGGTGGGCGATGGTGTAGTACGCCATGTACACGGTCGAGTCGGAGAGCGGCTCGATCAGCTGCGTGGTGTCCCACGGGAACTTCGTGCCAAGGCCGACACGCCTTGTGCAGGCCCAGTCCTTGAGCCAGTCGACCGTGCGGTCGAACTCGGCCCGGACCTCGGGGGGCACGAGTGCCATGTCCGTGAGCTGGTCCTTGACCTCCTGCTTCCATGTCGGGTCGCTGTACTTCAGGAACCACTGGTCGTGGAGGATCTTCACCTTGACCTTGTTGCCGCACCGGCAGACCACGGGACGCTGGTCGAACTCGTGCATCACGACCGAATCGTACTTCTCGGTCATGAGGAGGGCGACATCGTCGCGGGCAACCCGCACCGGCTTGCCGCCGTACTTCTCGAAGAGTTTTCCCTTACTGAACTCGGCCGAGTAGATCTCCTGCGTGAGGGCATCCATCCGGCTGTCCATCTGGTTCAGGATGCCGGCCTTCTCGACCGCGAACTGGGCCGGGACTTCGCCGTATCCCTCTACTTTGATGAGCGGGATCGGCTTGATGTCCTTGTATTTGCCGGCCTGCTGGAGGTCGCGGAGGGCAATGTAATCGAACGGGGCGTGAGCGGGAACGCTCATCACCATGCCGGTGGCCATGTCGGGGTCCACGAACTCGGCGGGGAGGATCGTGATCTCACCGCAGAGCGGGTGGCTGACCTTCTTATCAACAAGATCGCTGCCTTTGATCTCTTCCTTGATCTCGACCGTGTGGTCCTGGAGAGCGAGTTTCTCGGCTGCCTCTTTACTCACGATCCATGCCTTGCCGTCAACGAGCGCCTTCACGTAGGTGACGGTCGGGTTGGCCCAGAGGTTCGTGACCCCGTGAATGGTCTCGGGCCGGAGGGTGGCGCACGGGATGAATGCCGTACCGTACCGGAACATGACGAGCGTGAACTTGATCACTTCGGCCTTGTCGCCTTCGAGCAGATCGTGGTCGCCGACCGGGTTGTCGTCCACCGTGCAGTACCGCACCGGGTGGGCGCCCTTGATCACGTGCCCTGCCTCGTAGAGGTGTTTCCACTGCCACTCGATGAACTTCGAGTAGGTCGGGTCCACGGTGATGAACCGGCGGCGCCAGTCAATCGAGAGACCGCAGGCAGTCATCACACGCTGGTACTCGGCTGCGAAGTGCTTGACGATGGTCAGGGGCTCGGTGAATCCTTCGAGCACGTTCTGCGGCACGCGGTAGAGATCGCGGTAGAGCCGGATCGTCTTCTCGTCCTTGTTCGCGATCCTTTTCGAGATGCCGACCACGGGAGCGCCCGTGACGTGGAACGCCATCGGGAAGAGCACCTGCTTTCCCTTCATCCGCCAGAACCGTGCGATCACATCCGGCACAATGTAGGTCCGGCCGTGACCCACGTGCATGGCACCGCTCGGGTACGGGAACGCGACATTGATGTAGAACTTTTCGAGTTTCGAGGGGTTGGACTCGAACGAATGAGTCCACTTCTCGTGCGCTTCTTCTTCAAACGCTGGTAAATCGAACTGACTCACTTGCATGCACCATCCACAAAAAGATTATACCGGCCTTAACTTGATGACCTCATTATTCGTGTAGCGCCGGATCATCTCCTGCGCAATGCTCGAATTTTTGGCAAGATGGATCTCGCCGTCCTCATTCACGGTTGCGGTGAAGAGGTACTCCTTGCCGGAGAAGACGTCCACGATCTTGCCACTCTCGCCGGGGGCGATGATCGTCAGGTTTTTCTTGTCGGTCTGGATCTTCAGGCCGCCGCCCAGGTTGATCTCCTCGTCGGACTTCTGCGGCTGGGCAGACTGCCGGTCGAACTCGGAGCGGGGCTTGATGTCGATGCCGATGCCGAGCTTGTTGACGATGCCGGAGATGTTCTTGCCGCCCTTGCCGATGGCTGCGGGAACATCCTTGTCATCGATATAGACAACGGCTTTGGTATCGGAGAGCATCTGGACGTCCACGAACCCGTCGGTGTAACGCCCGATCTCGCGCTGGATCTCCTTCTCGTTCAGTTTCCAGCCGGGCCGCTCGTCGCTCTCCTTCTCCCGCTCCTTGTGCGGGGTTTCAGGTGGCGCCTGCGGGGCCCGGTAGGTGCCGGACGGGGGAACCGGCTGGCCCACGTGCTGGACCTGGACGGATGAGGGCTGTGCGTAGCGTGGTGCCGGGGCCTGCGGGGGGGCGGCGATGACCGGCATGACGATGGTCTCGCCATCGTACCGGAAGATGTCCAGCACAAGTGCGCCGGACTCATGGTCGGTGACGGTGGTCACGGGCCGGAGGTGCATCTCGACATCCATGCCCTCGGGCACCTTGATGGTGAACCCGACATCGTAGGTGTGGGTGATGACGCCTTCTTTGACAAAGATGATGGTGTTGACGACCTGCGAGAGGACCGAGAAGTCCACGCGGTCGCTGAAGCGCTGGACCGCGTCCTGCACGCCGTTTGCGTGGATGACGCCGACCATGCCGAGACCGGCGAGGCGCATGTCGGAGAAGACCGTGAAGTCCTCGGGCTTCCGGAGCTCGTCGAAGATGACGAAGTCGGGGCGGACGAGCAGGAGGACATCAGCGGTGTTTGCCATGCTGCCGTCAAGCGTTGTGTACTGCGTGATCTGGTCCGGGACCTGGAGTTCCCTCGGGGCTTCCATGGTCTTGACGACAAAGCCGCTGTCGGATAAGAAGGTGGCAATGCTCTGGGCGAGCGTGGTCTTGCCGGCACCGGGCGAGCCGATGACGAGCATGCCGCGTTTCTCGCTCGTGATGATCTTGGTGATGATCTCTGACTTGGCGTAGTCTTTCAAGGAGACGTCCACGATGGGGCGGACTGCGGTGATCTCCATGCCGTCCGAGAACGGCCGGCGTGCAATGGCAATCCGCATGGAGCCGATCTGGACGACCGTGATGCCGCGCTTCTCGACTTCGATGAATCCATCGGGATCGCGCTTGGCCCGCTCCAGGATCTCCTGCGCCATCATGCGCAGTTCGTATTCGCTGGTGGGCGCGTCGCGGATCTTCACGAGTTTCATGTCGCTGATGGAGCCTTTCTTGGCCCGGGGCGAGATGCGCTCCTTGAGGTACACGGCAATCGTGTGCTCGTCAAAGAACTGGTCGATGGCAAGCGGTCCGAAATCGGTGACCTGGGCTTTTAAGAAGATGACATCGAGGCCTTTTGCCCGTGCCACTTCGGCCTGCACGTTGTCGCTCGTTATGAACCGTGCCTTGTTGTCGATGGCGATGCTCCGGATCATGGCGTCGATCTCGCCGCCGCTTGCGAGTTTGACCTGCTCGAGCGAGGGGCGGATGCCGGAGAACTTGAGTTCAATGGTCTTCTCTTCGGCCATCTTGCAGAGTTGCTGAAGTTCGTTGAGTCCCGAGAACCCGATCTCGCGGCCATTGTTGGCCTGCGCCTCGAGTTCGGCTATTACCGCTTCCGGGACGATTATTGTTGCACCCTGGTATTCACCGGCCTTTATCATGGATGTTATGCGCCCGTCAATAAGGACGCTCGTATCAGGTACTAAAATCATATGGTATCATCTCGTATGGTCTTGGTATCGTATTGCTACGATATGGTATGCTATACTATTCGCATGCGGGAATACGCAGCACGCACTCCCCGCGCATGTGCTCCCGCGCTTTACCGTCGCGGGTGCATCGATATACAACGACACAAAATCGTTGATGTGTCTAATATATGACCATCATGATTATAAAGGATGAGGGGAGCCAACGGTGGTGCACCACGAGCCTGAAAAGAACAAGGGTTCTTCGAGTGTGAGGGGTTGCTGCAAATCGAATCTAAACGAGGTTATTATGAGAGTAATGGCATCAAATGCGTTGTTGTTTTGAAATACTAAAAAATTATACATATGTAATTATGAAAATGAGATGCCCAGAAAAATAATCAAATCATTTTTTAAGATTTTATGTAGTTGTTTAGTCCATCTTTAATATCAGTGATATCATACGAGCAATTAATCACTAATTTTTTCATTTCCTCATAAACGGGTTGTTTTAGTGTCATTGCTTCTTTGTAATTGACATCGTCAAGTAATTTTGGATTTTCCTCAATTTTGTTTGGATCAGTTTCATAATAATATTCATTAAACAATTTCCGATCCGACTCGGCCCTTAAAATGTTATAATAGTAGTTATACAGTTTCTTTGATAATTTCGGATCAAATTTACTAATATCAGAACCCTGTGCATAAAACAATCCATAATCCGGGTATAGTGGATCTACAATTTTTGTTGGATTATATCGAGTGCTCTGCGGATTCTGAAAATCATCTGATAATTTTTTTAGATAATGTTCGTTATGTTCGATTTCAATCAGAAAACCGTTTGCTAAATTTTTATTTTCTTTTTGAGCAGTATCTGACCATTGTATTTGGAATACAATGTACCCAATTATGGCCGAAATAACAATTGAAATTAAAATTAATAAAACCGGAAACCACCATGTTTCATTAATATTTTTTATTTGTGGAGTTACTTCTGAAATGGACTCTCGTTTTTTTGATTGCATAGTTGAATATCACTGACCAAAATAATCTTTGTTTGTATTACTAACGTTTCATAATAGTGATATAAAATTTGACGGGCCAGAAGTGTGAATCACCAGTATCTTACAATATGTATGCAAGGGTTGGATTGGAAATATTCTATTAATTCAAAATATTGTGATTCTTGAACAACGCCACCTATATCGAAAATTGTTTCATAATCTTCTCCAACTTTCCCTCTCTCATGGGACGACCCCCCTCCCAAAAATAATTTGAGGGGGGGGTCAACCGTCAACCCCCCCTTGCATTCCGCCCCCTCATTACCAATGTCACCGTCGGCAAACCCCCTCCCCCCTTCGCTTTTCCGGGCGGCCAATCACTGATCGATGGGGGGGTCAAAACCACCCCCCCCACCCCCCGGCAGGGGGGGTCTCCGCGTTTTAAAAATAAAGTGAGGGGGGGGTCGACTGTCGACCCCCTCATCATTTTTGGGATGTACGCAGTATTGCACGCGTGATCTGTCACGATCTTTTGGTGTCGTTCAGACGGAGCGTCCTGCCCGGCAGCCTACCCATAACTGATAAGGGGGGGTCGGATCCGGCCAAAGGGGGGGAGGGGTCGACCGGTGACCACCCCCCCATGCGGGTGGGGGGGTCGATGCGGTTTTTGAGAACGGAGGGGTGGGGGGTTGGCAGGAGACCCCCCCTGCCCAAATAATGATAAGAAGAACGACACAAGTATGATTATGAGCTCTGGTGTCACTATCGATCAGGTCTACCAGGAGATCAAAAAAATACGGGCAGACATGGTCAAACGGGAGGATCTCGAAGCCCTCGTTGATACAGTTGAGATCCTGAGTAATCCTGCGACGATGGAGTCCATCAAAAAGAGTGATCGGGACATTAAGCAGGGCAGAGTAAAAACAATCACATCGATAGATGACCTTCTTGGTGAGAGTGCCTGATGGCATGGGTCATCAAACGGACCGATACGTTTCTTGAAAGTTTTGCACTGGTCCGGCACAATACAAAAATAATTGCCGAGCTCGGCAAGAAACTTGCCCGACTTTCAGAAGATCCGCTGCATGTCGGCGGCTGGCTGTCCGGTTCGCTGCATGGCAAAAAGTCTACACGGATTGCCCGGCAATACCGGCTGATCTTTCTCCCTGATGAAAAGGAACAGGTTGTCTATCTGATATTGATCGATCAGCGCGAACATGCGTATGATTGAATGAACTTTGGGATCACTCATAACATCTGGCAACACCATTTCGTGTGAGGTTTGGCAATCCCCCCTAAGTACTGCTCCCCCCACCTCACACTCTCCGTCGGAGAATTACACCCCCCATATGTCAGGCATGTCAGGCCCGCGTAACCTTCCGACGTAAAATGGCATTCCGGATCCGATCCGGCAGCCTTTCGCCACTTCCAGAATCCTGTGGCAGCACCCTGTTCTTCAACAGAACGCATCTATGCGGCCTTTTTCACAGGGTGATTTTCAGCAGTTTTTCCGCACGGACTGATGATCGCGGGAGTGGGATATCATCGATCCAAACCAGCTCTAAACAGGCCGGTTTTTCTCGCGGGAAAACCGTCCACTCGCCATTCCGGCGCGATATCGCGCGATTTGGAAAAACTCTGCTGAAAAATGCCCGAAACCGGCCGGTTGGCGATCCCGCATTTCCGGCAATCGGGGCTTACATCAGGCCCGGATGGGGAGATCGGGGGGTGGTACTCCCCGTGGGTGATCCTGGCGGACTGTCGTACCACAACTCTTATGGACGCACGCAACAATTTTCTTGTAATGACAGCGCAGGCTGCACCGCGTGCAAAGGATCATTCCGCAAAAAAGGCTGCCGGCAAAAAAGGCAGCAGGGGCACGACCGCCCTGAATGCACTAGCGGAGTACTCGCTGACCGGTTTTCTTGAAGAGGAGCCTGACATCTACGCGGTCTCCGATATCAAAGTGCGATACCGATGAAAGGAAAAATTGTCCTGATCCAGTTTCCGTTCACGGACTTGTCAGCCACCAAACTCCGCCCGGCTCTCGTGATTCACGAAAGCGATGAGGATGTTGTAGTCGCCTTCATCTCATCCCGGGTTCCCCAGCAGGGTTCCGGTTCGGAACTGGTAATCACCGGGGATCATCCGGATTTTCTCGGGACCGGCCTAAAAGTTCCGTCCGTGATCAGATTTGACAAGGTTGCGACGCTCTCCCGGGATCTTATTGAAGGGGAGATTGGAGAGATTCCGCCAACGCTGGCAAAGGAATGCAATTCAGTCATGCAGCAAATTTTTCATTTCTAAATTTTTTAGAGGGACTTGGGGAAACGCACTTACGTACCATATCTTGGAAATTTCCCCAACCAAAGCACCAACCCCCCCCATTCCCGCAATACGTGGATCAACTATCTCAGATTAAACCCAGGCCCATACCCCACCTCACCCAGCACCCGCCCCATTATCTTCACTATGGCGATTCCGCGGTACAAGGAGCAATAACGGGACGAGTATGAACAACACAAACGGGAATGCGAAAAGGTACCATTTACCGGTGTTTGTCTGGATGGTGACGGATGAGTCAATGAAGAGGTAGCCGTAATACAGTGTTGCCAGGATGGCTGCCAGACGAATATTGCGGGGATGTATGAGGATAATGCAGAGCAGGAGGACTGCAACGATTCCTTTCAGGAACAGGAACATTCCGGCGATGGTCCCATCCAGTTTCATACCGAAAAATCGGTCTTCCCAGTTGAATGAGATGATGAGAAGGAATACCATGGCGGTGAGGATGAGTTCTGCAATGAACAGATAGTTCAGTACACGGTCGGAAGGACCGGTGTTGGTATTCTGTTGTACGATTCAGTCACCAGATACTAAAATTCATGTTTTCATGATTAATAATTACAGGTTGTCCCAACCTTCACTTTCAAACAGAATCCTGCCATTGGCCTTGGGGTGTTGGACCCCCCCTCCCCAAAAAAATCAAGGGGGGGGGGTCAACCGCCAACCCCCCCATGCATTCCACCCCCTCTCATACCAGAGTCACCGTCGGCAAACCCCCTCCCCCCTTCGCTTTTCCGGGCGGCCAATCACTGATCGATGGGGGGGGGTTTGGATGGTCAAACCGAACAGAACCCCGCTATTGGCGCACCGAGAACAAGGGCCGGAAAAAGCGAGGAACATGGAGTCGATACGTATCCCCCTCTGTTAAGGAGGGCGATTTGAGAAGAACCCATGAGAGTTCATCGGAAGCCCGAAGGGAGGCGTCACAACCGGTGATGCAACATGCATTCATGGGATTATAGTCGCTGACTCCGATGGTACAATTACCGGATTGCGGATATACATCGTCATTGTTTTATTCACGACGTTTTTTTCCAGATCAACATAAGCGATCAGGTAATCCTCCTGTGTCTCAATTTCAACTCCGATGAAACATGATTTGTAGATATTCCGGTCCGGCAGCGATTGTTCATAGCAGAGAGGCCCGACGTTTTTAATCGTATAGTTGTTATGGAGATAGCCCTGCACTTCGCTGTCATTCAGTGCAACTGATATCGCAGCAGTCCGCTGGGCGTCATAAGATTGCACAGCCGTAGTCGACACCGGCTTGCTGACCGGATCCTGGACACATCCTGGTACTATGCACAGGGCCACGAGGAAAAAAAGAGAGAGTGGGATCAGCATATTACGGGATCCACATCTGCCAGTCATATGCATTACCGGATACTACCTTGCTTTGAGATATTCTTGATCCAACAGAATTAAAATCTGTCGGGACATTCGTTGCCCACCATGAATAGCCGTTATTATGGTACAGGTAACTGTCCCGGAAATTCGTGATGCTCGTGTCTGAAGAGAATGCATTGGTACCGTCAGCCCAGATCTCATTTGCCTGGTCCACATAATTCTGCCGGAATGCAAGGTGTCCTGTCCGGACCCAGTTTCCATTTATCCATACGTTATACTTGTAACCGGCGCTTTCCAGGGTATCGGAAACATAGATTTGATACGTGCTCACATCTGCAGCACCGGCATTTCCATGGAAACTCCAGCCCCCTTCATCGTTATCATAGGTGAAATAACGCCTTTGCGGATCTGCGACAGAATCTGCAACACCCGCTTCCACCCAGCACTCTGTCGTTGAACTGGTTTTCCTTCCGACATGCGTCGTGACAACATGCTGGTACGTTCCAGTCGAGCTGGTAACCATTTGTCCGGGTTTCATGTAGTCATACACGCCGAAGTATGTTGTTCCGGACGTTGTCCGCATCTGCCGGTATTCCTGGCGGAGGCTTGTTGTTGCCAGGGCCGTCTTTTGCAGGGTGCTTTCGCGGTTGAATGGGGAATAATTCTTTCCCCGAATTTGATTAATAATTTTCAACTCTGCTTCTGTCGGTGCTGTGCCTTTCCAGCATGCACCGGTCTTTGGATCCCAGCTGTATCCCTGGCTACTCAGTACCACGGTGATCTGACTGTCAGAATAGGCACGTGTTTTCATTCCCTTGATGATCTTTTCACCGGGACTTTCATAGAGGTTCAGGAAGGTCTGGTTTTTTTCATCAACTTGAATTCTCTCACTTGAGATAGCGGCTCCAATAATCGTCTGGATGTCCTGATTTTTCATGAGTTCATTGGCGGAATCGGATATGTTATCATTCAATCCGGTTGTTCCCTCTTGGACTTCCGCACTCACAACCGGTATCATCGCCATCCCTGCCAGCAGCAATGCCAGCAAGAAAACGCCAACTTATCACATGCCTACGGGCAGGACCGGGTTCAACGAAAGTTTCAGCGCTTGATGAACCCGTCCTTTCTTTTGAGACAACCCCCGGCTATCCATTACAGCAATTCATAATTCCATGATTTAATATTTCTGTCCCAATCCTCGAACTGGCAGAGCGTGTGAAAAAAGCGAAAGGGACTGAGCGATAAACTGTAATGGGAATTGTCCCCGGTGATGGGTAGAAAAATTACCCGCATTGAAGAATTATGCGGGGGTAAAACGTTCAAAATGAAAAGAATACCGCTATTGACCCTAAGCATGGGGGGTTGGCAGCAGACCCCCCGGTCGGTCCCGGACAACGCGATCCGGATACGATCCGGCAGCCAGTCGCCACTTCCTGAATCCTGTGGCAGCACCCTGTTCTTCAACAGAACGCATCTATGCGGCCTTTTTCACAGGGTGATTTTCAGCGGTTTTTCCCGCATGGACAGATGTCGCGGGAGTGGGATATCATCGATCTAAACCAGCTCTAAACAGGCCGGTTTTTCTCGCGGGAAAACCGTCCACTCGCCGTTCCGGCGCGATATCGATGGATTTGGAAAAACTCTGCTAAAAAATGCCCGAAACCGGCCGGTTGACGGTCCTGCATTTCCGGCAATCGGGGCTTATATCAGGCCCGGATGGGGAGACCGGGGGGTGGTGCTCCCTGTGGGTGGTCCTGGCGGAAGACTTCCGAAGAGCAACTCTCCCTGATTGCCCCCCTTGGTTCATCGCGACAATCTCTATGAAACCGTGTCGGCGGCCCCCTCCAGTGAACCGCCGACCCGGGACCTGCTCCCACTACCCCCAACCCGGACCATTTACGGGATCCGTTTGCCGATTGGGGGGATCGGCCCCGGTCTTCTACTGAAGATGGTCTGGTTTCCCGGGTTGCAGGGTGCAGAAATACCCTATGATTTTTTTAGGGGAATGCATGGTAAGAATGGTGAAGACCTGGTTTCCCGTCCCGAAAGAGTCAGGCCGAAAAAAAAGTCGGGGGATGGCCGGTTATCCCTCGGCCTTCTTCGGATCGTCCGTGACTGCGATCGTGCATTCGCCGATCTTGATCAGCATGGCTGTCGTGAGAATGGGGGTATCCTCCGTTCCGCTGGCAATGATGAGACGTTTTGCGGCTGCCATCTCCAGTCTATCGGACTGGGCGGGGATCTGGTAATATGACATAGTCAGGGTTGCACCGACAGGGAACTTCCCTGCCGGCGAAGTCGCTGTCAATACCAGGTCGCCCCAGAACCCGGCCGGGACACTGGTCTGGAAGCCGGCGATCTGGTTACCTTGGTCATCGGGTTTCGGGAGCGGGGTATCCACGTTGATAGGGCAGGACCGGTCGGTACACTGGGAATTGATCTTCGTGCCGGGAATAAAACCACGTCCAACGATACGGAAGTAGAAATAGGCGGTAGCCGGGTTGACATTCCCGAAATGGAAGACCCGGCTCATCTGGACGAGGGTGTTGGGAGAATAACTGATGTTCCGCCAGCCGACAGCAGGGTTCTTCTGCACCCACAGGGAATATGCTGCATTGGAAACAAATGACGGAGGGATCGTGACGGGCTGTGCCGTTGTCTGCGCGACTGCGATGAAACAGTAGTGCGGGCCGGCTGGCATCCCTGTCAGGAGGAAGGCCGGGTTTGAGAGCCCGATCTCGCCAGGAGCGATCGAAGTATTTCCCGAACTGTCAACGAACTCCGGGGTCTTCCCCCCGGCAGTCGAAACCGGGGTCCACGTCTTTGGCAGGAGGAATAACGAAGCATCCGCATAATACAGATCGACCCTGCCGGAACCCGCGCTCGTGTTGAGATTCTTCGAACGGACATAGATGTTGTTGATCCCGCTGTTGATGACGGACCTTCCGATGTCAGGACCTACGTAGGTTTCCTTGGCATGGTTCCAGGTGAGCATCTCGTTCTGATAGGGAATGATATCCGGCGACTGCCATGGGTTGCCGCTTGACGGGATGGTCCCGGTATCGCCGAAGTTATCCCTTATGTACAGATCATTATACACTGTCATGTGTTAACCTCCATAATCATCGATTCCTGTTCTGGGATTTCACAGTACCGATAACGAAATTGTCAACTGCCCCGGCGAATTCCCTGACGGAAAGTGCCTCGTCCCCGATACTTCTCACGTCGACGAGCATGTTGTGGCGGACAAAGATGATGCCCGTGTCCACCTCGCCATGACCGGTAAAACCGATATCGCCGATCCATATCGCCCGCTCATCGAGGCGGGGTAGTGTCACGGCCATAGAGAAGCTGATCTCCCGGAGCAGGGCCATGCGCGCCTCGTCATTCGAGGGATATTCGCTGACACGCACCATGATCCGGTGCCGTCCGTTTTCTCTCTCCTCATAATAATCCGCGTATCCCTTATGGCCCCAAGGAATACGCTGTTCCCGGTGCCAGGTCGCTTCAACCTCCTTCAGATCCAGGCTCATCTGTCGTGCGTGGAACTGTGCATCTTCCCGGGAAGGGCGTGGCCAGGCATCGAACCCGAATCTCTTCCTTGCACCTTCATACCAATCCTGCATGTTCATGGACTTCTCACCTCCTCATTTGACAGGCCGGCGGCCCGAATTCGTAAAGGCCCAGGGCCCTCTGGGCAAACACTGCGGAATACCTTCAACGGTATTCGTGGCGAGCCTCTCCCGGTATAGTGCATCCTGGACGGAGACCGGAAATGGGGATGGCATCGGTGGCAATTTGGAAAATTGCACATTTACCGGTAATCCGGCGGTGTGCGGCCCGGTCCCCCATGGATTGGAGCCTGTGTCATATTCCAGGCAGGCATCGTACAGGGTATCCGTCATGCATCCGTTCCTCGTCCAGGTGATTTCATGATAACTGAACCCCCCTCCGCCGGATTTTTTGAAAGGCACGGCCCATGTTTTCGTCCCGATTGCGCGGATCTCGTTACATTTGAACCCCATATCCCCCCTCGGACTTCCGGACATAATCGATTCCATTATATCGCAACCCAGGATATTGGCAAAGCTCGTGACGATCGTTGCGCAATCGGTACAGTTGACGGTATTCCCGTTCCCCTTCGTCTTGTCTTTCAGGTACTCAATGAATTGTCCGCACAGGAAATATTGCAGGTCGCCTTGTATTTTAGGATATTCGACGTAAAACGATCTACCACTCTTCACATCATAGATCAGGTCGTGTTTGGAATTCACTTCCAGGGTGACTTTAGCCAGGATGTCATCTGTGCTCTTGGAGCCGGCAGCCCAGACACATACGTGATCCAGCACATCGGTCCAGGGCAGTTGTTGGTTGGTACGGTCCGGGACCTGTATCCATGGTGTATTCGGCTTGTCGAGGAGGACATAGACAACGTGGGACGTCGATACCATCGTTGTCCAGGCACCCCCGTCAACCTGGAACTGCCAGGTCCACGTCACCTCGGCACGCTGGACCCCCCCCGCAGCCAGGGTATTATGGGGCAGAGACAGGGTGACCGTTGCGCTGGTGTTCGACCCGAAGTTGATTGCAATCGGATCAATCGTTCCGAGTATGCCACCACCGGTTGCCTGGATCCGGATGGACTGTGTCGTAGCCTTGGAGATATTGATTACTACCTGAATAGTTGGGATCTTTCCGGATAACGCGTTCAGGGCATAGGCACAGGGTGCTTTATCCGGTTTTGTTTTTCCGGGAACCCATTCCGGTACGCTGATAACCGATTTATAATTGCACCGGATCGTCAGCGCCTCAGTAGAAGCGCCGGTAGGATCGTAATCGAATGCGACACTTGCCAGGCTCACGGTCGGGAGCGGATCGCAGGATTTCGGTTTGCTCGAATAGGTAATACCAAATGTTATCGCTGTCGCGACAAGGGATGCGATAATACGCACGGAAGCGAAACCCGTTACGATGGCGAATATATTGCCAATGATCCGGATCAGGGCCCAGAACCCGATGTCAAGTACTAATACGATGAGCTGTCTCAGCACCCCCTCTGAATAGAGAATCCCCATAAGTGCAAAAATATTTGAAGCGCCGATGGCCGTACCGAGAGCCAATATCGCCATGATTTTTGGCACTTTCAGGATGCGGGCGATAAAAGCGATAGCCTTGTCAGTCATCGTTGCCCCGACACCGGTTGTCGCGTCAAGGACTCCCCCAATCACGATGAAAACCAAGGTGATCTGCCACATCGTGCAGTCATCGAAATTTTCTTCCGCAGTACGATAGGCAACATAGGATCCTGAGGGTCTGTGGACGATAAGGAGGCGCTCCCCGTTGATTTTATGGTGTGTCACCAGGAATGGCAGGGAGGCCGGGTCGTTCGCGATCTTGTTACGGACATCGGTCCATGCTTTCCGTATCCGTTCCTTGTCGGTAGGATCGTTAAAAGCCGCAATGTCTGCCGCTTCGGCAGCATCGAAAGCGGCGCGGTTTTCCTCATAGATCTCCCGGAAATTCAATCCGGCGCGTATATCAGCCATCATCTCCGGATCAAGTCCCGTCTCCGGTACTGCGATGGTATCGCAGGGAAGTATTTCAGTACTGACCGGGGCCACTTCCAGCTGCCCGGAAAGGACTGCGCCTTCAGCAAGGCCGATGGGATGGCCGTTTGCCTGGTTCCGAGCTGGGGAACTGGTAAAAACATAGGCCCCTAAAAGACCTGGGGCGCCGGCATCTGGCGGCGTGGCCATAAATCCCGCTACCTCTGCAGTACTCAGGGTACGGGACCAGACATCCACTTCGCGGATATATCCTTGGAGCGTAGTGGTGCCAGAAGGATTACCCTTTTCGATCGCGGCGCCAATCAGGAGATCGCCGAACGGGTTATAGAGCGGGATAGGCACGCAGGTGATGGAGCTGTCAAGTGTGCCGTTGATGTACAGCGTGAGATTGACACCATCGAATGTCGTGGCAACATTTGTCCAGGTGCACGGGGGAACTATGCCGGAAGAGGTCAGGGTCTGGCCGCTCATACTGACCGATCCGCGCTGGGAGGCGAGACGGTAGGCTGATATGGCCTCGTCGTACTGGACATACAGCGCCATGCCGGTATCGAGCATCAGGTCGCTGTTGACAAAAATGGCCTGGACCGGGTTGATGTCCGACGAGAGATAGACCCAGGCCTGTACGGAATATGGATCCACCTGCCTTCCCCCGGGATTGATGTCGACATCTCCCAGCGGCCGGATGAATCCGTTGGTGCCCAGAGAGACTGCGGGTGAAACTTTAACCATGATGGCGTTATTCTGCAGGGATATCGGGTACGAAGATGGCCCGCGATCGACCGGCCTGTTGACACTGAAGTCAAAGTCCGCGACAAGCGTGCCGGCCGGGGGTGTGCCGTACATCGTGTGCAGTACGGTGTCGGTATTCAGGACCGTATTGTAAATGCGCACACGTTTGACGAGCCCCTGCACGCCCTGGCCGATCAGGACAGGATCACCGCTGGGTGTCACTTGGCCCATGCAGCTCTGCCCCGTATTGAACTGGCCGTCGATATATAGCCGGATCATCGAACCATCGAATGTCGCGCAGATATAATGCCAGTGATCATCCTGGAGCTGTGACTGGGATACGTCGGAAATGACTGCCGGCAGATCCGCGAACTGGAAATATACCAATGGGCCTTGGCTGCCAAAGGAGAATACATTGTTCTGGCCCAGTACGACCGTAGAAGCAGACAGTCCGTTGAAACGCACCCACGCATCAACGGAAAACTGGATTTGGCCGGTGAACCGGCCGGCAGCTGCCGGACTGGTCTGGGCCCCCGACAGGGCATCCAGGGACATCGAGATGTAACTGCGATCGGTCCTCGGATCACCATGCACCATACGTACCCCCATCCAGGATATCTCTCAAAATCGGTGTCAGTTCTGGTGAAAACAATGTTGGACATCTGCAATACTCTCCTCCGTGGATGGAGGACTGTTCCCGGCTGCAGACTCGTCGCGATAGGGTCTGTGAGGTCATATATATTTTGATCATAAAATGTAATGTTCTATTTAATTATTTATTATTTTCTAATTGTATTTTTATTGATACAAAGTGGATAATCATGAGCGGAATTGACTGCAAGATCCGATAATCAGGATTATCAGGGTAACTGGATAAACAATTGATTGTGGTATCGGATGTTTCAACCGTGTTGTCTTTCATAGTCGCGCTGATCATTTCCACGGTAATAATTTATTACATTGCGAAGTCCTTAGGTGCAAATGACCGTCTGACCACGGCAGTCATCGCGGCACTCATTGGCACGGCCGTGTATACGATCTTTTATTACGTGCTGGGTCGGGGCCTGTTTCCGGCATTCATTGCAAGAGCCCCTCCGATGGAGAACCTCAGTAGACAAGTGGCCTGACCCCTCCCCCCTATCCGACGTCCGACTGGTCATCAAAATGTCGAAGACTTCGTCTTCTTATCGTTCAGCTCCGCTGGGTTTCACGAAGTCGAAAGTCATCAGACTTGATACAGAAGAAGAACCAGAATGGTTCTTCGACCCGGAGGAGGAGAAATTACCCGATTTCTTCGACCTGAAATGTCATGTCCGGATCGGATCCCGCATACCGGAGCCATTTCCTGAATCCCGTGGCAGCACCCTATCCTTCAACAGAACGCATCTATGCGGGCTTTTTCACAGGGTGATTTTTGGCGGTTTTTCCCGCATGGACCGACTATCGCGGGAGTGGGATATCATCGATCTAAACCAGCTCTAAACAGGCCGGTTTTTCTCACGGGAAAACCGTCCGTCTGGCATTCCGGCGCGATATCGAGGGATTTGGAAAAACTCTGCTAAAAAATGCCCGAAACCGGCCGGTTGGCGGTCCTGCATTTCCGGCAATTGGGGCTTACCTCAGGCCCGGATGGGTGATCGGGGGGTGGTACTCCCTGTGAGTGGTCCTGGCGGAAGTCTTCCGAAGAGTAACTCCCTTCGCAACGCCCTTTCATATCGCTGGTGGCAATCCCGCAAACGCCCACGTATATGTCCCGACAGCCCCCCAAGTTTACCCATATTCTGGACAGAGCGCCAACCAGAAAACACCCGGCTCCCATGTATTATTTTCCATGACCATTGGCAGTTACTGTGGGGAAATAAAGGATTGCAATCGGGGGGACCCTGACTGCACTGTTATGATGGCGGAAGCGAGATAAAAACAGGTCTGATGTTCAGGGCTCTTTCCATGAATCTGCGAGAATCCAGAAACAATAGAGAACCAGCGGAACAACGAGGAAAATACCCAGTACCGGTGAGAACAACATCTGACCATCGGAATTTTTCTGGATGGTCCATGCAGAGTCGAAAAAAATCAAGCCAAGGTAACAGAAGGCCGGAATTGTGGTGTACCGGATATCATCCCCGTAGCGGAGAATAATGCCGATAATAATTATCGCAAGAACTGCCTTAACTAACAGATACAATCCCGCTGGAAATCCATCGAGTTTTATTCCAAAAAACCAGTCTTCCCAGTTGATGATGAAGACGAAAAGAAATCCCGCAGTCATGAGTGTGAGAATCCCGACAAGGGAGAACTTCAGGCAGGTCCCGAGGATTCCGGTGATTCGTTCGGATTTCATGTTCAGATGTTCCCCTCTAAAAATTAATAATAATAGGTAATTTTATCCATGTTTGAATTCTGCCGTACCACAACTCATATGGACGCACACAACGACCATCTTGTAATGTCAGCACAGGCTGCACCGCGTGCAAAGGATCAATTCTCAAAAAAGCTGCCGGTAAAAAAGGCCGCAGGGGTACGACTTCCCTGAATGCGATGGCAGAGCACCCACTAACCAGTTTTCTCGAAGATGAAGATCAGACCGGTGTCGCAAGCGGCGTCACGGAAACCGGATTACCCGGGGTTCCCGAAAGTGACAGTGAGGAAAGCAGGATCTCGCCATTCCCGGAATACGTCCCGGCACCATTTCTGATGGTATCATTCAGGGGAAGGCTAAATCTCTTCTTGTCTCCGTAATGTGGATCTGATTCTTCCGGCCATGCATTGATGATATATTCTCCAGCATTCCACAAGCTGGAATCAAATTCGCCAGACCACGCAGCCGACCCGTTTCTTTCAAAAACACTGGTCTTCCCGGAAAAACCATTGACTTCACCGGCATTTTTCTTTCGGACATCGATATCGGCAGGCCAGATCTCAAACAGGATCTCGGAACCCGATGGTAGCGTTGTCCACCCGGCGATACGGACGATACTGGTGTCAGGATTCTGGGAAACAGAGATGATGGTTACTGACCGGGGGATTTCTGTAGTGGTTTTTCCCGGGGTTTCATCGCGGGGGACCAGCGAATCCGTCTTCTCGGGTGCGGCCGTTGTACCGTTCAGCGGGTGCAGGAACGTAATGGCGGCCAGGATACAAACGGCGATAAGAATAACCGTCAGGAAAAAAAGGGTTTTTTTGGGAATTTTTTCACATCCATGCATTTAAGGTGTAGTGCCCTGAATACCCGAACTGGTCACCAGTTGACCATTACTGTTGAAAGATCCGGTTGTGCTCACATAAAGCATTTGTCCGGGATGATTTTCAATAAGGCGCTGGTAACTGAAAGCATACGACGGGGCATGCCAGTTGGAATCGTCGGCTACCTTGATCCACTCATCCGTTATCGGATTTGTCTGGATATTGAATGTGCTAGCTGAATTGACGGTTGTAAACTCAGCAGAGACCCGCAGGTCGCGAATATAACTGCTGGGATTCACGCTATCTGTGTACGTATAGTGGGCGAGCCATGATTGTGATGAGGTATCCTGTATCCAGATATCATAACTCGTAGAGCTGCCTGACGGGCTGATCTGAACATAATAGTTATAACTGTGGGGGAGTGATGACGTTGATACCGGAATGTATCCAAGATAAGTGGGATCCCCGCTGATGTCCCCGTTATAAATAACCGGGTAGAGGTTCAGGTTGCTCGTCGATCCTGACGGATACGTCGGTGTGTACGCGCCAACTACCAGTTCAATGGCGTCAATACCATCGTTATCTGAATCATAGCGGTTCATGTGGAATTCTCGCTCCTCGCAGAAGATAGTCCCGGAACCGGTCCGTGAAAATGTTGACGGGTTGATTTTACCGGTAACATATCGTGGGGAATATGACGATGAATCAGCGGAGAATACCTGCCATCGTTGGTACCGTGTATATGGTGCACGAGTGCTGGCTCCCACATTGACGATTGTGGGTTTTGTATCCGTGTAATTCCCCAGATAACTTCTTTTTATTGCCTCCTGTTTTTCAGTGCTGGTCTTTTTAAAATCCGCAATACTCGGGTATGTGGCTGCAAATTCTTTCGGGACAAGTACGGTACCATCGGTGCTGTCCCGCAACAGATTCTCATACATCTGTATTGGTAACTGGATCACGACAACTGGATCGGCACTGGAAATATTTCCCGGAATGCGATACTCATTGTTCTGAATTCCGGAACCATTTTTCTGACTCATGACGTTTGTCGGTATCCTGATTAACGAATTGTCTTTTGCCGAAAGTTGTGATGAAAAGACCTTTTGAGAGAAAATAATCGTTAACAGATCATTTTCCTCAAGGGGCTGAGTTGGAGCGACATTACTCCAGTCAACAGCATTTGCAGGATGTTCAGCAGCACTCACAATCGGTATCATCGCTATCCCTGCCAGCAGCAATGCCAGCAAGAAAACGCCAACCTTACGTAATTTCATTTACTTTCCTCCTTCTTTGCATACGCTACACTCGAAGGCACGGGAAAATCTTCATAAGAATGGAAGATAATTATCACATGCCTACGGGCAGGACCGGGTTCAACGAAAGTTTTAGCGCTTGATGAACCCGTCCTTTCTTTTGAGACAATCCCCGGCTGTCCATTACAGGGATTAATAATTCCATGATTTAATATTTCTGTCCCAATCCTCAAACTGACAGAGCTTGTGAAAACAGCGAAAGGGACTGCGCGATAAATTGTAATGGGGATTGTCCCCGGTGATGGGTAGAAAAACTACCCGCATTGAAGAATTATGCGGGGGTAAGACATTCAAACTGAAAAGAACACCGCTATTGGCCCTAATCCTGGGGGGTCTGCCGGAGACCCCCCCCTAAAAACAATGATATGATTCAGAAACGGGAAAAACGATGATCAATATTTGTTACACTGCGACCGTCTCGATCCGGATACGGCTGATGATAAACTCATTATCTGCCGGGATCTCCTCACCATCTTCCTTTAAGCAGGAGATATGAAGTTCAATAGCCTCTTTGGTATTTGCTATCGTTTCCTCGATAGTCTCGCCCTTGGAGAAGCAGCCGGGGAGTGCCGGCACTTCAGCCCAGAACCCGCCTTCTTCTGCCTTATGGATCAGTATCGTGTATTCCATCCCGATTCCTCACAGGAATTTTACGAATTCCTCTTCCGTCATACCTGCCTTTTTGACAGCAGCTTTCAAAAGACCGATCTTGACATCCCCTGAGACGGGGATCGTGATCAACAGGCCATTTGGCATCTTGATATTCACGTGGTCGCCCTTTCCGGATCGTACAATGCCCCCGGCATTCACAAAGGCCCTGACCTCATCGTTTCCCTTCCGGAATAAAACGAGGTCACGGCCCACAATCCTTTGGCGACTGTTGGTTCCGGTAATTCATCATCTTTTTGGCTGACAATGGATGGACTCATACCAGATACGCACTATCGTTCTGGAGTTTTTGAGATCTTTTTAATCCCAGCAGCGTTCCTGCCGCACCGGTACGGGCAGATCGTCAGCCCGAACGTGAATCCCCCCGTACCACAACCCTTATGGACGCACACGATGTTTCTCTTGTAATGACCGTGCAGGCTGCACCGCGTGCAAAGGATCGTGCCTCAAAAAAAGCTGCCGGCAAAAAAGGCAGCAGGGGCACGACTACCCTGAATATGATAGCGGAGTACTCGCAGACCGGTTTTCTTGAAGAGGAGCCTGACATCTATACGGTTTCCGATATCAACGTGCGATACCGGTAACGAGAAAAATTATTCTGGCACGGTTCTCCCCCACGGAATTTATTTCAGTGGGAGGGTCATGGATGCATCAATGGCGCTGTTGTCGGTGTGAGCGTCGGCTCACGCGGTGTTGTCCCGGGAGGGGGCAGAACGGTAAGCTCCCTTGTTACCGTACTATTGGGGACAACATTTCCGGCATTATCAACAACGGATATCTGCACAACTTTTTTTGTCCTGCCTTCGCGCACGGCCGGTGCGGTACCCCGAAGCGTAACCTCAACCCGCTCCTCGTTCACCACCGTGCTTGGATAGGAGAGCTCGAACCCGCTCAGGTCCAGCACCGTACCGGACCGGGCAGGCCGGTTGTTCCCGATACCATCAAGGACAAGGGTATACGACCATTGCGGGTTGTCAAGCATTGTGGAGAGGACCAGATCATGGTCCATGGGAAATGTCGTCTCCGTCCCATTCAGTACAAAATTAATGGAGGATGTCACGGTCACGGGGGTTCCTGACGTAACGGGCCCGCCGGGATTCATGGTGACCAGTTCTTCCAGGATATGTTTCTCCGGACTGACCGCTGCGGGCGATCCTGGTTTTACCAGTATGACTGATGTCGTGCCATAGGGGGAATATTCCAGGTGGTTTTTGTCATGCGGCTTACTGACTGCGAACACCGTGTACGCCCCGGGAGCAACGGTACTCTTTCCCGTGTCCCATGAAAATGACCAACGGCCATCTGCTCCCACGGCCGCTGTCGCGAATGTGGCGGCATCGCCATCAGTAACCGGGGCGTCTTTCGGGTAATCACTCTGGATCTGTGTCCCGCCCTCGTTCAGGTTGGGCCCGGTGAGGAAGAGATAGGTTGTCCGGGAACCGGTGTTGGTGCCCGTGAGGTTGATCGTATCGCCATTCCGGAACTGGAAGACGGGGTTTGCCTGTGCACTTTCGGGAATCACTGCAGATACGACCACGATCCCCGGTTCGGCGGCAGGGGTTCCGGCTGCCACTGTCGGGACGATGGCGAGCAGGACTGCCACCACGATCATAATCGAAGAGATGTTCCGGTCCATTGTTTCACTCCTTGTACCTGGCTGACGGTCGTTTCCCGATCACATGCACAATCCCGCACGCAGCGGCAATCCCGAAGAAAATAACAATCGGAGCAAGGCTGCCCTTCTGTGTCGTTGGGATCGTAGTCGGTACCGGCACCGGTGTTGTCGTCACCCGGGGATAGATGGGCAGCTGGCTGTCCGAACGCGAGGTATTCGGGATGATCGTCCCGGCATCATCTCGTTCGGATTTATCCATCATGCTGGTCATCGTTACCCTGCTTACCTCGGGTGCCGTGCCATTCACAATAACAACCACCGACTGCTGAACATTGGCCGGGTAGTTCAGTTCAAACCCGCTCAGGGTCAGTTGTTCTGTTGTCACCGTTTTGTTTGGATTCTTTACTCCGTCAAGGATGAGTGAATAGGTCCAGAGCGGGTTCTCCAGCCTTGTCGTGAAAACCAGATTATGATCAGCGGGAAATGTCCCCTCGGACCCGCGTGGAGGGAAATCGATCACCGCTTTGAATGTCACTGGGGACCCGGAGGTAATATTCCCGGAGGTTGGGGTCTCCCCCAAGGCGGGCTGGAATGCAGAGGCTGTGCCGATGAGCAATATGAGGAAAAAGAGCGCCAGAAGTTGTTTAAATCTCATGGAAAATTATAAGGCCAATATCTATTTATGTGTTACATTATTATTCCCGGATACTGAAGGAGATCCCCCGGTGTTCCGGCTCCTGATTCCACACACCCGTATCAGATTCCGGTAATCCCCCTCGCAAGAGCATGTGCCGGCAGCCCCCGCGACCGTGGACCCGGGCCGATGCCCGCGATCAGAAGTAAGCCCATAGGTCGGATGTCATTTTTGGTTGAGCCGGGGGATTTGCCATATTCAAAAAAAATGGAAACCTGTGGATACTACTGTTATAATCCCTGCCGCCAATTATGGTGAACCCGGCTGGCTGGATCATGCCGGCCTGAGGATTACTTCAACAGACCCTCCCCTTGTCCCGGGCACCGGGATCTAATTCTTTGCGTACAGAAGTTTACTTTGGAAATGTCATAGCGCTTACAAACGTAGAATTGTAGAAACGCCTCAGCGCTTGCAGGTGCGGATCTATGGAAACGTGTTAACGTTTCCAGACTTCCATGCTTGACATGTTCTTACCGTGGTACGTGATCTCGCTCGCCTTGAATACAAGCACGACAAAATCCGGGTTCTCGGGCGTCTTGAAGAACTGCTCGAACATCGGGTTCCAGTACTTCTTCTTGGTTGCAACGTCCTCGTGGATCGTTCCTTTTGCCATTATCTCGACATACGGGTCGGAGTATTCCTTCCCAGACCAGGTGGAGAGGGCCGTGTCAGCGTTCTTCTTCAACTGGGCAACCTTGTTGCTGGACTTCATGGTTGCCCCGACAAGGGTCATATCGGAAAAACCGGCAAGCACCATGAACCGGACGGCCGGCATCTTTCCATTCAGCGTTGCGACGGCGGTCGGATGCGGGCCTCCGATCACTTCCATGATCTGGTCTTTGAGAGCCATGCGGGACCATCCGTATCATGATCCCATAAATATTGGGATTGGGGAAGTCGGGCCGCCGGAACAGTTCGATTTTCTTACTGCGCCAGAACCGGTTCAGCCCCGGGGTTCGGGAACCTCCGGTTGCATTTCTTGTAATGCAGGGTCGAGCCGGTATCTGTTGTCCACTACCTGAGCCCGCAGTGCGGGCAGGTAAATGCATGATCTTTGCCGTAGCCATCGGTCATGGATGCCCGGTATGCCTGGGTTACCTGAGGGGTGTATCGATCAGGGTATTTCTCCGATGGTAAGTCCAAGAGATCCGATCTCCCCCTGCGACTATGGACCAGTCCTTCTTTTCATGGTATAAAAACTGCTTTTTAAGAGAGCACATTAATACGGAACTGGCCGGTACACTATCACATGAAACGGCGTTCCTCGATAAAACAGCACACACTTCTGCTCTGGGTAATCGCCTGCCTGCTTATCGCCGGTATTCCCCCGGTGATGGCTGCAGTGAGCGTGAACGCTGTGTCGTCCGGAGGTGGAACGATCATTGTCTCTTCCTATCCAGCCGGGGCAGCAGTCTCGCTGAACGGGGAATACCAACGGGTGACACCGGCAGAATACAATAACCTCCCTCCCGGGGATTATACCATCACCGTTGAACTCGCCGGATACTTTACGGAAACGATCCCCACCGATCTTAAGGATGGCAGCCGCAGGGAGATCCTGGTCCAGCTCGAGAATGTCTCATCGGTATCGGGACAGACCGATACGCTGGAGTCGCTGTACCGGTATGGTTCGATCGCGGTCGATTCCACCCCCGGTGGGGCGGATGTCTCCCTTGACGGTGTTGTGGCAGGCCGGACACCGGTAACCCACGCCGCCCTCATCCTGAATTCGGTCCCGGTCGGCAAACATACAATACGCGTGGAACTCGCAGGATATCCCCCGTTCACCAGCACGGTCACAGTTGTCAAGAATCAGGTGCAGCGAATCAATGCCGATCTGTCCATGAGCAACCAGTCCGTTACTAGAGCCATACCGGTAACCGGGACCCCGGCCGTACCCGTCACCATGGCACCAACTGTACCAACCCGGCAATCTGCTCTTCCTCTTGAGATTATTATCGGCGCGATCGGTATAGCCGGGTTCGCAGCAGTGTTCCGTAGTTCCTGAAGTTTTATCTTTTTTCTGGCGTGAGTCTGCAAAAAAAACGGATCTTCTCCACAAAATATGGAAATCCATCCACCTGACGCCCCATATTCCGCGGTGTGATGGGGAGCATCCCAAAATATATACCATGAAACTGCGAGAGCACTCGTATATGCCGGATTCCAAAACCCTCCTGTTCGTCCACAATCTCGACAGCGGAGTCTTGCAGTCGCTCCATGACTATACCTCGAATAAGCCGGTCTTGTCCAAAGGTGATGCCTGCACCCTCAGCATCATGACCCACAGCCCGGTCGGGATGAAGAAGGAGTGGAAGCGGTTCTTAAAGGATCTTACCATTCCGACACGGACCATTGACCGCGATGAGTTTTTCGGCGAGTTCGGGCACCGCCCGGTCACGTTCCCGGTCGTGCTCGTAAAGAGAGGGATGGAACTTGCCGTCTTCATCAGCACGGAAGAGCTGAACCAGTGCAGGGATCTCAGTGACCTGATACGTCTCGTCCAGGAACGGATTCCCTCGGTATAATTTTCCGGCCATCTCCCGGTTATACCGGCCCGAGAATGTTCACGCTTTTTTGTTTTTATCGAACAGCCGCTCCGCCGGGCACCCGATCTTCCGCTGTTTGCAGTACCGGCAGGCCAGATGTATCCGCACAAGGGCATTGCCCATGAATCCGAGAAGCAGGAGCGCGACAACGAGCATGAGCATGGTCCAGGTAAAGTTCAGTACCAGGAGCAGTATCCCTGCGAGAACGGGGATGATGAACGTAAGAAAATCCGGGACAATATCTTTCCAGGACAGCTTCATCTGGATGAATTTCTCCGGGCTTCCCTTCCGGAAAAACAGGGCGCTCAACCGGCCTTTCCCAAATGCACAGGTTTTGCCGTAATAGTAGCAGTCCACGCAATGGCTGCTCAGGAGCCGGAACTCCAAGATGAGGATATAAATGACGTATGCGATGACCCCGATGATGCTGAACTGGAAGAGGATTATTGCGCCAATGATGTAGATCAGCAGCGATACAAGATTTGATCCGATGACTGTTGCGACAGGGTAATTTTCCCTGCAGCCGGGTTCCTGCATATGGGAAAGAATGAATTACATCTGATAAAATTCCACCGTATATTCACCCGCCCATTCATGGGTGCAGAAGCTCTTCCCCCATGGCCCGTCACTCTGCTTCACCCCGTTGTTTATACCTGTACGACAGGATTAAGAGTACACGGGGACAAGCAGGTCCTTATGGTATCGAATCTCTCGACCCTGCTGACTTTCATCGTCGCGCTGATCATCTCAACTGTGATAATCTACTATGTTGCAAAATTCTTTGGTGCAAAGGACAGCCTGACTACAGCGGTCCTTGCAGCACTGATCGGCACTGCCGTATACACGATCTTTTATTACGTGCTGGGTCAGGGCCTGGTACCGGCATTCATTGCGGGAATTGTATGGCTGCTGACATTGCAGAAACTGTACACTATCGGCTGGCTCAGGGCCTTTGTGATTGCGGTTTTCATCTGGATTGTGACCTCCGTTGTCGGGTGGTTCCTGCCGGTGCTGTGACCCGGGAAACGACACCCTCCCGACCGGGGCGGCCCCATTCCTGCGAGTGACATCCGCACACGATGGCCGGGACACGTGTCTTCATTTCTGATCTGCCAATCACCTCATCTATCCATATATTTATTATCCGGCACTCGGATTATCATGCAATACACGTCATGATGGGTGTTGACGCATGGGTCTTTTCCGTTTGGCAGTGATCCGGACCCTGCCGGCTGCGGTCTTCCTGCTTCTTATCCTTGCAGCCGTCTCTCCGGTGACCGGGTATGATATCGGGGCTCCCCCGGTCGGCCCCTCGGGTTGCGTGGCAAACTGCTTGGACAGCGGCGGGTCTTCTGGGGGAAGTTCCGGCGGGGGCTCGTCTACTGATTACTATTATGTCTCGGGGCCCTCGTGCAGCGCCGGATATTATGTCTACACAACCAGCGAAGGCCACTGCTGCCCGGAAGGCTATTCGTATTATTATGACGGGAAATGCCACACGTGTTCGGCAGGATATCACACCTACACAAGCAGCGCCGGCTACTGCTGCCCGGAAGGCTACCCGTATTACTACAACGGCAAGTGTCACCAGTGCGCCCAGGGCTACTACCGGTATACGACCAGCGGTGGTCACTGTTGCGCTGAAGACTATCCCTATTATTTCGATGGGACCTGCCATATGTGCCAGGAGGGCAGCGTGTATATCGGCAGCGTCGGCCTCTGCTGTCCGGCATCGTACCCGAATTACTATGACGGGAAATGCCACCGGTGTAACGAGGGAAGCGTGTATAATGAGGACTCCGGTAAATGCTGCTCCTCCGACTATCCGGTTTACTATGACGGGAAATGCCACGAGTGCTTGGAAGGATACGCGAAATATGATGAGAGCGAAGGCCAGTGCTGCCCCATTGGTTCCCCCTATTATTATAATGGAAAATGCTACACGAAGCCGCAGTCCGCGAACAGTGGCAACGGTGTGACTACGTTGGCCCCTGTCACGGCAAGCGGGACGGTTCAGCCCGGTGAAACCCCGTCGCTATCCCCCACGGTAACCAGTACGCCCGCGAACGACCGGTTTGTCGCACTCCCGCAGCCACTTGCCATGCCCTACAATGCCATCCGCGGGTATTACGAGGGCCTGAAAGGACTGGTGGACGGGATCTGGAAGAACGGACTGCTGCGTCCGGCGGAAGGCAGTTCGCATCCGGTCGGAAGCTGAATGGGTACCATGACGGGGAAGGGTTGCGTGGGGGGTTTCGCCCTGTACCGGATCCCTCGGCTCCCCGTACGTTAAGACCCGGGACAACAAATTATCAGCAACAATTTCCCGCGGGGAACAATACCATGAACCAGATCTACCTCTTCGGTCACCGCCAGCCCGACACCGACAGCATCGCGAGTGTCATCGGGTACGCGGAGTACCTGGACATCGCGGAACCCGGTAAATATATCCCGGCCCGGTGCGGCGAGCTGAACTCTGAGTCCCGGTACATGCTCGGACGGTTCGGCATGAAAGAGCCGGTGCTCATCGAATCGGTTGAGCCAAAACTCTCCGACATCATCTACAAACCGGTCTTCTCGCTTCCGCAGGATGTCCCCACCGTTGATGTGGCATCCCTGATGGCAAAGGAAGGGATACGCAACGTGGTCATGACCGATGCCGCGGACCGACCGGTCGGGATGGTGGGTGAGCACGCGCTTGCCGGTGCCTATCTCCGGAAGATCCACCTGTCAGAGCTGACCGTAACACCCATCCCGGTTGGGACGCTGGCACGGATCCTGAACGCGGGGATCATTGTCGCTGCTCATGAGATCCTCGAAGGCCGGGTCTATATCGCGATCGACGCCCTGCATGTCACCCTCGCAAAGATGACCAAGAACGATATTGCCGTGGTGGGGGACGATGAGCCCACCCAACTCGCCCTCATCTCCGCAGGTATCGCCTGCCTGATCATCGCCGAAGGTGCTCCCGTGGGCGAACGGGTCTGTGCAGCCGCAACAAAAGGCGGCGTCTCGGTCCTCTCCACTGACCTGGATGCATTCGGCGTCGGCAAGATGATCAACCTCTCCCTCCCGGCCCGCGAAGTGATGGAGACCGAGGTCCCGGTCCTCACGTTCGATGACACGCTCGAAAAGGCCCGGAAGGTTGTTACCTCCTCGAAGTTCCGGGCGGCCTGTGTGGTCACGCGGGAAGGCACGCTTGCCGGCGTGTTAACAAGGACCACCCTGCTTGATGATGTCAGGAAACCGGTGATCCTCCTCGACCACAATGAGTCCTCGCAGGCCGTGAGCGGGATCGAAGAGGCAGAGATCGTGGAGATCATCGATCACCACCGGCTTGGGACGATCACGACCTTAAAACCCATCCGGTTCCTGAACGACCCGGTGGGGTCGACATCCACGATCATCGCGATGAAATTCAGGGACTCCGGGAAAACCCCGTCAAAAGCGGTTGCCGGGGTACTCCTCTGCGGTATCCTTTCCGATACGCTGGGGCTGCGGATGTCAACGACAACCTCCCGCGACAAAAACGCAGTGGAGTATCTCGCAACGGTTTCGGGAGAGAATCCCGACGAACTGGGTATCGCCCTGCTGGAAGAGGGCATGGATCTCTCGGGGGCAACGCCCGCAACCATCCTTGCCCGGGATACCAAGGAGTTTGAATTATCCAACCGGAAAGTGCTCATCTCGCAGGTGATGGTCCCGGCATTCTCCTGGAACCAGAGCCGGAACCGTGAGATCCAAGAAGAACTCGTGAAGATGAAGAGAACGTCCGGGGCCGATCTCGTGCTTGTCCTCTTTACCAGCGTACGGGATAATTCCAGCGAATGTTACGGCGAAGCGGACCCGGACCTGCTTCGCGGGATCTTCGATCAACCCTTGCCAGTTCACCTGGACGGTGTCATGTCCCGGAAGAAAGATTTCCTTCCCTGGATCGGCTCGAAGCTTCGAATCTGTTCCGGGAAGTAACGGTTTTTTTGGATCCGGATGAGTAACGGGCCCCCTCATACGGGAGATTGTAATTTCCCTGCAATATTCGCTCATACCGGGCAAAAGGGCCGCAAATCACGTGATTTCAATACATCTCTTTAACGTGTCACCCGCCAAGTATCCATCAGGACTATGCAAAATACCGTGAAAAAGATAAAAATGATCCGTGACAAGTTGAGCAGGATCGGTATCGGGGAGAAGAGGCTCGACGATACGGCCATTCTCGCGATGTACAGCATCAACCAGAAAGGCAATCTCTGCATGGCACCCCGGATCCCGTAATCGTCGCATCATATTCACTCCGTATCGCAGGACCCGTCCGTGAGCAGGTATCCCAGCAGGATCTTATAAAAGGAGATCCGGCTACGGTGACCTCCTTCAGATAGGAGTTTTTTACCCCGGCGTGTCGTTATGTGATTGCCGGATGGATGCCTGGCAGGTGTTTTTCTGCATCCGTGGGTGAGTTCAGGGAACCGGACCCCTCTGTTTTTTATAATCATTTACCTAACGTTGCTCCATAGGAGATCAATTCAGGACTGGTGAAAAGATGGAGTATCATATACGGAACGGTGGTTCCCGTTCCTCACAAAATATTACGAAGACCGGCAGGTCGCCGGGCCGTGCGAGCCGGAAACCCATGTGGATTCTCTTCCTCATCCTGGCCGTCATGCTCTCCGGCATCGTAACAATCGCAGGTGCAAGTGCCCCGGTAGCGTCCTTTACCACCAATGTCACGAGCGGTTCCAACCCGCTCTCGGTGCAGTTCATCGACACATCAACCAACACACCCACAAAGTGGTTCTGGTCGTTTGGTGACGGAGGTGTATCAGAAGACTCTGATCCAACACATGCCTACACGATTGATGGAGTGTATACTGTCACACTCACGGTCACCAATGCAGATGGCAGCCACAGCATCACGAGGGCCAATTATATCACGAGCCTCAAGTCGGTTGCTCCTCCGGTGGCAGGATTTGTCTCCACGGGCGCCACCGGTTCAAATCCTCTCTCCGTCAAGTTTGTTGACGCCTCCACCAACTCCCCGACCTCATGGGTCTGGTCGTTTGGGGATGGCGGGTCGTCAATCGAACAGAATCCGACCCACACCTATACAAGCAAGGGTACGTTTACGGTCACGATGACGGCCACGAACTCCGGGGGCAGCAACACGGTGACAAAAGATGCGTATGTAACGGTCAGTCAGGACTCGGTGGCACCGACTGCATCGTTTGTTGCTACCACCACCTCCGGATTTACCCCCTTCACCGTGAAGTTTGTCGATACGTCAGTAAATGGCCCGACCTCATGGGTCTGGACTTTCGGGGACGGGAACTCTGTGTTTGTGCAGAACCCGACGCATACCTATACCTCAGAAGGCACCTATACGGTCACCCTGACAGCAACGAACTCCATGGGGAGCTCTACGGCAACGAAGCTCGATTACATATCGGCGGAACTCGACGAACCGATTGCCTCTTTTACTGCTGATGTCACCTCAGGGACGGCTCCCCTGATTGTGCAGTTCAACGATACTTCCAAAAATGCCCCGACAACCTGGACCTGGAACTTTGGTGACGATACGACTTCCAATGCCAAAGATCCGTTGCATAAGTTCACGACTGCCGGCTCCTACTCGATCATCCTGACGGCAAGAAACTCCATTGGAGCCAATACCACGAGCAGATCGCAGTACATCAATGTCTCTGCACTCACTGCCCCTGAAGCATCCTTCTCCGTTTCCCCGACCAGCGGGCTAGAGCCCCTTACGGTCAGGTTCACGGATACTACCATAAACGCTCCCACCGCATGGCAGTGGACCTTTGGCGACGGGACCAGTTCCTCGGAGCAGAACCCGTCGCATACCTACCAGGGATCCGGTACGTATACGGTCGTACTCACGGCAACCAACAGCCAGGGAAGTGGGACCAAGACCCTGCAGGATGTGATATCGGTTACCGGTCTCACGATTGCGACCACAGCAACCCCGGTACCGACCGAGGTTACGGTGGCAGAAACTCAGGTTGCAACCGTTACCACGACCTCTCCTCCCGAAGTCAGTTCCACGGAAACATCAGCCCTGCCGATCATCCCGATCCTGATCGTTATTGCAGCGGTTGTTATCATCGGTATCCTGATCATGAGGCGAAGGCCGCCGCGGGGACATTACGGATCCCGCCGCGGGGATCTCTGATCAGTGATCCGGTACTCTACTCTTTTTTAATTCAGTCATGCGGGTTTGTTCCCGAGGGTTCGCATAAGCCCGTTGGATTATCCGGTATAAATTGTTCTGATCTGCCTGGCCATATGATGGGATACTGTAGAGCATCCCACTCTCCAGTCGGTATGCAGGATCTCATGGTTTTTTAAGAATTTCTATCTGCACGACTTCGATATAAATGCAAACCGAATATTTAATTAAATAATGCCTCATTTTTCGTTTCTGATACTGATGAAGAAATACACTCCTGTTCTGGCAATGGTCTGCGTTGCCATCCTTCTTGTATGCACCCTGTTTTCTGCTGGGTGCACATCCATGCCCCCATCTGAAAAAAGTACCCCGGTTACAACGCCCGTGGTTTCAACACCGGTTCCGACCACGCTTCCCGCACTGGTGACAACCATTGAGCCGGTGACTGCGGTTCCAACACCTCTTTCTGGAAAACTGGTTACGGCACAGCTAGCTGAAGGTGTTACGATATCGTATCCTGAAGACTGGCAGAAAGAGGAATTTTCAAATCTCACGGAACTCGGCCTGCGCGACTATGGGCGAACCACTGTGAACATTGCAAACCTCTACTCCCCTGATATCACCGCTGAACGGCAGAAATTGGTCGGGACAAACCCGGATGCGTCCACCTACACGACGCTCAGTATCGATGTGGATCCGACACCGGTCTCCGATTTCGAGCAGTACTTCAATCTCGTGACACTTGCCCTCCAGAAATCGTATGGCTATATCACCATCACTAAGCACAATTACCAGCTCAACATTTCGCAGACAGATACGCACCCGGGCTACAAATCCTATCAGATGGATTTTGATACCACGAAAATGCGGGGGAAATATATATTCACTAATGTCGATGACACCATCTACATCTTCGCATTCAGAAACCCCACTCCCTATTCATCGGAAGTTGAGGAGATGTACAAATCCATTATAATCACACCGGTTTCAACTTCAATAAAACACCGGTAACACTCTATTTTTGTTCAATACCTGGCCCCGGATTGGGAAATATCAATGATTACTGGGGAGAATGAACATATTATGGAACTCTAGCCTGACGGTTTTTTATAATAGCGGGCCTCACCGTTAATACACCGGAGATTTCGGTACAGGTGAATCAGTTTATGGATTACGGAAGTGTTCTTGGTGACTCCTTTGGTTATGCAAAGGATTCAGTAATTGGTAAGTGGATGCAGTGGGTGTTGCTCATTATCGCAACAATCCTCTTGACAATCCCGCTGCTCGGGTACTCGCTCAAGATTTTCCGGGGGGAGAAACCCGCACCGGAAGTTACCGGGTGGGGCACCCTCATCATTGACGGTATCAAGTATGCGATTGTCAGTATCATATGGGCAATTCCCTGCATCATTCTCTTCGTCGTGTTCCTTGGTTCGCTGATCGGTGCTATTGCAACGATGAACACCGCAGCCGTCATGGCATTCATCAGTGGGGCCATCATCAGCTTCATCATCCTCGTGATCGTTGCTATCATCACCGGGCTCCTTGCCACCATCGGTATCATCCGGTTTGCCCGGACCGGCAGCATGGGTGAGGCCTTCAACTTCGGTGCCATCATCGAGACCATCGGCAAGATCGGCTGGGGCAGCTACATCATCGCCATGATTGTCTTACTCATCGTAGAATGCATCGTCTTTGGAATCATTGGCGTTCTGAATATGGTCGTTCCGGGGCTGGGCCTAGTTGTGGAAATTATTATCCTTGCTCCTTTCACGATCTTCATGTCCCGCTACCTCTGTCAGGTCTACGACTCGGCAGGAACTGCATAACTTTTCAACAACTCTTTTTTCTGACTCCTGACAACATCTGCGTTACGTGCAGGTTGATTTAGTGAACTCGCAGGTTCAATACATCACGGGTGTCGACCAATATATTCCCTGACGGATATACTGATCGTAAATACTCCTGTACGGTATCTGCTGTCATCACCGGACCCGGCACATCAGTCTACCCTCTCATCGGGCCCGGTTACTTTTTACCGGGATGACAACCATGAAACGACCAGACGTATGGTTAGTGCTTTTTCTTGCGGTCGGGCTCTTACTCCTGACTGGTAGTGCCGGTGCCACAACACCGGATGCATCGTTTACTGCGAATTCAACCAGCGGAGGGATTCCCTTGTCCGTACAGTTCATAGATACATCCTCTTATTCCCCTACGTCATGGACGTGGTCGTTTGGGGATGGCGGAACCTCCACGGTTCAGAGCCCCGTCCACACGTACATTGCGGCGGGTACCTATACGGTCACCCTCACAACAACGAATGCTGATGGGAGTGATACCCGTACCCGGTCAGGATATATCAGCCTGAGTAAATCTGCAACTGCCCCCGTAGCACTATTCATTACCAATACCACCAGCGGGTCGCAGCCGTTTGCCGTCCAGTTCGTGGACTCGTCATCCAATTCACCGACCGGGTGGGCCTGGTCGTTCGGGGACGGCGGGACATCCACGGAGCAGAACCCGTCGCATACCTACTCATCCACGGGAACTTTTACCGTCACCCTTACCGCGGTTAACGGAGCAGGTAGTTCCACCGTATCAAAGGATGGTTATATCACGGTTGCAGAATCATCATCGGTTCCGGATGCTTCGTTTGAGGTGACAGAGACGGAGGGGACATCACCGTTTACGATCCAGTTCATTGATACGACCACGAACTCCCCCACATCATGGATCTGGTCGTTCGGAGACGGGACCACATCCACGGCACAGAACCCTTCGCACACCTATACAACTGCCGGAACATATACCGTGACGATGACCGCAACCAACAGCGGGGGCAGTTCTACCGCAACGGAGCTGGACCTGATCACCGTTGAAGTCACGGAGCCGATCTCCTCTTTTGAGGCCAATGTGACGTCTGGTTTACCCCCGTTGGTCGTTCAGTTTACGGACACTTCCGCGAACTCCCCGACATCCTGGTACTGGTCATTTGGCAATGGCGAGACATCAACAGAACAGGATCCGGTCAACGAGTATGATGAGGGTGGCTCGTATACGGTAGTCTTTACGGCAACGAATTCAGCCGGCAGCAACACCACGTCCCTGGTAAAATATATCACGGTCACAAAAATTTCAGCGCCGGTGACCTCATTCACGGCCGATAGTACGTCAGGGACAGCTCCGCTCATTGTCCAGTTCACGGACACGTCAACAAACTCCCCGACTGCGTGGGAATGGACGTTTGGCGACGGAAGTTCCTCTACTCTCCAGAATCCCTTGCATACCTATACTGCTGCGGGTTCGTTCTCGGTTGTCCTGACTGCCACCAATGTCGGGGGAAGCAGGACTGCAACCACCAGTAACTATATCGCCGTGACTTCTGCCGATGTGATGCCCGTCGCCACAAGTACTGCTGAAGAGCCCGCGTCTGCAACAACGCCCGCCTCTATTGAAAGTGTCACCAGTACTGCCTCGACAGCATCGGATTCTGCACAGAATAATTCCGGGAGCAACCTGCCCGTCATTGGGTTTATCCTGGTTGTCGTTATCGGAGCCATTGTTGTGGTCCTGTTGAAGCGGCCGCCCCGCGGACCGGGCCGGGTACATCGTCGGGAACTCTGAAGATCCTGGATGCCCGGACGCCCCCATTGCTCTGTTCAGGAATGATACTTTTTTTAACAATTAATGGACATCGATGCATCCAGTATTTTCGAGAATGTAGTGTGCGATTTTACTGACCCGTGTCTCTGTAATAAAAAATGGTTTTATAGCATCTCTCCCTATCATATTCACTGTGTCAGGATCCCGCTGCATTCTTGTTGTGTTCATCATTATTGCAGTGGCGCTCTCAGGGTGCGTCATGAATGGAAGTACCTCCGCCTCTTCAACTCCATCACAGGTCACGCCCACCCAGACATCGTTTGTGATCGTGGAAAATGAGGAAGTGATCCCGGCGTCTGTTCAGGTATTGCCGGCCGTCACGACACCGGCAGTTACCCCCGAGCCTACGATTCCCCCGGTGGCAGAACTTGAGATCGGCAAGAGAAAGCAGAGTTACCCGTATACCACACGAAGCCTGTCGCAGTACCTGTATTACAATACCTATACCGGGGTGAACTCCTATCTCCAGAAGCGTTATCCCAATCGACCAACGGACTTTTACAATGCAGCTTCGCTGGAAGGCTATTACCGGCAGTACGTGAGTGATCCCGTACAGAAAAAATACCTGGACGATCTCATCGGGAATATCCACGATCGGAGCGATCTCCCGCAGGAACGTGCCCGTATCGCCATAAGCCTGATCCAGCACATCCCGTACACGGTGACCTCTCACACCTACTATCCCTACGAAGTCCTCTCCTACAATTCCGGGAAATGCGAGGACAAATCGATCCTTGCAGCGTATGTGCTCTCGCAGATGGGATACGGAACCGCCCTTCTCCTGTATTACCCGGAGCACCATATGGCCCTTGGCTTAAAGTGCCCGAAACAGTTCAGTATCAACGGATCCGGCTACTGTTTTGTCGAAACCACCACCCCGACAATCATGACCTTCAACAATGGTACCTATACGGGAGTTGGCCGGCTCACGTCGCAACCGGAGATCATCCGGATATCTGACGGGAACTCATTCGAGACCATAGAGGAGGAATATACGGATGCCAAATCACTGGATACCGTACTGAAGAGTGCGGTTCTGAACTCCACCGGGATCTCTCTCGATATAAACAACTATAATCAGCTTGCGTATCTCAATAAAAAATATGGTCTCTTTGAAGCCGGCTCGTTCAGCAGTTACGTCCGGCCTTCATGAATGAGAAACGTCAGTTATGGGTACCGGATGTTCCTTCCCGATCCCATTCAAAGACAAAATTGGTGGGGCAAACTCCCTGTCAGTGTCCCGGTTTCTTGTAGACTTTTTCAGGATCAAATACTTTTGTCCCGATGACGGTTCCGTCCAGCGTGCGGTAGAAACAGGTGCGGTAACCGGTATGGCAGGCAGCGCCTGTCTGTTCCACCTCATAGATCAGGCAGTCCTCGTCGCAGTCGGTAAGGATCCGCAGTACTTTCTGGAAGTGGCCGCTCTCCTCGCCCTTCTTCCAGAGTTTCTTCCGGCTCCGGCTGTAATAGTGGGCAAAGCCGGTCTCCCCGGTTAAGCGGACGGCTTCATCATTGGCATAGGCCATCATCAGCACGTCGCGGCTGGTTGCGTCCTGTACGATGATTGGGATCAGATCGTCGACAAATTTCAGGTTAAGCATTTCAGATTCCTCCGAAAATGATCTTCATAATAATGAACAGGAAGTCCCCGAAGACGACCGCAGTGACAAATCCTGCCGTGATGGGGATGATGAATGGCACTGCGTAGGAGATCCAGACCGTGCCGGCCTTCCGGTACTGTGCCAGTTCGTTGCTGAATTGCTCCGGGTGCTCCCGAAGATCCTTGGTATAGACCCTTCCTGTTCCTGCATACATTCGCTTGAGCGAATCGAAAAACCTGATGAACTTCCGCTGTACTATACCGTCTTTCTCTTCGAAGTCCTCCATGACAAACCCCCATTCTCTCTGAATAGTGGCGCCACTGACCGGAAAGCCGAAGAACATGTACTGGAGCGGGGCCCGGTTCCCCCTGATGACGTTAATGATGAAGATCACGATGGGTGCTGCAAGATTGAGGATGAGTGCGTTGATCAACACCGAGAAGGCGAGGAAGCCCAGCGGGGAAGTACCGAGCAGGGGTGTAAACGGGAATATGGGTACGCACAGGGAGATAAATATGAGCGCCCAGGCATCTGCCCCGCCAAACATGTTCATCCGCCCGAAGATGTAGAATACCCCGCAGAAGATTGAGAGGAGGAGGATCACCAGCCCCTGGATTCCCCACGCGCCGGTGCCAAAGAGCATCATCACTGATGTGATTGCGAAGATCAGGATGATCAGGACAAAGTACCACCGGGTGAGGACGTCATTGACATTTGAGTCGGCAATGGTCGTCTTCTGCTTGCCTTTCTTCTGGATGGACGGTACAGGCCAGTCCCTATATTCCATGTACGTAATGTAGGCAAAGATTCCTGCAAACATCGCATACCAGGGAACGAACTGGATGGAAAATGCTGGTGGAAGGATGAACCACGAAAGTACGGGCAGGACAAGAACGGGGATAAAGTACCAGAAGATCCTCTCCTTTGCATAATACCAAGTAAGGCCCTGCGAATCGGTTCTTCCCCGGTTATCAAGGTAATCCGCATACAGGAAGCTTGCAACCAGTGCAAGGTAGCCGGTAACAAGGCTGGCATTGGCGGTGATCTGCCAGAGCAGGATGGATGTGCAGATTACCCCCACTGCGAGCATGGGAAGCCAGTGGATGAAGGGCACGCGCCGGTCCCGTATATCCAGGTAAGAGGCATATATCAGGGTGATGAGGGCTGCGAGCGCCGAGATCACCATCGGGTAGAAGAGTTCCATAGATCAGGTATACCATCTTTTTTTTGAAACACTTATGTATGGCGATGCAGGTTGACAAAAGTCCGCGGTGTATAAGAAATCAGATTTTTTAAATAGCATCTCATCAAATAAACAATTAAATAGTGGTCTCGTTTTTATGGCAGCCATCCCCCGAATCCTTATCGTTGAAGATGACGAGATCATCCGCAGCCTGATAACGACAATGCTGGAGCGGCGGGGATACGGTGTTGTCGGACAGTTCGATTCCGGTGAAGAAGCCATTTTAAAATCCGCAGAACTGGAACCCGATCTGGTGTTGATGGATATCAGCCTGAAAGGGAAGATGGACGGGGTGGCAGCAGCCGGGTATATCTTCCAGCTCTTCCATCTCCCGATCGTCTTCCTGACTGCCCATTGTGATGATACCCTCCTGGAACGGGCAAAAGATTCCCAACCCCTCGGTTATATCCTCAAGCCCTTTACGGACAAAGATCTCTCTTCGAACGTCTCACTTGCCCTGTATAACCACGGGATGCGGAAAAAATATTTTGATGTCTGCCCGATTGGCGATCCAAAGAAACTCATGACGAGTATGGATCTTGTCTTTTTCCTCGACACCCGGGGCACGATCATCTTCTTCAACCCGTACGCGGCCCGGATCCTGGAACTGCCGGAAGATGAGATCCTCATGCACCACTGGCGGGAAGTGATGATGCTGATCACCGAGCAGTCAGGTGAACAGATCCCGGATCCTGTTCCGGAAGTGGTCCGGCAGAAACTGGTGGTTATCCACGAGTTCAATACGGCTCTTGTCACGAGGAACGGAAAGACCCGGAAGGTCAGTGTCACGGTCCGGCCGGTCAAGGACGATTCGAACGAACTGTTCGGGGTCTTCTTGCATATCCGGGAAAAGACACTCGCCCAGATCAAGATGGAAGCCGTCAAGAAGTGAGGGCATCCGCTCTGTAATACCCCCAATTCCCTTTTTTAGATCTCTGTGATCATCGGTCAATTGCCTTTCGCTCTCTTATCGGGGAAGGGCGTCCGCTGGAAATGTGATGTAAAAATAGAAAAACCCGAATGAAGGGTAAAAAAGATCAGGAAATATTTTCCATATTGTACCCTTTGAGAGTCAGGAGCTCCTTGACCCTGTCACGGTGATTGCCCTGCAGTTCGATCGAGTTTCCTTTGACCGTGCCGCCGCAGGCAAGTTTGCTCTTCATGAATTTTGAAAGAAATTCCAAATCGATATCAGTTGGATCAAGGCCCTCGATAACGGTTACTTCTTTCCCGTACCGGCGTTTATTCACTTTGACATTGATCCTTTGCTGTTCCTTTGCTACCTCCTCACAGATACACAGTTCTTTAGGTAGACCACACGTCGGGCAAATCCCACCAATCATTGCATATATTTTTTACGTCTCTCTTTATTTATTACTTGGCATTGTCTGGCTGAAATGGCGTTTTTTTTCTGGAAACGGAGGGCAATTCAGGCAGTAACGTAATTTTGTGTTCATGATTCTGTACTAAAGAGTATCTGTTTTTATGATCCGGGACACGATGTTATACTCAATCAATCATGTCGCTGTTTGTTGTGGGGTCTGCATCCCACGTGGGAAAGAGTGTGACCGTTGCCGCCATCTGCCGCAGTCTTGTCCGGCGCGGGATTACCGTTGCCCCGTTCAAGTCCCAGAACATGAGTCTCAACTCTTTTGTAACCCCGGGAGGCGGGGAGATTGGCATGGCTCAGGCCATGCAGGCGGCAGCGGCACGGGTGATTCCGCACACCGATATGAACCCGATCCTGCTCAAACCCAAGGGAGACTGTGTCTCGCAGGTTGTCCTGAACGGGCGGCCCTACAAAGATGTTCCTATCATGGAATACTACCAGGAGACGCCAGTCCTGCTGGTTCAGGCTCTTGCAGCGTATGACCGGCTCATGCAGGAATACGGGCAGGTGGTGGTGGAAGGGGCTGGCGGGGCTGCGGAACTGAACCTGTACGACCGGGACATTGCCAATACACTGCTTGCGCAGAAATTACAGATCCCACTCATCCTTGTTGCCGATATTGAACGGGGCGGGGTATTTGCCCAGATCTATGGAACGATCAGTCTTCTCCCGGAAGGTCTGCGACCGCTCGTCAAGGGGATCATCATCAACAAGTTCCGGGGGAACCCGGAGATCTTCCTTCCCGGGATAAAAATGATCGAGGAACTCTGCGGAGTCCCAGTACTCGGTGTAGTCCCGTATTTCTCACTCCCCCTGCCCAGCGAGGATTCCCTCTCGCTCGGGGACAAGAACTCATCCGGCAGAACGATCCGGATCGCGGTCATTCGGCTCCCCCGCATTGCCAATTTCACGGATTTCGAGCTGCTCGAACAGCATGCTGCAGTGGAATACGTTTCACCGGGTTCCCCGCTTGATGACTATGATTGTATCATCATACCCGGGACAAAGAATACCATCGACGATCTCAAGACCCTCATTGATAGCGGGACGGACATCTCAATACGAAGGGCCCGGGACCGTGGCGTGCCGGTGATCGGGATCTGTGGGGGATACCAGATGCTTGGCACAAACCTTGTTGATGCCGGGTTCGAATCCTCTGCCGGTACATATCCCGGTCTGAGACTGCTCGATTGTGTCACCCGCTTCTCATCGTACGATAAGAATACAACGCAGATCACTCGTGACGCAATGCCCGTCCCCCCGGTCCTGTCAGCAATGGGAACGGTCACGGGATATGAGATACACATGGGGGTCACGGAAGGAGGCCGCGATCGCGAGGCATTCCAAGGGGATGGCCGGGTAAGTGATGACGGGCTTGTGTTTGGGACCTATATGCACGGGCTGTTCCAGAACCCGTCCGCGGCGAATGCCCTGCTCTCGTACCTGCATGGGAAGAAAGGGTTGCCGTTTGAACCGATCCCGGCGATTGCATTGGATCCCTATGAGACGCTGGCCGATCTCTTTGAAAAATATGTTGACATGGATATGATTGAATCCCTGATCCGCGAACAATCCTATTTTTTTCCTGTCAGCTGATGAGGTTCGTGATGCTGTGGAATCCTTCCCCCTGGCGGTCGGCACACTTCACGGCATCGGCTTTTGCATAATCCACCCGTTCTGTTACCCGGCATTTCGTGCAATAGGCAAGTGAGGGGGATTTTACGTATCTTCCCCCCACCCGGAATTCCCGGCAGTGGGTACAGAACCCGCAGTTCTCCAGCGGTTCGCGTTTGTCGGGTAGACATTGAACCGTTCCCTTAGTTGCCGGCAGTATACGATACTCATCATCAGTCATGGCTGTCTCTCCGCATGAGGTACGGTACATTCTGTCAGGATCTATTTAAAACCGGGGAACTGGGAAAACATTATCCTTAAACCATACCGGAACGAACGCTGATACATGAAGGTGTGTATCATGTGTGGGGGAGAGGGTACCCGGCTCCGCCCCCTCACATTCGAACGGCCCAAACCATGTATCCCCATTGTCAACCGCCCGTCGATCCAGCACCTTGTTGCACACTTAACGAACCTCGGGTTCCGTGAGGTGGTGCTCACCCTCGGCTACATGGGGGATTCCATAGAGGAGGCACTCGGGGACGGTTCGCTCTTCGGTGCCGAGATCACCTATGTCCATGAGAAGTGCAAGCTCGGGACTGCCGGGAGCGTCAAGAACGCCCAGAAATACCTCGATGGGCAGGACTTCCTGATTGTTGGCGGCGATCATGTCACTGACCTGAATGTCCTGGAGTTCTACCGGGCACACCAGAAAGAGAAGGCAACGGTCAGCATCGGCCTCATCTCGATAGACGACCCCGGGGAGTACGGTATTGCCGAGATCGATGTCGGGTACGAGATCCGGCGGTTCAAGGAGAAACCCTCTCCCGGCGAGATCTTCTCCAACCTTGCCAGCACCGGGATGTATGTCTGCAGCCCGGAGATCTTCGATTACATCCCGGAAGGGATCAAATACGATTTTGCCCGCGATCTCTTCCCCCGCCTGATGGAGGAGGGCCGATCCCTCAAGGGCTGGCTTGCGCGGGGGAACTGGACTGATGTCGGGAGCCCCCATTCCCTGCGGCAGGCCGAACGATGGAAACTCCAGGGTATTGAGTTCACTGATATCATCGGCGATCTCTCTATGCATGGCGCCCAGGTACAGGGCCCGGTCCAGCTGGGGGGTTCGATCACACTGGGCAAGAACACCCGGGTGATTGGCCCGGTGGCGATCGGCACCGGTACGACGATTGGCGATAATGTCCTGATCGGCCCCTACACGAGTATTGGGGAGAAATGCATTATCCGGAACAATGCCAAGGTCTTCTCATCCTCTCTTTACAACCGGGTGATTATCGGTTCGAACAGTACGGTCTCCGGCAGTATCATGGACAACGATACCCATATTGGGGAGTTCTGCAGCATTGAGAACGATACGGTGATCGGGCCCCGGGCCGTGCTGCGGAACCACGTGGTGGTCCACTCCAAGACCCGGCTCTGGCCGGAAGTAGTGATACCCGATGGCACCGTGGTGAAAGAGCACGTGCTGAATGAGAAGTTCGATCTCCGGTACGAAGGGTCGTAAGAACTTTTGATTCAACTAAAAATCAAAAAAGTTCAAAATCTGAAAATTATCTTTTTAATCAGTGAACTGGACTTCAGTCTCTTTTGACCAGCCGGTGCGTGATCGCAACGAGCGGATGACGGGCATAATCGAGCACCTGCACATCATCCAGAGTCTTTAAGTTCATCGCCAGCGCCGTGCGCTCCATACCGAGCTCAATATCGTCCTTGATACTGATGATATAGGCATCCAGTGCGGTGATCCCGAGTTTCTTCGCTGCCACGGCCCGGTGATGACCGTCAACGAGAATCACCCTGCCCGGCCGTCTCACGACAATGATGGGCTCAGCGAGACCCTTCTTGATCTCGTACATCCGACCCTCCAGTTCATCTTCGTAGACTTTTGACTGGGTTGGCAGGAGATCCTTGACCGGCACGGTTCCCCGGTCAAGGGATGGATCAACATTATAGAGTTTCTTGAGCGTGGTGATGAAATTGAAGACCTTTTCGGGAGATACATGCTCGATCTGCGACCGGATCACATCGGAGTTGGAGATGATGCCGAGGAGATGGTTCCTCTCATCCACGACCGGCAGTTTCTGGATGCCACTCCGGAAGATGACACGGGCTGCGTCGTTGATATCCATCTCCGGGTCGGCAACAATAAGGTTCGCGGACATCACCTCTTCGACAGGTGTCTCGTGCGGAACAAAGAGCAGGTCACGGGCAGAGATATATCCGATAACCGTGTTTCCGCTGACAACGGGAAAACCGTCGTGATGGGTCTTCTGGATACTGTCGATCACATCCTTTGCCGTACCGTGTGAGTCGACACTGACCACATCGTAGGTCATATAATCCTTGACCTTCTTCTTATCCATCAGTACAGCTGTACCCCGCCCGGAACTTTAAGACATTGGTTGGAACTAAAAAAGAAAAATGATCGGATTGTCTTCATTCAATTGCAATACGCGATGATGTGGTGACTCCCCCTCCCTGCATCGGTGGAATAACTCAGGGATAATGGTGAATATTAATAAACATTTGCTTAAACCTCGTGTAAATCGGAATAATTTATACCGTGCGGTTGCGAAGTAGTAAGGAGGATCGTTACGCATGGGTGAAAAGAAGCGGAAAGAAGCAGCAACAAACGCGTGGAAAAAAGTCCTTTTTGTCATTGCTGCAGTACTCTTTGTAGTTGTCATGATAGTTTCCTCGACGGGAACACAATGGATTACCGGCCTTGCCCCGATCAAGGCAGGAGATCAGGTTGTGCTCGGGTATACGCTCTATGATGCAATGGGAACACCGTTCATCACCACCAGCCAACCATTATTCAAACAGACCCTAGAGAAAGGTCAGGCAATAATGTATACCAAATCCCTCTCACTGACCGCCAACCGAACAGCCTCGCAGGCACTGATCCCAATCGATATCTATGTCCCGACGAACGGGGGGAGCTGGGAACAGTTCGGACTCAATAATCAGGAAATTGATGCCCTGAGCAACAGTGTTGTCGGCATGCGAACCGGTGAGACCAAGAAGGTGCCGTTCACCTATGCCGAATCTATGAGTAATCTCTATTCAGCGGAAGATCTGGCGACCGTTAACCTGAATATGAGTTCACTATCCGTAGGAGATTCACTTACCATGGGAATCTCGGACAACCCCAATGCATCCGTATCCAATTCAACTGCCAACATTTATCTCCGGTTTGGGGATGTGACCCGGAAGACTGATAGTGGTGTTGTGGTCGATTTCGGCTACCCGTATGCTGAAATCACTGTAGAATCCTTTACAAATTCTTAAACGATCTCATCTATTTTTTTAGTGAATCTGCGTTCAGGATACTGTATCTGTCAACGGGATCGGATTCTTAAATGATTCGGTAAAGAAAAAAGATTGGGTTGATTGGCTTTTTTTGAATCTGCGGTTATTCAGTCCGGTGTCCCTATGTTCTGACACCGTAGATCCGCTTGATGCGGTGGGCAACGGTCTTCCAGCCCTCTTTTCTCATGAGCGGGCCGTCACGGAGCTTGAGGTGCGAGATCCGGAAGCGTTTTCCGGAAGCCACATACATGTCGTTGACAACAAACGGCTGTTCGCCGTCGCACTCCATGTAAACCGGGATCGTCCTCCGGCCATCATGGATGGAGACCTTGACGACGACGTTCTCGATGGTCCGGGTCCAGAGGGTCGTGATATCGGGTGCCTTTGCCCGGTTCACCCGCTTATCCCCGCATTCGATCGAGGTTACTTCGACACCAAAGGCATCGTCGCCGCATTCGGCAACAAGGTGGTCGTCGACGCTGCATTCATCCTCTTCCGCAAGTTCGATCCCGCAGACCTTTGAGGTGCCTTCACGGGACACGATGGCCTTGATCATGAGAGCCTGGGGCTCCTTTTCCTTCGGGAGACGCTGGTGATGACCGCAGGTCGTGCACCGGACGAGCGTGTCGCGGGAATCGGCGAGTACCTCATGCTCGGTCTCATCGTTGCATTCGGGGCAGTTGGCGGTGATAAACATTGAATATCAATGGCAACCCTCACATGATAAAGCATGAAGGCGCAGGAGTCAATCCGGTGCCGGGGGCACCCGCTGGTCCTCGGTACGCACACGACCACGTTTGAAGTAACTGCCGAGGATCACCTGACGGAGACCGGCAACTGCATCATCGCGATCGGTGCAGACAAGGGATGTGACGGATTGTCACCGGATTTCAAGACCGCACTTGCGCACGATGATGCGCTCCTGCAGACCCGGCTGGAGTGTGGCGGGGAGGTGGCGGAGATCGTCTCACGGGGATCGGCGCAGATGATGCTCAATCACCCGACCGATCTGGTCTGGCGGAAGAGTTCGTTTGTCTGCGGCCGCACTATCGGTATCGGTTCAGACCTGGTGGCGGCAACGCTGCCCCGGGACCTGATCCGGAATCTTGCAGAAGGAAAAGAGATGCTGGTAACGCTTGTTGTTACTCGTCCCGGCTGAGCGTTGTGATCTTCAGTTCCGCATCGGCAAGCAGGGTCTCGCATTTCTTCACGAGTGCTGCACCCTGTTCGTAGAGTTTCATGCTCTCGTCAAGGCTCGTATTCCCGTCTTCGATTTTCTCAATGGTCTTTTTCAACTGTTCAATTGTTGCTTCATATGTTTCTGTCATGGTTCACACGCTCCACCGTCACCTGGCTGCATCCATCATAAAACCGGATTGTCATCCGATCGCCTTTTGAGATCTCTCTTACACCCCGCACGACCATCTCTCCTTTCTCTGCCACACAATACCCCCGAGCCAGAACCGCAAGCGGGCTCCTGCCATCCAGCGCCGTCTTCAGGCTTGCGAGATGGAGGTGCTCGCGCTCAAGCCAGGTTGCAATGCTCCGTTCGAGCCGGTCTGATATGTCTGCGGTCTGGATCTTCCGCTCGTCAATTTTACGGGTGAACCGTTGCGGGCGGAGACGGTCCCGGAGACCGGTGATCTCCTCTTTTGCCCACGCCACTCGCCCGAGGAGGGCCGATCCCATCTGGCACCTCATCTCGGCAAGCTGCGAGTGCAGTACATTCCGGTCCGGAACCACCAGTTCAGCGGCAGCCGAGGGAGTCGGCGCCCGGACATCAGCGGCAAGATCCGCAAGCGTGACATCCACCTCGTGACCTATGGCGCTGACCACCGGTACCGGGCAGGAGACGATCGCTCGTACTACTTCCGGGTGGTTGAACGGGAAGAGATCCTCAAAACTCCCTCCGCCACGAGCAACGATCACAACATCCACGAGCCCTTCCAGGTGTCGGATTGCTGTTGCGATCTCGTGGTGCGCCTCCTCACCCTGAACGGCCGTGGGCGAGATGATAATCTCTACCGGAAATCGTCGCCCGATCACGTTCCGGATATCATGGATCACGGCTCCGGTCTCTGATGTCACGACCCCTATCCGTGCGGGAAAATGAGGAAGCGGGCGCTTGTTCTCCGCTGCAAACAACCCCTCTGCCGCGAGTTCTCTCTTCCATTGTTCCACGAGCAGGTATTTCTCCCCGAGACCTGCCTTCTCCATCCGCTTGACCTGCAGCTGGTAGGCGCCATGAGGGGCATACAGGGTGACCGATCCCGAGACGATGACTTCCATACCCTCTTCCGGGTTAAACGGAAGACGGTCTGCATCCGACCGCCACATCACGCACTTGATCACCGCAGCAGTCGATCCTCCGCCTTTCTCTGAGAGCGAGAAGTACCGGTGCCCCCTCCCGTGATGCTTGTAATTGGTGACCTCGCCCCGGACGCGGATATCCTGGAGGCGACGATCATCAAGGAGCCCCGCGATGATTGCCGAGAGTTCGGAGACGAGAAGCGGCGCTGCTTTTCCCTCCGGTGGTTCGTCCGGGGTGTTGAACCAGTCCATCAACAGTTATTTGGTCAAAACCGCATATCAAGTAGTACTACCATGGTCTCGTATTCCGTTGCCAGCATGTTCTTCCACGAGTATACGACCCCCGAGATCTTCTCGTTTGTATCAGGGTCTGGCCTTGACGGGATGGAGTTCTGGCTGGAGACCCCCCATTTCTGGCTCCGGGACATGCCGATAGATGAGGTAATTGCCTGCCGGAAGCAGCACCCGGAACTGACAACCTTTACTGTGCATGCCCCCATTCTCGATCTCAACCCGTGCTCCATCAACCCGGAGGTGGCCGAAGTCTCGGTGGCATATACAATCCGAGCGCTGGAGATGGCCGGGCGGATGGGCGCAGGTATCTTTACAGTTCATCCGGGACGGAGGACCGCAAAACGCCCCCCGGGCGAGGCAGACGTAGCCCGGTTCAACCATTACATCGATGTCCTCCGCGAGGCGGCCATGCGTGACTCGATCCGGGTCTGCATGGAGAACATGGAACCGGCGGTGAACTCCCTCTTGTGCACTCCCGAACGGATGCGGGAGCTCCTTGACGATGAGCCGTGGCTCAACTTCACGCTTGATGTGGCACACGCACTCTCGAAATCGGTGGATGAGCCCCTGAAGTATATCGAGCTCTGCCACGATCGCCTTGTTAATGTGCACATCAGCCGAACCGAGGCAAAGGTTCTGCACCTGCCACTCGCAAAGAGTCCCGTCATAACAACCGTTCTTGAGTCCCTCCGCGACGCCGGGTTTGATGGCAGCCTGACGCTTGAGATTGAGGACCTGAACCTGGGCCGGCCCTATTCGTCCGGTGAGAAGATCGCCCTGCTCGCGCAGGACTGTACCTTCATGCACGAGTGTATGGACTAGGCGCTGGTTTTATTAAATTCACTCTCGAATATACTGGTACACTTTCAGGTAAAGTCGTATATCGTGCACCCGCACGTTGTGAACAATAATGATTGAAAACGCACTCGAAATCTTTCTTTTCATCATCTGTGTCATCCTTTCTGCGTTTTTTTCCAGTTCGGAAGTAGCTCTCATCTCGATGACCCGTGCGAAAGTCAGGATGCTCGATAACGAAAACCGGGTGGGATCGCATGCGCTCCTCTCTCTGAAAGAGCACCCGGAACACCTCCTGACAACGATCCTCATTGGGAACAATATCGTCAATATCTCCGCAGCATCGCTCGCAACCGCGATTGCAATCCAGTGGTTTGGCGACATCGGGGTCGGCATAGCGACCGGGGTTGTCGTCATCATCCTGTTGGTGTTTGGTGAGATCGGACCGAAGATCTATGCAACCCGGGCCCCCGATACGTTTGCCCTTACGGTTGCGCCCATCATTCTCTTCCTCTCGAAAGTATTCGCACCGTTCATCTGGCTCGTGGAACGCGTGAGCCCGAGACTGGGGTTCGGCAGGGACGCCACGGAACCTTCCGTTACCGAAGAGGAGATCAAGGAATGGATCGATGTCGGCAAGGAGGAGGGCACCATCGAGAAGGACGAGCAGGAGATGCTCTACTCGGTGCTTGAGTTTGGTGACACCACCGCCCGCGAGATCATGACACCCCGGGTTGATGTGATCCTGATGGAGGACACTGTGACGTTCGAGGATGCGATCCGGATCTTCAACGAGACTGGGTTCTCTCGCATACCCGTCTATCATGAACAGATCGACAACATCACCGGTGTCCTGAATGTCAAGGATATCTTTGCTGCTATGATCACCCGGCGGAAGAACGCAACTATAAGCGAAGTAATGTACGATCCCACGTTCGTTCCCGAAACCAAGAAGATCGATGATCTCCTCAAGGAACTGCAGGTCCACCGCGTCCAGATGGCGGTGGTCATTGACGAGTACAGCAGTTTCGTCGGGATTGTTACGGTTGAGGATATCCTGGAGGAACTGGTGGGGGATATCATGGACGAATATGACAAGGAGGAGCCCGACGTGCAGGAGATTGCGTCTGGTGTTTTTGTCGTGGATGCCCAAATGTGGATCGAAGATGCCAACGAATGGATCGGGATCAGCCTTCCCGAGGATGAGTCCTATGAGACTATCGGCGGGCTCCTTATCGACCGGCTCGGGCACCTCCCCCTCCACCCTGGTGAGAAAGCCGAGATCCCGGAACAGAACATCACCCTCTCGGTCATGCAGATGCACGGTCGTCGGATCGTGAAAGTGAAGGTCCTTGTTCATGCAGTCCATGGAAACGGGAAGAAATCACCCGGGGATGAGGCCGCAGGTGAGATACCGTGAAAAAACGCATTGCAGTTCTTGCATCCGGGAGAGGATCGAATTTCCAGGCAGTGATCGATGCGATCGCAGCGGGACAGATCCCCGCTGAGTGTGTGGCACTGATCACGGACAACCCGAAGGCCTATGCGATCGAGCGGGCAGAGAAGGCGAACATCCCGGTGAAGGTTGTAGACTTCGCATCATTCCCCTCACGGGATGCCTACGACCGGGCCCTGCTTGCCGCAATGCAGGAGTGCCGGGCCGATCTCTTTGTCCTTGCCGGTTACATGCGCATCCTTGGCGTGGATGTGGTGCGGGCATTTCCACTGAAGATGATAAACATCCACCCGGCGCTGCTCCCGAGTTTCACCGGCCTGCATGCCCAGCGCCAGGCCGTGCTGCATGGCGTGAAGGTGGCGGGGTGCACGGTGCACTTCGTGGACGAGAGCCTCGATGGCGGCCCCATCATCCTCCAGCGAGCGGTGCCGGTCCTGGATGACGATGATGAAGATGATCTTGCCGATCGCATCCTCGAACAGGAACATGGCGCGTTTCCCGACGCAATCCGGCTCTTCTGCGAAGACCGGCTTGAGATTGTCGGGCGGATTGTCCGGGTCAGAAAATAATTGTGGATGCCGGGTGAAACCGGAAGCCTCTGGCGACCCCGAAGATTATTATCCGGGACGCAGATAGTATACCACACCGGGAGCCGGGATCAAAGGACCATGAAAGTGAAATCCAAGAACCCGGCAACCAAGACTATTGCCCGGGAACGCATCGGGATATTGTTCGAACAGGCCCGCAGGGCATTTCCCGAACATCCCGAATGGAGCAACCGGTACGTGGAACTCGCCCGGAAGATCGCGATGCGCCAGCGGGTCCGGATCGACCGGGAACTCCGCCGCCAGTACTGCCATCACTGCTATGCGTTCCTCGTTCCGGGCAATAATATGCGGGTGCGGGTGCACGGTGGCCATGTCGTTGTCACGTGCAGCGCCTGCAACAAAAAGACGCGATACCGCGTGGTGAGACCTGATGCCGGAACCAAACAATAACTCAATGCAGGACCTCAAGCCGACCGTCTGGATCGGCAAACAGGGCTGCACAGAAACGATGATCGATGAGATCGTAGCCCAGCTCAAGAAACGAAAACTGATCAAGGTCAAGTGGCTCCAGAACACGGACGTGGATCCCGAAGCAGTCGCGACCCAGGCAAAAGCCCGCCTCATTGAAGTGCGGGGCCGGACCATGGTCCTTGCCGATAAGGGACGGGCACCGGGAACTCCATCAACCCCTGCGAAATCGCCTGCAAAGGTCACCGCGAAGGCAACGGCCCGGGCTTCGCTGAAAACCCGGGATGCCCGTGTCAAGGCTCCGGCGCGATCATCTGCAAAGGGCCCCGACCGGGTAACAACCCGATCTGCGGCCAAACCTCAAAGTAGGTCTCCCGCCGGCTCTACAACCCGATCTCCCGCCCGCTCTCCCGGCAGATCCCCGTCCAGATCCCCCGCAAAGGTCCAGGCAAAAGATGGTACATCGGGAAAACGACGCCCGGCCGGTGCCATGCAGCGGGGAAGAAAGTAAGCCTTTTTTTAAGGTGATGACGGTTCTGAGGGAAGAGATCGGTGTCTCCCATCCCCGTCAACGAGCCGTTCTCTCGCCAATCCGTCGGGGCTTCTGCCCTTGGAAATATATAAGAACTCTCCTCACAAATAACATAAGACTGTTATTTCATTATTCAACAGTGAGGTAGTAGATGACAACAGTATACGATGTCCCCGCTGACCACATCATCCGGAAGGTCGCCGAGGAGCTCAAGAAGAGGAAGGAGATCGTTCCTCCCGCCTGGGCAGCCTTTGCAAAGACAGGGGTCCACAAAGAGATGCCCCCGGAAGATCCCGACTGGTGGTTTATCCGGGTAGCAGCAGTGTTGAGACGCGTCTATGTCGACGGCCCGATGGGTGTCGAGAGGATGCGAAGCTTTTACGGCGGCAACAAGAACCGCGGCTCAAGGCCCAATGCGTTCCGCAAGGGTTCAGGGTCGGTCCTGCGCAAGTCCGTCCAGCAGCTTGAGGCAGCAGGTCTCGTCATCCATGACAAGACCGGGCGCCGGGTATCCCCCGAGGGTATGAAGTTCCTGGACAACCTCTCGCAGGAAGTCTTAAAGAACCCGCCCGCACCCGTCCCGAAGCGTGTCAAGCCGGTTGTCGAAGAGCCCAAGAAGGCCGACGGCAAGAAGGAAGGCAAGAAGAAGGGCGGCGCAAAGGAGCCGGCAGCTGAAGGCGCCGAGGGCGCAAAGGCTGAGAAGAAGCCGGCAAAGAAGAAAGCCGACAAGGCTGAAGCCCCACAGTGAGGTAGCAGTATGGGAGACGACGAGCTTAACGAACTCCGCAAACGCAGGATGGCGCAGCTGCAGCAGCAGGCTGGCGATCAACAGGGTATGCAGGAAGAGCTCGAACGCCAGCAGCGCCAGAAACAACAGATCCAGATGATACTCATGCAGGTTCTCGAGCCGGATGCGAGAGAACGCCTGAATACCATCAAGCTGACCAAACCGGAGTTCGCCGGTGCGGTTGAGCAGCAGCTGATTGCGCTCGCACAGAGCGGACGGCTGCAGAAAAAGATCTCAGATGTACAGCTCAAGGAGCTGCTTCGGCAGCTCGCGCCCGCCAAACGGGATTACTCCATAACACGAAGATAATGAAAGCTGGAGTGCTTTACAGCGGTGGTAAGGACAGTTCCCTTGCAGCAATGATGCTGGGTACGTATTACGAGGTTGAACTCAACACGTTCGTGTTCAACCCCGACCACTCAATCCCCTCGGTTGAGGCTGCGGCAGCGGCGCTGGGATTCCCCCTAAAAAAACGGGTATTCGAGAAAGGATTGCTGAACGAAATGGTCGACCTGGTCATAAAAAACGGGTATCCGAACGATGCCATCAACCATGTGCACCAGTCGGCCGTGGAATCGCTCGCGCACGAGTATAACGTGGTCGGGGACGGCACACGGTTTGATGACCGGGTCCCGATGCTTCCGCGCGATGCGGTCCAGAGCCTGATGAGCAGGACGGGGTGCTCGTACGTGCGACCCCTGCTCGGCTATGTCCGGCGCGAGATCGACCATCTGGTGGACCGGTTCCTCGTTGTCCAATACGGGGAGACCGGCACGATCAGGAACGGCGATTACGAAACAGAGATCAGGGCGGCATTTGTATCCCGTGGGATCGATTATGCTCCCCTGTTCCCGAAGCACCACGAGCAGTCGCTTGTGGTGGGACGGAAAACAACATAAGGGTGAAAGGAAATGAGTAAACTCAGTAAAGGCAGGAAGATCCGGCTTGCAAAGGCATGCGACCAGAACCGGCGCGTGCCCCAGTGGGTAATGATCAGGACCAAGAGAGGCGTTGTTGCACACCCGAAGAGGCGCAACTGGCGCAAGAGCACGCTGAAGGTGTAAACATGGCAATGGAAGAGCATGTCTATGTAATCCCCCTCAGGGATGCCCGCCGTATGCCCCGCTGGAAGCGGTCCAACGGTGCGATCAAGGATATCAGGAAGTACCTGGCCAAGCACATGAAGAGCGAAGATGTCAAGCTCGACCAGGCAATCAACGAGAAGGTATGGTCACGGGGCAGCTCCAAGCCGCCATCAAAGATCCGTGTCCGTGCCATGAAGATGGAGGACGGGCAGGTTCAGGCAGAACTTGCACCGGAATCGTAGATGCAAAGAACGATCACGTATGACGGCGATCCGAATATCGGGGTATTTGCCCGGGTAGTCGGAGATATCGCCATTATCCCTCCGGAGTCAACGGAGGAGTTCAAAGCGGCAGTGAAAGCAGCGCTTGACGTTACAGTCGTCGAGACAACCGTGCAGGGTAGCGCGATCATCGGGTCGCTCGTTGCCGGCAACAGCCGGGGGATTGTGATCTCCGGGCTGGCCCACAAAGACGAGCTTGCTGTGCTCTCGGAGCACCGCGAGATTATGCTCCTGAACGAATCGATGAATGCCGCGGGCAACGTGATCATGGCAAACGATACCTTTGCAGCAGTTCACCCGGAGATGCCGACCGACCTGATGAAGGCGATCGGCGAGTTCCTTGAAGTCGAGATCTTCCCTCTCGTGCTTGGCGGCGTCAAGACCGTTGGCATGGCGGGTGTTGCCACCAACAAGGGTGTGATCGTACACCCGCGGGCAACTGACAACCAGATCGCACAGATCGAAGCGGTTGCGAAGATCCCGGTAGGTACGGGCTCGATCAACATGGGCAGCGGCCTTGTGGGTACCGGTCTTCTCGTCAGTGAGAAGGGGTATATCGCGGGCAATGCCACGAGCGGGTTTGAACTGGGCAGGGTTGAAGATGTATTTGGTTTTCTGGAGTGATTGATTATGGCAGAGCAGAAGTTTGAAGTGAAAGGCACGTTCCTGATGGGTGAGGACTGGATGCCCTACACGAAAGTGATCGCGGCACCCAATGAGAAGCAGGCAGAGGAACGCACGTTTGCCGTCATCGGCAGCAAGCACAACCTGAAGCGCCGCTACATCAAGGTTGACGCAGTCAAGGCCGTAAAGGCCGAGTAAGACAATTTTTTCACTTTCCCTTTTATCAAAATCGTTGTTCCGATCGTGACCTTGCACGTACCGGCGTTTTTATCACGTGCCGGGGTGGATATCTCATTAGTATGAAGGAAGACACCCGCTGGAAACTGCTTGCCGGTATTGCGCTCGTCACCCTGACGCTCCTCCTGATGACGGTCCATTACCTGGTCTTCCAGGACGCCCATCATCTCTTTATCTACTTCATGGGCGACCTTGCCTTTATCCCGATAGAGGTTCTCTGCGTGACGCTGATCATTGATGAGATGCTGGAGTCACGGGAGCGGCAGCAGCGGATGGAGAAACTGAACATGGTGATCGGGATCTTCTTCTCCCGGGTCGGGACCCCACTCCTGGCCCGGCTTGCAATCGCCGACACCTGCGTTTTACCTCTTAAGAAGGAGCTGGCAATCCATCCCACAGACTGGACCGCGGACCGGTTCCGCGCTGCACAGGCCGGTCTTTCCGGTTGGCAGTGCAAAATCGATCCTGTTCATGTTGATCGTGAGGCGCTGCGCGGGTTCCTTGGCGGTAACGAGGATTTCCTCTTACGGATCATCGAGAACCCGATGGTCTTCGAGCACGAAACCTTTACGGACCTGATCCTTGCCGTCACGCACCTGACTGAGGAGCTGAACGTCCGGGGCGATCTCTCGCAGCTGCCCCCGTCCGATATCGCCCATCTCGAAGGTGATCTGGAACGGGTCTATTCCCGGCTGGTGCCCGAGTGGCTGAAATACATGGAGTACCTGCGGAACCATTACCCGTACCTGTTCAGCCTTGCCATGCGGCAGAACCCGTTCGATGAGACGGCGAGCGTGGTGGTGGGGTAAGGGAATGCCCGGTCTGCTATGACGTGGTTAAGGCAAAGGTGATCCCGGCAGTAAAAACCAATCCATGTCATGTGGCCCCCGGGGCGAACCAGCGGGAAAGAAATGGTTTGGCGCCCGATAGATCCAGATGGATGGCGGGCGGGAAGGATGGTGCGAATATGCTCGTAGTCGGCCGGGCTGTTTCGAAGGATGTGGGGTCTGACGAGTTCCCTAGGGCGGCTGGACTGGGAATAGATCGGGCAGGGCCGGGGGATGACTGACTTCAGATAAGTCAGCATCGTGTATCTTTTTTTAATATTTTTAAAGTTCAAATCCCCATTGCAGCACTTAAACGCCCGTGGTTCTAATCTCTAAAGTTTTTCCACGTATTATAAGCTAAAAAAATTAACAGTACGACTGGACGTTTTTTAAAAAGAGATATGTGATTTTTCCCACGGTTATTTTCGATTATTAACTTGGAGATTATATGTGGTAATGTGACCATCAGAGTATGGACGGATTTCAAGCCCCATTCACCTCCCCCTATGTAGATGTAAATAAGGGCCGGATGCGCAGGATTCAATCAAGTGTGAATTAAAACAGAAATTGAAATGGTATTTCAATAATCGTTTTCATAAACTAGGATTACGTGTAAAATATACTTCCACTTCATCCCTGTTTGAATTCGTCGAAATATTCGTATTATATAGCATTCGAATTAATTTTTCATCCATTAGACTGTAAGTGGAAAGTTCACTGATTACAGGATTCCCGTGATAGTAAAAAATACTATCTTTATAAGGTGATTCCTTTCGGGAGTCTTTTCCAAATCCAAGGCTTTGTGTGAGTTCCTCTCGAATTAAATGAGGTCTTCGAGTGGACGATTTCGTGGAATTGTCAATTACAATTACCCCATGATGTAATTGACCCTGATTAATCGGAGGGAGTTCTATAAAGTATCCCTTATCTTGTTTATTATAGCCTCCAATGTATTTATCAAAATCATTATAATATGCAAAACAGATCTGAATATTTGAATCATTGTCATCAATCAACAATAATTTGGTGCGTTCACTGATCCCATTAAAATCAGAAATTACTCTTTTCAAAGTTGCATTTGATTGATCGTCAGATACTCCACAAATGTGTATTTTTATCGTTTCATTTGGGTATTTGTAGACTACTTCTGGCAATCCGCCATCTTCAAACCCTAATGCGATTTCTTCAAAATAATCTATATCTGCCCTTGATATGGATCTATTAGTTGAAGTGCAACCAGAAAAAAAACAAGACAGCGTAAGTAAAAAAATGATTATTGGAAAAATTTTCATTCGTGATCAAATTAAAACAGATTTAAAATATTAAAAATTCTTTCATTTGATATTCGTTAAAGTAAGGAATTTCACGCCACTTGTTTTTTAGGCTTTTGAGTTTTTTTGTTTTTTATACCCATTTGTTGCATAAATTATGTATTTATCGATAACTTCCCACGTAAAATTAACAAAATCTTTCCCTCCAAAGTCGAAGGTCGACTGAAGTCTCCCTTCTCCTCCTCCATGTTTTAACAAACCTGTCGGACCACAAACACCATCAGCCCCAAATTCAAGAAATATAATAATGACCCGCGGCGCAAAACCCCTCGCAGCAATAAAGGAAGCCAAAAAATTCGCGGAGAAGATGGGCTACCGGGTACAGGAGAATACGGAGAATCCCGGCATCGGCTATGACTTCATGGCCTTCAAACCGGGCAATGCATTTCTCGTGAAGGTCCGCCAGACCCGGTACACGATCGACCCGGAAGCGATGTACGAAGATCTCCTGCCGGATGTTCTCCGCGAGATTCGTGAGCTCCCGTTCCCGGCATGGATGCCCCGCGAGCTCTGGCTCCGCACCCAGCACGAGCGGACCTGGCGGCGGCTTCGCATCTATGACAGCACGATCGCGGAGATCGGGTGGTGGGGGCCGGACGGGTATTACAACAAGTATGCCCCGTGAGGTGTTCCCCACGATGGTGAGATCCCTCCTTTATAAAGGAAGTCCCCTCCAGGAGACTGTAAGTCTCCCATGATCATTCTCCGACGGAGAGTTTCCGGGCGTGTCCGGCTGAAAAATTCGGCAGTGGAAATGGTGCCAACCGATTGACGGATTTCCGATTAAAACCGGTGTTTCTCCAAAAAAACGATTTTAATCGGGAAAAAACCGTGCGATTTAGCGGCCTTAGAAAAAGCGCAAAAACCGGACAACCTGCCCTTTGTCCGGAAACCCGGGGCCATCCGGAGGGCTCTGGCGACCGAAAATTAAGGGGGTCCCGCCGAGGGTAAAAATACACGGGATTTTTCCGGAAATTGGGGGAATATGCCCGCGGGGGGTGTCCAGAGTGCACCGGCAGGCCGATGGCGCACTAGTGCAGGCCCACAGCAACGCTGCCGGCAATTGCCCGACAGGTGATGAACAATACGAGACGGGTGAGCGATGATCGTAGGGGTTGTGGTTCTGACCCGGGAAAACCGCCTTATACCTTCTCTACGGATCCTCGCCCCCGCACGCCAGCAGTCTGCACGTCATTTCGCAGGCGTAAATTTCGGGATCAAATTGGCAGTTCTGCATACAGATATTGCATGCTGCCTGGAGCTCGGTATTTCCATTCCCCGGCGGGTGGAGGGTTTGGGCCTTCTGCGCCGGCAGGTCAATGGCAAACCAGTGCACTCCGGCAACGAGACTGCCGGCGATCGATAAACAGACCATGAACAGTACCAGTTGGGCAAGGGGGGATCGTGGGGATTCTGTTTCAGCCAAGAAAATAACCTCTTTGTTATTTGTATATCAGAATGCGACGGCTTATAACCTGCTCGTTTTTGGAATATAACCGTGAAAAATATTCCACAGGAAAAACCCCGGGACCGGACCGTGTCAGTACAAGCCGGGGGTATCTGAAAGACCCCCCTCTGCATCGCAATGCAGACAGATATATTTTCAGACGCCCGTACTGTAGTTAGTCATCCTCCGGAGGGGTTGATCCTGAATACCACTCATAAGAAACTGCTAATCCTCGTGCTGGTCTTTTCCTGCGGGATCGTGCTCGGTGTCCTGTACACCCATTTCCTGGCGCCCGGCACAGCATATCCGGCGAAGACTGCGATCTCTTCGAAACAGGCACCGGAGCCCATCGGGCCGTACAGCCAGGCCGTGCAGTCCGGCAGTTTTGTCTGGCTGTCCGGCCAGGTGGGTATCGATCCGGTTACCGGTAATCTTACCCCGGGGGGAATCGAAGCGCAGACAACCCGTGCCATGGAGAACCTCCGCGCAGTCCTTGCGGAGTCCGGTCTCTCCTTCTCCGATGTGGTCCAGACCCGGATCTACCTGACAAACCTGAGCGATTTTGCAACCGTGAATCGCGTGTACGGCACGTATTTCAACGGGACATACCCCTCCCGGAGTACCGTGCAGGTTGCAGGTCTGCCTAAAGGGGCGAACGTTGAGATCGAAATGGTGGCACTGAAACGCTGAGATGGATGGTCAGAAAAAAAGGAAGTTTTGAAATTCCTGAACCGTGATTCAGGTCTCCTTACACACCAGATCGCCTTCGTGCACCCGCTCGTTCACCCGGATGCCGATGTCCTGTCCCGGGTCTGCCTCCTGGATAGGATTATGGTCGTACTCCATCGAGGTCACGATCTGGTAGATGTCATCATGCGGTCCGTGGATGTGGATCCGGTCGCCTTTCGCTATATGGTCCGAAAGGACGATCGCGGCGACACCCACTCTCGGGTAATAGTGGCTTACCCTTCCAATCATGGTCTGCATCGTCTTCTTCCTCCCACCATGAGACTAATATCCGGTCCGGAAGATAAATGTTGTCCCGGATCATTCCGTTTTTTTACTGGGGTGACCGGGGAAGGGACTGCATCAGGGCGTAGAAATATTCCGGTTTTTTGGTGGTATAGAGCCCGTACCATGCCTCAAGGGTAGCCGGAAGCATGACACCGAGTCTTTTGAAGACCTGGTACGCGAACTCGACCGGTGCCATGCCGCTTGCCGTGATGAGGTTGCCATCGGTTACCGCCGGTTCATTCACGTAGAACCGCTCTCCCGTATAGTGCGGGCAGAACATCTTCACTGCCGCCAGGTCGTTGCTTGTGTGCGGGCGGTTGTCCAGCAGGCCGGCGTTCGCAAGACCGAATGTTGCCCCGCAGATCGCAGCCACCACAGCATCGCTGGCCAGCACCTCGCGGACTTTTGCCATGACCGGTGCCTGTACCGGGTCAAGCCAGGTATCTGCTCCCGGCAGGAGGAGCAGGTCGCTCTCACCCGGGTGGATGTCCGTAATGAGCATATCCGGTTTCAGGCGCAGCCCGCCCATAGTGACAATGGTATCCATGGTCCGGCCGCACAGCACGGTATTGTATCGTAAGGCCGGATCTTTTAAGAACCGCCCCGAGTGGAGTTCGGCAAGGACATGGCCCGTCTCCCAGTCGGCAAGCGTGTCCTGGATATACACGTACATCGTTCTCATGGCTATTCAGTTGCCAACGATACCTGAAAAAAGTTGGGAGAACGGGGTGAATTGAATGTCCCGTTACTGCATCGGGAGAATACCTTTTGCTCTCAGATCGGTGATGGAGAGATCCTGTGATGCATCGGTTTTGAAATTCCCGTTGGAGATCTCGGTCTGGTACTTCTCAGTCCCTTCTTCCAGCGCCTGTTCGAATGTCCAGTCCCCCGAGGTCATCGTGGTCTCAAGGCAGATGAGCTGGCCGGAGTCGTCAGGTTTCGAGTCATAGCAGGTGAATGCGTGGCTGGGTGTGGTGATGATGTGAGGGTGCATGCCGATCGATTCAATGGCCGAGGCATACAGGACTGCGCCATCGATACAGTTGGCGGATTTCGATGACAGGGACTCTTTTGGCAATCGGATGCGCTGGGGATTCTCGTTCCCCTTTCCAAAGGCCGTGGGTGAGTTGATATACGTGATCTGGTAATCTTCTTTGAGTGCCGTATAGATCGCTTTCACCTGGGCATTCGAGTCCGCAACCCATTCAGCTTCCGTGCAACTGTCCCCGCACTGGTACCCGGTCATTGACTTCTCCGGGTGGTAGTCGGCAGCCTTGCGTACGAGGGTATCAATCGTCGGCTCATGGGGGGTCACCCATGCGGCAACATACGCGGTCATATCAACCCATTCACCGTCTTCGTCAAATCCCCAGACCATCGTGTCCTTTGGGTAGATATTGACGTTCTGGCTCTGTTCATCAATGCGTGTCCCATCAGCGAGAGCAACCTTGTAGTGGAGTGATGCGGTGGTCTTCTCCTGGGGGATGGCACTGGTGCGGAGGGTCGGGGTCTGCCCTACCGTGATGTTCCCGTGGGCCGGGACTTCGACGGTGTTGACTGACTTCTCCGTATAGCCGGGGATCTCCGATTCCACGATAACGGTCTGTGGGGTGTCCGTGGGGTTCGTGATCGTGAAATCGATGAACGTGATGTCAAGGTTGGGAAGCTGGACGTACGTGGAGGTAAGAACGGAATCCATTGCATTGACCGCCACCGTGATGCCGCTGGAACCTGTACCTGCAGCCGGAGACGCACCGGTAGAACTCGATGCAGTCGGGGAGGTTCCGGTACAACCTGCGGCCAGGAGGAGGATGACAAGAAGACCTGATATCAGGAACGGGATATTGCGTTTCATAATTGGTCCATCTATAGTGCCTTCCTCCTATTTGGTATCATCGGGGGGCTGGGAGAAACCAGATCCAAAAAGGAGCCTGAAAAAAGAAAAAATTATTTGTTGATATGTACGACTTTTGCGGGCGGGAATCCATTGAAGTACGTGGACGAGGCGTGGGAATAAGCCCCGATATTCTCCGAGTACACGAGGTCGCCGATGTCGAGCTCGGGCAGTTCTGCGGAGAGCGTGATCGTGTCGAACGCATCACAGGTCGGCCCGAACACGGCAGAGATCTGGGTCTCGCCTTTCTTGAACGGCAGCACCGGGTAGTTGATATGATCGAAGACCTGCCCTGAATAGGTATGGTAGACACCGTCGTTGATGTAGTAGCAGGGTTTGCCGTCGCGGACTGCTTTTCCCACTACCTTGGCGACCAGCGAGCAGGTGTTTGCCACCAGGAACCGGCCCGGCTCGGCCATGATCTGCATGTCTTTCGGGAATAACCGCTTGATCTCGGTATTGAGCTTCTTTGCAAGCGTCCGGATGGAGTGGATGCCGGGATGGTACTTCACCGGGAATCCTCCGCCGATATCGAGGATGCGGATCTTCCGGCCGGTGCGGGACTCCACTTCCTTGATGATGCTGGAGGCAATCTGGAGTGCCTGCATGTAGTTCTCGAAGTTGGTGCACTGGCTCCCGACATGGAAACTCAGGCCCTCCACCACAAGACCGTTGTCGAAGGCCTCGACAATCAGGTCTACGGCCTCGCCCGGGTGAGCCCCGAACTTGCTGGAGAGTTCAACCATGGATCCGGTATTGGGCACCAGGAGCCGGAGCACCAGCCCCGCATGGGGCGCATGGTCGCGGATCTTCAAAATCTCGTGGTGGTTGTCGAAGGTGACCAGGGGTTTGTACTTGTCGAGGGCTTCGAGCGTCTCGATGGGCTTGATCGTGTTGGCATAGATGATCTTGTCCCAGATCCATTCCTGCCGCTCTTTTGCGGGCATACTCTTGATGTTCTCGTACACCAGCATGAACTCGGGCATGGATGCCACGTCGAAACTGGAGCCCATGTCAAAGAGGGTCTTGACGATCTCGGGATTGGAGTTGGCCTTGACCGCAAAATAGATCTGGACATCGGGCAGGTGCTTCCGGAACTCCCGGTAATTCTCACGGATCTTCTCATGATCGATGACGAAGATGGGAGTGCCGTGCTCGGCAGCCAGATCCTGCAGGTGTCTCTGCCTGCTGTGTCCGATATGGTGAACGGGAGTGGGAACCTCTTCGGTTACTTTCTTCTTCCGCCTCTTCTTGTTGTCTACCGCGACTTTTGTCATTATATTGATGATTTATTGCACGAATAAGAAGTTTTTGAATTGCCAGATATCTTCGCGGTCGTAATTGTTCTCCGGGTTCTCCTTGAAGAAGACCACGCGGTCTTTTAAGGGGGTCCAGTCGGAGGGTCCCGACCAGAACTCGCCGAGGTAGGGCTTTGCGATATCGAGTACGAACTCGTGGGGGAGGTCGTCGGGCAGGCAGAACCCCTCATTCGGGTGCTCGATCATCCACATCACCGCGCTGACAACACCGAGTGCCACCTGGATCGTGGTGGCGTTCTCACCGGGAGCGAGTTTTTTTGCCTCGTCAATCGGGAGGATACTGCCGGTCCACCACGACTTGTAGGGGTGGCCCATCAGGAGGGCCCCGAGGATGTCCGATCCGGAGACGATCTCCCGGTCGTTCATGATCCGGAGATTAGGCTGGAGATCATAGTTCCGTGCGCGCAGTTCATGGATGGATGCAATCGTGGCATCGCAGGGCATGTACGCGTAATGGACGGTCGGTCGGTAGATCGGTTTGCCATCGTCCCAGACCGTCCAGCGATGGGAGATCCCGAAGGCTTCCCCGTGACGGATCACCATGCCGATGATCTCCTGGTTGGGGATCCATGAACGGACCCAGGTATTGAGCCCCATACGGGGGATGAGGATGCCGTTCTTGGGCCCGACCGGCGGCACGATGGCAAGGGGTGGGAGCGTCTTCTCGTGTGTGCCCCAGCCGATCTCCGCAGGGGCCACCCCCTCTTCCCGGAGCCCCTCGATACACCAGGTACCCACGAATTCGCCCACTTTCTTGGGGTACCGGGAGATCTGCGTGTCGTGCTCCGAACAGTGGATCACCTTGACGCCGACTTCCATGGCGAGCCGGGCAAAGTCCTGCTCGGTGATCAGGCGCCTGAGCAGCTCCGGGTCCTTTGCAATCTTATCGGCAATCATCCGTTCCGCGATATCCACAAGACCGTGTTTGGCAAAGTGCGAGATGAGGCCGGGGTTTGCGCCATGATCGACGACACAGGTTGTGGCGTGATTCCAGTCCTTGGTCAGCTCGATGAGCTTCATCTGGCGGTAATACAGGGTCTTCTCGTACGGGGTTGCGGTGGCAACAGTCTCATCGGGGTCCCAGGCTTCCACCGATGTGTTGACATAGAGGACATGGTTGTCATGGCACCACTGTACGATATCGCAGGTGTCGATATTCCAGGCCTCATCGATCAGGAGGCCACCGGAAGAAACATGTTCCGCAAGAACGGTAGCCAGGTTCTTTTGGGTGATCTTGGTCTTGAAGAACCGTAGCCCCCGGGTGGTCCAGGCCTTGAGGTCGGCTGATTTGTCCTTGAAGTCTATGATGGTGATATGTTCCAGAGGAATGTTCACGTGGCGGAGCAGGATCGGGAACATGCACTTGCAGACGGCACCATACCCGATGATCAAAACCTTGTTCCTGAATTCCATCGTTCGCCTCCCAGACCTAACTTGGATCTGTACAGGTATATACGGTGCGAATTGTCTTAAACACGACGAGCCGGCACCCGGTTTCTCCCTGTCCCCTGCCGACAGGATAAGGATGTATTTATGGTCCGGGGAACATACATATCCGGAGCAATAACGATCACTAGTAGCATCATATTTTTAGGAGTGGCGGATTTTGGCAGACAGGAAAGCACCCATGGACCAGAACGAACTGATGACCCTGCAGAATTACCTGCAGGAATATGGCCAGCAGGCCGAGATCTTTGTCCAGCAGTTACAGATGCTGGAGAACGGCAGGCTTGAGGCACATGCTGCCATCGAATCTCTTGAAGAGATGCTTGCAGCCGATGGTGGGGCCGTCCTCCTCCAGATTGGCGGCGGGGCGAGTGTCCGGGCAAAGGTCGTGGAACCGGAGAAGGTTCTCATCGCGATCGGTTCGGAAGTGATTGTCGAGCGCTCCAACAAGGACGCGATCGATTTCTTAAAAGAGCGGATCATGGAGATGGAGGCCTCGCAGAAGAAGGTGGCCGAGACGCTCGACCGGCTCCGGGCCCAGATGAACGAGATCAATAAGCGGATCGAGTCGGGATACCAGCAGGCAATGGCTGCCGGCCAGAATCCCGGATAAACGGAGTAATACGGCTATGTTCGGGGGTCTTCGCGAGAAGCTGAAGGCTGCACGCCAACGTCTTGGCGGCAGTATCGAGGCAGCAGCAGCGAAAGCGGAGACTGAAGAGAAGGCAGTTCCAAAAGCGGGTTCCCCCGCCACCCCGTCCGCTCCGGCAAAGGGCCCCGTCACTTCAACCGCCACTCCGTCCTTTGTCGAGAAGGTCAGGGTCCTGATAACGGAGCGGGAACTGATCGTCTCCGAGAAGGATGTGGATGAGGCTCTCTCAGAACTGGAGATGACGCTTCTTGAGAGCGATGTTGCCCTGCCGGCAACCGATGCGATCATTGCCAGCGTTGAGAAGAACCTTGTAGGCAGGCACCGGAAGATCGGCGAATCCGTGGATGCCCTTGTTGTCAATGCCCTGAAAGTGGCCCTCCTGGATGTACTGGGCAGCGGTTTCAATCTCAAGGAATATATCATGACCCACGAGCGGCCGGTGAAGATCCTCTTCACCGGTGTGAACGGTACGGGCAAGACCACGACGGTTGCCAAGATCGGGTCCTACCTGAAAAAAGAGGGATTCACGGTTGTGATAGGCGCCGGCGATACCTACCGGGCCGGTGCCATCGAACAGATCAGCGTCCATGCCGAACGTATCGGGATCAAGGTCATCCAGCACCAGGAAGGTGCAGACCCCTCCGCCGTGCTCTTCGATGCCGTGCAGTATGCCCAATCCCATAAACTGGATGTCGTGCTCGCGGATACCGCCGGCAGGTTCCATAACAAGGCAAACCTGATGAGCCAGCTCGAGAAGATAAAACGTGTCATGAAACCCGATCTCGTGGTCTACGTGGACGAGGCGGTTGCCGGGAACGATGCGGTCACCCGGGCCTTCGAGTTCGACAAGACTGTCGGGGCCGACGCCGTTATTCTCACAAAAGCGGATATGGACTCCCGGGGCGGGGCGGCAATCTCGATCGCCCACACGATTGGAAAACCGCTCATGTTCCTCGGTGTGGGGCAGGCCTATGATGATATCCTGCCCTTCGAACCGGCAAAAGTGGTGGACGAACTTCTGGACAGTGGTGCCTGATGCTTGACGGACTCTCCTCCTCATTAAAAGATGCGCTCAAGAAGCTGGCCGGCAAGACCGTGGTGGACCGGGCTGCGGTTGACGAGCTGGTCAAAGATCTCCAGCGGGCCCTGATTGTATCGGATGTCAATGTCAAGCTCGTGATGGAGCTCAGTAAGGCGATTCGCACCCGCTCGCTTGAAGAGGAGCCCCCGAAGGGCATGAATGTCCGGGAGCATGTGCTCCGCATCGTGTACCAGGAACTGGTCCGGCTCGTCTGGGCATCGACCGAGGTCCGGCTCGAACCCCAGACCATCCTCATGGCCGGGCTCCAGGGGAGCGGCAAGACCACAACCACGGCGAAACTTGCCCGCTACTTCCAGAAGAAGGGGATGAAGGTCGGGGTGATCTGCGCCGATACGTTCCGGCCCGGAGCTTTTGACCAGATCTCCACGCTCTGTACTAAGATCCATGTTCCCTGTTTTGGTAATCCCCAAGAGAAAGATGCCCTGAAGATCACCCGCGAAGGGCTTGAGGCGCTCAAAGAGCAGGAACTGATCATTGTTGATACTCAAGGGAGGCATGCCCTTGAGGCCGATCTCATCCAGGAGATCATCGACCTCAATGTGCTGACGAAGGCGACCCATCGCTGGCTCGTGATCGATGCGGCGCTGGGCCAGCAGGCGAGCGAGCAGGCAAAACGGTTCCACGAGGCGATCGGGATCGACGGGGTCATCATCACCAAGATGGACGGTACCGCTAAAGGAGGCGGGGCAATGTCGGCGGTTGCCGAGACCAAGAGCGGGATCGCGTTCATCGGCAGCGGTGAGACGATCGAGGATCTCGAACGATTCGATCCCGACGGGTTCATCTCCCGGCTGCTCGGCATGGGGGACTTAAAAGCCCTTCTCGAGCGGGCCAATGAGGCGATCAAGCCGGAGGACGTAGACGTCAACGCGATGATGAAGGGGAAGTTCACCCTCCGCGATATGTACAAACAGCTTGAAGCCCTGAACAAGATGGGTCCCTTAAAACAGATCATGGGCATGCTCCCGATGGGAAATATGCAGTTGCCCGAAGGCGTATACGATGTCACGAGCACGAAGATGGTCCGCTACCGGATCATCATGGATTCGATGACGCCGGGTGAACTCGACGAACCTGCGCTTATCAACAGTTCCCGTATGCAACGGATCGCTCACGGGGCCGGTGCCACGCCGGACGAGGTACGGGAACTCCTCAAGTACTACAAGATGATGCAGCGGACCATGAAAGGTCTGCGGGGCGCCGGCAGCGGGAAGTTCAATATGCAGCGCCTGATGAAACGCTTCTCCGGAATGCAGTGAGATGACGGCGTTTGCAATTGTCGGGCACCTGGCCCGGACCAATGGTAGTTTCTCGCTCAATGACCTGCCGGGGAGCGGGGGCAGGATGGACATCCTCTGCCGGTGCGTGAATGCTGCGCTCTTCCTCTCGCATGACCTGAGGCGGGATGTTGAATGTTATCTCGTCCTCCTGGGGGCCCCGTCCGGGCCAAAGACGATCCGGTTCTCCGGATCCGCAGTCCGGTCGCTCTCTCCTGATGAGCGGAGTGCGGCAGCCCTGATAAAAAAGGTGATCGACATCCCCTGCGGGAGCGAGTTCCGTGACGGTGCCGATGGCGTTGCTATCCGGAAGGGGGGTCTTGAACGGCTCCTCTCCGAGATGTCGTTTGCGGTTCTCGATGAGGCAGGTACTGACGTACGGACGGTGCAGGACCTGCCCGGGGCATATCTCCTGTCAGACCACATGAACTTCACGGAAGCTGAGAGCGAGCTGATACGGGATCTGCCGCGCTATTCGGTGGGGCCGAAGTGCCTGCATGCCGATCACACGATCACCGTATTGCACAATGAACTGGACCGGAGGATGTAGCAATGGAAATGAATGAACAGGTAAAGGCGATCCTTGCCTATGGGGAGACGTGCGACCACTGCCTGGGGCGGTTCTTTGGCAAACGCTCGCACGGGCTCTCCAATGACGAACGGGGCAGGGGCCTGAAGATCGCACTTGCCCTTGCCGAGAACCAACCCTACAAGAAGTTCGCAGGCACCTGCTGGGTCTGCGGGAACTTCTTCGATGATGTGCCGCGCTGGGCGGACCGGGTAATCGAAGCCACGAAGGATCTCGAATTCTCGACACACCTCGTAGGGTGCCGTGTGCCTCCCATGATTGCCGAGAACGAGGAGATGGTCTGGAGTGACCTCTCGCTTACCGAGCCCGAACCATTCAAATCGGAAGTGAACCGGGAAGTCGGGAAAGCGGTCTCGGCGCGGACCGGTAAAGTCGTGAACTTTAAGACACCGGAAGTTGTTGCGATACTCGATCCGTCCACCGGTGGTGTCGAGGTCCAGGTAAACTCGGTCTTCTTCTACGGGCGGTACCAGAAGTTCGAGCGGGGCATCCCGCAGACCCACTGGGACTGCCGGGCCTGCCGGGGTGCGGGCTGCGAGAAGTGCAACTTCACCGGCGCGCAGTACCTTGATTCTGTGGAAGAACTGATCGGCAGGCCGGTGATCGAGGCGTTTGACGCAGAAAACGCGGTGCTGCATGGCGCGGGCAGGGAGGATATCGATGCCCGGATGGTCGGGACCGGCCGGCCGTTCATCCTTGAAGTGGTTTCGCCAAAGAAACGATCCATCGACCTTGTGGAAATGGAATCCGAGATCAACCGGACTGCCGGTGGGCGTGTTTCCGTTGCCATCAAACGCTGGGCGGATCGCGCAGAGGTGGAAACCCTTAAATCAAACAAAGCGCATAAAAAATACAGGATCCTTGTCGAGGTTGAAGGCGTAGTATCTGCGGATGAGTTCGCAAAAGCCGTAAAAACCCTGCATGGCGTCACAATATTCCAGCGCACGCCCGAAAGGGTTGCACACCGGCGGGCTGATAAGGTCCGCGAGAGAAAAGTTCTCGATATTGAGTGTGTGGGGGAACAGGACGGAACATTCATTGTTGAAGTCCTCGGGGAAGCCGGCCTCTACATCAAAGAACTCGTATCCGGGGATTCGGGGCGAACGCATCCAAGTCTTGCCGAGATCCTGCAAAAAAAGACTCACGTCACCAGCCTCGACGTAACACAAGTGGAAGGAGCAAAGGAGGGAGAATAAATGGCACATCACAACGGCCCACGAAAGAAAACACGGTATAAGTTCAAGAAAGATTTACGAGAGAGAGGGCTGCCCCCGTGCACCTGCGTTATCCAGAGATTTGAGATCGGCGACCGGGTACACATTGTCTGTAACCCCAGTGTCCAGAAGGGCATGCCCCACCGCCGTTTCCACGGCCTGACCGGGACCGTTCTCGGCCAGCGCGGCCGGGCATGGATGCTCTCGATCCGCGACGGCAACGCCGACAAGATCGTCATCTCAAGACCGCAACATCTAAAAGCCCAAAAGTAAATTCACTTTCAGGTGATTGGCATCAAAGTAAAGGGTATAATTAGCGAAGAGAAGGTCACACTTCCCGAGATGCGCAGCGTTCTTTTACGGGTAGAGTCCGAGCGACTGGCTGCCGAGAAGGAGATGTCCTACGAGTTCAGGCGCAGTATTGAGCATGCCAATCAGCTTTCCAAAACCGATCCGGAGAAATCCCGCGATCTTGTGACAGAACTGTCCAAGATGGAGAAGATGAAACCCGAGATTGCGTACCGGATTGCCAATATCATGCCCAAGACCCGCGATGAAGTCCGGGCCATCTTTGCCAAAGAACGGTTCACCTTATCTCCCGAAGAGATCGATGCGATCATCGAACTGGTAACAACACACTTCTGAGGTGTGGTAGATGAAGGCCGAGAAGAAAGAGGTCAATGCGATCGTACTGGATGTCCTGATGAAAGGCCATTCGGATGATCCCCGACCCCAGTTCAAGCGTGAACCGATTGTCCAGGCCATGGGCCTTGAACAATTCAAGCTCCTTGAGCTCGTGCCAAAACCTACTGCCATTATCGACCTCCACGAGAAGGTCTATATCGGCGATGCGGAACGCGAGAAGGTGGAACGTGTCAAGCGGCGTATCGGTTATGCCGATCTGACCCCCACTGCAAAAGGGGAACTCCCGTTCATTATCGAGAAGATTGTCAAGGAGCGTGAGCCGGAGTATGTCACGTTCTTTAACAAGTCCATCTCGATTACGCCCAAACTCCACATGCTTCACCTGCTGCCGGGTATCGGCAAGAAGCTGATGTGGGAGATCTTAGAGACCCGGGCCCGGAAGCCTTTCGAGAGCTTTGCAGATCTCTCTCTTCGGATCAAATCGATCCCGCACCCGGAGAAGATGATCCAGGCCCGGATTATCGAGGAACTCCAGGACAAGGACGTCAAGTATCACCTCTTTACCACGAAATGAAAGCGCACCACGACCAGCACTTTCTCGTTGATATCAACGCGGTAAACCGCATTGCGGACCTTGCCGAAGTCAGTGGAAGGAAGGTGCTTGAGATCGGGCCGGGCAAGGGTGTCCTGACCCGCGCCCTGCTCGATCGTGGCGCCATCGTGCATGCGATCGAACTCGACGGGTTGCTCTGCGAGCAGCTTAAGAGTACTTTTTCTCAGGAGATTGCCTCCGGCCAGCTCACGCTTCAGCATGGCGATGCGACCCGCTGCGACATTCCTCCGTTCGAGATAAGCGTCTCAAACCTTCCCTACTCAGCGTCCTCGAAAATTACGTTCCGGCTGCTGGAGATGGGATTTGAAGTGGCGGTGCTGATGTACCAGGCCGAGTTTGCGGACCGTATGGTGGCTAAGGCGGGAACAAAGGACTGCGGGCGGCTCTCCATCATGGTGCAGACCTATGCTGCGGTGCAGTCGTGTTTCCGCCTGCCCCCGCAGTGTTTCTCGCCCAAACCCGAGGTGAACTCGGCTGTTGTGAAGATCTTTCCCCGCGAACCGATCTTCTACATCAATGACCGGCGCCTGTACGCAAACGTGGTCCTGGCGCTCTTCTCCCACCGGCGCAAGACCGTCAGGAACTGCCTGCGGGGTTCTGCCAGCATGCTTGGTGAGGCATGGGTGCAGCGGGTGATTGCAGGCCTGCCGGACGAGATCCTGCAGAGCCGCCCCGAGGCATTATATCTTGAGGATTTCGCCACGATAGCGAATATCACGTAAACCGCGGCCCCGGCACTTTTTTAATACTCCCGCATGATCTTTATCGCGCAGAACTTCCCGCACATCGTGCATTCGGTTTCCCCATCTGTCAGTTCCCGTGCCCTGTCGGGGTCTATGGCACACTGGATCTGCCCTTCGCGGTCAAGGTCTGCCCGAAGTACGGCGACTTTCCTGTCCTGCGCATCCCGGCCGTATTTGACCGTATCCCCGATATGTGCCGCAATCCGGAATGCAATCAGTCCCTCTTTTACTGCATCCGGCCCCGGGAGACCGAGGTGTTCTGCCGGGGTGATATAACAGAGATAATCTGCCCCGGCTGCACTTGCGGCGCTTCCCCCGACTGCCCCGGCAATGTGATCGTACCCGGCACCGATATCCGTGGGCAGCGGCCCGGCCACGAAGAGCGGGAATGGCGACTGTCTCTTCTGGTACCGGATATATGCAGCAATGCGGTCACAGCGGATGTGCCCCCCGCACCCTTCGATGATTACCTGGACCCCGCTCTCCAGCGCCCGGTGCGCAAGGGCAACATTCTGCCGGATCTCGGCAGTCTGCATGGCATCCTTCCGGTCATGGATGCAGCCGCTCCGGGCCGTGTTGCCAAGCGAGAGAACGATATCATGCTCCCGGCAGATCGAGAGGACCTCATCGAACCGTTCCACGAACGGGTTCTCGCACTGGTGGATGAGCATGTAAGCGCTGGTGATTGAGCCCCCTTTGGAGACCATGCCGAGCACCCGTCTCTTTTTTCTGAACCCATCAAGCATTGCCCGGTTCACGCAGTGGACGACCATGGAACTGATCCCCTGCTCTGCCTGCATGCGAATGGTTGCAAAGATATCCTCCGGGGTCATCTCCTCAAGCCCGTTCTCCACGACCGCCTGGTATACCGGGACCGTGGTGATGGGGAGCGTGGTGTTTGCAATGATCTCCCTGCGGATCGCGTTGATGTCCCCGCCCATTGAGAGGTCGCTGATCGTGTCGGCCCCGAATTCCTCGGCAATCCGGGCTTTCTGTAACTCTTCGCTGACATCCGCTTTCCCGGTTGAGGTGCCGAGATTGACATTGATCTTGGTACGGAGCCCCCTGCCAATACCGGTCGACCGCTGTCCCCTCTGCATGATCACAACGCTGCCTTCCGCGACCTGCTGGCAGAGGACGGTAGGATCGATCCCTTCCACCCTGGCAACCTCCTTCATCTGGTGTGTGATGACTCCTTTCTGTGCATAATCAGCCTGTGTCTTCATGGATGCGGCAACGCTCCCCGTGTCGGTACTATTGGTATTCCCGGTTTATTGATACGCGCATGTATGTCTGGTGGGGATATCCGGCATCTGGCCGCAAAAGGGAGAACGGCTCCCATGGAACTAATAAACTGTCGGTGAGTTTATACATGCACCGGCCCACAGGATCGCGTCCCCGGGGAAATTCAGGGTTGTATCGGGCGCCGATAACTCCTCATATCCCCGCTACATCCACGTTCCACCGATCTCTTATTGCCCATTTGCGCCCAACCATTCTCACAACGTATGCACTACGATCCCACCCAGGTGTACCAGCCGGAGGCAGATACGTACCTGCTGCTCGATGCAGCCCGGTTGGAATTGAGGCCCGGTGACCGGGTACTGGAGGTGGGCACAGGCTCAGGTTGTATCGCCCGGGAGCTGGCGAAGGTGACCAGCACCGTGGCAACGGATATCAACCCTCACGCTGCGAGGTGTGCCCATACCGCAGGGATCGATGTGGTCCGGTGCAACCTCATTGACCCGATACGGGGAATGTTCGACCTGATAATCTTCAATCCCCCCTACCTCCCCACGGAGCCGCACGAGCGGATCGATGACTGGCTTGAGTATGCCCTTGATGGCGGGGAAACCGGGCGGGAGACAATCGAACGGTTTGCAGCCGGTGTGCCACGTGTGCTCGGCCCCGGGGGGAGGATCCTGCTGCTCATCTCGTCACTGACCGGACCGGAAAACGTAGAGACGCTGTTTGCTTCCGCGGGATTTACTTCGGAGATTATCCGGCGGGAAAACGTGGAGGATGAGATCCTGTATGTCCTGCGGATTCACCAATAATCCGCTCATCAAACGATCAGCCGTCTCCGCATCAGGTTGATGGAGAGCAGGCAGAAGATTGCGGTCACCGCTGCTATCCACGCGAAATTGAGAAGGATAGTCCACGAGAGGGCAGGCAGCGTGAGCATCCGCATAATGGCGACGAGGTGCGTGAGCGGGAGCAGGGCCAGAGCAATGTACTGGAGAAAGACCGGCATCAGCGTGAGCGGGAAGAATGTGCCCGAGAAGAGTGCCATGGGTGTGATGAAGAGGAATGCAGGGTAGTTCAGGGTGTCGATGCCGGGGCTGATGGAGGTAAAGCACATCGCAATGCCGGCAAACATCAGGCCCCCGATGAACGCGAGCGGGATGGCGAGCAGAGCAAGGGGAAGGGAGATCACGCCGAATGCTGCGAGTACAGGCAGCATGATGAGCACGTAGATGACGCTTCGTGTTGCCCCCCAGAGTAGTTCTCCCGCGATCACGTCCTCGATCGATAACGGAGTTGCGATCATGGCATCGAAACTCTTCTGGTAATACATCCGGACATAGGAGCCGTAGGTGCACTCGAAGAACGCCGAGTTCATGATTGCGATCGCAAGGATGGCCGGGGCAATGAAGTTCACGTAGGGGATGCCCTCAATCTCTTTCACGTATGACCCAATGCCAAGGCCAATGGCGAAGAGGTAGAGGAGGGCCTCGATTAGCGGAGGAAAGAAGTTCACCTGCCAGGTCCGGACAAAGACCACCATGTTCCGGTACCAGACCTTCCATGCCCGGCGGGTAATTCTGGGGATTGAGAGAAGTGTCGGCATGGCTACTCCCGGAGGTTCCTCCCGGTCAGTTTCAGGAATACGTCTTCAAGGGTTGCAGGCCGGGTGATCACCCGCTCCGGTGTGCACTTGTCAAGAATGGTGCGTGCGATCTCACGGGCCGAATCGGTGGCGATCTGGATCATGTCACCGGTCTTTTCAAACGGTATTCCCAGATCAGTGAGACACGCGATCACGTCATCGCCTGAATCAACCTCCACGATCTCGTGGCCGACATGCTCCCGGACAAGGTCCGCAGGTGTACCTTCGACAAGGATCTTTCCGTTGTCCATGATCACGAGCCGGTCGCAGAGACGCTCCGCTTCATCGAGGTAATGGGTGGACATGACGATGGTATTTCCCTGCGCCTGGAGGCTACGGAGTTTCTCCCAGATCAGGTGCCGGGCCTGCGGGTCGAGACCGATCGTGGGCTCGTCGAGGATGAGCAGGTCTGGGTTGTTGACAAGTGCCCTTGCAAGGATCAGGCGCCGCTTCATGCCTCCGGACAACTTGTCGACTACCACGTCGCGCTTCTCTTTCAGCTGGACAAAATCCAGCAGTTCATCGGCTCTCTTTGCTGCGGCCTCTTTTGGGATATCGAAATACGTGGCGTAATAGAAGAGGTTCCCGAAGCAGGTGAAGTCCGGGTCGAGATTGGTCTCCTGCGGGACAACGCCGAGACGCTGCTTGATCTCTGCAGGATTTTTGTCCGGGTCCATGCCGAGGACTTGAAGGGAGCCTGACGTACGGGGGGAGACGCAGGCGATCATCTTCATCGTCGTTGTCTTACCGGCACCGTTGGGACCGAGAAACCCGAAGATCTCACCCTTCCTGATCGTGAACCGGATGCCATCAACGGCAACGGTAGTCCCATATGTCTTTTTCAGGTCACGGGCTTCGATGATGTCGGGAATGGTCTCACCTCCTCAATCAGAACATCGGTGGATGTACTAGAAAATGTTCGTGATTGGGACAACAGGGAAATATAATCAGCCAAGAGGTTCTGGCTTGATAAGCACAATGCCTGCGATGAGCACGGCAAGGAGTGCAACGGTCCCAAATAATGTAACCGGATCCACGGTGTCGACATTGTAGATGAGGACATGCCGCACCATACCCGTGAGCCCTGCGATGAGGAGTGCCCGGACCTCGACGTGTTTTGTCTTGAAATAGACCGTCACGGTCTCGAAGAGCACGATGATGGTGATGGTCAGGAGCAGGGCATAGATCACGTTGACGAGCCCGTTGGCAAAGTCACGGGTCATGATCATCTGGCCAATCAGCTGGAGTGCGTCCCAGACCGAGAAGGCGGCGATGATCGTGAGCAGGATTGCCACGATGGTGTAAAGGATCATCGGTACAAGTGAAAAGAAGAATATGAGGTGATCCATGACTGATTTGTTGGAAACCATAGCAGACCTCGCAGTATCGTTTAGTTCAGTGTGGAATCGTGAGGATAAAAAATATGGGGGAAAAAGAAATCCTTCCCGTGTCCATCATCGTTCGAGCCGTCTGATGGCAGCATCTGCGGCTTCGCGGACTTCCGAGAACGGATCGCGGGCCAGCGCTTTCAATGGTTCCACGGCACACCGGTTCCCCAGTCTCCCGAGAACCACTGCGGCGCCAATTCGCACTTCCATCTCCTTATCCGCGAGAAGATGAATGATTGGGGTTGCAGACCGGGGATCCCGGATCTTCCCGAGTGCGGCCAGTGCTGCTGCACGGACGGTCAACTCGGCATCGTCAAGCACCCGGATAATGTGCGGGACCGCAGATTCGTCGCCGATCCGCCCGAGCGCCTGCACGACTTCGCACCGGACTGCCGGATGGGGATCGGCGAGCGCCTCAGCGAGTGGCGGGATCGCGGCCACGTTGCCGGATTTCCCGAGAGCTGCTGCTGCCTCCCGTCGTTTTGCCACGCTTCCCGCCTTCAGGCCGGTAATGTAAGGTGTGATATTTTTCATAGGGGCAGGCATTCCCTCCCGCTAATGTTCGCACTCATACCCGGACTCGTACGCAGAGATGACTTTCTGCGCTACCTCCGGTGAGATCCTGTCGTGGACATGGTGGACGAACGCTTCCACATCTTCGACCGGCAGGCACCCGAGGCTCTCTTCACCCTTCTGGATCAGGTCGGTGATATAGGTGAGTTCTTCCGTGCTCAATTGGCTGATGCGCCGGATAAAATCCTCAGAATCCTCGGAGAAGTGGTTGGAGACCGGAGGCAGGATGGAGTGGAACATGTGGCCGGAACCTGTACAGGTCAGGTCGCCGCATTCCGGGGCGAGCTTCTTCAGGATTGCAATATCTTTCTCATCGAGTTCCCGTGGCATGATGGATGTACCTGATCACTATGTTCCGGGCTCTGGAATAAACGTGCGGGAATGGTACCGCCCGCTCTCCCGGTTTGGTGGGGTCTCACCATTGATACGGCATTCGCTCTTGGGCTTTTGATCAGGATGAGTACCTGATACCGTCAGCGCAGGTCAGCATACGCTCTCATATGCCGTTCTCACCACATGTCCTTGTTAAAAAAAGAGATCAGAAATATTTTCCAAGCCAGTTCTTGATTCCCGCAAAGAATCCTCCGGAGCTTTTGGAACCCCCGGATTTGGAGCTTCCGGACTTCTTTGATGAGCGGGGTTCAATGGTCTGCGCGTGGGAGATGGTCCGCTTGATCGGGGGTGACCTGGGTTCGGGAATATCCCGGAGCACGGGTTCCGGCTCGTAACCGCTCGGTTCAAAACCCCAGGCAAACCCGATCTTGTAGGACTGTTCGTTCTGCCGGATCCAGTTGGCAGCGTTCATATACCCGCGATCTTCAGCCTTCTTGATGGTATCTTCGTGATCCTGCGTGAAATGGATCTCACGCTGGAGGGCGACTAACTCCTCATAGGCCTTTCCGGGAACCTTGATCTTCTCCCTGCTCATAACTTCTCGTATAGGGTTATGCTGGGATACGATATTTAATCCTTCCTTTGAAAAACCAGCATATTACGGGTGAATTGCACTTTAGATTCAGTAAAGCGTCTCACCCTCATCGCAGAATATTGATATGGATCACCGCCAATGGTTCACCATACCAGAATGGAGGTGTCAGGATGGCAAAGATCACGTATGAAGGTGATGATTTCAAGCGGATGCCCCGGTCGGATATGGTTGCTCTGGAACGTCTTGTGGCGTCCGGGAAGCTGGGGATCCACGAGATAAAGTACAAGGATACCAAGTTCAGGGTCGAGATCAAGAAGAAAGGTATGGAAACGGTTGTCAAACGATTCCGGGCAATCTGAATGCCGGAACTGGTTTGAATTTTTTTTCTACAATTTTATTTCAGGATGCATGTGCCCGCGGACTTATAGGAAACGGCATGGCGATTGTCTGTCAGAAAGTCATGCCATGTACCCGATTGGGGATGATGCTAGAATCCGGGAGATGATTCTTGGCATCCTGCGGGTTTACAAGAGAGCGATGGGTATCTGATAATCTCTTTTTTGATTGGTTCCGGTTTTGATGCGACCGGGTTGATCTTTCCAGTTCTGGTGACCGTGGCGTGGTACGCACAAGCACAGGTCTTTGATTTTCACCGTAGTGGAGGGGTCGCGTGGGTACAAGATTTTTATCCGGACCCGAAGAGTTCCTGAGGTTTCACGTTATAAAAATCCGATGCCATCCTTGCGGTTTTGGCTGCGAAAATATTCTTGTACCCGCGCGACCCCCCCTAACCCCTTCCGGTTTTTGAGTGGAAATGTGTAATTTTTGCGTCGTAATTGTGAGTGGATGCGGGCATTTTGGTTGAGGGGGGGTCGCGTGGGTACAGAATGCCGGGTCGGCGTTTAGTATGACAAAAATAACCGGATTCGTTCTGAATTTTTTTAACCGGATCTTGCCCAATATTTTTTGAACGCAAAACCGATCGCGATTGAAAACCGGATCCGGATCAACCGGACCTTGCGTAAATTTTTCAGAGCAGACCTTGCTTGAAAATTTTTCAGCAGACCTTGATGATGAAAAGTTAAATGGATCTGTCTGAACCTGCATCATAAAAATTCCTCTCCGACGTGAAGAACTCCGGGAAAACAACCAGACCCTGTTTGAAATTTTTTAGGCAGACCTTGATTAAAAATTTTTGAGCAGACTTTGATTGAAATTTTTTTGCCGGACCTTGCTTGAAAAATAGTTGTCGCGATCACGATCGCGATTGAAATGCTGATCTGGATCAACCGGACCTTGCATAAAAATTTTTAAGCAGACTCTGGTTGTGAAAAGTTAATCGAGTATGCATATCGCATTGCGATGCCCTACGCGCAAAAGGTCTGTCGGATTCTTCGAAGAATTGCTTCGCAATTCTTCTCGTGTCTCGACTCTGATGGGTCTCGACATTGCGCGACGCATTTACCGGTTATCAGATCAAGAATGTTGCCCAGCGAGGCCCCGACGAGGCGGCCGAGCGACTCCGAGCAGAGCGAGGAGGGGAGAGAATCGCATTATCTGAATTAACCAACTGGTCATGTCAAGATAGAATTCCCGTCTCATATCTCAATGCGACTAAGCCCGATAACTTATGCCCTGAAGAATATGTGACAAAACCGTTCTGGAAAAATTTGTATGAGGGAATTGAAAGGAGAGTCAAAAGATAATAATTTTTAAAATAGTAGAGAATCGATACAAATCTTTTTGGCAGATAATCATAAATCTACCATTAATGACTGTCGGATTAACAGATAATCAACGCGCAGATATTCTTTTGAATCGATTAAATCAAGCATATGATCGAAATCACGAATTATCATCTTACATTCGAATAACAGATGGGGCAATATGGGGATTTTTAGGATTTGCAGCGATAGAATTGTTTAGGGAATCATTCGGACCATTCTCTCATTGCATTCCTTTTTTTTTAATTTTGGTAATTATTTCTATGATATTATGGCGTAAAACGGTGAACAGATATCACAACGATATCATGGATGGATATGAGGAAATAGAATATTACGAATCCTTGTTACAAATTTCTGATTATTACTCTCTTAAACATAAGAAAGATAGGAAAATGGCGGACCAAAAATTAAATGGATTCGCATATGTTGACATAACTCACATTGATCTGGATAATTATGCTGAATTTATTTGGGTATATGCATGCATACTCTTGATTGTCTGGTTTACTGTATTGTTTTGCCTTTTAGGACAGCTACCAATCTGTTTGTAAAATTTATCCTAATAAAAAACTGTTGGCTCGCGCTGTTTGTAAAAACAATTTAGAGAATCGAACCATCGGTGATAAAGTGCTGCTAAGGGGATTCGAACCCCTGTCGCGAGCGTGAGAGGCTCGCATGATTGGCCGGTCTACACTATAGCAGCAGTTGCTCACTTAATTGGGCGATATGCGTACTTATAGTTTTTTACCTCGCACATTCGGATGGCCGGTTATGGGTGGACCAACGCTGCCACAAACAACTATATCTCGCACATACGGCGAATAATATAGGAATGAGTAGTCTTGAAGAACAGATCAAGGAGCTTGAAGACGAGTTAGTCAAGACTTCCTATAACAAGGCTACCTCGAAGCATATCGGAAGAGTCAAGGCCAAGATCGCCCGGCTCAAGGATGAAGCCGTCGACCGCGCCATGAAATCCGGGGGCGGCGGGGAAGGGTATTCGGTCAAGAAGTCCGGGGACGCGACCGCGGTGCTCGTGGGATTCCCGTCAACCGGTAAGAGTACGCTCTTAAACAAGCTGACCGGTACCGAAAGTGCTGTTGCCGCCTATGCGTTCACGACGCTCACGGTGGTCCCGGGTGCCCTGGAGCACAAAGGGGCAAAGATCCAGTTGCTCGATATCCCGGGGCTTATCGCCGGCGCTGCCATGGGCAAGGGCCGGGGCAAGGAAGTGATCGCCGTCGTCCGTGGGGCGGACATCGTCATCATCCTCGTGGATGTCTTCAACGAACGGCACTTCGATGTGCTCATCAAGGAACTCTATGACGCCGGTATCCGGATCAATGTCCCGAAACCGGACATCACCATCAAGAAGTCCTCGCACGGCGGTATCCGGCTCAACGCGGTCGGCACTCTGGATCTCGATATCGAGGAAGTCCGTTCGATTCTCTCGGAATCCAAGATGATGAATGCCGACATCCTGATCCGTGGGAACGCCACGCAGGACGACCTCATCGATGCCCTGCAGGGTAACCGTGTCTATATCCCGGCGTTCATCGCAGTCAACAAGGTCGATCTTGTGGACAAGGAACGGTACCTGGAGATAGAGCACGATATAGGGGAGCGGTTCGGCAGCCCGCCGATCATGATCTCGGCCCACGCGGGCTATCATACCGAAGAGCTCAAGGATGCGATCTACGACTGCCTCGGGTTCATCCGGGTCTACCTCAAGCCCTATGGTGAAGAAGCCGATCTTGATGAACCCCTCATTATCCGGAAGGGCAGCACGGTCGAGGATGTCTGCATCAAACTCCACCGGGAATTTGTCCAGAAATTCCGGTATGCCCGTATCTGGGGAAAATCCGTCAAGCATCCCGGCCAGCGTGTAGGGCTCTCCCACACGATCATTGATTCGGATCTCCTCTCGATCATTGTTGAACGCTAACGAGACTCCTTTTTTTAGAGATATCAGGATTGGGAACGGACGGCATCGAGCACGACTGCGAGTGGAGCCGTGGTCTTGATCCCATACCCTGAGAAGTGTGTACGGCTTGCCGGATACCCCTCTGCAGTAATGCGGCTGAGTACTGTGGCGATCTCCGGCGGTGAACAGCCCAGCCGTTTTGCAAGTACATGGTAGTCGTAAAAGCCCGGAAACGGGAGCTCTTCCATGCAGGTGTCCAGCAGTTTTACCAGTTCCTTTGCCGGGCCGGGTGTCATCGTCGATATCCGTGCTCTCATGTCAGCAAGGATCGTCCGGTTATGGAGATCACCGAGCCAGACGGGACCGATGGGCTGGAGCGGCTCCCCGCAGTGGGGGCAGGTCCGGGACGATGACAGGATCGCCGCCTCAGTCTCCCGGTAGGGGCATTTCCGGCACTGGTGAATATAGCCCGTCTGACTGAGGGTGTCGTCAGCGGCCTTCGGGCCCCGGAGCAGCCGCAGGTGGAGGCGGGCGAAGTGTTCGCGGGCATAGCAGAAGATCGGTTCAACCCCCCGGTCGTACCGGGCGGTCTGCCGGACAACAAATCCCAACAGGATGCGGAGGCCCACCTCGCTGTGGTACTCGGTATTCATCGGGTATGCGGAATACCGGCGGATCCCGGCCTTGAGATGAGCACCGCAGAGCGGGGCCGTATCGGTGGCAGTAACAAAGAGAAATCTACGGGTTCCCTTGATTCCGGCATCTACAAATGGTGCGGGTGTCCCGAAGGGATCAAGATCCACCGCATCGAACGACTGTTCCGAAAGAAGGGCATTGACATCTTTCTGGATTATGGTGATCGGCAGGCCGGATCGCTGCACGTTTTGAGTGATCAGGTCAATAGCCGAGGTCTCACGGTCGCAGATCGTGACCGGAATACCGCATTCGTGGGCAACCCGCAGGCCCCGGATACCCGTTGCGCCCATGGCGTCAAGGTAATCCGAGGGCTGGAGAAGCGAGAGGAGAAGAACGGTGATCGTCCGGTTGATCTCCATGCGGCGGTTGAAGAAGATCGGGGCTGACCCCGGGGGGAACTGTGTGGTATTGTCCTGGACCGGGACGAGAAACGAGGTACTGCCTTCCGTTGCCTCCGTGAGATCCATGGTGCCAGAGATGTTGCAGCGCGCAAAACTTATACATATTCCCCCGCAATGGTTATGGGCATGGGCGAGTGGCTTAGCCCGGACATAGCGTCAGCCTCCTAAGCTGAACGCCGGGGGTTCAAATCCCCCCTCGCCCGTACATTCTTTTCGTATATTTTATGTGCCGGATAGTCAGAGTGTGATCCAATGAGTGCTGTTGGTTTTCTGAAGATTACCCGCCCGGCCAATGCGGTGATGGCCGGTGTAGCAACGGTTGTTGCCTATTTCATTGCCACCGGCACGCTCGTTCCAGCAGCCATCCTTCTCCTTGTTGTGGTCATGCTCATCACGGCTGCTGGCAACGTGATCAATGATTATTTCGATGCGGAGATCGATGCCGTCAACCGGGCCGACCGCCCGATCCCGTCCGGGCAGGTCTCCCGCACTGCAGCACTCTGGTATGCCGTCTTCCTCTTTGCCGCAGGTATTGCGATCAGCCTGTTCACGAACCCCCTCTGTGCAGAGATTGCACTCTTCAATGCCTTCCTGCTGGCGCTCTACGCCGCCCGGTTCAAGAGCATGCCGGTTGTGGGCAATGTGGTGGTTGCCTACCTGGCCGGAAGCATGTTTCTCTTTGGCGGGGCGTTTGCCGGTATGTCCGGTCTCATTCACCTCATGCCCCTCGCGGTCATGACCTTCCTTGCCATGATGGCACGCGAACTCTTAAAGGATGCCGAGGACGTGGAAGGCGACAAGGCCGGCGGGGCATCCACGCTCCCGATACGGATCGGCGTGAAGAAGACGGCATACTGTGCCTTTGTCTTCACCCTGCTATCCGCCGGGGCGAGTACGGTTCCCTTCCTGCTGTGGGGATGGGGCATCCCGTACCTGGTCATGATCGGAATCGTGGATATCGCCCTTCTCATTGCGGTATACCGGGCCCTGCACTGTGACAGTCCGTCGTGTGTCCGGAACACAGGCGCATCGTCCGTCCTGAAATACAGCATGTTTGCATCCCTGATTGTTTTCGTCCTCTCCGCACACTTCCTTGGCTGATCGCTCACGTTGCGGGGATTTGAGATCCCCGGGAATTCCGAGCAACAGGTTTATCCCCACGATCGCTCCACAGTTAGCATGAGAGACCAATGCCAACGCTCATCCAGAAGGGAAATACCTATTTTGCACAGAAAGGGTCCTATTTTGAAGGGAATGTAAAAGTTGACGGCGACTTTGTCGTTCCCCCGCGCACCCATTTCTGGGGCAGACTGACCGTTACCGGCACCCTTGAGCTGGGACCCCGTTCCAGTGTGGCGCTGGATATCACCTGCCGGAATGCCGTGATTGGAAGCCAGTGCAGGGTCAAGGGCCCGATATCAGCGCAGGGCGAGGTTACCATTCTCGACCACGCCAGTATCCATTCCGTTCAGGCCTTAGGAAAAGTCATTATCCGGCCGGGTGTCGTTGTCGGTGACGTAACGAGCCAGGATGCCATCATCATTCACGGGAAGATAAAAAGCGGTAACCTAATCGGTAAGAGTATGAAGGTTCTCGGGGATTGAGGCAGGATCGATCCCCAGTATGGCTACCTCGTAGACATCCGACCAGTTGACTATCGTCTCAACGCAGCCTTCTTTTAAAGTCACGACCCCCATGACGATAAGGCCCATCTTGTCGGCCATGTCGATCCCCTCTTTCACTTCGGTAAGGCAGCCGATGCCGAGTATCGCTTTCGGCCGGTATTTTTTTGCCATGCGTTTGATGAACGATGAGCCGGGTACGATAAAAATCCGGTATCCGAGTTGTTCGAGCAGGATCCGTGCTTCCCCGACACTGCACTGGCCGCAGTTCCTGCACTTGAGACCTTCGGGAGTTAAGTGAGCAGGACACTGGGATGAGCGGAGGCACTGGGGCATGAAGATCGCCCGTTCGGTAACCGGAATGCGCCCGAACTCGGCAGCGTTCATGGTATTATGGATCTTGATAAAGAAGGTGAGCATCTCCCGGTCCTCAAGGCCGATGAGGCGGAACATCGCTTTCATCATCCCTTCTAAAAAGACCAGGCCGGACTTGATCAGTTTCGGGAAGTAGAGTTTCTGGTTCCGGATGGAATAGAGGGAGATTACCACAAGGACGAATGAGATGATGAGCGCCGCAACTATGACAAAGACGGTCACCTCTCCGATGATATACATCACGTGATCCCAAGGTGTCAGGTCAAAGGCCATAGCGGGTGCCTGTTGTGGTTCTTTAGTGGGCTTTGCGGGGAGATAAGTGTGATCGGGTGTCGATGGGCTGGTGGAGCACACCAGTCTCCGTGATGATCGCGGTGACGAGTTCCATCGGTGTTGCATCAAATGCGGGATTCTTCACGTTTGCATTGTCAGGAACGAAGGTGCGGTTGCCCATGATCGTGACTTCCTCCCGTCCGCGCTCCTCGATCACAACATCCCGTGCGTCCCTGTCAGCATCAAATGTGGATAACGGCGCTGCCACGTAGAACGGGATCTTGTGGTACCGGGCCGTGACCGCGTGCGTGTAGGTCCCGATCTTGTTGAAGACCGCATCGTGGGTGATCCGGTCGGCACCGACAATGACCGCATCGATGGCCCCGGCTTGCATGAAGTGGGCGGCCATGGAGTCGGTGATCACGGTCACATCGATCCCGTCCCGCGCCAGTTCCCATGCCGTGAGCCGGGCCCCCTGCAGAAGCGGCCGTGTCTCGCACGCGATCACCTTCACATCCTTTCCGGCCTCAACCGCGGACCGGATCACACCGAGTGCTGTTCCCCACGAGGAGCAGGCAAGAGCGCCGGCATTGCAGTGGGTGAGCACCGTGCATTTGTCCGGAAGCAGGGTTGCACCATACTCTCCGATGGCGTGGCAGGAGGCGGTGTCGTCCGCCGCGATCTTCTCTGCCTCGCGCAGGGCAATGGTGCGGACCTCATCGCAGGAACGGGCCGCAGTCAGTGCTGCCAGCACCCGATCGATTCCCCAGCCAAGGTTGATGGCAGTCGGTCGCGTGGAGCGAAGCAGTTCAGCGGCCTTCTGCACATCATTCAAGAGCGCACGTAAATCCGTTTGTGTGCTGGTGCGTGCAGCAAGTGCAACCCCGTATGCCCCGGCAACGCCCAAGGCCGGTGCGCCGCGTATCTCAAGCCTTCGGATGGCGGTAGCCAGACGGTCGATGTCCCGGCATTCGATGATCCGGTACTCGCCCGGCAGGAGCGTCTGCTCGATATAGCAGAGGCAGTCCTGTTCAGAGTCCCACCAGAGCGTGGCAGAGTCGTTCACGCTGCCCCCGACTTCTTTGCATCGATCCATGCCCGCATCGCTGCCGCTTCCCCGGAAGCCACGCTGTCCGGGATATCCCGGGGGGCGGTTGCCGTCCCGGCCACGTAGATCCCCGGTCGGAGTGTCTCAACGGTATTGATCGCATCGTGCAGGGGCCGGATGAACCCGCTCTTTTCGCAGGCAATGCCCAGTCTCTTTGCAAGAGCCGCACCCCCCTCTGCCGGCTGGATACCGATCGAGAGGACCACGAGTTCAGGATGGAGCACCGTTACTTCGCCGCTCTCGGTGTTCTCAACCTGGAGGATCATGCCGTTTCTGTCCGGGAGTACATCGGAGGGCATACCCCGGAGGAACCGGATCCCGAGAGCCTTTGCCCGTTCGAAGTACTCCTCGTAGCCCTTGCCATAGGCGCGGATGTCCATGTAGCAGACGATCACGTCCAGCTCCGGATTCTTCTCCTTGATCAGCATTGCGTTCTTGAGCGCCTGCATACAGCAGACACCGGAGCAATACGGTCGGTCGATTGACATGTCGCGGGAACCCACGCACTGGATGAAGACAATGGACTTCGGTACCTGCCCCGTGCTCATCCTCTTCACCTTGCCGCCGGTCGGGCCTCCGGCATTGATCATCCGTTCCAGTTCGAGACTGGTGATAACATCGGGGAGGGTGAGATAGTTGAATGGCGACTTTATCCTTGCATCGAAGACCGAATAACCCGTTGTGATAACGATGCTCGCGGCCTCAATTACCTGCGTGATCTCCGTGTCTTCGTGACGGATGGAGCCCGGGCCGCAGACATCATAGCATAACCCGCATTCGATACAGTGCTCCGTATCCCGCATGACGATATCGGGAACTGCCTGGGCATGCGGCTTGTAGATGGCCTTACGGACGCCCACCCCGGCATCGAACTGGTTGTAGACTTCCACCGGGCAGATCTGGATGCAGTCCCCGCATCCCGTGCAGGTGGACGCATCCACATAGCGCGGGTGCGTTTTTATCGTGACATGGAAATTCCCTGCATCCCCCTCCACCGTTTCAACCTCGGAACAGGTATGGATCGTGATACGCGGGTGCCGCGCCACATCCACCATCTTGGGGGAGAGGATGCACATGGAGCAGTCGTTTGTGGGAAATGTCTTGTCCAGCTGGGCCATGTGACCGCCAATGGATGGCTCCCGTTCGATTAAGTGCACGTGAACGCCATGACCGGCGATATCGAGGGCCGCCTGGATGCCGGCAACGCCCGCCCCGATCACCACAACATCACGCATGCGAAGCGTACTCCTTTGCAAGTTCGACATAGGATACGGCATTATTGAGGATATGTTGCTGCTGTGTATCCGTTGCCTGCTTGATAATTTTTCCCGGGACACCGACAATAACCGAGCGTTCCGGTACTATCATGCCCTCGGTGACAACAGATCCGGCACCAATGACGGACCCATCACCGACCGTTGCGCCGTTCAGCACGATTGCACCCATGCCAACCAGCACCCGGTTCCCGATGGTACATCCGTGGAGGATGGCCCCGTGCCCCACGGAGACATCGGTCCCGAGGGTCACCGGAAAGCCTTTGCTGGTATGGATCACGCAGTTGTCCTGGATGTTGGACCGGTCCCCGACCACGATCCGGTCCTTGTCCGCCCGGAGCACGGCCCCAAACCAGATCCCGACATCCCTGCCCAGCGTGACATCACCGGTGACGGTTGCATTGGCGGCTTTGAATAATGCCCCGCCGGAGACCTTCCCATCCATATGCATAATAACATAGGAAATTAAGAATCAAGGAAGATGAAGGTTATGGTAGGGGGAACGTTTGATCCCCTGCATGACGGCCATAAGCGCCTCCTGAACCGCTCGTTCGAGTTGGCCGGGTCATCAGGGCACGTGGTAATCGGGCTGACCACGGACACCTTCGCGAGCCGCAAGGTGCATCCCATACGGTCGTTTGCTGAACGGAGGGCCGACCTTGAGACTTACATCACCGGGAAAGACTTTCCGGTCAGCTGGCTGATCGAGCCCCTGAACGACCGGTTCGGCTCCGCGATCGAATCCGATTTCGATGCCATCGTAGTCTCGGAAGAGACCCTCCCTGTTGCTGTCGAGATCAACAAGATCCGGCGTGAAGCCGGGAAACTGAAGGTGGACATCCACCAGATCACCTGTGTTCTTGCCGAGGATGGTCGCTGGATCTCAAGCACCCGCATCTACCGGGGCGAGATCGATATCCATGGCCATATCCTGCACTAAAATACTCCTGAATACTCCTTTTGTGCTGCTACACGCCCCAGATACATCCAGATCATGTATTGCGGTCAGTTGATCTGAATACCAACCGGGATTACCCGGATACCATTAAAAAAGAGATTATTTCCTGTTGACTGCCACGATTGCGAGCATTGCAAAGGCTGCCGCGATCACAGAAAGCACTGCTGGTAATGGTGCCTGCGTGGTCGGCTTTGCGGCCGCTGCCGTGGTAATTACCGCTGCAGGTGCCTGCGTGGGTGCAACCGTGGATTCACCGGGTGCAACCGTGACTGTTGCCGCTGATGCTGTCCCGGTCTTGAACATAGTGTCGCTGCCGTACTGGTTGGTTGCCGTGAGACTGACATCATAGGCGCCTTCACGCAGGTAGATGTGGCGTGGGTTCTGTTCGGATGAGCTTGTGCCATCGCCAAAGTCCCACTTCCACGTGGTCGGGCTGTTGGTTGAAAGGTCCGTAAACTCGACAACGAACGGTGCCTTGCCTACCTGACGGTCAGCCTTGAACTCCGCTACCGGTGAAAGGGTCGTCACGATATAGTTAGGCTTTGTGGCGATGTCCTGCCCGTCCTTGTTGGATGCGGTCAGGGTGACGGTGTAGGTGCCAAGGGTGGTGTAGGTGTGCATCGGGTTCTGTTCGGTAGATGTGGAACCGTCCCCGAAGTTCCATGCCCATGCAGTGGGTGTATTGAGTGACTTGTCCGTGAACGTCACGGTCATTGGGGAACCTCCCTTGGTCTTGTCAGCAACGAAGTCTGCCTTCGGGATGGAGAGGACCGTGATGTACTGGTTCTTGGTCCGCGAGTTGGTCAGAGACGGGTTCGATGCTGTCAGAGTCACATCATAGACACCGGTTGCACGGTAGACGTGGTCTGGTTTGGCACCGGTTCCCGTTGAACCATCGCCGAAGTCCCATACCCACTGGGTGGGGCTGCTGGTCGAGAGGTCTGTGAAGGTGACGATCCTGCCGATACCGACCGTTGTCTGGTCTGCAGTAAAGTCGACCGCTGCGCCTCCGCCAACGGTGATGAGATCGGTCCGTACCTTGGTGTCAGAACCGAAGTTGTTCTTGGCTGTCAGTTTCACCGTGTAGGTTCCCTCTTTCTGGTAGATATGGGCCGGGTTCTGGTCGGTGGATGTTGCACCGTCCCCGAAGTCCCAGGACCATGATGTCGGGAGCCCGGTGGACTGGTCGACAAAGTTCACGGTCATGGGTACCTTGTACATCTGGTAGGGCACAATAACCGGCATGAACTCTGCGGTTGGTGGCATGCCCACGTTGATGTAACTGGTCTTGGTCTCCGTGTCCTTGCCGTTTGCATTCCGTGCGGTAAGTGAGACCGTGTAGATTCCCTTCAGCTGGTAGGCATGGCTCGGGTTCTGGACCGTTGCCGTTGCGGTATCGCCGAAGTCCCAGGACCATGATGTCGGGGAGTTGCCGGATTTATCGGTGAACTTGACATCCTCGTTGGTGTTTACCTGGGTGGGTGCCCCTTCGAAATCGGTATTGGGCACACCGCCAACATTGAGCTTCTGGGTTGTGGTGGCGGATTCAGTTCCCCGGGTGATCGTGAGTTTTACATCGTACGATCCTGCGGTCGTGAACGTGTGGCTCGGGTACTGATCGGCAGAGGTTATTCCATCGCCAAAGTCCCAGGACCATGTCGTGGGGCTGCCCGCTGACTTGTCGGTGAATCTCACGGCAAGGGGTGCCTTACCGGACGAGGGATCTGCAACAAATTTCGCAACAAGGTCGCCGGTCACCGCAATATACTGGTTCCTGGTAACATCCGAGGAGCCATAATCGTTGGACACGGTCAGGATTACGTTATAGGTGCCCGCTGTCCAGTAGGTGTGCACCGGATTCTGTTCGGTGGATCCTGTCCCGTCCCCAAAGTTCCAGTTCCACGAGGTTACCTGGCCGCTTGACTGGTCAGTGAATCCCACGCTCAACGGGACACTGCCGGAGGTCGGGTTTGCCACAAAGGCAGCTTTTGGGGCCATGCCGATGGTGATGTAATCCTTCTTGATGGCGGTGCTGGTACCATACGCATTCTTCACCGTAAGGGTGATGGTGTAGGTGCCACGCTGGAGATACATGTGGCTCGGGTTCTGGTCGGTGGATGTTGCACCGTCACCAAAGTCCCACTGCCAGGACATCGGGGTTGAACCTAAGGAGGTATCCTTAAACTCCACTTTCGTTGGAATCGTGGAATAGGCAGCATAGTGGGCATCAAACTGGGCCACCGGGGCGATACCCACCGTGATATACCCGGATTGTGTCGTATCCGATGCAGTGACCCCGGGGACTGCCAGGGTCAGAAGCAGGACAACCAGTCCTGCGTACAAAAAGAACTTACTTGATCTCATCATGATCACATCCAGAGTTATAACCGAACAGATATTTAATTCCATCACCCCGTTCGGATAATCGTTGCTTTTTCAGATCCGGCGTAATGCTTCGGGGATATCGGGGAAAAAAGAATTTTTACGACGGTTGAGGTATGTCGGATTCTCCCGGAAATGGCTCCGGGCGGTGATTGGGAATTACCGGGAGCGCTGATTAAAGAAAATCCGGCGCGGATCAGATGATATGGCTGGTGATGTCCTTTGTGATCACCCAGTCGCAGTAGGCACAGTGGAGTCCTTTTGGAAGAACCCTGAATTTGCTCCGGATCGGCTCGTGGGTATTGGATATACACCCCGGGTTCGGGCACCGGACAAGACCCTCGATCACGGTTGGGATCTCCACACCCTTCTTCTCAAACACCTTGTAATTCCGGATGATGTTGATCGTGGCCCGTGGGGAGATCAGGGCGATCCGGTCCACCTCCTCTTTTGAGAGTTCGCGGTTGGTCAGCTTGACGATGTCCTTTCGCCCCATGTTCCCGCTCTGGACATTGGTTGCAATGGAGAGGGCTTCCTGCGTAGTCCCGGTGATACCGAGAATCTTGACAACATTGAGGGCCTCGCCACCGTCAATATGGTCGATCACAGTACCGTTCTTGATCCGTCGGACCAGCAGCCCCTCGTTCTCGGCCGATTCATTGCTCTTCATTGCATCACCTGCATCAGCATTGCCATCCGGACCGGCACACCGTTGCGTGACTGCTCGAAATATTTGGCATGGGGCAGGGAATCGACCCGCGGATCGATCTCGTCCACCCGGGGGAGCGGGTGAAGGATGATGAGGCGCTTCTTCGCATCGGCCAGGAGTTCCGGGGTGATACGGTAACTGGACGCGACATTGAAGTAGGATGCCGAGTCCGGGAACCGTTCGCGCTGGATTCTCGTGACGTACAGGACATCCACCTCGCGGATCACCTCGTCGATGCTCTCGTGTTCGATGATCTCCATACCCTTTTCAGCCAGCTGCTCCGAGAGCGTTGCAGGGAGTTCGAGCCCCTTGGGGCAGATGGTATGCAGCCGGGCATTGTACAGGGAGAGTGCCGAGGCAAGGGAATGGGCAGTGCGCCCGTAGCGGAGGTCGCCGACGAGTGCGATGTCGAGCCCGTCAAGGGGCATGGACTGGCGGATTGTGTACAGGTCAAGGAACGTCTGCGAGGGATGCTGCCCCGCCCCGTCACCGGCATTGATGACCGGGACAGTGGAGAATTCCGCGGCGAGACGGGCAGCGCCTTCCTTGGGGTGCCGGATGACGATCGCATCAGCATATCCGCTGACTACCCGGATGGTATCGGCCAGGGTCTCTCCTTTCGCCATGGAACAGGCTTCGACACTGCCGACCGCGATGGATGTGCCGCCGAGACGCGCAATGGCCGATTCAAACGAGAGGCGTGTCCTCGTGCTGGGCTCAAAGAAGAGGACGGCGAGAATCCTGCCATCAAGGGCATTCGCATCGTACTTCTTCTTGTCAATCTGACCTGCATGATCCAGCAGGCGATCGATCCCGTTCCGGTCAAAGTCACCGATCGATATGATGTGCTGCACCGCTCACCCTCCCGACTCTTACTATGAGAGTATATTTTGCTCATGCCCTAAATTACCTCTCTTCCTGCGGGGCAGGGGAACGGTATCTTACAGGAATGCTATTATTGGATTATTACGCATAGTGATCAAGAATAAACAGATTTTGCGGGGAACGCTTTTGGATTCAATACCTATTGCCCGGCCGGTTATTGGCAGGGATGAGATCACCGCAGTTACGGCCGTTCTTGAATCCGGTATGCTGGCTGCCGGTGAACAGGTTGCTCACTTCGAACAGGAATTTGCCCGGTACTGTGATGTGCCCCATGCGGTTGCCGTCAACAACGGCACGGCAGCCCTCCATGCGGCACTACTGGCTGCCGGTGTCGGGCCCGGCGACGAGGTTATCGTCCCGGACTTCACGTTCTTTGCCACGGCATCCTCCGTGCTGATGTGCGGTGCAACGCCGGTCTTCGTGGACGTGGACGAAAAGACCTTCAACATCGATCCGCGGAAGATCAGTTCGTGCATTACACCGAAGGCCCGGGCAATCATTGGCGTTCACCTCTTCGGCCAGCCGTTTGATATCCCTGCTGTTCTGGAGATCTGCAAACGCCATCACCTGACGCTGATCGAGGATGCTGCACAGGCCCACGGGGCCATCTTCAACGGGAAGAAAGTGGGTGGTTTCGGGGACCTTGCCTGCTTCTCGTTCTATGCCACCAAGAATATGATCACCGGGGAAGGTGGGATGGTGACTTCGGGCAGCCGGGCACTGGATGACCAGCTGCGCCTGATCGTCAACCACGGCCAGAGCGAGAAGTACCTCCATACCCGGCTTGGCTACAACTACCGTATGACCGACATGGCTGCCGCCATCGGGCTCGTCCAGCTGAAGCGGCTGGAGGATTTTAATGAACGGCGCCGGAAGAATGCTGCATACTACAATACCCACCTCGCAGTGAAGGGACTGGTCACACCGGTCACACCTGCGGGTATGCAGCCGGTCTTCCACCAGTATGTGGTCCGGCTGACCGAAGAGTTCCCGATGAGCCGTGAGGAATTCATGGACTACCTGAAAGGACATGGTATCGGGAGCGCGATCCATTACCCGATTCCTCTCCACCGCCAGCCGGTCTTCGGCCTCAGGAATGATCCGGATCCCTGCCCGGTTGCAACCCGGCTTGCCGGCTCGGTGCTGAGTCTTCCCGTCCACCCCTCGGTGGAGGAGAAGCAGCTCGCGTATATCTGTGATACCATCAACAAGGTGAAATAAGATGGATGTTGGCATTATCGGCGTTGGGACGATGGGGAAGAACCATGTCCGCGTCTATTCTGAATTGAAGAGTGTGGACAGCGTCTCTGTCTTTGACGTGAACGCAGGCGCGGCAAAGGCGATTGGAAGCCAGCATGGTGCAAAGGTCTGTGCCACCATGGAAGAACTGCTGGCAGGCACGGACGCGGTCAGTGTCTGTGTCCCCACGCCCTTCCACGCGGCAACCGTGAAGCAGGTCTTTGCAGCAAAGAAGGCCGTGCTCATCGAGAAACCGATTGCTGCCACGGCAAAGGAGGCCACTGATCTCATGCGGTCCGCTCCCAAAGGGATCACAATCGGTGTCGGCCATATCGAACGGTTCAACCCGGTCGTGAGCGAGATCAGAAAGATCGTGGATAAGCCGCTCTACGTGGAGATGAAGCGCCACAACCCTGCCTCGGCACGGGTGACGGGCAGCACGGTCATCGAGGACCTGATGATCCACGACATCGACATTCTCCTGAACCTTTTCGGGAAGCCGACAAATCTTCATAGCGCCGGCAGTGCGGATGTCTGCAGCGTCCTCATGAAGTGCGGGAAGATCCCGGTTGCCCTCTCCGCGAGCCGCAAGGCATCCAAGAAGATCCGGATGATCTATATCGAGCAGGAAGACTGCACGATTGAGGGCGATTTCATGACACAGGAAGTTACCATCTACCGGAAACCGGGGCAGTACCAGTTCGAGGCCGAGCGGTACGTGCAGGAGAATATCATCGAGAAGGTGATGGTGAACAAGCTCGAACCGCTGAAGCGCGAACTCTCCACCTTTGTTGACTGTGTACGAGAGAACCGCCCGTTCCCGATCACACCGGAACAGGCGATCGAGAACCTGCGGGTCTGCGAGCAGATCCAGGCCGGTCTCTGATTTCACGGATAGGACCTATACGGATAGCGACGGTGAGTGAAGCGATGCTCTCGGAAATAATTAAGAAACGCGGGCCGATTAAGAAGATCGGGGTGCTCGGGATGGGATACGTGGGTATCCCGGCCGCGGCACTGTTTGCGGATGCCCCGCAGTTTGAGACGGTATACGGGTTCCAGCGGGACTCAAAGTCATCCGGTTACAAGATTGCGATGCTCAACCGGGGGGAGAGCCCGCTCAAGGGTGAGGAACCCGGTTTAGAGGATCTGCTGAAGAAGGTTGTGACTGCGGGGAAGTTCTCCTGCACCCCGGACTTTTCGAAGATCCATGAACTGGACGCAGTCACGCTCTCGATCCAGACCCCGTTTTTGAACAAGGAGGACCTGCTGCCGGACTTCTCCGCCCTGTTCGAAGGGGTACGGAATGTTGGCCGCAACCTCACGCCCGGTATGCTTGTGGTGCTCGAATCCACGATCACGCCCGGCACCACCAACGGTGTTGCCCGCGAGATCCTTGAACAGGAATCCGGTCTCGTGGCGGGAAAGGACTTTGCGCTTGCCCATGCCCCCGAGCGGGTGATGGTAGGCCGGCTCCTGCGGAATATCCGGGAGCACGACCGTATCGTCGGCGGCATCGATGAGATGAGCACGAAGCGTGCCACGGAACTCTATACCCCGGTCCTGACCCTCGGCAAGGTGATCCCGATGACCTCAACGGCCGCTGAAGTGACGAAGACTGCGGAGAACACGTTCCGCGACCTCCAGATCGCTGCCATCAACGAACTCGCCCTCTACTGCGAGGCAATGGGCATCAATGTCTATGATGTCCGGACCGGCATCGACAGCCTCAAGGGCGAGGGGATCACGCGGGCCATGCTCTGGCCCGGGGCCGGCGTTGGTGGCCACTGCCTCACGAAGGATACCTATCATCTCGAACGTGGGGTGCAGCAGCTCGGGAAGGACCAGCTCGATTACCCGGCGGGTGAGCCTTCGCTTTTCGTCCTCGCCCGGCACATCAACGACTTCATGCCAAACCACATGTTCCGGCTCACGAAGGAGGCGCTGGAGCGGGCAGGCAGACCGGTGAAGGGTGCGAAGATCGCCCTGCTCGGCTGGTCCTTCCTTGCCAATTCCGATGATACGCGGAACACACCTGCCGAGCCGTACCGTGACCTGCTGGTGAAGGAGGGGGCAATCGTTTCCGTGCACGACCCGTACGTGGCGGAATACCCGGGTGTTCCGATTGTTCCCTTTGTCGAGGAAGCGTTCGAAGGTGCGGATGCGATCGTGATCTTTGCCGGTCACAACCTGTATAAAGGCCTGGATGCGCCCTATCTCAAGAACCTCACGGGGAAGATCCATCCGGTGATCGTTGACGGGCGCAACATGATTGACCCGGATGTCTATATCCGGCTCGGGTTCATCTACAAGGGGATCGGGCGCGGCGACAAGAATTCCCACGAGATCGTGGACTGATCCCGCGTCTCATCTTTTTTGACATTCAATTCAGGATAATGCCGGCACGCTGTCCGCCCACGCCTCCACCTTCCGGCGGATCGCATCGTCCGTGTAGGACGAGACCGTGATCCGGTCGCGGGCAAGGCTCACGTAGTAAAGCTCGCCCTCGGGGTCGTGGCACTTCAGCGTGACGGAGAAGAGATCGGCCTCTTTGAGGTGCTTCACCGTCCCCCGGTGGGCGGCGATGTTTGCCATATTCGTGATCATGGAGGCAACGCCCGTCTCGTAGCCCTCCACCGAGTCGTACACTTCCGAGCTGGCGCCCACCTGCTTTTTGTTCTTGTCAAGGTACACGAACTTGGCCGTGTAGCGTTCGCGCACCGGCATGACCGGTGGGAAATTCCTCCTTTGGGCATAGTATGACGTGCACCCGAGCGGGTTATTGAGCCGCAGCTCCTGGACAACTGCGGAGAATGCCGCACGGTCCGGGAACGGGTGTTTCAGCCGTCTCGATGCACTTTTCGATCCGGGTCTCTCGCGGAAATGGGTCATGATATCTCCTGCCCTCTTTTTGTCCTGCTCCTTGGGGGAATCCCCCGGTTCACAGGATGCCTGAGTGGGAGAATGAGTGGGACCGAGAAAGCCTTGGTGGTCAGTTGAACGAGGGTGATGGGGGGTCGCGTGGGTACAAGATGCTGAGCGGCTCATGGATCCGTGGCCGCTGGGTTTAGCCCCATGTGACCGGAGTTTTCATCGTTGTATGCAGGGCTCTGAATGGAATTATGTGGTCTCCAAACATGGTGCCGCGTGCGCTCAAAATATTCTTGTACCCACGCGACCCCCCCTTGCCCCTTCCGGATTTTGTGCGAAAATGGTGAGATTTTACCTCGTTGATGTGTGCGTACTTGGGGATTTGTGGTGAGGGGGGGTCGCGTGGGTACAGAAATAATCGCGGGGGAGCAGAACTTCCCGGCATCTAGAGTAAGCGAGCATGTAGGTTGTGGTTAGCTCGTTTTCTGTGTTGAGCAGGATCTTAACTAAGAGTAGTCGTTAACATGGGTGTCCGGAACATTGCTGCGGATAGTAAGTATCTCTTAAATCCATTGCGATGAACGCCGCCGCCCCGAAGGGCGCCCCGCGGCGGCTCAATGACGGTTTATGATGGTGACTGATAAGTGAGTAGCGCAAAACCCGACGAGGCGTTTTGCGCGTAATGGCTCGCAAAAATTGGAGATTTGCCCAGGGCATTCTTAAAATAAAATGCAATCCGTTTGGAGGTTTAGTAGGAACCGCTAGTGAAAAATACTGAATGTGTTGATATAATTTTATATGGATATTCCGGAAATATTATCGATAATCAGCCTACTAGGAATAGGTGGAATAGTTGGTGGGTATATCCAATATTTGTTGAATAAAAAATCACAAATCGAATTGGAAGTCCGTCAATTAAATGAATCAAAATATCGCACAATTTTAGTGTGGATGAGATGTGTATTAAATCCGGAAAAAGCACATCTTTTCTCATTCGATGGAATGAAATTTCCTGGAAATAAAACCACCGAAGAAATTCAGGAGCTTGCTAAAGAAAAATTAGTTGAATTTTATTACAATACGTTTCTTTATGCTTCAGATGAAGTATTAACCAGTTTAAAGAATTTTATTCAAAATCCCGATGAGAAAAAATTTACAGAAACTGCTGTTGCTATGCGAAAAGAATTATGGAAAATAAGCAAAAATCGCGATATTGAGTCGTATGCTCTGAAAAAAAATCTTTCTTAAATTTGGATATATTCTTCTCATTTCCTCGCAATCGTCACGTACCCCGAGTGACACACACTCGTTGAAGGCCGGGTCCCCCGCTTCGACCGGGTCATCTCCCGCTCGATCAGCTCGTGGGTATGGACTTCGGTAAACCGTTCCGCAGCGGCATCGACCACGATCGCCATCTGTTCGAGGAACGGCGTGTAACAGGCAAGGTATCCCCCGGCCCGGAGCAGGGAGAATGCATGGACCACGTGCTCGGTCTGGACCTGCATATCGAGGTGCACGACATCGTAGGTGCCTTCCGATGCAAGGAAGTCTGCGGCAACCGCTTCGATATTCGTGAGTTTTGCGTCCGCGAAGTTCTTCTGCGCCAGGGCCGAGAACTCCGGGCGGACTTCAAAGGTCTTCACGCTCTTTGCCACACCGGCAAAATAGATGGCGGCAATCCCGCTGCCGGTGCCGGCATCCAGCACCTCGTCATTGTGGTTCATGCCGGTGTAGGCGATGACAAGTCCGATGTCTTTTGGGAGCATCGGGGCGCCGGACCGCTTGCCGTGCGTGAAGAAATCGGTGGGGCGGGGGATCCGGATCGTGAACTCCGCACCGCTGTGCGTGAGGATCGTATCGCCGGAGTTCTTCCCGACAATGGCTGCAAGGTCCAGCTGGCCCTTGTCGGTACCGAGGTTCCCCGGCCCCGCCTTGATATAGAATTCCCGTCCCGCTCCCACGAGCAGGACGCGGTCGCCCTGCTCGATCATTGGGCGAGCTTCATGATGGCTTCGGCAATGTCGCCCTTTGATTCAACAAGAGCGGCCTTTGCCTTCTCTACCGACACATTGGCCTGCGAGGCAACCATCGTGACATCCTCTGCCGGGATCTCAACTGCCCCCGGCTCAAACCGTGGCGTGCCGGAGATCTGGTAGGTGGTCGCACCCTGCATGGTCATGGCCGAGACCTCGGCAGAATCGAAGATCCAGTTGCCTTTCGGCGTCTTGATAACAATACTCTCTACGTCTTCAATCTGCTCGACATTCATGCCGAGCTTCTTCATCATCGCCTTCATCTGGCGCGGATTTATGTTTCCCGGAAGCATCCTTCTCACTACCCTGCCGTACTTTTACCGCTACTCCGTAATTAAATGCAAGCATCTCAGGCCCGGAGACCTGTGCGCCGCCGCAGGCAATCACCCGGTCGTTTGCGGCCACGACCAGCACATCATCGCCCGCGCGGATCTGCGGGTCGGCACCGGTCACGTGTTTCGCAAACGCGTTCTTGCCTTTTGCCACGAACTCCGCCACATCGTCCCGGACGATGACCCGGTAGGCCGGTGCGGGGAGGGCATCATGGAGCCGGTTCGCTCCTTCGATCCCGAGGGTCAGCCGGCCGTCCGAGGCCCGGACCGTGGCAAGGCGCACACCCTTATAGAGCACCTGCCGGATCCGTCCCGTGGTGGAGTAGATGAACGTGCAGCCCTCAGGAAAGAGGGATGAGCCTACGTTGCCCCCGAACTGGAAGTCAGCGATGACCTGGACCCGCCGCAGTAAACTGTTCTCCGAGTATCCTGTTGACACGTTCGACAAACTCCTGTTCCGCTGGTTTGGGAATATATGCTCCCGCTGCAATCTTATGTCCTCCGCCCCCGCCACCATATTCTGCGGATGCATCGGCGAGCGCCTTCTGGAGGTCGATACCCTGTGCAACCACCCGTTCGGTGGTCCGCATCGAGACCTTGGTCAGGTTCCGGTCCTCGGGCACCTCGCACATGATCAGGATCGGTTTGCCGGCGTTCAGTTTCGAGAGCGCCATGCCGGCCCCGATCCCCACAATGGTATCCGGGTATTTCCCACCCACATGAAGGTACTGGAGGTTCTCCAGTTCCTTAACACCCCGATCGATGATATACTGGAGGAGCTCGCGGAGGATGGCCCGGTGGTTGTTGAGCATCTGCTCGGCATCGCGGTACGCGGGCCCCCGGTCGCCCCGGAGGATCGCCCCGCCCACCTGGGGTTTCGACCAGCGCCCGCAGGCATTGAGCAGGGTGGCATATTCCTGCGCATTCCGGAGGGGCGTCCGCGGGATCTCGTGGGGGAAGCGGTAGGACTCCATGAGCAGCCGGTCGGTCTTCTCGCCGTTTGCCATCAGCTGCTGGGCAAGGCCCGAGATGATGGTGCGGTGGTCGTCATCGGAGAGTTCCTCCCATACATACCACCGGCCATCCGGCGTCTGCTGCCGGATACCGAGTTTCTTTAAGAACTGGCGTGCCCCTTCGGGATTGTTGGTGATCCCCTTGACAAACGGATCGTCATTGTAGGCAAGCGAGAGGTGGACCGGGCGGGTGGCCGTGCCGTAACAGTTGAGATCTTTTTTGCGGACTTCCACCGACCCGTGCCGCATCCCGTCCTCGACAATGATCTCGCGGGCAGGACCCACGAGGCCGCACATCTCGCGCGCCATCATATCCCCGACATTGCCGACAACCGCGATCTGGGCAAGGTCGATGTTGGCCGAGTCCAGCTGCTTTGCCACCAGGTACGAGACCCCGGCCGCACTCATCCGCGTATGCCCGTATGGCAGGCAGTTGACCTGGGTATAGGTACGCCCTTCCACCGGCTGGCTGACGTGGTGGTCGATGATCAGGACCTCCTTGTCAGAGAACCCCCGTTCGAGCATCAGGTTCTGCTGGCCCGCACCAAGATCCGAGAAGATCTTGAGCGAGGAGTCGGATGGCACCTGCGGCATGGTGAGCGGTTCCAGCTGGCGCACAAAAACCGATTTTACAGGAATCTCCAGCCGTGAGACGGCCTGGGACAGGATCGCTTCGCAGCTGATACCGTCGGCATCGATGTGGGAGATGATGGTTACTTCCGGTGCCGCGGCGATCTGTTCGGCGGCTGCCTTAACATCATCGCAAAAACCCATTGCCATATATTTAGGGAGTTCCTACAGATGAATTGTACGACCATGCAACCCGACCCGTCTGCTCTTTTTCCTGAACTGGGGCTCATCACCCCGGCGCGGATGCGTGCCGTGGATGCCAACGCAATAGCGCTTGGCGTCACGGAGCTCCAGCTGATGGAGAGCGCAGGCCGGGGTCTTGCCGAGCAGGTCCTTATGGCGAATCCCGACCGGGTGCTCATCCTCTGCGGGAAGGGGAACAATGGCGGCGACGGGATGGTGGCAGCCCGGCACCTCCGGCGCCATGCGACAACGGATGTCTGTTATCTCGACAAGGGCCCGCGGAGCAGCGCCTGTGAGCACCAGCTCGCAGCACTCCGGTACGCCCGTGTGGGCCTGCACCCGTTTTTGTCCCGCGACGATCTCGAACCCCTTCGCACGCTTTTTGAGCAGGCTGATGTGATCATCGATGCCCTGCTCGGGACCGGCGTGAGCGGAGGGCTTAAAGAGCCCCTGAAGACCTGCGTAGCAATGGCCAACGCATCGCGGGCAAAGATCATTGCGGCTGACATCCCGACGTCCGGCATGCGTGCGGACCGGATCTGTGCCTTCCACCGGGCAAAGGTGGACGGGTCCACCGTGATCGACATCGGCATCCCGGTCGAGGCCGAGTGCTTCACCGGCCCCGGGGACCTCACGCTCATTCCCGCACGAAAGAAAAAGGCGCACAAGGGAGTTGGCGGGAATGTGCTTATCATCGGTGGCGGCCCGTACCAGGGAGCCCCGTATCTCGCCGGGCTCGGGGCGCTCCGGGCAGGGGCTGATATCGTCCGGATTGCATCCCCGGTCTTCGAACCCGTCCCCGATCTGATCTTTGAGCGGCTGAAAGGCAACGTGATCGGGCCGGAGCATATTGACCGGCTGATCTCCCTGGCGGAGAAGGCGGATGTGGTGGTCTGCGGAAACGGCCTGGGTACTGAAAGTCATGATGTGGTCACGGCTGTTGCCCCGCACTGCAAAAAGGCGGTCTTCGATGCCGATTCCCTGCGCCTTCCCCTTCCAAAAGCGAAGGGAGAGACGATCTACACGCCGCACGCTGCGGAGTTTGCGCGTATTGCGGGGATCACCCTTCCCGAAGATACGATGGGGAGAGCCCGGGCAGCACAGCGCTCCGGCATCAAAGGCACGGTTATCATCAAGGGACACGTCGATATTGTCACGGATGGCAGGCAGGTCCGGTTCAACCGGACCGGTGACCCGGCGATGACGGTCGGGGGAACGGGCGACGTGCTTGCCGGTATTGCCGGTGCGCTCCTCTGTCAGCTCCCGGCATTCGACGCTGCCTGCATTGCCGCGTATGTCTGCGGGAAGGCGGGGGAGGCCGTGGTGGCCGAACGGGGCGGCGGGATGCTGGCCTCAGATATTGTGGACAGGATCCCGGCGGTCTTATACCAGAAAGGCCCAAGAGGTGCATGAATGGCAGAATTTTCCCATATCACGGATGGTAAGGCACAGATGGTGGATATCAGCGGCAAGGGGGAGGTTGTGCGGGAAGCAACGGCTGCCGGCAAAATATTTCTCCGGCCGGAGACCCTTGCTGCCATCCGGGAAGGCACGGTTGTCAAGGGAAATGTGCTGGCAACGGCCCGGGTTGCTGCAACGCTCGCGGTCAAGAACACCGCCACCATCATTCCGATGTGCCACCCGATCCCGATCAGCGCGATCTCCGTGGATTTTACCGAAGGGGACGGGTATATCGAGGCAACGGTGGTCGTGAAGATGACCGGGAAGACCGGGGTTGAGATGGAGGCCCTGACCGGGGTCTCCGTTGCCCTCCTGACCGTCTGGGACATGGTGAAGTCGGCAGAGAAGGACAAGGACGGGCAATATCCTGTGACCCGGATTACGGATATCCGGGTTGTCGAGAAGAAGAAGGGGAAGTAGTTCTCCCTTATCTGCTCCTGTATCTTTTAATACCCCTAAAGTCGTAGTATATGGGCACACGGGATGCGTCCCGTTTGAGAAAGGAATGTAGCCCTCTTTGGGCCGAACCTTAGGTGATTACCATGGTAAAATCAATGTACGCGTTCGTCAGGGACGCTTGGAAGAGACCTGACAAGTCAGAGGTCAAGGAACTCCTCTGGAACAGGATGCAGGAATGGCGCCGTCAGGGCAGTGTTGTCCGGATCGAGCACCCGACCCGTATCGACCGCGCACGCACGCTCGGCTTCAAGGCAAAACAGGGTATTGCCGTTGCCCGTGTCCAGGTACGCCGTGGAGGCCGCAGGGCATCCCGGTACGTCCGCGCCCGCCGTTCAGCCCGGATGGGTAAGAGACACCTCACCTCCGGCAAGAGCATCCAGCGGATTGCCGAGGAACGTGCGTCCAAGAAGTTCCCGAACATGGAAGTTCTGAACTCCTACTGGGTAGGCCAGGACGGAAAGCGGAAATATTACGAGGTCATTCTCGTTGACGGTCACCACCCGGCCATCCGGGCGGACAAGAACCTTGCCTGGCTCGCAGACCCCGTTCACCGGGGTCGTGCCGAGCGCGGTAAGACCTTTGCCGGCCTCAAGGGCCGTGGCATGAGGACCCGCGGAAAGGGTACCGAGAAGACCCGCCCGAGCATCCGCTCCCATGCCAACCAGGGCAAATAACCTTATCTTTTTTTGTACCGTAGTAACTCTCATGAAGATCACCGATGCAGCAGTCTGCCCGTTCCCGAACGGGGATTCATCGGTACGACGATTTGCGCTGGAAGCAGCAGCGCTGGGGTTCGACAGCCTTGTTGCCATCGACACGCCGTCTGCAATGTACGGCGATGTGGAGGTCAGGGCCGGCCTGTTCATCCGCAATGCCGGCATGAAGGAGGTTATTGCGCAGGTCAAACGGGTCCGGGATCCAAAAACCGTGATCTCGGTGAAGGCCGGGGATGCCGGGTTCAACCGGGCCGTGGCCGGGTTCCGTGGTGTCCATATCCTCCGCGGGATCCATGCTGCCGACAAGAATGCCTTCGATCACGTGACCGCAAAGATAGCAGCGGACAACCGGCTGGCAATCGATATCGACCTCTCGGTCCTCATCGCAGCCCGGGGGGTTCCCCGGCAACGGGCGATCCAGCGGTACCGGGACGTCCTCGTCCTCGAAGAGCGGTTCGAGTTCCCGCTCACGCTCTCGACCTATGCCCGTTCGGTCCTGGATCTCCGTGCCGTCCGGGAGATCACCGGCCTCTGCTCCCTGCTCGGGATGGATCTCCCTGACGTGGAACGGGCCTTTGCCGGTGTCGGGACCGCGACGGAACCCCCAGTACCGTCCGTGAGGGTGGTATCATGACCGTCCGGCCCCCGACCCTCCGCGACAAACGCCGTTACGTCCTCGTGAAAGTCGATCCCCCGGGCACCGTCATCGACCAGAAGGAACTCTATTACGCGATCTCGGATGCTGTAACGTCGCTCTGGGGTGACTCGGTGGCCGGTGTGATCGTGCAGGCCGTGATCTGCGCTGAAGGCAGGTATGTGGTGATCCGGTGCCGTCGCGGGACGGAACGCGAGTTGTCCGTTGCGCTCTCAACCATCACCCAGTACCGCGATGCAAAGATTGCCCTGCGGATCATCGCCACCTCCGGCACCATCGACAGTCTCCGCGACCGGATGAACGCCCCGTCGGATACATCCAGTCCGGATGCCCCCCCCCGGGAGGTCCGGATTGGGGATGCGGATTATGAGATTGTTCATTGTGACGGTCAGAAGATTGATGTGATTGAAAAGGGATTTAAAAACACACACCGATTGTTCTTGACAAGAACAGATCTGGAGAATCATCATGCAGCCACAATACCAGATGGGATATGACCGGGCCATAACCGTATTTTCACCCGACGGAAGACTCTACCAGGTAGAGTATGCCCGGGAAGCTGTGAAACGCGGGACAACGGCAGTAGGAATCAAGGCAAAGAACGGCGTCGTCCTGATCGTTGACAAACGCGTGAGCTCCAAGCTCCTCGAAGCATCCTCCATCGAGAAGATCTTCAAGATCGATGAGCATATCGGGGTTGCATCGAGCGGCCTTGTGGGCGATGCCCGTGCGCTCGTGGACAGGGCACGGGTCGAATGCCAGATCAACCGCGTCTCCTACGATGAACCGATCGAGGTCGAGGCGCTCAGTAAGAAACTCTGCGACCACATGCAGAACCTCACCCAGTACGGCGGTATCCGCCCGTACGGCACGGCCCTCCTGATTGCAGGTGTGAGTGATGGTGAATGCCGGCTCTTCGAGACCGACCCGTCCGGCACGCTCCTTGAGTACAAGGCCACCGGTATCGGTATCGGCCGCCCTGCCGTCATGAAGGTCTTCGAGGAAGAATATAATCCCGAATCCGAAGTCAAGGATGCCATTCTCCTGGGCCTCAAGGCACTCCACTCGGCAACCGAGGGCAAGTTCGATGTTGACACGGTCGAGATCGGTGTCATAGGCAAAGAGAAGCCGGCCTTCCGGAAGATGAGCCGGGAAGAAGTCGCCTCGTTCGTGGAGCAGTTCAAGCCGTGATCGCATGATACCGCTCGACCACTCCGTGGTAGCCCGCCTCGACAGTTTCGGGGAGCGCTTCGAGATCCTCGTTGATCCGGACAAGGCTGCGCTGGTCCGCCAGGGCCAGCCCGTGGAGATCGAAGACGTAGTGGCAGCGCTCAATGTCTTTGGCAATGCCTCGAAGGCAACGCGGGCATCGGACGAAGCGCTGATGAAGGTCTTTCATACCACGGATTTCAACGCGGTTGCGCGAAAGATCATCGAGAAAGGCGAGATCCACCTCACGGCAGAGCAGCGGAAACGGATGGTGGATGACAAGCGCCGCCAGGTGATCACCTTCATTGCGCGGAATGCGGTCAACCCCCAGACCGGCCACCCCCATCCCCCGGCGCGGATCGAGATGGCGATGGAAGAGGCCCGGGTGAACATCGACCCGTTCAAGCACCTGGACGAGCAGGTGAAGGAGACCGTCAAGGCCCTGCGCCCGCTTCTCCCGATCCGGTTCGAGGAACTCCGGCTCGCGATCAAGATCCCGCCGGACTTTGCATCAAAGGCATACGGGGACATTGCCGCCGGATCCACCATGGAAAAGGACGAGTGGCTGAAAGATGGCTCGTGGGTCTGCGTAGTGCGCATCCCCGCGGGGATACAGGGGGAGTTCTACGACCTGATCAACAAGCTCACCAAGGGCGAAGGGCAGGTCAAGATCCTCAATCAAGTATATTAGTCCAGAGGACAAATAAAAGAAGACAGATCGGTGGGTATCCATTATGGCAAAATCAACCACGAAAGCAAAGGGAAAAGTAACCGGCAGTGCAGGCCGGTTCGGCTGCCGGTATGGCAGATTCGTCAGGAAGCGAGTATGTGATATCGAGAAGATCTCCGGCGCTCTCCACCGCTGCCCGAAGTGCGACATGCAATCGGTTGCACGGAAGGGAACGGGCATCTGGGAATGCCGCAAGTGCGGATACAAATTTGCCGGTGGCACGTACCAGCCGGTCACTCCGACAATGAAGATCGCGCAGCGTGCCATTGACCGGATCGTATCAGAGACCAGGTAATACACGGTATTCTCGCTATGGCAAGTACCTACAAATGTGCCCGGTGCAAGCAGAAAGTCGAGATCGACGTCAACGTACGGTGTCCCTACTGTGGTCACCGGATCCTGTTCAAGGAACGCGGTGCGGCGATCAAGGAACTGAAAGCCCGGTAACGCATTGTTCCGGGCAAACCCCGGAATCTATATCTCCTTTTTTAACGTCTATTCCAGAGAGGGCATCTGTATGCCAGAGCATGAAGCAATCTTCCGGTTTTCCACACCCCATGCCTCCCGTATCTACCAGTCGATCGTGCCGGAACTTGCGGATGAGGTGAACCCGCGCTCGGTTGTGACATGCCGGCTTGAAGGGGACGATACCCTTGTTCTCACTGTGAAGGCCCACGACACCTCGTCGCTCCGTGCCGCGCTCAACATGTACCTGCGGCTGGTGAACGTGGCCGATGAAGTCACCGATCTTGTCAGAAAGACCTGAACCCGTCCCGGATCCTGTCCGTGGATCTCCCGAGTGCAATGAATAACCCTTTTTATCATCCGGCGCCGATATTCTCTACAGGAATTTCTTATGAACAATATCTCACCCAAGGTCCAGAACCAGCTGGGGATGCTCCAGCAGATCCAGCAGCAGCTCCAGAACATCCTCCAGCAGAAAGCCCAGTACGAGATGGCCGTCCGTGAGGCCAAACGTGCGCAGGAAGAGATTGCTGATTCGGCGGAAGATGCAGTCATGTACCTGAGTGTCGGTACCGTGATGATGCAGAAGAAGAAGGAGAGCATCAACGCGAAGCTCACCGAGAAGGTGGAGACGCTCGAACTCCGCATCAAGTCTTTAGAGAAACAGGAGAAGATGATGCAGGGCAAATTCGAACAGCTCCAGAGCCAGATCAAGGCAGCAATCGAGGGCAAGGGCGCCCTGAACGCTGAATAACTTTTTTTCCTTCGCCCGCATTTTGCGGTAAAACAGAAAAGACCATTACATTGTCATCCGCAGATCATAGATCATGCCCGAATGCCCGGTCTATCTGGATGCCGATCCGGTCAACCGCCTCCTCATCATCAAGATGGTCTCGGATCATGCATCCCGGGCACATCACGGCCAGTTCCGCAAGGACAAGAAGACCCCGTATATCGTCCATCCCGCCCGCGTTGCCGGGCTGGTGGGTATCTTCCACGGTTCCCCTGGTGCCGTGATCGCCGCGTGGCTGCATGATGTCTATGAGGACTGTACCCCGGCCTGGATTGCCCAGACCGATGCATTTGTCAAACGGCTCCCGCTCTCAGAACAAGAACTGCAGGAGATCACCGCGATTGTGGATTCCCTTACCAAGAAGAATACCATCAAGGGTAAGGCGCAGCGACTCACCGACAGCCTGGAGCGGATCATTGATGCACCCCCGGAAGCAACGCTCGTCAAGCTCTGCGACCGGATCGACAACCTCCTTGATTCCGGTGACCGCAATGGCCGGTTTACCAAACATTACCTGGTATCCACCGATGAAGTGATCGACCGGCTCTCGGTGAGGGCATCGCTCAACGGTTATGAGGATGCACTCCAGACGCTGGTCACGATCCGGAACGCGAAGATAAAAATGAAGTGATTGTCCGGGCTTTCTGGTATCAGGCCCGGTTGATCAGGTTGATTGCGTTCACGAGCGCCTCCACCGATGAGAGGATGATGTCGTCGCCGGTCCCGCTGGCATCGAAGCTGCGGCCCCGTTCGTCCTCGACAGCGATGGTCACGTGGCATATCGCGTCCGAACCCCCGGAGATCGCCTCGATGGAAAACTCCGTGAGCTGGAGTTTTGAGGGCATGATCCCGAGGATTGCGTTCAGCGCCGCATCGACCGGGCCGTTCCCCACAGCCGAGAAGACATGTTCCTTCCCGTTCACCCGTGCCCGGACGCTGGCCGTCGGGATTGCATGGTTGCCGGTCATGATCGCGATGTCCTGCAGATCTAGGATCTTGTCCTTGAGCTCTATACCCATCAGGCTCTCGGCGATCTCGTACAGGTCGGCGTCGGTGACCCGCTTGCCCCGGTTTGCGATCGCTTTCACCTTCTCGACGATTGCATCGAGCTGCGGGTCACTGGGAGCGATGTGAACGTCAGCAAGCATCTGCCGGACCGCGTGCCGGCCCACATGCTTGCCGAGGGTCAGTTTCCGGCGGTGCCCGACCATCTCCGGGGTCATGATGCCCGGCTCGAAGGTGGCCGAGTTCTTGAGGACGCCCTGCGAGTGGATGCCGCTCTCGTGACTAAAGACATTCTCGCCAACCACCGGCTGGATGGGCGGGATGCCGAGACCGGAGAAGCGGGAGATGAGGCGCGAGGTCTCAACGAGTCGTTCCTTTTTGATGCCGGTTCTGATCCCGTACATCGACTCCATGATCATCACGGTCTGGGCCAGGTCGGCATTGCCGGCCCGCTCCCCGATGCCGTTGACGGTCACCTGCACCTGCGAGGCGCCGGCCTCAACTGCCGCGATCGTATTCGCTACCGCGAGGCCGAAGTCATTGTGGCAGTGGACATCGATAGGACACTTCACTTCCCTGTTGATGCGGGTGATCAGCGTCTTCATCGCGGATGGCGAGATCACGCCCACCGTATCCGGCACGTTGATCACCGTGGCCCCGGCATCGGCGGCTGTCTGGAACACTGAAATCAGGTAGTCCCAGTCCGTCCGCGTCGCGTCCATGGCGGAGAACATGCAGAGCTCGGAGTGCTTGCGGATATGGCCTATAATATCGGCGGTGATCTCCAGCACCTCTTTTTTGCTCTTGTTGATCGTGTTCTCCCGCTGGATATCAGAGGTCGGGATAAAGACGTGGACCATATCGACCTTGCAGTCGAGGCAGGTGTCAACATCGGCTTTCACGGAGCGGGCAAGCCCGCAGATCTTCGCCTCGAGATTGAGATTTTTAATAGCAGATACCATCTCTTTCTCGGCCTTGGAAGATGCAGGGAAACCTGCCTCTATCACATGTACGCCGATTGCGGAGAGCTGGCGGGCAATCTCGAGTTTCTGTTCAACGGTAAATGCAATACCAGGGGTCTGTTCTCCGTCACGTAATGTCGTGTCAAAAACAGTTACTTCTTCACGAGCACAGCTATCGGTGAAGAAAGCGATCCCCCGCAACATCCTTGCGAGTAACCATACAAACTTAATTGGAATGCGGATTATTTAAACAATCGCTGCACCAGAATCATCGCGGATGAACGTGATCTATCCCTATACATGATGCAAATAGGGGGATAACTTCCGGCGTCCACGGGCAGATTTTATATAAAGAACGATTCCAGAGCACATTATGGGAATCAATACCTTCACGTGCGATTATCCCTGCACGGATGTCCATAAGAAAATGATCTTCCCGCAGCCGGACCTTGATCCCCGGAAAATCCGGGTTGTCATGATCTCAGAGTGTCCTCCTGCCAGCAGATCGGATTACTTTTACGAGGGCAGTTCCGGTGCCTTCTTCCAGACAACAAAAACTGCATTCCAGGACGCGGGAGTTGTTATTGAAAATTATGAAGACCTGACCCGAATGGGCTTCTATCTCACAACTGCCATTAAATGTGGCAAGATCGGGTATCTCGTATCTGCAAAGACCTTAAAAGAGTGTGCGTTACGGTTTCTGAAACCTGAACTGGAGCAGTTCCCCGATATCGGGATGATCCTGTGCATGGGAGATTTTGCCATAAAAGCGGTGAATTACGTTTATAAGGAAAAATACGGCAAAAGCCCGATACCTGCCGGGTCTACCTATAAAATACGCAACCAGGAACATATCCAGAACGGCATACGTTTTCTCCCTTCGTACACCCATACCGGTGACAGTTTCAATATCGAAAAGGTGAAGCGGCAGATGATTGCCGAGGATATACTGACTGCCCTGGCTTACCTGAAGTCTCAATGAACGGTCTGCTGCCGTGGGCACTGCGTGGTGCCGGTCGGGGAGCCCGTTCCAACCAGTTTCGACTCGTTTTTGTCGCGAAAATCTGCGCATCGTGCGGTATGACATGGTCCCTGCGATGAATCCAGGCATTTTTTACCCGGAACCGCCGGGGATCTTACGATATGTTTAATAGTAAATTTGCCCTACATTAGTAGCGCAGTGCCCCGCCTTAACTCAGCCTGGTAGAGTGCGCGGCTGTAGATTGGTTTACCGTCATAGGTAACTGCGCGGCTACCGCGATGTCCCCGGTTCGAATCTGGGAGGCGGGATTAACTGTACCAACATGCCCAGGTAGTGTAGTGGCCTATCATGATTGCCTGTCACGCAATCGACTCGGATTCGAATTCCGACCTGGGCGTCACTACGATTTTTTTATTTTTTTAATCCGTTTTGCCTTTTTTCCGGCACAATGTATTTGATTTCCGGGTACGCATGTAACCGGTAGGAGTGGCAAAACGCCATGAAACTCGACATTATCCTGGAAGAGGAAGAGGATGGTACCTATTCCGTACACTGCCCTGCTCTCAAGGGCTGCCACTCGCAGGGAACGACCCGCGAGGAAGCGCTGAAGAACATCCATGATGCCATCGATCTCTATCTTGAAGTTTCCCGGGAGATGGCAGAGAAGGCGGCAAAAGCCCAGCCAAAAAGTACGCTTGTTGAGATCGCCGTATGACCCGTGATCGCCTTCTCCCGGTTTCCGGCAGGGAGATGGTGAAGGTCTTTTCCCGGATTGGTTTTTCAGTTATCCACCAGAGAGGAAGCCATATCGTGATGTCCCGTGGCGAAGAGATCCTTGTCATCCCCGATCATGATGTGGTTGCAAAGGGCACGGAGCGCGACCTGATCCGGGATGCGGGAATCTCCGTTACTGAATTTAACAGGTTGCTGTGATGGAAACTGCCGTACCTGTTTGTCGGCCACGCAATCGACCCCCCCCACCGCTTCCGGACATGGAGGGGGGGTCTGCACGATTTGAAAACCAACAGATGGGGGGGTCGACCATCGACCCCCCTCTCCAGAAATGGGATGTACGCATTATTGCACATCATTTTTGGGACCTTCCTTGATCAGGTCTCTGACGGAAAACGTCTTTCAGGTGGCTACCCATTTCTGGTAAGGGGGGGTTGATTTGAGCCGGAGGGGGGGAGGGGTCGGCCGGCAACCCCCCCCACCCCCATGCAGGGGGGTCAACGCGTTTTAAAAAATAATGGGAGGGGGGGTCGATGGTCGACCCCCCCCTTCACTGGTAAAAAACCCGGTTTAAAAAGATGTTAAAATGAAGATCCGTTACGCTGCCTGCACACCATAGATTCCGCTGCCGATCCACCAGGTATCGTCAACAGCCTTTGCATACATCAGTTTCGGGACGGCCGACTTCTGCCCGGTGGCAGTGTCTATGAACATCGCGTGCGTGAACCCGGTCCCGCTCCGGATCGCATTGATATTGAGAACCGTGGTCTTTGAACCATAGGGATCAGTATAGTCCATCCAGTTTTTCCCTACACCCTCCTTCCAGTACGGGTCGGCAAGGATCGTGCCGTTGAAGTCCTCTGCCCAGACAAAGAGATCGCCATTCGCGAACTGCCCGGAGGGGTTATTGATCTCTGCCAGCGCCGTCTCCTTTCCGTTGGCCTTTGCGTAGGTTACCGCCTTGTCGACCAGATCGTACAGTTCCGTGCGGGTGTGGTTCCGGACCGCAATGCCCGTTGTGTTTCCTTCCCGGAGCTGTTCGTACTCCGGCACGATGATGCCCGAGAAGATCCAGTATGTTTTGTCGACCGGCATGGCATAGTCGATCTTGGGCGCATACCACGTGGTATTGTTCCGGGTCACCGCCGCTACGGTATAGGATATTCCGCCACCCCTCAGTGAGAGATCGCGCATCTCCCTGATTGTGGTCACACCATCGGGGTCGTGGTAGTTGATCAGGTTGATATGTTCGTTTGCGGTATCCGGCGTGATGGAATTCGCGAGCACCGTGCCATTGTAATCCACGGCAATGAGCGTGAGTTCCCCGTCAGCAAAACGGCCCTTCGGGTCGTTGAATGCAGCCAGTGCCTTCTCCTTCCCGTTCTCTTGTGCATAGGAGACTGCATTGTTCACGAATGTCGTGAGATCGGCTGTGGTGTATGCCCGGGTTTTCGGGCCGATGACGGTTGACGGGTAGACCCTGCCGGATCCGGCATAGGAGCCGGCGCCGACGTAATAGGTGCCGTCAACATCGGCCACGACCGAAAGTTTGGGTTTCATGATCCGGTTGTCCACCGGGTTGGGGTAATCGTAACTCACGTACCCGATCCCGTGCCCGGCCGTCTCCTCAAGATTGCGGATCAGGGGAACACCGTACCGGTCGGTCATGTTCCGGATATTGGTTCCTACCTGCTCCTGCTCGAAGGGCTCGGCAAGGGCGGTCCCGTCATACGCCTCAGAAAATACATAAACCCCGTTCTTCACAAATGAGCCGTTCGGGTCATTGAAGGCAGCGATCGCCTTCTCCTTCCCGTTTGCCTTTGCATAGGCAACGGCTTCCTTCACCATCGCCGTCAGGTAAGCCGGCGTGATCGTCCCCCCGGTTATCATGGTAACAGGTGGTGTTGTGGCCGCAGCAGCCGGGCCGGTTCCTGCCGTCGGTGAGGTCTGGCTGCACCCGGCCACAAGTACAAGCGAGGTAACAACGGCCAGGACAAGGATCAGGTTTCTTGTCAGCATGGATCTACTGTGTCGCTATGTACATTCTTAAAAATGACGGAACCTGTCTCTGCCGCAGGATATTAAAAAAAGTGGTGCGGGTTGCCATGGGGCTTACCCAAGCTGCCAGGCAGACTGGTGCTGTGAGTCAAGTGTGATGACCATGGTGGCTTTCGTGGGATCAATGGATGACGGTACTTCGTAGATGAGGAACCCGTCCACAGCGTTGCTGTCACCCGGCTGGATGTACCCGGACACGCCGCCTTTCCCGATCAGGTAATCGTACTGCGTTCCCCGGATGCTGCCGATTGTCACGTCGGAACCTGCAAGCGATCTGTACGTATAATCATTCCCGTTGTAGTTCACAACGAACTGGCCGGGCGACGGCGCGACAATGCTCTCCGCGCCGGTATCGATCAGCTTCACGTACACGAACAGGAAGGTATTCCCTGTTGTCGGTTCATCGGTGTTGTAGCCCTGCTGGGTACCAAGTGCCGAACCGGTAAGCTTCTGTTCGCTGACACTGTTGAATGAGGGGGATGTCCAGCTGTAGTTTGACCGGATATCCAGTTTATACACGCTGGCCGTGCCATTCTTACCTCCTGTGCCGAACGGGGCTTCCTGTCCGAGGGTAAGGGCGCCCGGGTATGGCGTGGCGGTCGGAACGGGCGTTGCAATGGTTGTCATCACCGGTTCTATGGTCGGTGTGGGGGTAGCAGCCGGCGGGGTGGTGCTGGTACACCCGGCGCAGCAGATCAGGACCACGATCATACCGACCAGGCAGAGTACATGGAGAGGTTTCATGGCTGCCAGTCTCTTATCAGGGGCTAAATAGGTTGTGATAATTGCAGGTTATGTAATATTTCTCGTCGTATGATGAACAGGAGATCGGGGCGCATGACCCCTCAATCACGAGACCCGGTATCCTTTATTTTTAAGGAACGCTGCAATCCATGGCTCGGCCTCCTCATCGGCTTTCGGCCGCTGCCGGACCACCTCGTCCCATACCCGGCGAAGGTCAGGGTCGTCTGCGTGAAGGGCAAGGGCCCCGGTGATATGTCCCAGGGGCTTTCCCGTGGGATCGGCAACGCTCATCGCAATGCACCGGTAGAACTTGCACTGTGCCGGGCTGTCCCGGTGGATCGTGCACCGGAGGAGATTGCCGTCAGGCCTGAGAAAGCGGCAGGCATGGGGGTGCTCTTCCGGAAATGCATGATCGGAGAATATCGCCCGCTTGTCCTCATCGATCTCGGCCGTAAACGGCGTTCCGGTTGAGACCGACTCGCACGAAAAAGAGAATGGCCCGGTCTGCTCTTCGATAACAATATAGTCGCCCAGATACATGCAGCAGGAGCCGCACTGGCGGCATGAGAAGGCCATGATATCCTTTACAGTACTGGGAATGATCGGGTAAAAATGCGATGGCATACCTGCGAACGAGCACAAGCACTATAAATACGGCCGCTGAAGATCAACCGCGGAAGAATCACTATGTCATACGCCAGCATCGCCATGCTCGACAAGGATCATCATATCCACATGGTTCCCGCGCACCGGGTCCTTATGCTGAGTATCGAGCATTCAGCCGTTAAGAAGGTTGAGAACGAACGGTTTGAGGTGGAATGTTTCCTGAAACTGTCGGTGGAAGGATTTCCCCATCCCCTTGAAGATGCGATACGGTTCACGTTTGCAGCAACCCGGGCTCCCGGCCCGCAGATGATGACCGAACTGACCTTTGCCCAGAACCATCTCATCAAGTCGGTCTTTGATCTGGGTCTTTTGGGCGAACTGGTCGGGTGTGACCCGGATGATCCCGAAGCAAGCGAGAGCGGGGTCACCATCTCCTCTGAGATCAAGAAACGGATGGCAGCCTCAAAACAGATCCGGGACGTCCTGGCACGGAATGGTGCTCTGCCGGAATCTCTGGTATTTGTCCGGTAACCGGTAGTCCTCCTGATACCGCCCCGGGGTATCCGGGATATCATAAATACCTTTTTCCCGTGTAAGGTGAAACCATTACCCCAGAGCATAACAGCGTGGTATTATGGGCGATCCATCTTTTAACAGCGATGAACGGGTGCTGATTCGGACTCCGGGAATCCACGTCAAATCGATCCCGTTTGAGGGCACTCTTACCAACCGTCGGATCATTCTCACCGACCGGGCGAAAAATATTCTTCCGTCAAAGGACATTCCCCTTGCTACGATCCAGCGGGTCGGTGTCGGGGTAAATGCCCTCCAGGATCCGATCCTGAATATTTCCGTTATTCCCCACCCGGGTGAGACCCGCCAGATGGTTCTGACATTCTCCCGGCAGGAAGGCGGTAACCGGGTGCGGGAACGCGACGAATGGGCCCGCCTGATTGAGGATTACCTCTACGGATCATCAGCGCCGCAGAGCCGGGCACCGCAGGCTCCCCCGGCGCAGCCCCGGTATGAGGTGGTCAACACCCCCGTACCTCCGGCACGCGTTCCGGGTCAGGATACCCAGGTTCCCCCGGCCCTCGGGTATGGTGCTGTAAGGACTCCTGCACCGGCTCCGGTGCGGGCACCAACACCTCCGCCGCAGGCAGCACAACCGTCCGGAGAAACGGTCTTCTGCACCAAGTGCGGGAACCGCGTTGCGGTGGACTCCATGTTCTGCAACCGGTGCGGTACCCCGATCGTTGCCCCCGCCGATATGCGGAAGCCGGCACCTGCACCGCAGCAGCCGCCCCAGCGCCCGGCAGCCCCTGCACCGGTGGCACCACCGGTGTATGCACCCCCGGCCCCGGCTGCCCGTGTTCCCGAGGAACCCGTGTACCAGGCTCCTGCACCGGTATACACGCCCCCACCGGCTCCGTCCCCGGCCCGGCAGACGGTACCCCGCCCGGCCGCTCAGCCCGCACCCCAGAAAGCCGCGAAGAAGGGCTTCCTGTCAGGGATCTTCGGCTCATCGAAAGCACAAAAACCCGCTGCAGCCCCGCCCCGGGCGCCCGCCCCGGAACCACGCCAGCGCAAGAGCCGCATGCCCGGCAAAAAAGTGATCGTCGGAGGTATTGTCATCCTCGTCATTATCGCGGTCGTGGCAGCAGGAGCGATCTTTGTCCTTCCCAATTTGTCTTCAGTTCTGCCCACCGGTGGCAGTTCGTCATCCGGAGGATCGTCGATATTCGGTGGAAGCAGCGGATCTTCATCACCAGCAACCCTAGCAACTGCGGATGCTGACTCCATCAAGGTCAAGGAGACCCTGTCGGTGACCGTGCCTGCAACGGGAGTCTGGGTCCGGATCAATTACATGGGCAGTTACAAGGGAACCTATGGTATGCCCTCCGATCTCCAGACTGCCGAGGACTCCGGGGACCGGCTGTTTGAAGTGGTGAATGGAACCGGCACCATCAAGGCAACCGTGGAAAAGAAAGACAGTTCATCCAAACGTGCTCTCGTGGTTGAGATCTATAAAGACGGGAAACTGTTAAAGAGCGGGAACGTCACGATTGCATTCGGGAAAGTCAGCATATCCGCTGACGCCGGAGGCAGTCCTGTCGTGACGGGTTCGACGTCGACTGTATCCGGCAATGTGACTGCCAAGGCTACGGGTAATGCCACCCAGACCGCCGCTGTCACTACCGTCAAGACTACCACTCCCGCAACTACGACAACAACCAAGAAATCATAAAACTTTTTACCCGAACCATTTTTTAAACGGCCGGCAGATATCTGTGCTGATACTCTATGTCCGGACCGGAAAATTTTCCCCGCAATACGCCGTTTAAACCTTCAGCGGCGTTCATCCCCTGGTTTATTATTGATTTCGGGCTGTTTGTCCTTCTCATTCTTGCCTGCACCCTCCTCCCGATGTGGCTCTCCGGGCCCCTCGACCTCCCGGTAACGCTGGCAATACTCGGGTGCCTTGTTGTCATCACGGTGATCTTCATTGCATGGACCCGACTCTATTATGCCACCATGGCCTACGAACTCCATGACGATGAACTCCGCTGGCGCCGGGGCGTCTGGTTCCGCACCACCGGCATCGTGCCCTACAACCGGATCACCAATCTCGATCTCAAACAGGGCCCGGTCATGCGCTGGCTCAACATCTCCACCATCTCCATCCAGACCGCTGGTTACTCCGGGCAGGCTGTCCCGGAGATCCGGATCGAAGCGATTGAACACGCCGAGGAACTCCGGGAACTGTTACGGTCTTTAGTGCGCAGGTGCAGTGCCGGCGGCGATGGTACGGGAACGAGCGTGAATTCCCGTCAGCAGGTACCCGATGCACCGGTTGCCTCGATCGGGACGAGCATGCTCATCCTGGACGAGCTCAAAAGGATCCGGATACTTCTTGAAGAACAGAAAAAATAAAAAAATCAGAGATTATCTTTTTTCTCTACTGCTACCTTAGGAACGACGGGATGGTTTTTCCGGTAATACCGGTATACTCCGTATCCGATTCCGCCAAGGATCAGGAGCGGCAGGAGCGTGAACAGGAGGATGATCAATGCATCGATCATGCCGATGAATCCTGCAATACCCTCATTGATGGTCGAGACGAAATCATGTCCCGTCTGTCCGCCCACCGGTTCGGGTTCCTGAAGGTAGACGGTGATGGTCGAGACATCGATCCGGTTGTTGAGATACTTCAGCCGCCCGTCCAGCCGGTCCAGTTCTGTCTGCACCCGGTCGATCTGTTCCTGCACCGCGATGATGTCTTCCACTTTGGTGCTCTGCTTCATGATCACATTATACTGGGCCAGCTGGTTGGAGTAGGAGGTCTTCTGTGCCACAAGGTCGACGTACTCTTCGGTGACATCCTCGCCACTTGTCGAGACCGACTTCACGGTCCCAAGGGCCTTGACCCCTTCGATGACCGATTCAAAGTTTGCCTGCGGAACGCGGAGCGTTGTTGTCCCGCTCAGCTGGTTGTTGTAATTTCTCTGGACATTTGTCGATGACAGGTATCCACCCTGCGCTGCTGCGAGGGTTTTGAGGGTGTCGAGGGCCGCAGTGACATCCTTCACTTCAAGGGAGACACTTGCCGTTTTTATGATCTTGGTGTCCGTTACGGTAAGGCCGCTGCCGGAAGATGCACCCTGTGTGATTCGTTCACTCTTTGCCGCGCTTCCGGCATATGACGCGCCCTCGAGGGTGATACTGTCGTACGCTACTGATGAGTGGATTGCAGTCTGGGGAGCCGGTACCGAGCTCGAAGACTGGGTGGAATATCCTGTGCAACCGGCGGCCATGGCAACTGCCATGCAGGCCACAAGAAGCACAACGATCTTGTAATTCATACACAATCCATAGCGCTAAAGAATATAAAAGAGCGTCGTATACTGCGAATTATTTGGCAGTTATTTATTGCCTGCCCCCGGATCATGCCCACACTTGCAGGGTGCATGGTATAACCCCGGGGTTCAATGAATCAACTCCTGGGATTTACTCAATATATTATGTCAGTTACTAACTCTGTATGCAGGGATTACCACAATGAATCAGGTTACCGATATCCGGAGGTCAGTACAAATGTCATCACGATGGTCCTTCATTTTCATGGCTGCAGGGTGGATAGTACTTGTCTTTGTCATGTACCCGTCCCCCCTCTAACATCCATCTCATAAAACAGACCCTTCATGTGACCCGGTGACTGACGTGCACTGCCCATATATATCAGGACGGGCGATATCTCACTAGAGGTTCTATGACCAACGACAATTCAATGGAAAAGAATGCGCCGGAGAGACCCGAACATGCAGGGGAACTCGAAAAGCTGGGGCTTGACGGTCTGGTCAATGCCCTTCAGAACAGTACAGACCCGAAAGTACGGCAGTATGCCGCCTACCTGCTCGGGAATGCCCATAATCCCCGGGCGATCCAGCCCCTGGTCGAGGCTCTCGCAGATTTCGATAAGTCCGTGCGGGAGCAGGCCACCCTTGCCCTCTCGCGGATCGGGAAGGCCGCGATCGAGCCGCTTGCCGAAGCCATGAACGAGCCGAAGTGGCAGACGCGGTACCGGGCTGCAGAGGCGCTCGGGAAGATTGCTGACGAGAAAGCCGTTAAACCCCTGATCCAGGGACTGAAGGACAACCGCGATCATGTGCGGTACATGGCTGCCAAGGGTCTCAAGGATCTGGGGGATTCGAATACGATCGAACCCTTAATCATCCTCCTCAAGGATGAGAATGTCTATGTGCGGATGATGTCGGTGCGGGCTCTGGGTGCGATCGGCGGGACGCAGGCAACTGAAGCCCTGAATGCGACCCTTGCCGTGGAGACGGATGAAAAAATACGGGCTGCAATTGTCGAAGCCCTCACATGAGGGATCATCAATAGGGCACGGAGGATCGGCACCCGTGCGCTCCTTTTTTTAAAGAATAAAAGATCACGTTTTTATCATCGGAAAATATATCCGGTGACGTTACAACAGCACTTATTCACCCGGTCTATCCCCCAGATATTTCAGGTATGATCCGGTCATCAGGGACATCGCTTCGCTGACGTTTCCCGGTGGATGAGAGCAAGACGGGGTTTTCATGCAGGATCAGAAGAATACATCGGCGCTCCATCGCTCATTCTCGTTCTATCTGCTGATCTTCATGGTGGCGCTGGTCCTGTTCATCGTCGGGATCCTGTCTGCCAGCACCTATCTTGATGCAAAGAATAATTTCGAGGGGCAGTCCCACAACCTCGAGGTCCAGACTGAACAGAATGTGGAAGAAGCGTTCCGCCTCATGGACAAAGCAACCACGATTCTGGATAATAACCTGAATGATGCGATGGAGGCAGGTCTGATCGATGTTCAGCACGAGTACCTGCGATCCGGGAGCGACCCATCACAGATGGATCTTGACCGTATCCAGGCACGGCTTGGTGAAGGCTATGATATCTACGTGATCGATGAAGAGGGTGTGATTGTCAGGACCACCTATGCCCCGGAGCTGGGACAGGACTTTAAATCAGTCCCCTATTTTTACACCTACCTGACAAAGATCCGCGAATCTGAAGGTTTTTTCCCCGACCGGGTTGTCCATGAATTTCTCGGACTGGGCCAGTACCGGAAATATGCGTACATGCCCACGCCGGATCACCGGTATGTTCTTGAGCTCGGTCTCGGGGGTCCTGCATTTGATGAGATTAACCGGAAACTGGACGATTACAAGAATATCAAAAACATCATGTTTGCGAATCCCTATGTTGAAAGTTATGCGACCTTCAATGTGTTCGGGTTACGGGTCAGTAACAATACCGCTCCACCCGAACCCGTGGCAGGATATCTTCGGGAGGTCATACGGACCCAAAGTACCCTTGAAGTGTCCGACCCGGCACATTCCACGACGACACGATTCCTGTATATCGATTTAAAAGACGATCAATACGGCTCCGATCCCAGCCGGATCGTGATGATCACGTATAACACCCGGCTCATCCAGGACGCATTGAACCGCATACTCATCTATCATCTCGTCGTGGGACTGCTTGCGATAATCATGGGGTGCGTGGCAGCGTTCTTCCTCTCACGCCGCATGGCACTGCCCATCCGGGCCATTGTCCGCGATGTCGAAATCATTGCAGGGGGTGATCTCGATCACCGGATTCCTGCAACAAAAAACAATGAATTTTCGATTCTCGGGCAGAGTATCAACGCGATGGTTGATTCCCTCAAGTCCGCGTTCCAGAAGATGAAGGATGAAGAGATCTTCCGGCAGGAGATGATCGATCGGCTCCCGGTTGCGATCTTTGTCAAGAGAGCCGATGACGGAAGATACGTGTACTGGAACGAGACCAGCGAGCGGCTGTTCGGGATACCCCATGCCGATGCTGTCGGGAAGACCGATGCGGATCTCTTCCCGTCGCACCAGGTGGAGGCCATCCGGAATGAAAATGCAGAAATTTTCAAAAGCCCGGGTCAGGTACGAAGCAAGATCATCAGCAACAAAAGCCTGGGCGGTAAGATCATTCACGTGATCATTGTCCCGGTCTTTGACTCGCAGGGTCGTCCCCAGTACGTGATGGGGATCTCCGAGGATGTCAGTTACCAGAATATCAACCTGAAGATGGAACTCCTCTCGAGCATCACCCGGCAGGACGTTCTTGATAATCTCTCGGTGATTGCATCCCATCTCGAACGTGCCCAGCTCATAAATACCCACGAAGAGATGCAGCAGTTCATCAACAAAACGGTAGGATCGATCGAGTCCATCAGGAACCAGATTGCCTATATGCGATCATTACAGGATCAGGGGATTGTCTCCCCGAAGTGGCAGCATATCGGGCAGGCATTCGACGATGCGGTCAGTCTCCTTCCCCGGCATTCTGCGGGCATCACCTCCAATGTCGAGGGGTATGAGATCTACGCCGACCCGCTCCTGCCCCGTATCTTCTTTACCCTCCTTGAGAACTCGCTGCGTAACAGCACGCGGGTGCAGCATGAGATCACACTCTCCGCGCTGCCGGAGAAGGACGAACTGCTCATCGTCTATACGGACAACGGGTACGCGATACCAGAAGACGAGAAGGAGAAGGTCTTCGATGTGGAGAGCAGCGGGCCGGTTCATGGCCTCTTCCTGATCCGCGAGCTGCTGGGCTTCACCGGTATCACGATCCGGGAGACCGGGGTATACCCGGCCGGTGTCCGGTTCGAGATCCGGGTGCCTGCCGGAAAATTCCGAGTATCCCGGTAATGTCCCGCCCGTTCTCTCCTTGTTCTGCCCCCATGCAATGGCTGAAATAGGGGGAGATGAATACTCACCATTTATCCAAAAGGAGGAATTGAGTCATGGAACCAGGTACATTATACACCCTGCCGAAACTGCCGTACGAGTACAAGGCACTGGCACCGTATATCTCTGAAGAGCAGCTCACCCTGCACCACACCAAGCACCACCAGGCCTATGTGACCGGTGCAAATGCAATCCTGGAGAAGCTTGACAAGGCCCGAAAAGAGAACGTGGACCTTGACATGAAGGCCACGCTGAAGGAACTGTCGTTCCATATCGGCGGTTTCCGGCTGCACTCGCTCTTCTGGGAGAATCTCGCCCCTGCGGGAAAAGGCGGTGGCGGTGTGCCGAAAGGCGATCTGGCAAAAGCGATCGATGCGGAGTTCGGGAAGTTCGACCGGTTCAAAAAGGAGTTCACGCAGGGAGCGTCCAGCGTTGAAGGATCCGGGTGGGCCGTGCTGACCCACTGCCTAAAGACAAACCGGCTCCTCATTATGCAGCTAGAAAAGCACAATGTCAACCTTGTTCCGGGCTTCCGGATCCTGATGGCCCTTGACGTGTGGGAACATGCGTACTATGTTGATTATAAGAATGACCGGGCAAAATTCATTGAAGGATTCTGGAACCTCGTGAACTGGGATGAAGTGAATACCCGCTTTGTCTCCCACAAGAAGAAGTAACCCGGCAGGGTCCGGCCCCGGGCAGACCGGCGGGACCTGTGACAAATCTCATCCCTTTTTTTAGTGAACCTGTGGTAACCCTCACCTGAAGGTGACCTTCCCTTTCTTAGTCCCTTCCACGATGTACCCTTCGTGACGCAGTATCGGGGCAAGGTACTGGGTGATCCTGGTCTTGATTCCATTCCTGGAGAGCCAGTCCTCGATATTTTCCATTTCGAGACAGTGATTGAGGCGTACCGTCTTTCCCGCAAACGCCTGGACCAGCCGGTCATAGAGCGGACTGTTGAGCACCCGTGAGTACTCGCACGCATCGCCATAAAAGTACGTGATGGTCCCATCCTCCTGGTGCTCGTACTCGAACGTATATTTTCCGTCCCATGTTGACAGTTGTGTCTTCATTATTACCCTTGCGATATGTATCGATCTTCTGGTGTGGGATAAATAGTCTCTGCCTGCCCCGGGCAGGAACCGGGTGACTGGAAGTTTTGCTCATGCACAAAAACCCCCAAAGGACGAAGAATAAAACCAATGACAGGAAAATCTACGCACATGGGCGTTGATGACTGGTATCCCGATGATATGCCTGATGTAACGAACTGTCCCCGTTGCGAGGGTACGGGTCGGATCTATGATGAGGAAGATTGTGAGTGTGCGTGTCCGGTCTGTTTGGGATCCGGTAAAAAATGTGCCTGGATTGTGGACTAATCCCGAGAATGTTTTTTACCGGACATCTCCCGTGGATCGGCACGGTTAAGAATCCCATTCCACGTTATGAGGACTATTCTAAAGGTTCTGGTGTGCCACGTGACTTTGGCCTACTCAAAATTGGTAAACCACTCAAACTTTCACTTTCACACTGCGCTTAGTATGGTTTCCGGTGGAAAGTTTAATTAAGTTAAGAGCTAGAGTATGTATCGTAGGGAAGAAGGTATAATTCATGAAAGTTGCTGACAATGTGATTGTTCCGACATATCGTCTGAGGATGGTACTTCCTGAGTTAGGGCGGGTGTACACACAGTATAAAGATACAGAAATCACAAAACAGCAAATCGCCGATGCAATGAAGTTTGAATCAACCAGTGGAAGCTTTAATCAGAAACTTTCGGATTTGAAAAACTATGGACTTCTTAAGGGTGGAAGAGATTGCTTCTACATTACAGAATTTGGTTTACAGGTATATAGTACTCACAATATTGGGTTGTTGGAACATGCCCGTTTAAATGTACCATTTTGGGAATATTTATCATTAAAATATAATACGCAGCCCACAAAAGAAAACATCCTAGCGGAACTTGTTAGTCTTATTGGTAATGAGAAGAATGCAAAAGAAAAATTAGAATGGATATTTTTTGCTTACTCTGACGATCTTAAATATTCCTTGAATGGGCCGATTACAGAAATACCACTGCTAAAAACTGAAGAATCATCAGATACGCAAAAAGAGACTGCTTTATCAGTGTCGGAACAAACCGATTCAATTGTAATACAGAGTAAAGTGACTAAATCAACGGGACCAGATGAACTAAAAGGATCAACCAATCAAACGCAGAAATCTGACAAGCCATTAGAGAATAGTACACAATCTCCAGATAATCAGAATGGAGGGAATATTTTGCACGGAGTAATTGAATACCGCGATTATAAGTTCGAAATCAAAGATGCGTTATCATACACGTTTGCAGAACAGATTATGAAGACAATCAAGAAGGAACTCGAAGTGGAGGGGATTAAGTTTGATATCTGATAAAGGAGGCTCCAATATGGAGACTTAGTAAGAAGTTAAAGTGAGGGGTGGTAGCAAAGATTGGTCAATGCGACCAACTTATAATTGGCTCGTCCGCCCGGACATCGTGGGTTCAAGTCCCACCCACCCCGCAGATTAACCTTGCCCACGTAGTACACTGGCAGTATACACGGGCTCCCACCCGTAAGAACGGGGATCGTTACCCCGCGTGGGCATAATATGATTATAAGGGATCCCTTGGGATAAATCTTTTCTTCATTGCCATTTTATTTTCCATAATATTTTCATTTTTTAACGTTGGGGATGAACAATAATGCTTCTATCTTCAAGTTTCCATCTATGTTTTCTTCTTCCATCATTCCTTTGCTATCTCAATAGGGACATGTGTTTCTTTCATGGTTATGTTCGGAGTTCTTTACTGTATCAATCGGTAATAATCACATGTTATTTTCATTTATTATCTGTAAAATCTCACAATGTACCACATATGGTGCAACCATCAAAAGTCACTAAGTTGCAACAGAATTTCCCCAACCAAATTTTAAATATCAATCCCACTAACGTTTTGTAAACATGAACGATACTGCTGAGGTTGCACGGCTCCTGGATATTCTCGGTAACCGCAACCGGAGGCGTATCATCGCACTGCTCCGGCAGAAACCCTGCTTTGTCACGGAGATCTCCGATACGCTGGTGCTCTCGCCAAAAGCGGTCATCGATCATCTCCAGATGATGGAGCGTGAGGAGATCCTCTCCTGCGAGATGGATGACCGGCGCCGGAAATATTACTACCTGGCCCACGACATCCTGGTGGATGTCAGCCTCAGCGAATTCAGGGGAGACCGGCCGGAACCGGCAGTGGACCCCCAGGCAAACAGGCAGCTGAAGAAGACCGTTGCCATGCTGGCACGGATGATCCGTGCCCATGACCAGATCCTCGCGAGTCTCGAACAAGTCAACCACGACATCGAGACCAAGATCAACGATCTTGCCCACATCCATAAGGATTTATTCAAAAGCGATCGAGAGCTTAGTGTAATAATCGCACTCTCCCACCAGTCCCTGACGATTGAGGAACTCGCGGAAGTGACCGGTATGGAGAGACCCGGCCTTGTCGAAATCTTAACTGAGTTCGAAGACCGGGGCATCACAAAACGGGAACAAGAACGGTATATGCTTTGAGGTATCCATGCAGAGTAATCCTGGCGGACCTTACGACGATGTCTTCAATAACCTGGCAAGGATTGTTGAAGATCTCGTGAAAACGATGCCTGACAACCAGCACACCCGCATCATCGGGTATACGATCATTACGCGACAGTCCGGCACCGGGGATCCTGAAGTATTCAGTACCGATGCAATGGATGATGATGGGGAAGTTCCCTACGAAGTCGTAGAGACCGATGATGCCATCTTCATCACGGCAGAGATGCCCGCTGACCTGAAGAATGCACCGGTTGCAGACATTGAGACGGAGGTTGTCCACATCGTTGCCGATGACCAGACAACGACCATTCCCCTGCCTCACCCGGTGGATCGCATCCACAGTTACTACCGCGTCCATCGCGGCGTGATGGATATTTCCTTAAAAAAAGCAGTTGAACTAAAAAACCTTTAAAAATTCATAACCCTTTTTTTTAAAAAATTACGCCTTCACCGGGATATCTGCCGGTGCCGGGTGACCGACCGCCTTTTTACCGTTTCTCATCTCGTGGAACTGCCGGAGCGATACGGTGATATCCCGGGTGAATGCGAAGTACCCGATCTGGGTGTTTTTGCAGAGTTTCATCGCCATCTCCATCAGCCCACGGGGGTCGGGCCGTGCCTCGCCGAGCCAGATATGGAAGATATTGCCGCCGTCAACGATGGGGAAGAAGACATGCTCGATCTCCATGCGTTTGGCCAGGGGAACATCTGCACCGGGTGCCACGTGGGTACCGTTCGTGTAATAGATCGGCAGGTCACGGACCTTGCCGATCTTGGGGAGGCTGTACTCCACATCTCCCTTGATCACATTCTTCGCAAAGTCATGGTAGCGGCGGTCGAGCAGGTCGGCAACGGCAAACCGCTGGCCGGTGGTCTCAGCCGGCGTCCGGGCGAGCGCAAGGGTCATGTTGTTCTTCTTGCTGAGTTCGCGGGCATAGAGTTCCATCTCGGTCATGGCCCGGATGGCGAGCTTGAACGCGGCTTTCGATTCATGGAGCTGCGTGCCGATATGGTGCTGGACCATCTCGTTCACGCCAACAACCCCGATCGTGTACACCAGCCCTTCGAGGTCGACGGCAAGGGCCCCGCGTTCCCCGGTGTTGGGGTCTTTCGGGCGCTGCATGGCAAAGGGCATCCGGCTGTTCGATCGGATCAGGTCCATCCAGCGGCGTTTGATCTTGAAGATCTCCACCGAGACGTCCATCAGTTTCTTCAGCTCGGCAAAGAGCCGGGCATCGTCGCCCTCTGCCTTGTAGGCCGCCCGCGGGCAGTTGACTGAGACCACCTGCCACGATCCCATCGAGAAATGGCGGCCGTCTTCAAAGAGAAGTTTCCGGTCGAAATCCGAATCCTCATCGGCGACCGTTGAGAACTGGTAGGCACAGCACTGGTAACAGGAGATGCCCTTACCGGCCCCGCGGTAGGTCGGAAGCTGGTTGTCGTAATACGGTGTTCCGAACTTCGAGGCGAGCTCAAACGTCATCAGGTAGAGATCCTGGTACGTGGGGAGATCGGGATGCTTCTTGTTGAAATCTTCCCGCTCGGTCATGAAGTCGGGCTCGATCGAGATCTCGGGCTTGGGGAAGTTGAAGGGTTTGCCCCAGTAGTCCCCTTCCAGCATCACCTCCATCAGCGCCTTGAAGAGCAGACGGACTTCGCGTTCGAACTCCCCGTATGTTTTGAGGGGGGCCATGGTGCCGTCCCAGACCTTGCCCTTGTACACGCAGGGCTTGTCCTGCCAGAGCGTGGGAACCCCGGGTGAGAGCTGGATGGACGAGAAGACGAGCTGGCCGCCCCGGGCCACCATCATCTGGGTCATCTCGTACACGAACATCTGCACCATCTGCTTGATCTCCTCGTATTCGAGCCCTTCCATGAACGGTGCGAGGAAGGTGAGGAAGTTGTAATACCCCTGCCCCCCGGCAAAGTTGGTCTGCGCCGATCCGAGTGCCTTAACTGCGTGGAGGATCGCCACCTCGGCCCGTTTTGCCGGCCCGGCAACCGACGCCTTGGTACCGTTGCCGTCCGGCATCAGGCCGTAGTAGAAGAAGTAGCGCAGGTCCCAGTCCTGGCAGAACGGCCGTGTGCCGAAATATTCGAGATCATGGATGTGCATCTCGCCGGAGAGGTGGTGATCGGCAAGAGCCGGGGGGAGCTGGAGCAGGTACTGCTCCTTCGAGATCTTATCAGCCTTCTTCTTGTGCGAGGTCTCGGCGTTCTCCTGCAGGTTCGCGTTGTCGTGCGCTTCAAAGCCCCTGCCGACATCGATCTGGTGGGCGTCGAAGACCGGGGTACCGACCCGTGTGGACACGTTCCGGTACTGGATCATGCCCTGCTCCAGGAGCGTGATATTCACAATCTCCCGGATGAGGGGGCCGGAGAGGGTCTTGAGTCCCATACTTTTGATACGGTTCTCGACCTCGAGCGCAATCTCCTGTGCGGTCTCCTCGGTTGCGCCCTTATACCCGTAAAAGGTCTCTACGAGTTTGGTCTCTTCGACAAGCTGGCGGACGATACGGTTCCGGTCCCAGTCAACAATGTGCCCGTCAGTTGTCCGTACCGGGGGGAGAGATGGTGTATACTCACCAAAGATGGTCTGTTGCCGGGTCTCCGGACGGGGCATCATTCACCTGCAATCAACCGGCTGATGTGATCTCCGTCCAGTTTCCCCGCAGGAAAGAGATCTGCGGAGGTGAAAAAATCGTCACTCTTCTGGAGCACGGGCGCTTCATTCACAAAGACCCCGTTCACCCTCAGTTCGGTCAGTGACTCGGCCGTGGAGAGGTCGCGCTCGGCATACGAAAATCCACCGTTCTTTAAGTAGGTCTTGAGAAGTTCGCAATTCGGGCAATGCTCAAGCGTATAGACAATCAGCAGCGGATCGGTCGGCACAAAAAACCCTCACTCTGTTAGTATGCAATAGGCAGTATGGGCATAAAAAAATCATGGTTTGCACATCATATCATCCCGTCACATGCAAGCGATTATCCTTATCAACAGAATCGGCCAATAGTACCGCAATGGCGAGAACGTTTGTGGCGCTCGAACTGTCGGGAGAGATCCGTGATCGGCTCAGCGAAGCCCAGACGGTGCTCCGCACGTGTTCCGCCCGCCTCACATTTGTTGACCCGCCGTTCATCCATATCACCGCGAAATTCCTTGGCGAAGTGGATGAGAAGAGGCTCATGCTGGTGCAGGACGCCCTGAAGACGATTGCATTCACACCGTTTCCGGTCAGCGCAGGAGCAGTAACCGTGAACAACGTAAAACGCCCGCATACCGTCTGGTGCGCGATCGATGATGGCGGGAAGGGGGAGCAGCTCCAAAACCTGATTGAAGCAGCGCTCACGCCGCTTGGGTTTCCACGGGAAGAGCGGCGCTTCACCCCTCACGCAACAGTGGCCCGGGTGAAGTCCCCGGACCCCTCCCTCTTCACAGCGCTCAGCCAGCTCCCTGACAAAACCTATGGCAGCTGCACGGTCAGCGGATTGAAACTGAAGAAGAGCACCCTGACCCCGCATGGCCCGGTGTACGAGGACCTGCTTGAGGTGAGATGGTGACACGATCCCCCCTTGAAGAGACGATCCTCGCTACCTTACGCCCCTCGCAGGAGGAGAAGGACCATGTATGGGGTATAGCCCGGCGGATCCTTGAGCGGATCCGGGAGAGCGGGAAGGCTGAGGGGATGGTGGTGGGATCCATTGCCCGGCATACTTGGGTGAGCGGGGATCGCGACCTCGATCTCTTCATGCTCTTTGACCCGTCCCTCACCCGTGAGGAACTTGAGCTGCAGGGATTGGCCCTTGCCCGGGACATTGCCTCGTCCTTTACGGAAAATTATCACGAAAAATACGCCGAGCATCCCTACATCAATGCCACCATTGACGATGTGGACGTGGACCTTGTCCCCTGCTACAATGTGGACAGTGCCGAGCGGATCCAGAGTGCGGTGGACCGGACGCCGTTCCACACGCGCTACATCACCGACAAGATCAACGGCCTGATCGATGATGTCCTGCTCCTCAAGCGCTTTGCCAAGGCGGGGGGCATCTACGGCTCCGACCAGATGACGGAGGGATTCTCCGGGTATCTCTGCGAGCTGCTCACGCTCCACTACGGGGGCTTTACACCGCTCCTTGTGGCCGCGGCCGCATGGAAGCCCAAGACCATCATTGATCCGGAATCGCATGGGGCCAAGGAGTTCGATGAGCCGCTCGTGATGATCGATCCGGTGGATTCGAAGCGGAATGTGGCAGCAGCGGTATCCCTTGACCGTATGGCAGAGTTCGTGGAGCTGGCCCGGGGTTATCTTGACGCCCCCTCCGCGGCGTTCTTCGAAATTCCGGAAGAATCGCCCCTCTCCCGCGACGAGTTGGGAGCGCTCATCGGGGAGCGGGGCACCGCGCTCTATGCGATCACGTTTGCCACCCCGCCGTACATTGAGGAGATCGTGGTCCCGCAGCTGAAGCGCAGCACCTCCGCAGTAGCGGAATACCTGGAGCGCAACGGGTTTCCCGTGCACCACGCCCACTACCGGATGGGAACGGAGGAGTGCATCATCCTTGTCGAGCTGCTGGTATCAGAACTCCCGGCGATCCGGAGCCATGCCGGCCCCCCGGTCTGGAACCGGGTGAATGCTGAAAAGTTCTGTGAGAAATACCGGAATTCGGCCCTGCCGGGGCCCTACATCAGCAATGGCCGGTACGAAACGGAAGTTCCCCGGGAATTCCGGCAGGCCGGCGCCCTGCTCCGGTCGGACGGCATGCTTCAGATCGGTCACGGGAAGCACGTGCGGGCTGTGCTTACTGACGGGTGGCAGGTGCATGAGGGCACGGGATGCTGGAGCCCGGCGTTTGCCCCGTTCATTGCCGGGTTCTTTGGCCGGTGCTCGCCGCTGGTGAGGATTGGGAAGGGGTTATTAATAAAATAATTCTCTTATTTCTGGATCTAATTCTTGTTTATTCCAAACATTGGATAATTGCTTCCAAATCCATTTGTCTCTAGGCATTTTGTTAGAAGATGCTAGCATAAGGGATAATATTTCATTATTTAAAGGAATTCTATGCAAATTTTCAACAATTGCACCTTGAATTGTAGAATAATCTATCGCTGAATTTGTGTTTGTTTTAAGAAGTCTAATAAAATAATCAATCGACTCTTTCGGTTTTTTAATATAATATAAATAAACTAGTTTTGGAAGATCCCATTCCAAAGGAAGTTTGGTGCGATTTTCAAAAAGGCTTAGTATTTCCTCTATGTTCTCTTCCTCATCAAAACGAAGTAATTCCAATTTTAAGGAATTTGTAATCATTTCTTTATGGGTGTGATCATAATTTTGCCAAAGAACTATTGCGTTTTCAATAATTGAATAAGCTTTTTTCCCCCCAATTTCCCGAATTAATTTTGCAGTAATTGTTTGACAGCGCCAATCCTTCAGGTTTGTATTGGTAATAATTATTTCAAATGAATCAAGATCGTTCTCCTCTAATTCAAAATTAGAAAACGTCCTAAATGGTAACAACGATCTAAATGAAAGCAAAGCGATTTGGCGAGTCGCTTCATCAACATTCTCATCTAATGAGGTTGATAATAAATATTTTTTATATTGTGGATTTTTCAAGCCATAAAACCTTGTTGCAGCAATTTTTTCTTGTATTGAGAATCTATCCGATTGAATTATTTGTTCAAGTATTGGCTGTATCTTAATATTTCTAATACTTGTTAAATTCGAGATCAAACTATAAAAAATTCGTTTGTCATATGATTCACGGTTTTTAATGATAGCAATGAGAATGGGTAATGATTCTTCTTGTCCAATAGTTACTAATAATGCTATAGATTCTTTTTTTCTTGAAATAATTCTAGTATTATCACTAGGATATTCAATAATATATTGCAATGCTTGAAGTAACTGCTTGTGACCCAACCAATTAAGTGCCTCTATTTCGTATCCACAAGAATCCGTGTTATGGAGAATATAATCAAGGAGATCTAAATAGCGTTTAGTGCCTTCAAGTTTTAATAAATATTTAAAAGGATATTTTTTTGTTTTAAAATAGCCCTCACTATTTGTATATAATTCGATTAGATCTAAATTTGATCTATCATCCCCAATTTTTACTAATAAATCGATTGCTTTTTCAGAAAAAAATGTATTTTCTTCATGGACTAATTCTAATAAACGTAGGATAAGTCTATCTCTCAGTTTGACATCAGACAACTTTGTACCTTCACTCAAACAACTGGCTGCTAAAAAGAGATTTGTATGTAATATATTATCTTTCAACAACAACAATTCGTTAAGAAATGGGGCTAAATCTCCCATGCTCGAATATATTTTTAAAGTATTGTTCCAAAACGGATCATCTTTATGCTGAATCAAATCTTTATATCCGTCAGGTTTTTCACGCAAAGCTTTTGCTGTTAAGAATTCTTGAAATACCAAATGAGGAAATGCATAATATCCATCAAAAGACCACGATTTAAGCAAACCATGTTGGGAAATAAACTCTTCAAAAACATCTCCTGCTTTCTTTGAAGAAATACCGAATTTTTCTAATTGGATTTCTAATTCTTGTATTAACTCAGATCGTGTAAATGTTGCTTTTCCTCGACTATGAAATGCTAATGCAATCTCAATTAGGATATCCTTTTTTATATCTGAATTTAATTCTGTAACAATTACACGTTTAGAAATACGACGTGAAGTTGCCCATTCTTCAAGCAACAGGTCAATACATCTATCATATAAATTATGCATTCTATGAGATAATTTCCGTTTTCTTTCAAAAACGTAACATGTTAATGCTAACAATAATGGATTTGAAGCAAATTCTGGCCATCCGAGGTGCCTAAATTCGTCAAGTAAATCATTTCTTAAGTCAACATCAGATCCTTCAAACCATTTGGTAACAAAGACTCGAATGTTATATTTGGAAAACGGATAAATCTCATACTCTTTAAAAATGGGATGAAGCTCTTTACGGCATTCTTTCCATGATTCTGTCCGAGCACTTATAATAATTATATTTTTTTGATTGCTGTAATAAATCTCCATTAATTGAGTTGAAATCTCCTTTAAACTTTTTCTTGCAGCCATTGGATCTTGAATATCAATTTCATCAAAACCATCTAAACATAAAAGTAGTCTTCCAGAGTTAATTGCAGAGTCTGAAAGTAATTTCGGGTTCTCTGTTACACCCTTACTCTGAATTTCTTTTTCAATAGAATCTCGAATTTTTAAATTCGACGTAAAAATATCTCTAATAGATAAAAATACCGGTAATAGATTACTTTGAGCAAGACAATTCTCAATACATATATGTTTTAAAAGAGTAGTCTTCCCGCTCCCGGGATCTCCTAATATTGCGATTGTCGTATCTTTCTGAATTAAATTTTCAAGGGTGAAGAATGCAGTATTTTTTCTTAAGGAATCCTCAAGATTTTTTGCATGTACCCCGGAATTAATAATTTTTTTGCTCTGTAGAAAACCTCAACAGAGAGATATAATAAGAACCTGTGAATGTTACATACAATCATTTTGTTAGCGATTTCTTTCATCTGAATTCGGAATCTTCTTGCTTTGAGATCGCCGCTGAATTTTCTTTTCAGGACAGAGAACTTATTTTCCACGAGTTGCCTTCGAGGATAAACAATGTTATTGAATTGTCGAGCCATTTCCTGACGGTAAGTACCGCCGATAATCTCATTATCC
>Ga0209016_1000046_pt1 | contig 187918 bp, 173 predicted proteins | sample EPASupsiteSAE305_FD_187265 | JGI IMG/M metagenome (GOLD analysis project Ga0209016, IMG submission 187265) | Bioremediated contaminated groundwater microbial communities from EPA Superfund site, New Mexico - SAE3-05 (SPAdes) (version 2) | ecosystem: Environmental > Aquatic > Deep subsurface >...
ATAGCATGATACAGGCTCTAAAGGCGAATGCCAGAGGGTATCGTAATGACGAGAATTTTATGACTATGATATACCTTCGTCATGGACAGTTAAAAATCAACTTACCCACATGAAACGACGAAGAGCCAATCTTTTTGATGTGAAAGAGATTGTAGAATACACACGGATCACACCGCTTCCAGGTAGTGCCAGGTATATTAAAGGGATAATTGATTTGAGGGGAGAGATTACTACAATCATTGACCTCAAGGAAAAGATGGGAATACCCACCCTGAATAGAAACATATAACAGTCGCGTATTATTGTAATTGACAGTTCTGTTACAAAAGGGAAGACCGGAATTCTTGTGGATGATGTAACAACCGTTATGTCAATAACAGCAGCCCAGATAGATCAGAAGACCTGTGATAAGGATGATACCTCATATATTCTTGGAATTATCAGACAAAAACAGGGTGATAAGGATTCAGATAAGACAGATCTCATCATCTGGCTTGATATCCCGAGAATGCTCAGGGATATAGGTCAATAATTCAAGTTTTCATAATACACACCGGTTTGGTGATCTTCTTTTTCAATGGCGGGGTTACCCATACCCTTGAAAGACTCTCTTTTCGAGATATCATCTAGGAAACATCAGATCCCATCCTTATTCAAATTTCATATCGAAACTCCAGAAGTGAATAATGGAGACAATACTCATCTGTCCCGGATCATCCAGACAATGGATATTCAGGGTTTCCATCTGAACGAGATAATCGGTACGCCATACTTAAATTAATGGTATTTATGATTATCAGAGAGGCTCCCTGTGATGTATACAGGTTGGATGCCTCGTTACGATAAGAAACAACCTTTCGTACGTGTATCATCATTTCCAGGAACTAAATCTATCATCGGTAAATTAGGTTCAGTTATTAATTAGACATGAGAGCCACTTCGAACACAGGTCAATGAGACACACATGAGATGAGCGATGAAGAGGAGAAAAATGTCCTGATTTCTCATAGTCATCAGATCTACAGGAAAAAAGAGATCAGGTCTGATATTCCCTGATATAAGTTACCGGATCACCGGTGATATTTGCCACTTCACCAACATACCTGACACCGGGTGTCTCGTTCAAACCTTCCATATCATACACCCGTGGTCCGTACTGATACCTGGCGTACTCATACCAGCAGTCCGGGTATCCGATGTTTGAGATCGTCTGGTTCTGAACATCGTTATAATTCCCGTTCCTGTATGTTACGATCATCCTTCCCATGAGTGCTTTCCAGTCATTCAACGCATTCAGAGCGGTTTCATTGGAATAGGAAGTGAGGTACTCACGGCATGAGCGTTCATTCACTTTGTACCGTGCAAGTGCTTCTGCCTCAATAGCGGACTGGTTTGCAATCGCTGCACCCTCAATTCGTTCCTGTTCTGCCTTGATCTCAGGACTCATGTAACTGTACATGAGCCGTGCATAATTCTGCAGCAGTTCATACGGCCAGAATGCAGTGTTCAGATCAAACTCCCAGTGAGAGCCATGGACGTACGGCAGCGGGAGGTGAGTGATACCGGCATAAAACGGAACATAACAGGTCTCGGAAGGAGACGAAAGACCAAGCCAGCAGACTCCGCCGATCGGATCAGGAAGGGTGGATCTGCCCTGGCAGATGTATGAATACCCGCATGGATCAGTTGAGATCGGGCGGGACCAGGAGCCCGGCTTTAATTCGCCTTCATAGGGAGCATCGTGGAGATCGAACTGGCCCCACACCCGGTATGGATCTCCAAAAGGACCGCCTGCCGGAGGTGCAGTCAGGTCAAATACCGTTCCCTCATAGTGATCCCGGTATATGGAGAGAGCGGTGGTGATGTTTACCAGTTTGTCAGGTTTGATAGAGAAGGGGTACTCCTTTGAAAATGGTCCCTCAACATACGGTGAGAGTCCGAGAGAGGGGGCAAGTCGGTCAAAAATCCGCCATACCCGGGCCTGTGAGTAGTAAGGGTGAGAGTATTCACCAATACCAAAGGTTTTAGTCCAGTCAAGTGATCCGTCAGTGCGGTTCCACCATCCCATCTTCTCTGCATCGCTTTCAAGGTTCTTTGAGTAGATCTGGCTCGGATTATCTGCGGAAAGATCCCGGATCCTAAACTCATTGGCTGCAACAAAGATCTCTCCGGGTTGGATCTGTTCTGCAGCCCAGTATCCTCCGGTCCCATCAGGAGTTCCGCCACACATCTCGATAACCCAGGCATCTGATGGATCTGCAAAGATGAGTGTCTCACCGGTTCCATAATACCCGTACGTGTCGATGAGGTTGCCGATGAGAAGCACCGCATCCTTTGCTTTTGTACACCGTTCAAGTGCAATGTTGGAAAGTTCTGAACTGTAAAAGATACGCTTTCCTTTCTCTGCTCCCGGGTGGATCTTTGCGTAATCCGTACATTCCCCGGTCATCAACTGATGCTCATTTATCATCCCGTAACTTCCGGTGATATAGGCATAGGTATGGTTCACTTCAGGGATCTCTCCGAGAACAATGGTCTGTGTATCAGATGACGGAGCCTCGCCGAGGAACTCTCCCCCACTGTTTGGATCATAGACAACCTGCCGTGTCGCCTTTTCAGGGTGATCCTTTGCAAGCACATGCCTGAACGATACCATGTCCTCTCGAATCCGGTTGTAGATCAGGCCCGAACCAAATCCGTCATTCGAATGCCCGACAAAGACGGATCCGTCTTCAGAGGCATTTCCAGTTACGACAAAAGTTGTACACCCGTATGCTGACGGGACGCTTATCAGCAGAATCAGGAGAAACAGGATACAGATCTTCCACCCGGTCATAGTCCTGATTCATTTCATACATATATATATGCAATGAAAACCAGGCCCTCATTGAACCATGACTCCCTCTAATTCTAATCCAGGGAGGCATTATTTCAGGAATTATATACTTTTTTGTTCATTCTATCCAGTAAGGCTGAAAGAATGATGCGTTTTGCCTATTGGCCGAAGAACTGTCAAACGTGGAATAATAGATAATACTATATTTTTTGAATCTATGTCATACACTGTGAAGTGCACGTTAGTGGCAAAAAACAGGTTGATATAATCTTCAGTTCAAATTCAACTCATCAGAGCAGGATTTAATTCTGCACATATACAGGCATTTTTCGAATCGATTACCGGGGGACAAAAGTGAGAATTGTCTGGTGTCAGTCTATCTGATATTAGTGATTATTCATCGGGAGTAGTAAAAAACTCTATTTTTGCCTGGCGTTTTGCTATCCACTCAATAAATAACCCGATTACATGGTACACCGGATTTACGGGAATATCGATGAAATACTTCACACCTTTCTCAAACCATCCCATGTCTTTCCAGTACTGATAATCAGCAGGAGATAACTTCTCAATCTGCAAAAATGCTGCCCTCTGCCCATGAAATAGGATTATATCCTTTAGTCCTGGGCTCTTTCGGACAGGACGCTTGAGAGCAGATGCAAATTCTTTAGCCACCCTTTCAATGGCTTTCTGATTCTTCTCTGCATGATGGGCTGATACGGGAATCGGGGTGACAAGACCGACAGCCCCTGCAATCTCAAACCCCCAGATCCTTGCTACTGTATCTAGATATTTGAGCACTTCTGTATGTCCGAGTACCCCGGTTGTTGCAAGAAGAAGAGCTCTCTTCTCAAAGAATCGTGGCCTATGGAAAATATAACTAAACCTGTCGATGAATATCTTCATCTGACCGGTTACATTCATCCCATACACGGGAGTGGCAAAGATCACAGCGTCTGCCTCCTTCATTTTCTGTTCAATCAGGGAAGCATCATCATGATTTGGACAGACTTTCTCACCATGAGAAAAACAGAGAAGACATCCTCTGCATGGGAGAAGAGCAGCATCATTCAGCCAGAGATATTCAAACTCTACGGGAATTTGTTTATTTAGAAAATCGTATAATCTTTCACATTCCCGGAATGTGTTTCCCTTGTGCGGACTGCCCATAATGACAAGGATCTTCTTATGATTTTCCATAATCTCACGTACTATCTAATATTGAAACTATGTCAAGAATTTATCGCTTTGTAGACAATTTCCCAGGGCATAAGTTCTCTTTGGTGGATATCTTTAGGTTTTTTTCCTGATTCGAAGTGAATGAATCATTTGAAAATATTGATTATTTCCACCCATATCACCTAGAATGATAGATTATCTACTTCTTGAGCCGATCAAGAGATCGTACAACCAAAACTTCTGAATGAGTATAAACGTGAGGTCTGCAGATCGTTCATGCCATAATGGCACTCAATTTTCTTTCAAATCAGATGATTGGTCATCTTTATCCATGCTCTTCAACGCTCCGGAAAGCATCATCTCAAAGGTCATATTCTGAAGATAGAGACTGATTGGCAGCGTATTTATGATGGCCATCCTCTCATCATTAACGGTATAGATACTCATGACCTCCGTATCAGTAGAGATGATAAGACATTCCAGGAAAAAGACCTGATTCTTCCTGACCAGGGGATTTGCAAAAGCCTTTTCGAAGATGTTTTCACGAAAAAATTCGTTCATTTGATCTATCTGATAATATGAAACTCCCGGGATCCGAATACCGGAAAACACGATATCAGGTTTAAAGAGAAGGCTTACTTCACCTTTCTTTGCAGCCTCGCGAATCTGAACATCATACCGTTCGGGTACCTGTTTTTCGAGCACGAGGATGGAGAGAGGTCCGGTCATTCGTTCAATAAGGAGGTTGAGATGTCGTGCGATGCTCCAATCCCCTTTCACATGCCAGAGAGGGACAAATTCCTCATCTTTTTTAGTCGAAAGGGTCTCAAGAACTGCAATGCTCTCCTCTGCAGCAAGGTTGAGATCTTTCTGAAGTTTTGCGATCACCACATCTGGTGGAACAAACCGGTAGAACAGGGGGCTGCCCTCACGGACTTCCACAAACCCTTTCGCTGTCAGTTCACTCAGGATGTCATACACACGGGGACGTGGCACTCCGCTGATCTCATGGATTGTCCTGGCATTTGCTTCCCTGATTCCGACGAGTGCAACATAGATCTTTGCTTCATACTCCTTGAGACCAAGTTTTACCAGGTTTTCTATGAGATCTGACATATGTTACTATAATAGTTACAACATTATTTTATAACTTGCTTCCGACACTATGCACTGCATCTGATATCAATTCAAAGGTGAACAATGAACCAGTCATACCTTATTATCATCCTCCTGATCTGCATCGGGACAACCGGAGTTGTCCAGGCAGCAGCACTCGAAACACCGGTCGATCACGAGGCAGCACAGATCTCTGTGCAGAATACAACATTGGATCCCGAAGTTCTCATGCAGGGTGATACCGGCAATATTGTCATTCAGATCAGAAATACCGGGAACCAGAGCGTTGCAATCCGAAGGGCTGAACTTTCCTGTGATGCTCTGACCGTTCTGAACGATAAGACCTATGATTCTGTGGGAACTATCGGTCCAGGGAACAGTATGAAATTTGCCTTTACGATCAAGGCTGATCATGAAGACGGGACGTATTATCTGAAATTTTATCTGGATTTCATGGGATCGGGATCAGTCCGGTATTATATTCCGGTCACCGTTGAGAGTTCTGAACTTCAGGTTTCAGTTATTGACTCTCCGGATATGTACACAAAGGATCGAAAAGATCAGATTCATCTCACCGTTGGAAATCCCCGCAAAAATTCAGTTGAGGGCGTGATAGTAACACCGAATGGTGATGAGATCAGATCCACGCAATCATCAGTTTTTATCGGAAAACTCGAGCCCAATGCACAAAAAAACCTTACCCTTGAGGTAACTCCGGAGGCAGAGACAAACCTCACTATTGAGACATCGTACAAGAATGGAGATAACAAACACACCGTTCATCTTCAGATCCCGGTTCAAACAGGAGTCAGAAATGTCAGGGCAGAACCGATTGTGAGTGATCTTGAGGTGATCAGGTCAGGGGAATCCTACTCTCTCAAAGGCGATATTACCAACAATGGTCTTGAATTCGCACATGGTATCGTAGTCTCAGCTGGAACTCCTGCATTATCCATCGATCCCAACCCTGATTATGTTGTTGGAAACCTGGAGCCTGATGAGTCTGCAAGCTTCAAAATGTCACTCACGTGCCCGGAAGAGACATTCCCACTCACAATCAGGTACAAGGATATTGAAGGGGATCTCTGCTCAGATACAACCACGATTAACCTTTCACACCCTCAAGAGAATCCTTCACGTAAACAGAAGACCGGGGGATTTGATATGAACCAGATTCTCATAGGAGTTGGCATAGGAATTGTCCTAATTGGAGGGGCCTTCATCCTTTCCCGGAGAACAAGGATCAGTCAGGTAATTTCTGACATGAGAAAGAGATGAAAGGAGGAGAGCAGATGACTTCAGATGAAGAAGTTGTAGGTCAATCAATCCCCCCATCAGGTCAGGAAAAGCCTCGTCAAAATCCCCTGATGAAGATAAGACACCACCCTTTCTTCTGGAAAGGATTGATCATCCTTTTGGTTCTTTCCGGAGTCGTTGGAGGTATTGTCTGGAGTGAAATCCAGGGTACCGTCTATATCGAGGATAGTGCGATAACAGCGCCGATAATTACAATCAGTCCTGCAAATCAAGGGATCCTCGAAAAAGTGTATGTCAAAGAAGGGGACAATGTCAGGAGAAACCAGGAACTTGCCAGGGTCAATAATGTGGCAATCCATTCGAAGACTGCAGGAATCATCACAAAAATAGAAGATACACCCGGAATGCTGGTGAGTTCACAGACCCCGGTCATCTCGATGATTGACAAGGAGAAACTCAAAGTCATCGGAAGGATCAAAGAGGATAAAGGCCTCAAGGACATTCAACCTGGACAGGAGGCACGATTTACTGTCGATGCCTTCCCTTCAGAGGTGTTCCATGGTGTCGTTGAGAAGGTGGCTCCGATTGCACGGGAAGGAGACATCGTCTTCAGTATTTCAGATAAGCGGCAGGAACAGGAGTTTGAGATTACCGTTGAGTATGACGTAGATACATATCCGGATCTCAAGCCCGGGATGTCAGCAAAGATCTGGGTTATCAGGTAACCGTTTTCATGAGCGGAAATGATCGCCTCAAATGGATGATCCTTCTCACCGTGATCATCGGAACATTCCTTGGAAGACTTGACCAGACGGTCGTCTCACTTGCTGTTCCCAAGATCATGGATGATTTTTCAATCACCACTTCAGATGCCGGTTGGATCTCAACCGCATACATCCTGGCGAACGCTGTTTTTGTCCCAATATGGGGAAAACTTGGAGACACCAGGGGGAGAAAACTGGTTTATCTCTGGGGTTTTATCATCTTCATCGTCGGATCAATCCTCGCAGGATTTGCCTGGGATCTTGGATCTATGATTATTTTCAGGATTATCCAGGCTGTTGCAAGTTCTGCTGACTACCCGACAGCTATGGCCATCCTCACAATAACATTTTCTGATCGAAAAGAGAGAGGAAAGGCTCTTGGTATATGGTCATCGGCATTTGCAGCATCTGCTGTCTTTGGTCCGCTGATCGGAGGCCCCCTGATAGACAACTTTGGGTGGAGATCCGTGTTTTTGATCAACCTGCCGATAGGGATCATCGGAATTATCATGGCCCTGAATTATATCCCTGAATCAGTATCAGACAGGCGAAGTGAAAACTTTGACTGGTATGGAGCCATCAGCCTCGGTGCAGCACTCGCTCTTCTCGTGCTCGGGCTTGACCGGGGATATGACTGGGGCTGGACATCACTTCCGATTATTTCCAGTTTCCTGGTTTCAGCGGTGTTCTTTTACATATTCTATCTGATTGATTCCCGGCACCCGGAACCGGTCATAGACTTCAGGTATCTCAGGATTCCGTCATTTTTTCACTCTCTTGGCAACAATTTCATGGTCTTTATGTGCATGATGGGAGTAATATTCCTAATTCCTATCTTTGATCAGACATTTCTGGGATATTCTGCAACAGAGACAGGGCTTCAGTTCATCCCGTTTGCATGTTTCATGATAATGGGGGCATTATTCGGCTCCTCGTTCATTGGAAAGGTACAGGCCAGGTACGTGATCGCCATAAGCACATTTCTTGCAGCAGTTGGAGTGTACCTCTTTGTTGGGCTTGACCCCCGGTCAAGTACATGGGATGTGATCATTCCCTTTAGTGTGATGGCACTCGGAATGGGATTTGGAATGGCACAGCGAACTGTCACCATCACATCACTGGTTCCTCCCGAAGAGATTGGAAGTGCATCAGCAGTTCTTGCACTGGTCAGAAATATTGCCGGGGCCTTTGGTATTTCACTGTTTACAACTATTCTGAATAATTCAATTGAGGATAATGTGATTACCCTCTCGACATACTCGAGTATATCCCAGCATACACCAGAGGTGATGAAGACGGTGACAGCCCTGATAACCCTTGATGCCCAGATCCTTTCATATCATACGATCTTCGTTGTTGCAGCGGTTATCCTGATTGGAGCATCAGCCCTTGCATTGCTTATAGAATCTAAAGAGGGAATTAAGATGAAACAAAAGGGAATTGATCAGATGTTGTGATTCACCAATTCCTTCAAATATTTCTGATGGTGGCGGTTTAATTCAAACTCTGTTTTTACTGAACAGTTCCTTCAATATTCATAGTAACAGGGTATTTTACCCCACCATATGATATCACTGCATCAGAAGAATCTATAATTATGGTACCGGTGTCCGGGGACAGTACTCCGGTAATTGTTCCCGGTAACGATACTTTCCAACCCTGCTGTTCCATAAAATATTTGACCTTCCCAGTTACCTTTTGCTCAACGGGTTGGCTTATTTGAGAAATATTTTCCTGACCGGCAGTATTGTTACTTATTTGTTGTTCATTTTTCCCTGAATTATCAGAAAGAGGAGAAAAATCAGGAATTTTTTCAACTAATGACGGATCGATTTGGATCGCTCGCTCATATGCTGCCTGTGCTTCATTTTTGTCACCGTGAGATGAAAATATTTCACCAAGATCTACCCATAAATTGGCATCTAAAAAATTATTCCGGGAAAGCTTAGAAATTTCATATGAAATCGCCTTATCACGCATTGATTGCTCATATCTTGAGCCCATTTCATCATTTTCGTGATGGGAGATCACATGTACTTTTACCGCCATTTCATACGCAGAGAGTGCATCTTTGGTTTTTCCAGCGTTAAAAAGTGCTAATCCTTTATTATTCCAATAGACAGGATCATCTGGATCCAAGAGAGTTGCTTCATTAAACATCGTGTCAGCTTCCTCATATCTACCATGTTCAAGCAGACATAGACCGCCATTATTCCACGCTTCTATGTAATATGGATCCAATTGAATTACTTTTTGAAAAATTTGAAGAGCCTCTGAGTGTTTACCCATTACGCATAACGTAAAACCTTTATCATCTAATATATCAATAGAGTCAGGTTCTATCCTTAATGCCTCATTATAATAAGAAAGCGCCTCTTCATTTCTTCCAAGAGTTGTCAAAACAAGTGCTTTATTACTTAGTGCTGCGATATCTTCGGGTTCTTCCTTTAAAGCCTGGTCAAATGATTGAAGTGCCTCATCATATCGTTTTAAGGCATTCAATGCAAGACCTCTATTTACCAGCGAGGGAACATCTTTTGGATTTTGTTTAATTAGTGAGTCATACTGAGTTACCGCTTCAGAATACTTACCCGAATTGAGTAATTCAATTCCTGGAACTGCGGTTGCTGTGATATTTATCTCATTCTTTGAAACCCCATCTGGGATAGTACTATTACCCGAGTTGTTTGAGAGTGTTACCTGAGCATTAACAGCAGAAATCAATATTATCAGGATAAAAAAAAAGATGCATAATCTCATGAATTGTGCTTGAACACTGTTACCATATAATTTTTTGCCGTGCATATTTATGTAGTCAATTCAAGAGATATTCTACAATTATCGAGAGACTCCTTTATCGAACACCGGGAGACTTTCATTTTTCATTAGGACTATTTGCATAGTAAGAGAACGTGTATTCCCCGGTGAGAGATCGAAGCGGCTGATAATATGGCCGATTGGTAAAAGTATCACCCAACAATTGGTGAAATTTAAGGATGAGCTGTTAAAGGCAGGAGATTTCACACCAGTGTGAAGTATCAATAACCAAGGGCGGTTTTTATTATTGCTGTTTCATAACCCCTACAAGAACTAATATGATTCGGAGATGATGAAATGATGGTTACACCCTATTCCTCCCAGTTACAAACCTTCTCTAGACAGCACCCATGCCTTTCTATCGGTCACCTTAAAACCACACCAAGGTAATTTCAAGGGATATTTCCACATTCTTCCAACCACAAAACACAATGAAAAATATTGTCCTTATCGGCTTACCAAGTGCCGGAAAAAGTACTATCGGAGTGATTCTTGCAAAAACACTGGGAATGAACTTCATTGATACTGATATCACGATCCAGGAGAACACCGGCCGACTTCTCCAGACCATCATCAATGAGGATGGACCTGAAAGATTCCTGGAGATCGAAGAGAAGAGCATACTCGGGCTTAAGGTGATAAACGCGGTGATTGCCACGGGTGGCAGTGTTGTATACAGCGATAAAGCCATGAATCACCTGGGATCAGGCTCGATTGTTGTATACCTGAAGATCTCATTTGAAGAGATGAGGAAGCGGTTAAGAAACATCAAAACCCGGGGGGTTGTCATGATCCCGGGTCAGAGTCTTCATGATATGGTGACCCAAAGAGTCCCTTTGTACGAAAGGTATGCCGATGTGACCATTGACTGCACTGATGACCAGTTCGAGATTGTTGTTGAAAAAATTGTGGAGAAGATTCAAAACAGTGGTTAGATATCAGTAGTTGTCTCAAACCGGCGACTGGTTCATTCCCAGGAATGCCAGTGCAGATTCTCCATACTGGACCGGTGCGTAGTGATATCCGGTGTGAGGGAGGCCTTTGAACCTGACGAGCCAGGAACCATTTATCTGACCAGCCATCTGAACAGAAACGGAATCCGGAGTTAAGACATCATCTGTTCCTACAATAAGCATGACATCCTTGTGAATTCCGGACAGGCCGCTATAGGATCCATTCCAGATGAGATTTGCCTCTGCCTCCTCCTGAACGCCAAGTGGTAAGGAAGAATTGACCGCAGATGCTTCGATGGTAGCAAATAGATTATGGGTCTCGGGTAACCTGATACTATATGTGTTGGAATCGAGAATGAGTTTATTCACGCGTTCGGGATGATCAATAACAAGTTGCTGTGAGGTGGAGGAACCCATTGATGCTCCATACACATGCATACTCTCATACCCGAGTGCTGAGATCAGTGCAGCAGCATCGTCAGCATACATGGGAATGGTATGAGTTTCGTTGGAATCGCTGCTAGACCCCATTCCCCTGTGGTCATACGTATACACATGGTATCTTGAGGCAAGAATACCGATAAATGTCTCATTCCATTTGTCCATGGTGGCACCAAACCCGGGAATCATCAGGATCGGCTCACCTGATCCAAATTCCCGATATCCAAGGGTAACACCGTTTACATCAACATACTGGACCGGTGTATCATTGAATGATACTGTGAAAGAGTTCAGATCCAGCGTTGCACCAGTCTGATCTGAACCAGTGTCAACAGGTAGTGCAGTTACAGGAAGTAGGACGGTACATGCAATAACCACGATTATTGTGCATATTTTTTTCAGAGTAATACCTGGAAGATGCATAGGTAATTATCCCGGTTTAGATCATATTTAAAATTCCCTAATGGTACCAGGTACATCCCGGTTTGCATGGGATTGATGATGACATATGACGTCTGTACCAGTACATAAACCGGATCTTGTGATCATATGAAGTGGACAAAAATTGAAGTAAAAACAGGTTCAAGGACAGAGTTCATTGATATTACAAACAGGATATCTGATGAACTGAAGAGAACGGATGTATTGAACGGAACCTGTACCGTATATATGCCACATACCACAGCCGGTCTGACCATCAACGAGAATGCAGATCCTGATGTAACACGGGATATGCTTGCGGGTCTCTCACACCTCGTCCCAATGAAAGGAGATTACCGGCATGTTGAAGGGAATTCAGACGCCCATATCAAGGCATCCCTGATGGGATTTTCCCTTATGGTTCCTGTTATTGATGGACATCTGGCACTTGGTACATGGCAGGGAATTTATTTCTGCGAGTTTGATGGGCCCAGAAACCGGCATGTACTGGTGGGGACTTCAGGAGAATAGATCTGTATCAAAAACACTTCAGGTCTTCAGAGTATACAAATTAAATAGCACCGTAAACAATTTTTCATTTCTTTTCCGGTTCAGATACCGGAGTTATTTCTATAATTCAGATTTGTGAGCACCCATCACGCAAGTACCGCCAATTCCATTGATGTGAATATTTCACACCGGGTCAAGAACCATGTATTCTCTCCCATGCTTATTGTTGAGAATTCATTTCAGTTGTGTTTGACCGGAATCCCAACGGGATCGAGGAGATTAGCCCTGGATCAGATAATTTCCTGATATGATCACCTTTTCTTCCGATCCATTCAATCATGCAGGTATTATTGTGCCTAATCGTGGTCGGCTCATTACTCCTGTATTTCATGAGATATCTGTTCCGTGAAGATTCATATAAATCTGCAAACAGAGATATCCCATTACGGATTTACAATCATGATTTCAGCTCCACGATCAACCCTGAATCTGCTCATTCTCATCGTGTGTCTCTGTACTTGTATCCCTGGTTTCTGTTATGCCATAATCCCGGACCCGCAGTGCCCGGATATATCCTCGTATTTTGATTCTATCAGGTCTGACCGGGATGAACTCTTTACATTCTTCGATGATATGCCTAAAGGAGGGGACATCCATATTCATCTCTCCGGGGCAATCTCCCCGGAAAATCTCATAACTATTGCAGCCCGCCATGACCTTCTTGTCGATCCCGCTACCGGGCAGTTGGTTGATCAGGCAACAGGCCAGCCATACAATTACACTCCACTCGGGCCCCTTGTCCCGGTTGCCTCTGCATACACAAATTCGACTCTGTTTTCATACCTGGTCTCCAAGTGGTCAATGGCTGGTTTCTCGTATGAAAATGAGACAGGACACGACTGGTTTTTCAGTACCTTTGATCTCATTGATCCCGTTACGTACTATGATGGGGAGTTGATTGCCGATATCAGGGACCAGGCTGCCTCCGAAAATATCCGGTATCTTGAAGTGATGACATCCCAGACCAATTCTGATAACGTCAGGCAGTTAGTAAGCCAGGTTCCCTGGGATGATAACCTCTCTCTTCTGCGTGAAAACCTGCTCGAAGCCGGTCTTGCTGATGTTTGTAAGCAGAAGGTCCAGACCCAGGCAAATTATGATAAGATTTCACAGGAACATGCAACAGCACAAGGCAGGAATGTCACGGTCCGGTATATCTACGAAGCTCTTCGGTTTTATCCATTAAAGGAGGTTTTCAGCGATCTGCTCCAGGCATTCGAGATCGCCAACCAGTCACCGCTCATTGAAGGAGTTACACTCGTTGGTGATGAAGCAGACCAGTACTCTCTACAGGATTATGATGAACACATGAAGATGGTAGCATATCTTCACAGTGTCTACCCCGACATAGGAATTACGCTTCATGCCGGTGAACTGACACCTGAACTGGTGTCTCCTTCTGATCTGCAGGATCACATCTCAAAAGCCATATCCACCGGGAACGCCTCGCGAATCGGGCACGGGGTAAGTATCAGGTATGAGAAAGATGGGGAGGATGTGCTGGAAAAAATGGCTGGATCCCGCATTCCGGTTGAGATCCTCCTGACCAGTAACCTCCAGATACTTGGAATGGAGACGGCAGAACATCCGGTCTCATTATACCTGGATCATGATGTTCCCGTAATTATCGCAACAGATGATCCCGGTATCGAACGATCAAATCTCACCCAGGAGTTTGTAAATCTTACCATAAACAAACCACATATCTCGTATGACCAGATCCGGGAGATAAATCTGAATAGCATCAGGTATAGTTTTCTTCCTGAATCTGAAAAGGACCGGATGCTGACTGAACTCAATGAGAGCCTGCAACAATATGAACGTACGTTCCTGGCCAGGTACGCAGGATCACCGGGATGTGAGGTTGCTCTAGCTTCTTAAAAAGGGGAAGGCTTCAGGGTCATATTCCCGGGAAGTTCAACCGATTAAAACACGGTCTTTTTTCCAATTTAACGCTCGATTTACAGATATTTTTCCGACTCATTTTGACAGGATAAAACAAAGCCTACATTGGGGTTTAAATTCAAAACTGATGACCATTGTCGGCACAATAGAGCCACACCACAGCCATGAGAGATTCACACCGGCACGGGTGGTAACTGAGAACCAGATCCGGGCTTTACGGGCCCATGTAAAAACGATATCCGGGCTCCTTTTTTGGCAGCGATCAGTATGATACCAGAGGGTGAAGATTCACCTGTTGAAAGATTCATCTTGAAAATGTAGATCAAACCTGTGCAGACGAATAGTAGGGAGGATCTGCATATTCTTGTCTATTCAAGATCACTCCCATTCTATGCAGATCTTTTCTCAGTCTTCTCCTTAGAATCCAGTTCATTCCCACTTGTGCCGGGGTTAAAAAAATTGCCAACCCATACTCTTCATTATAGACCTTTATGCAGCCAATATCTGTATAACTCCTTTTTTAAAAGAGACCAGATCCTGATCTTTTCAAAAAGGATGCGCCGTGAAAACCAACCAGAAAAAAAGATGAATAACCAAGCCGGATTGACATTACTCCAATGCCGGATGAACAGACCATGATTATGAAATTAGTTCTATAATTACCCCTTTTATTCTGAGAGCAGGCACCATTTTCACAACCTTCATAGGTATCCGGGAAAATTATCTTTGAAAAGAGAGAGAAAGTTCATGCCCATGAACAGCAGATATCAGCAATAATACCATTTCAAGGGGGTTATTATGATATTTTTTCCATTAAAAACAATACTTGCATTTCTTATCGGCATCCTGTTCCTTTTCTGTCTCTGTACCTCTTCAATTGCAGAACAGAATGGGAACGTGGATACCGAGCGCTCAGCTGTTCAATCGCATACATATAATCAAAACCAGAATTCCTTGCATGTTTCTTCTGAACACGCGACAGACAGGCTCATTGTCCGGTATAATCCGGATACGGTAAAGTCGAAGTCTGAGTTGATGTCTGTTCAGTCAGTGGCTAATGCAGAAGCAGGATCAAAAGTGATTCATGATACCAGCAAGATAGGAATTCCCGGGATGCAGGTAGTACAGGTTACTGGAACAACACTGGAGAATGCCATGGATTCATATCAGGCGAATCCTGATGTCCTGTATGTTGAACCTGATTACAAAATATCGTTAAGCCCGGGTGAAGAAACCGGAGATGCTCCAGTGATGGCCAGTATGCAGGCTGCCAGTACGACATATCCGAACGACCCCCAGTATCCGAGCCTCTGGGGGCTGCATAATACCGGACAGGCACCGTTTTACGGAACAAGTAATGCAGATATTCAAGCTCCGCTGGCATGGGGAGCAACGACCGGTTCACCAGGGGTTGTCGTTGCAGTAGTGGATAGCGGGGTAGATTATTCTCATCCGGATCTGGCATCAAACATCTGGACAAATCCTGGAGAAATCGCAGGTAACGGCATCGATGATGATGGAAACGGGTACATCGATGATACAAAAGGGTGGAATTTCGTCGATAAGAACAATAATCCAATGGACGATAACGGACATGGAACCCATTGTGCCGGGACCATTGCCGCGGTAGGGAATAATGGTATTGGGATCGCTGGTGTAACCTGGAAATGCAAGATCATGCCCCTGAAATTCCTCAATTCCCAGGGGAACGGGTATATTTCTGATGCTATCGCTGCAATTTTGTATGCAAATCAGAAGGGAGTTCCAATAATATCTCTCTCATGGGGTGGGCTCCAATCCCAGTCACTCAAGGATGCAATTGACGCATCATCAGCCGTGGTTGTCTGTGCCGCAGGAAATACCGGTGTAAACGCAGATAATAATCCGATATACCCTGCAGCATACACCAGTAGTAATGTCATATCAGTTGCTGCAACTGACTACAATGACAAACTGGCATCCTTCTCGAATTATGGCACACAATCGGTGGATCTGGCTGCTCCCGGAGTTAGCATCTACAGCACTGCCCCATCGGGAGGATACAAATTTATGAACGGGACATCCATGGCAACCCCCTATGTTTCAGGAGTTGCAGCTCTCATAAAATCCCAGAATCCTTCTATGACGGGAGCCCAGATCAAAAGCAGGATACTCAGCAATTGTGACATTCTCTCTTCATTATCAGGAAAAGTCGCTACAAGCGGGAGATTAAATGCAGCCAAAGCACTTGGAATCAGTAATCCAACACCTACTCCCACACCTACCATCACCAGAACACCAACTCAAACACAGACTCCATATCCGACACCTACCATCACCAGAACACCAACTCAAACACAGACTCCATATCCGACACCTACTATAACCAGAACACCTACTCAAACACAGACTCCATATCCAACACCTACAATAACCAGAACACCTACTCAAACCCAGACTCCATATCCAACACCTACTATAACCAGAACACCAACTCAAACACAGACTCCATATCCAACACCTACCATCACCAGAACACCTACTCAGAATCCGACACCAAATCCAACAGAGCAACCCTCGAATAATTGTGGAATCTACAAAACAGATACCAAGACGAGTTTTCTCAGACAGGGACAGGCGATGGTATTAGGGTATTATATTCCGGCAGAAGGTCGATCCAGCATCGAATGGAAGATGAGTTCCTTTGGTTCGACCAACGCTGGAAAGGGATTTAATAAAAATGATAAATATGATAAAAAGACAGGATACTGGTATGCAGGCAAAGATTCCACAGTCTTTGATCTCTATATCTGCAAGGATTGTAATCCGAAGTATTCGTATTGCATGGCAAATAGATATGCATACGGGCCGAATTCTTATGTTTCCATAACTCCTCCGGCGTCAGGATCGACATATTATGCCCTGGTGTATGCAAGAAGCGGGAGTGGTACATTCAACTTACAGGCAAACAGTTACAGATGCCCAGGAAATTCAGCAGGAATTACTGCATCTATGCAGTCGGTTCCGGATTCCCAAGGAGCAGGAGATTCAGGAACCGGGACTAATGTTCCGATTCCTCAGGCAGAGTTCGTGTCATATTGATTGGAGAGATTATTCAGGACATCCTTTAAATACGATCGGTTTCGAGGTTCAAAGCCATGACTCACGGATTTCGGAACCTGATTAATCCCCAGTCAAGAAACGAAAAGCGTTTATACGAGGCCCAGCCCTTCAGGAATGGTACAAAGATCAACAAAAAATATCCCTATATTGACCCGGAAACTATCATGCCCAGGTCCTTTTCCCGGCGGTTCACAAGACTTCTGGAGGACCGGACCTCGTCCTCTTTCCCATTCATTGAATCATTCGTTACCTCCTTTCCGAGATCAAAGAAAAATACCAGACCAGAAAGGGCAGGCTAATCCTGTTCAACTGCTGTTGTCTACACGGGTTAACGTTAGTTCGAAGCCTGTTCGCTTTGGATGATTAGGATAATTTTACGAAATGTTATCTGAATTCATCAGTGGGGATTGCAAAAAAAGGTGAATTGATATGCCCCTCATATCACGGAATTCGTTGCAACTCCATTTATTAAATGAGCATCAGGAGATGTTAAATTCGTCCCCGGTGACGCTTGAGATGTCGGGATATCTTCGGGAACCGGTTTATTGAAGATTTTTCCTGAGCCGGTGCTGATCTGATACTCATTGCCATTTGAGGAAACAACAATATTCCCATCGACATTGGTCAGTAAAGGATCAATCTTCAACTTTTTGAGAGTATCCTGAGTTGTTTTATTAATTCCTGAAACTCCTGGATTGATGACCAGAACCTCCGGAGTGATATTAGATAATGATGCAAGAGAATCCTGAACACCCTTATTGGGAACAGCCCAGAAAGTAGCTGGTGACAGACCAAGATTCTGATTTCCGGTAAAGAAAAATGTCACACTACCGGTTTTTACTAAAACAGACAGGGCATTATCAGAAGCATTTGTTGCTGAAGATGAAGTGTTCATGAATTGAATAGATGCATCTCCAAAGGGAAGACTGACTCCCGAAGCGGCCTGTTCAAAGCCAATAGCCTTTTCATCTCTCATCGTTTTGATCTTGTCATACGTAGGAGATGAAAAAGAAATGCTTGGACCGCTGAATATCGAAACAGGGAATGCTTCCATAATATTCGTCATTCCACCGATAGCGCTTTCATCAAGATTGGTGGCAATGGCATAATCAAGTGTTTTGACACCAGTGGTATTCAGAAAATTAATAACCGCAGAAGAGTCCTGGGTATCACCGGCATCGATGATCATAAAATGACCTGACGATTCAAGCAATGTTGCATCACCATGACTCGTATTCAGATAATATACCTTCAGATCGTTTGATCCAGGTTCTGCTTTTCTTTCAGAAGGTAACGAATTCATGACATTTGCCAGACCATCAACCGATGGATTTATTACATCCCCATCTTTATCGACGGAAGGTAAGGAATTAAGGATACTACTATTCTTCAGATTTACCGAAGACGGGTTTATAACATTTCCCGATTCGTCTACAGAAGGTAATGTATTCATCACATTTTCTCCAATCCCTGATGACGAACTCATGACATTTGCAGATCCGGCTGCTCCTGGATCAAGTACTCCATACCCATCAGCAGTTACCAGAGTTACCACAAGAGCATACAGGGCGATGAAGAAAAATGTGATGCAGAATTTATGAACTGATTTCATGTATTTCCTCCTCTAAATTTGATACGATTTGATTATAGATCTCCTACAATCCAGAAATAATTTCATCGGATACATTTCCAATAGTACCAAGAAACTGATATCTCACACATCAGAGACGACCTTTCGTTAGGGAGGAGAGTATATACGTCTTATCAGTCGTTTCAAAAACTGAATCATATCAAGTAAATATCCCAGAAAAAAGATATTACTCAAATTGGACAATTGTTCCTTCTATCCTAAAAAAAACATATATAATCCTTCAATAAGTGAACTCCGGGTAATGAACCATTATCCGGGTAACTTGGATAGATGAAACTTTGATTAGGCCAGTTAAGATATCTCAGGCTACCTTTGACATTCTCTAATGAGTCATTTTATCCCTATCCTTTCTATTCCTTCCGCATAGGATCCCTTATATTTCCATAACTCATCCGACAGCAGGCTCAACATATTATGCCCTGGTTTATGCAAGAAGCGGAAGTGGAACCTTTAATCTACAGGCAAACAGTTCAAATGCCCGGATAACTCTCCTGGCATTACTGTATCAGCACAGTCTGTTGCGGATTCCGATGGGCCGAGGATTCAGGATCCGGCTCTAATGCTCAAATTAATCAGGTTGAATTCGTGTCATACTGAGGAGAATATTCATAACCATCCTTTGAATATCATCGGTTTCACGGCTCAAAACCGGGATTCAGAAGGGATCATTTTTTTAATCTGATGGCTTAATTCTAGTATGAATAAGACAACATTTGGAGTTATTGGCCTGATTCTCGGAATTGCTGCCGTACTAGACGGGGTTTATGCCATCGCTTTACGATCACAATACATGGCAGGAGGGTATCTCCTTCTGGCAGTTATCGCAGGAATATTAATAACCCGGTTTTTTTGTGCATTATGCCCAATCAAGGGCACCTGTGTTCACATCCTCCCCGGATATATCGCACAGTTGTGGAAAGTAGCCCCGGGACCATATACTACCGGAAATCTCGTCATCTCCGGGTTTCTTTTTGCCATACTATTCCTGTTTCCCATCCCTTCATTGATCGCATCACCAGTTCTGATGTTCATCTTCCTGGTGTGCTTAGCTCTAGCAGCAGTGACCAGTACACGATTTCTATGTCCGGGCTGTGGGAACAAGTTCTGTCCGTTCATGAAAGAAAAATAAAGAACTTACGTGAAACGTGCCTGAAAATGTTCATGTTTTACACCAAAGAATACTACAATTTCACCTTCCTGTATCATTCACCGTACGTACAAAAATACCAGGAATCCACCCAATACTTTCATCTAGCACATGAGCACATAGAGGGGTATGGATCCAGTCATGCAGATATTCCTCGCCGGGTCGTTGATTCTGATACTGCTTCAGCTCACAACCACAACTGTTGCTTCTGTAGAACAAAAGATCGATAATAAAACACTGGGCATGCCAATCAACAGTCCTGCATATCCTGCCCCCCCGAACCAGTTCAATAACCGGGAATACTTCATTATCACGTATGAGACAGACCCTGCTGCCCTGGAAAAAGTTGTCCCTTATCCCCTGAAGGTTACAGAGCCGGTAGTCAAGTATGAATTCATCAGAATGCCTGACTCATCCGGACTTGGCGATTATACCGAATCAGGACAGGTCATTCCGGTTGAGTTCAATGGAACCCGGGGGCTCTTTGTCCTCTCTATGTACCTGGACAATGAACCTGCCATTCTTGCAGGCAGGGAAATATGGGGATTTCCCAAAAAATATGGACTTCCATCTCTGGGAGTTGATCCCGTAAGCAGAGACACCCTCGTTGGAAGGCTCTTCTATGGAGAACTCGAGGTTGCAAGAGGGACGATGGGATACAAGTGGCAGGCTCTGCCTACTGATGATATTAAGAAATATCTCGAGGACACTCCAAATTTCCTTATAAAGGTCATACCTGATGTGGATGGCAGCCCGAAGATCCATCAACTGGTCAGGTATCATCTGGGTAATGTAACAGTTCACGGTGCCTGGACCGGTCCGACAGATCTTGAGCTCTTCAGGCATGCCCTGGCACCGGTTGCTGATTTGCCGGTGAAGAAAGTTGTATCAGGAGTACACTTTGTCAGTGATCTGACGCTTCTTCCGGGAACCGTGGAGTATGATTATCAGACCTGAAAATCTCTCTTTTCCTAAAAAATACAGATTGGTTATCAGGGTGCTCTCCGGGTATAATCAGGAATCAGATTTGCAGGGTTGTGGACTGCAGATTTTATTGTGCTCATTACGGTAAAATCTGCCATTGGTTCATCCCCCGTTGTTCTCTGTATCTACCCTGTGATGTGTCCTGATCAGGCAAGAGTAATTAAACGATTAATCGGGGTCGCCTAATGGCCGGAGATTTTAATTTGCTTTTCCGTTTTCTGTGACCAAAGCCACATTTGATCTGCAACAGAAATGCTCGAAGGGGAAATGGCTCACGGGTTTCTGAACTTGAAGGTATCCGGTTGCATGAGGGGATCCATATTGATGATGGGAAAGATAGATGAAGAGGGCATTTCATATATTCAAAAGCAGAAACCAGCAGTCCGGGATGGCTGCAGAATACATAACCGGTGATATGATGACATCAGCAGTACAAACGAAGGATATATCATCCACTCTTCATCTCTCGCTGAATGTCGTGAAGGAACGATACCACGTGGATAAACTTGCCCTCTTCGGCTCTCATGCCCGGGGTGAGGCCCGCGAGGACAGCGATATTGATATCCTGGTCGACTTTGCTCCCGGTGCTGACCTCCTTGATCTCTCTGGTCTGAAACTCTACTTAGAGGATATTTTTGGCAGGCCGGTCGATGTCGTACCAAGACGGGCGATTCGTGAGGAACTCAGGGAAGCAATGCTTGCAGATGCGATTGACATATGAGAAACTGGGTCCTCTATCTCCATGATATTAACGAGGCCATTTCAACGATACATGAATTTATCGCAGGGATGACTCTCGAAGAGTTTTCACGGGATAAGAAGACAATGAGTGCAGTCAGGGATCAGATCATGATCATCGGGGAAGCAGTAAACCATCTTCCTGATGAGATTCTTTCCGGGTATCCACAGGTTCCGTGGAGGGATATTGTCGGGATGCGAACGTCCTGGTTCACTCGGATTTCCGTACCGATCCAGAATTGCTCTTCCTGGTTGCCACCGAGCGGCTTGCATCACTATCACCTGTCATCACCGGGATGATCATAGAGTATCGCCTATGAAAAAGGAGTATCATAATCTGCTTGTTGATTTCTCCCGGCTTTTGGCTTGACGACTAATGGATTCTCTTTTTATCTGTCGCTTTATTGACCTACTCTTCGGGTTCTAATACGAGGCATCCCAGGTACCATAACCGGGTACCGGCCGGATGGGTACCTGATCATTGTCACATGGTTGATATCTCCCAGGCCAGGAATTATCCGAAACAGCGAGGAGTAGAGCACCCAGGGAGGTTAGGGTTTTTTATCTCGAAAGAACGCTATAACCCGGATAAATATGAACTCGTTATTTCCATCCTTAGTCAAGGACCCATAGATTGTCTACGACCCGGCACCCGGGCCCACTTTCCAATAATCAGACATCAATCACGGACGCTATCCCGATTAACAGGCGATATAACTCTTCAGGTTGGTCAGCCATGGGAACATGTGATGATGATAACTCAACAAACGTCCAGCCATCCGGACTAGCCTCGATCTTCTTTCTGGCAATCCCGGTTACGGCCTGATATTCACTTTTAGTACAGAAAATGTAGGTCTTTGGAATTGACTGGATGATCTGTGGATCAAAATCCAGGGGCTCCACGTATGGAGGTGCCGGGTCCGGGATGAGTCCCTGTTCTTCAGATGATCGGAGCCCCTGTTTCAATAATGAATACAAAGAGTCCCCGGGCTCGGGAACCGCTGCGTCCAGGTACACGAGATGACTGATATTATCCGCTATTGCTGCAGCCACACCGGTGATCACCATTCCGCCATAACTATGCCCGACAAGCATGACATGATGCAGGTTGTATTCCCTGATAACGGCGATTACTTCTTCGATGTGTCCTTTCAGGCTTCCGACCAGTTCATCGGTGAGTGTGGGTGCAAAGACCCGGTGATGAGTTGCTGAGAGTGTAGCGGTCGTTCCTTCCCAGTATCGGGCTCCCATTGTACCATCTTCAGTAACAACCGGATCTCCGGTTGTGAGAAGGTTCCATGTCCGGGTAGACATATTTCCCCCATGCACCAGGACAATATCTGTCATAATGTATCCAGAACAATAATAATTCAGGCAGGTAGTATCCTTATTTATCGCCTTTCGATTTAATACTGTCATGTCGGAACCAACCCCCCCAGAAAAGATGAGAAAAACCTCAATAGAGTTCACAAATACTCATCCGGATAGAAGAGGCTGTCCCAAATAATCATATATACAGTCTCTATTTAGAATGGTTCCTGAAGCCCGAAGAGATTCGATCCAATAGGGATATCCAGTCAACATGGAAAAAATGAATTGATTCAGATATCCCCGGTAGAAATATCCAAAGTATCTCTTTTATCGGAGATATTCGATCGAGATATCAGGTGTTTCTGCGACACCCGGCTTTGCAAGAAGTTCAATCAGACGTGCACCGCGTTCCGGATGAAATAGGTTCGCAGAGGCTGCACTTCTGATTATCCAACAGGTATCCAGTCCCCGTTCAGTACCGGCACAGGCCATCACCCTGACTCCTTCCGGTATTATCCCGGCATCGGTAGCCATCAGAACACATTCCAGGCTGACCAGGGTTCCGGGTGAGATCAACTCCAGAGTTTTGGCAATAATATCCAGGGATGTTACCTGCTGTAAGTGAAGCCGTATTGAAAAACTTGGACCAAAGAAGGGAATCGTTCCCTTCACTACCGGGATCTGGAGTGCATCCAGGTTTTTCTGATTATCAGCGGTTATCTCCATGGGGACCCGTTTCTTTCCTTCCCGAATCCATTCATCACGGATTGATCTGAGCCCGGGATTTGTTGCAAACAGATCATGGTTCATCTGATCCACCTCCCAATACATCCCCTGGGGACAGGTCACACAGATGATAGGTTTTCCTGGTGATGTTTCCGCTATCTGCAAGGCACTTGATCCGGTAATTGAGGCAACAACGATGTAATCACACCGGTGTGATTCTTTTTTGATAATACCTACAATAGCAGACGTGTTCTCGGGACCCGGTGAATCAAAGACAATCATATTATAAAAAAAGGGGATAATCTTGAAATATTTTCTCCATTGTAATTCGACTATCATCCGAAGATGTCAAAAAAGTTATTTCAGGTATGTCAGATGGGTTTCGTAACCAATGCATAAAAGAAAAGGATCACGAAGCTATCTATGATCACACCGGGTGTCTCATTCTATTATGTTTATGGCTAATCTATGAATACCATACCCGATTAATAACATTCCAACAACGCAATTGAGGATTTGTATAATAAATAATGGAACGAAACTGCCAAGATATGAAAAAATTATCACAGATAATCCCATGAATATAAAGGTCGCAAAGCCAGTGCCGAATCCGAAAGAAAATAACTCCTTTTTCGTGTAGTTGTATTCAACTACTTTTGCAGTAAACAGACTTGTGAAAAAAATAATTGTCATCGGACTGGAAATTGTTATCAGAAGTACTGACACAAAACTTGTCAGGATATCTGCTCTCGATGATATTTTTGAAACTGTAACAGTGCTGAATAATATTCCTTTTAAAATGAGACTTCCGAATAGTATCAAAACAACAGAGCTTACATACCCAAAAACTCTTTTAAATTTAGTTTCTTTGAGTAATATACCGACTCCGAGAATAGAGATTGTTATAAAAAAATAATCAACAACTGTGACGGCTAGAACACCTGCAAATCCATCAAGAATTGTTTTTTGTAGAGTCAAATTAATGATAAAGAAAAATACAGGCCCTATCGCTAACTGTAATGTTAATCCTGTATAAAATCCCCTTTTGAACTCTTTCATTATAAACCCATGAATCAATACGAATGACTTCTTTTTTAGCACTGATAAAAAAATATTATAATCACAAATCGACTACAACATCCAGGTAATTTCTTTTCTCTTTCACATTTCCATATAGCGGAACCTATTAAATCTTAACACCTGACTATGACCGTATGAATCTGAATGTCATCGTCGAAGAAGACACCGAAGATGGCGGTTTTATTGTCAGTTGCCCCGCTCTTCCTGGATGTCACTCAGAGGGTGAGACAGTAGAGGAAGCCCTCGTCAATGCCAGGACTCCATTCAGGGATGCCTCCTCTTTCAGGAGGTCAGATTATCATGGTGACCGACATCAAATGAGAGGAGCCGGTGATTACTGATGAATCCATTCTTTTCTATTGTCCGCTGTGAACCAATATTCTCGACTCCACAGCCACATACCGGAATCCAACAGTTATTAATGCAGGTCTCCTTCAACCAGGAGAAGATCCGAGTTGCATACCCACGTAATCTGAATTCGGGACTTACCCAGACACCGATATCATAATACGCCCATAGCGGGTGAATCCGGGTAATAAATCCACAACCGAGGATCATGTCCCCGTTTAGGCAGAGAACGATCTCACTCTTTTCGATTGCAGTTGAGATATTATCCTTTGGTTCAAAAACCTCATCCTCCTGCATCTGAAGAAATGGCAGATCCTGAAGGGTTGCCAGCCGAAACGAGATATCTGGATCCCCGGGTATTGTTACTTGAGTGAAATCACGATAGATAAGACCAACCTCGTGATACGAGTTCATCCGGGAGCAGCATTTCATCAATACCTGATCAAACGATTGAACCAGTATTCTTTCAACATTGCAGGTTTTGACAATCTCTGGAAAATGTAAAGTAATATCAGACCCGAAGGTGTCCTTTACGAAAAATTCAAGCATCTCTCCCTCCTTCATGATCGCATAGCCGATAATGGTCCCACAATGAGAGAGGATCACTGCATCAGCATTTGGGATCTGTAGTTCCAGATATAAATCCTGAAATTCAGGAAGAGAACTGAGATGAGTTATTCTCATAGTCTCTATTTCCTGGAGGGTTGCTCTATTGACTGATATCATGCGGCATCATCGTTTTTGAGAGGGTGGGATATAAATACCCGTCATATAATCCGGCTCTTCCCGGTTGTCACTCCGAGAATGGGAAAGTAGAAGAAGCCCTCGTCATTATCAGAGAGGGCTCGTTGTTCTCAATGTACAGGCACAAACGAATCAGATTGCCCGGGTCTTTGAGATCGCCGAATAAAGGGTCAAACTCCCGGCCATATTTGGTATTGCAGCAGATGGCTTTTCCCGGTGTGGGTTTACAATGACAAGGCAGACAGGAAGCCACTTAATTATGATGAAACATGGCATGGACGTTACCTTATCGGTCCAATATCATGATCACACTCCTTGGTTCGGTAGAATGGAGAATGGCAATTACCAAGAGAAGTCGGACATATTGGCATAGTATTCAGTAATTTTTTGATGCATAAAAAAAATGAAACTACTCGAGTAGTCGTTTCATATCTAATACTTTACCCATTTCACCTCAGGACCCCTATTATTATTAGTGATGAAATAACCATCAAATAGGAAATCCAATATTTTACAAAAATATCCATAGAAATGGCATTGTTGTCCCTCATTCACTTTACAATGAAATTAAATCTGAACTAAATTTACGTTGAGGTGATGAAAGAATAAATCCTTTTTCTTGAAAAATTTGATGCCGTGTGTTTTGAAAAGATGATGATGTATGAGGTATGGCTCACTTTCGAACTGATGAATCAATAATCTGTTCTACCCGTTCTGCAAGTTCAGGTATCCTTTCAACAGCGGTGATAAAGACAAATGCAAGGTCGGTTCCAAAATACTGATGCATCAGCATATTTCTCATTCCGATGATCTTTCTCCATGGAATATCAGGGTGTTCAGCCCTTGTTTCAGATGAGAAATGGGTCCCTGCTTCGCCGATTATTGAGATCTGTCTGATCACTGCATCCTGAAGCATGGATGAAGCCATGAAAGTCTCTTCATCAACCCCCTGCATGTAATCCATAATTTTATGGCATGCATCACGGATATGAAGGAGGTAAATACTCTCATCCTTCAGAGTAAATCACCACAGCCTCTTTTTTTATCGTATCCTTCAGGTACGGACTGATTGCTCCCTCGCTGAGCAGATCCACCTGGATACCCAGGGCATCTACCAGGTCTTCCCTCATTCCTCCCAGGTCAAAGAGGTCTTTTCTGGTATGAAATGAAACGATGAGATCGAGGTCACTCTCCGGGGTAGGGTTCCCGGTTGCATAACTTCCAAAAACAAGGATTTTTGAAACTCCATGCGGTAACAGGGTATGAATAACCGCGTCTCTGATTGGCTCCGGGATGAGAGAGGATGTATCAGAAATTGTACTCATTGGTTTTCTCCGGTACCTCATGGGGGATATATGGTGTTTTGCAGATGCAGATAATTCTGAAATGATTACATGACAGATGAGGATGCCAGTTTATAGTTCATACATTGGTCTCTTCACGTTCTTATTCCTTGACCCCATCCTTCCAGAATTCAACGCAAATCGAATCAAGGGTACCCACTGGTGCTTGAGAGTATGATGTGAGGATCCCGGAAGATGAACCAGATGAACTATAGATGCACGGAATGTGGTTCAAATCAGGCTTGCACGTTCAGGTGATTCGCACCATATTTCTTTCCAGGTATGCGTCACGGGATAGAAATCCGTTTAACAACGTTATACGTGGTAACGTGAAAAAAGGATGAGCGACCCGAGTTATATCAGGAAGATGCCTGGATAAAAAACCGGGGGGACTCAGAATTTTTTCATATGTAAGACAATGCATTACATAGGTAATGCTATCGCATTACGATTTTACGCCCTCCGGGAGGTTTTTAACATGGGTTCTGACTCTTTTAGGGAAAACTTGACCAGGGGGTGAAAAGGGATGATTTCCAATCTTTGTGAGCTTTATGGAGAACTCGAAGGTCTGCGGATGACTTGCCCGGAAGAGAGGGCGGCCATTGATCGCCGGATTGACTGGCTACACCAGATGAACCAGCTCATGAACCAGTTGGAGAAGACCTGGACAGATCCAGTATGCAACCCTGAACCAGCCGCCGAATCCGGTTCCGTGTGAAATGCATGAATGCGTGACCGGTATCTTGTATGCGATACAGTATGTAATGGTGAATATCAAGGGAGAGAAAAGTGTTTAGACGTCAGCCCTCCCCGGAAAGATTCCGGTTGAATCAGCTGAGGTACGGCCGGATCGTGGTAGGACCTGGTGATCGTATCCTCACTTATTTTTTTAGTGGTCTTTGTTTATCCAACATCGGATTGGAAATCCTGATTAGATAAAATCGATTAATGTCATCATTTCTACAATTTTTATTAATCTCATTGTCTCATCTTATAAACGAGATTATCGATGATTCATTTTTAATTTAAGAAATGAGAAGGATTTTTGAGAATTAATTATCTCACTTACTTTGAAAATAGATTTAAATACCAATCTCTATATCCTTTACGATAGAGATCAATTTTCAAGAATATTGAGAGGATTATGTGGATAGATTCAGAAACCGATATCGATTTTTTAGATTTTGAATATTTGAAGAATATAATTATTGATATCATCAAGAATGATGAATTATCTCCAAGTAGTATTGGGATATTTGGAGATTGGGGGAGTGGTAAATCAAGTTTAATGCAAATGTGTATCAATGAGTTGCAAGACGATGACACTATTTTATGTATAACTTTTAATGGATGGTTATTTGAGGGGTATGAAGATACAAAAACGGCATTATTAGGATCAATACTAGATCAAATTAGTGATAAAAAAAGTACCTCACAAGAAATAAAAGATGCAATTAAGGAATTATATCAAAGCGTTGATAAATTAAAACTTGCGAAGATGGGAATAAAATATGGAATAGATTTTTTTCTGACCGGTGGATTGGGAACAATATCGACCTTAACATGCCAAAGTCTCATTTCTAATATTAAAGAGAAAGGGACCAATCTTACTGAAGAGGATATTAAAAAAATATTGCGGGATGAAAATCCAAATGATAAATTAAGAGAAAATATTAAATCTTTTCATGATAATTTTGAAAAATTATTAGAAAAGACAAGTATTCGAAGATTAGTAGTTTTTATTGATGAATTAGATAGATGTAATCCGGATACGATAATTGAAACTCTCGAAGGAATTAGATTATTTCTATTTGCAAAAAATTCGTCTTTTATTATAGGAGCAGATGAACGTCAAGTCATTTATGCGATAAAGAAAAGATATCCCGAAATTAATGAAATGCAATTAGAAATTGGAAAAGAATATTTAGAAAAGATAATTCAATACCCGATAAGAATTCCGCAATTAAGTCAAAGAGAGGTAGAATATTACATTTTGTGTTTATTTTTCAAAAAAGACCTCAGTAACGATGAATTCAATGAAATTCTTGAATTCATTCATAATAAGAAAAAAGGAAAAGATTTTTTTGATTTTAATATTACTTACAATCACCTTGAATCATTGAATAATGATATTGCAATTAAATCAAAAGAAGCAATAAATCTCGCAAAACAACTTTCTCCAGTACTTGCCGATGGATTGAATGGAAATCCTAGAAATTGTAAGCGTTTTTTAAATTCTCTCTCTATGAGGGAAAAAATGGCATTATTTAGAGAAATTGATATTGATAGAAGAATATTAGCAAAAATAATGCTACTTGAATATTTCCGTCCTCTCCAATTTAAAGAACTAGCGGGCATACAAGCCAGAGATAAAGGCAAACCTAATGATATTGAAATGATTGAAAAAGAATCTTGGGAGGATGTGACTGATCTAAAATCATGGAAAAAGGATAAATGGATTATAAACTGGATTCAAAACGACCCTAAGTTATCTGATCATGATTTACGTCCATATTTTTATTTTTCACGTGAAAGTGTTACTCGACAATTAAACCTGATACCTTTAAATCTAAATCCAGATGCAGAAGAGATCTTGATTAAATTATTAAAAGGGGGAGAAATTCTAAGAAAAGATGCAATAAATAAGGCTAAGTCCTTATCACTTTCTGATTATGAAAAAATTACTATCTTAAATAAAATAATTGAGAAGTTTCTGTCTGATTCAAAACTAAATATAGAGTTGTTTAGATCCTTATTAGAGTGGGGAGCCGACTATGAAATACTTCATTTAGAAACTCTAAACTGCTTAAAAATGCTTGATTGTAAGCGATTAGATATTACTTTCATTCCTCCAATTGAAAAATTTTTATTAGATACTAAAATGGATTCAGAAATAAAAGAAATCGTAATTCCATGGGCAAAAATCAATAAAACGTTATCTGTCGCTATTAAAAGCCACTTTGGAGAGGAAAAGTAATGGGTACTTCCAGCAGTCATGGAGGACCAAAGGGACATAATCCATTATTACCAAAAGATTTTGTTGATCCAGATAAGGATACACCGAATTGGAATGAGGACAGAAATTCTAATGAAAATAGTGATCCTGACCTATTATTGTGTAACCCTAACCTTTGGCAAAATGCAAAAACTCAAACTTCATATTTTCTAAATGGATCAGTTAGTAATATTAAGACACCTTTTGCAGCTTACGTTAAAGCTTATGGGGGTGCAAAAGGTGCTTCGAAAACAGCAATAACTGCAAAACAAACAACGCAGACGTTAGGAGGGTTTTTATCGAGTTTATCTTCATCAGGCATTAAATCAATCTTAAATAACTTAAAGATCGATTTTCAGAATCGAAATATTAGAGATGTTTTATCCGATTTGGGTAATTCTTTATCTTCCAATTTTTCAACAAAGGAGGATGGATGTGCAAGAAATGCTCTTTTTGATGCCATTGGGAGATTATACGCAGAAATTAGTTTGAAAGGAGGAGATATTGAAGTACTTGATCATTTAAATGCTGAAACATTTAATGAGGTCATGAATGTCTTTATCTCATCGTACATTTTTCAAAGATTTCTAAAGGATTTAGAAAGTCGCTTTGAAGAAAGTTCAAATAATATTGATAGGATCTTGCACCTTGAGAACATGTTCAATGAATATATCAAGGGTGTTGTAAAAAACTCCACCAATGGTGTGAATTTTGCTGAACTTGATTATCAATCTAAATCAATCGCTGTAACCATAGATGTAATCTACAAAAAATGTTATGATGTGTTGGCGGGATTTGTATAATGGTATTAATAAATATTGTATGTAAAATTAACGAAGAAGATACTTTTCAAATATCTGAGCAATCAGTCTTATTACATTTATATAAACATGATCAAATTCATTATACTTTCTTTAATTATTCGAAAAATGAGAATTTATTAAAAATTCCACATTTCTTCTCTAATGAAGGTTTAGACTTATTTTATCTATCATTAGTTATCTACTATGCAGATCGAATAATTAAACGAGATTCTTTTCCTGATGCTTGGACAAGAAAATTTAAACTATTTTTCCCTGTATTAGAGTTAGAAAAATGGATTAATAATAAAAAAATTATCGAGGATATGCTCTCTTTTTTAAGTGGAGACAACTGGGAAATTGTATTTCGAAAGCGAATGTTAAATCATAATGAATTCGAAGCCAAAAAAAGGATAGAAGAGTCAACAGTTGAAAAACTGATCCCAAATATGATGTGCATGATATCAGGGGGCTTGGATTCCTACATTGGAGCAATTGACCTTTTACAAACAGATAAAAAGATTTTTTTTGTAAGCCTCTATGGAGGAGGAAGGGGAGTGTTATTTTCACAAAAAACAGTAAAAGACGCTTTAATTAATAAACATCAAATTGTTTCAGATAATTTCCTTAGTTTTTATGCTGCTCCTATAGGGGGGAGGGAGGATACAACTCGAACACGTTCATTTATGTTTTTTGCTCATGCTATTGCAGTTGCCTCAGCGTATCGGAAGGATATTAATTTAATTATTCCTGAAAATGGATTAATATCTCTGAATATTCCATTAACTAATTCAAGAATTGGGTCCAGTAGCACCAGGACAACCCATCCCCATTACATTAAACTTTTTCAGATGTTACTGAATAATCTTGACTTGAAAATATCCTTGAAAAATCCGTATCAGTTTAAAACAAAAGGGGAGATGATAAAAGGTTGCAAAGATCTAACATTTTTGAAAGAATCAATTAATTCGACAATCTCATGTTCACATCCCGATTTAGAAAGATATCGAGGAAGATCAGATCATCTCCATTGTGGAACATGTTTACCTTGTATAATACGAAGAGCTGCAATTAAAAAATCAGGAATCCATGATAATACTGAGTATAAAGATCGAAATTTTGAAGAAATTTCTGCAAAAATTAAATTGAAAGCATATAAATTAGGTTTATTGAAGTATAGGATGAATATTGATAATCTTATATATTATATTCAAACATCCGGTCCAATAACAGAATGTTATGATGATTATATGAATCTTTATTCTCGAGGAATGGATGAAATAAGTGGTTTATTAGATTCCTATGAATAGAATGATACACGACACTCATATTCATTTAGATTTATACGATAATATTCCTGAATTGGTCAAGGAAATTGAAAATTTTCAGATTTCTACTATATTTGTAACGAATTTACCTATTTTATTTAAAAAAATTAAATCTGAAATTAATTCGAAATATATTCATGTATCACTTGGTTTTCATCCTGAATTAATATTAGAATATAAGAAATATATCCTAAATATGTGGGAAGAGATAGATAAGGTGAAGTTAATTGGTGAAGTTGGATTGAATTTGTCTGATGTTAGTAAAGAAAACCAAGACATTCAGTTATTTTTTTTTAGAGAGTTGATTCAAAGATGTAATCGAATAGGAGGGAAGATTCTTAATGTTCATTCACGAGGGAGTGATAACCAAATACAAACAATGATTCCTCCTAATTTTAATGGAAAAATTATTTTACATTGGTACTCCGGAAATCTTGAAAATATGAATTTATTGATTGGAAAGGGGTGCTATTTTTCTGTTAATTTTAGTATGATTAATTCAGAAAAAGGTAAGAGAATTATATCTCGAATTCCACGAGATAGGATACTGCTAGAAAGTGATGGCCCATTTATTAAGGTGAGAAAGGAAATTGTTCATCCAAAAAATCTGTTAGAACTCTCTAGTAAAGTTGCAGCAATCCATAATTTAGAGATTTCAGAATTTGAATCAATATTAGATTGTAATTTTTCTTCTCTCTTTGCTCAAATATGAAAAATACATTAAAGAAACTAATTATATCATAAAAAGAATCTTCAATAGGAGTGGAATGAACACAATAGATAAAGCGAGAGATGAATTAATTAAATTTATTCAATCAGATAAAAAAATTGCACTTTTTACTGGGACAAATCAAAATAAAAAACATATTCTAGCTTTATCATTGATATTCAATCATTATTCTAACTCAAATCTGTTGTTTAGAGCTAATTCTGTTGATAATTTATCAATATTTTTATCGCCAATATTTAGTGGCGATTTATCCAAATATATAAAAAATAGAGAAATTCCATTAAACAATGGGTCGTCCACTCTATATTTAGATACTATAAATAAACGAACATGGTCGTCATCTCCTCATTCTGTTGATGTATCAATTTTTTATCCAATTGATTCAGTAAAAGCCGAAGACGGCACTGAATGTGTAAATAATTTAATAAAATTGACAAAATCTAAAATTTTTCTAATCTCGTGGACAGATAATGAAGATTTCTCGTGGACTAATCAATATAACCCCATCCGCATAATATATGATGCTGAAGAAGAACGACCTGAATATCATCAGGAAATAAAAAATATCATCGAACAATCGAAAAACACCCAAAAATTTAAAGAAACAACTCCGAGTTATGCACAATCAACAGAAGAGAATTATCAAATTACCATCTTTTGCAGGAAATGCCAAAAAAACAGAAAAGCCAAGTTAAACAAACCTTTCCCCGGCCTTAACATAATTAAATCAGCAAATCATGGTGAATATGAAGCCACATGTCTATTTTGTGGTAATACCTGCACTGATAACTATAATTGGAGATTATAAATTCAATAATAAACACCCGTAGTTTCAGGAAATTAAAACCTATATTATGAGAAAATTCTCCTACGATGACCTTTCCTCTTCTCCCCTAATTATTGATGCAGTCTATGAAGGTGGTTCTCAAAAGAATGCTGCTGATGATCCAATATCAAAAATTTTTCCTGGTGTGGGTAACCAGGGAGGATTTCGAATAGCATATACAAAAACCACCAAAAAACCTGCTTTTGTAATCCTCTATACGAGTGGTGAAGAAATCGAATGGCCAGATCACCTTGATGTGGAGAGTGGGGTATTTCGATATTATGGTGATAATCGAAAACCGGGTCATGCACTTCATGAAACACCGAAGGGAGGAAATTCACTTCTTCGAGATACATGGAGTTTACTAATATCTGGACCTAAAGAACGAAATCAAATTCCTCCATTTTTTATCTTCGAAAAAACTGGGGAGGGTCGAAGCGTCCGGTTTCGTGGTCTTGCTTGCCCTGGATCAATGTACTTACCGACAGATAATAGTTTGATAGCGATTTGGAGAACAAAAAATAATACTCGGTTCCAGAATTATGAGGCATATTTCACGGTTCTTGATACTGGGGATGAATATATCCGTAAAGAGTGGATTCTTGCTCTCAAAGAAGAGACTGGAGAAAATCGAGTTTTTGAGCCTGAATCATGGAAAAAATTTGTTGACCATGGAGTTCAAGGAATCAAACCCCTGATTGCACCCAAAATCGAAATCCCTTCAAAGAAGGAACAACTTCCCTCTGATCAGCATGGCCAAGAATTACTTCTGATTATCTATAATCACTTTGAAAAAAATCCCTATTTATTTGAACGATTTGCAGTAGAAATTGCCAAAAAAATCGATGAACATTTTGTTGAATTTGACTTAACCAGACCATGGCGAGATGGTGGTCGTGACGCTATTGGACGGTATCTTATAGGGCAGGGGAGAGAGAAACTAGCAGTAGAGTGCGCATTAGAGGCTAAATGCTATAACATTGAAAACTCAGTAGGTGTGAAAGAGACCTCAAGACTTATCTCCCGAATTAAATATCGACAATTCGGTATTCTTGTTACAACCAGTTACCTCCATTCTCAAGCATATAAGGAGATTAGAGATGATGGCCATCCAGTACTCCTAATATCTGGACGGGATATTGTTGATGTCATACGAAGAGAACAAATGACCAAAGATGACTTGGTTACCTGGCTTAACAAATTTGATCAACCATCTGAGTGAACTTCAACAATTCAACTTTTTAAGAATTATTAAGTATTGTCAAATACATAAGGGTGATTCTTTTTTTGGAAATTACCAATAATTATCAGAATGAACTCTACTGTTCTTTTCTCATTTAATTTAAAACATTCTCCACACAAACACCGCTGCCTTCCGGTGCCCCCCGCTGATCACCTTCCTCACCCGTTCTGCCGGGGTTACGTACTCTGTTCCCTGAACCTGTATCCAAATCCCCTTCCCGGTCTCTGACAGGCTCATCTTTCCTGCCGGACCATGCAGACCCTTCACCTGGACCGGTCCGAGACCCATCAGCACATACTGCACCTCAGTAACCGGGACCTCGAACCTCCCGGTCCCGTCGATGAATATCACCAGGTGACCATCCCTGACGATCATCCTCCCACAGTACTCGTACGGATTCCAGGGAACCTCCCGGACGATGAAAGGAGAGGGATTATCCTCCATACCCACTCCCCCGTAATGATCGCCGCTTCTCCTGGATCACCTCCCTGTTTTCCCGGTAGTACTCTGCCTGGCTATTTCGGTGACTCATCACCCGGTTTGTTGCCTTTGCCCGGTCTATTGCCTCCTTCAGCCTCATGATCCCTCACTCATCGATCACGCTCCTGGCACAGCAGGCCGTCTTCCGGACCGGAACGCCTGACACAATCCCTGAACTTCCTGACCACAACAAAACCGAACCGAACCGTCCAGGCATACAGATATCCTTTCAACATCCCGTCAGACGGCACCGGTGAACCCGACCCAACGGGCTATCCCGAGGTATTCCCGGAAATGGCGGCAAAACCAGGCCCACACGATGCAGGACTGAAGAACTCCACCAGACCCCTATCGCTCGCAGCTTCGCTGCTCGCTCCCCACCCAGATGAAGATTCTACCTCATATCCTGCCCAGGGCCACGGTAAACCGGGTAATATCAGAATAGAAAAAAACGCGACCTGCCCCGGGAACCCAATCTCATGGAGATCTCCCAATCCTGATGGTTCACCCATTGAACCATTTTCTCATGACCAGTACCAAACCCTTTCTCATTCTCTATAATCACAGGCCCTGATGTGAGCGGAGCGATCACCTCCCTACGGAGGTTCCCTCTCTTCTGCGGGAATATAACGGAACATTTCGTCTGACGTATTTCGTTCTAAATGTAAAACAGGGCACCAGATACCTTCAGATTCGGGGCCCGGATCTATCCTGGCGGAACTTCAGAATTCACATATATGATCACATACAAGAAGGTGATCACAAATCCCTACTCCATACATTCACATATTCCGTAATAAGTACTAAAATAATTATTATTACTAAGATATACTTCTTTAGAGACCGGTATAGCACTCATTTTCATGGTGGAATGTTCCGCATTCCTTCCGAAAAATTCCGATATTTCGCAGATGATTACACAACCTGGATGAAGAATCATCCAGTTGAGATACCTGAATGAATTACCCGGGCATTACAGACCTGGACAACAGGTCATCCCCCGTCAGGAGGATGATGAATGTATCATGGTCAGGTCCTTTGCTCTTCCGGGTTCTCACCCGGAACCAGGAGGAGAAGAACTACAAAAGGGTCGTTGTTACAAAAAACGATACCAAAGAGTACACAGACGGTGAATGCTGATACTGACAAATGAACACGAACGGGCGGATTCATGCGGGGAAAGGGAACTCCGGCCAATGGGATTGCTGTTTTTATGAGGATATTTTACCAGAATAAAGCGTATAACTGAGATGATCAACATCCGCTTTTACGCATGGTAAGGTCACCAGTCCCCCAAACTGATCCCCGGGTCTCTCCTGTCCGGAACCTATTTGATAGGCTCCTCTCATTAATTATCAGATGAATCTGAAAGTCGTCCTCGAAGAAGACACCGAAGATGGCGGTTTTATTGTCAGTTGCCCGGCCCTTCCCGGCTGTCACTCCGAGGGTGAGACCGTAGAAGAAGCCCTCGTCAATATCAGGGATGCCATTCAGGGATGCCTCGCTGTTCTCAATGAACGGGCACAACAGAGTCAGAGTGGCCGGGTCATGGAGATCACCGTATAGATGAGCAAACTCCCGGTTTGGCTCTCGTCAAGGCTTTTTCCCGGTATGGATATATAAACGCAAGACAGACCCGGGAGCCATGTCATCATGGTCAAACGAGGCATGGATGTCACCTTGTCAGTCTCTCTTCATGATCCCATGAAACGGGGTACCTTACGGAAGCTCATTGCTGATGCCGGTCTGTCGATCGAAGAATTTTGTGAACTCTTATAACCAGGTCAGAAAAAATTCAAACCGGTCAAAGGCCGTCTGTTTACATGCGGGGAAAGGGAGTCGAACCCCTGAACTCCTATGAGAAACGCTCTTGAGGCGTTCGCCGTTGACCACTTGGCTATCCCCGCACAAGAATAGGAATAGTGTGAATAAGTATCCACACTACGCTGACCTTAAACTGTTGTTCTGTGAAATATTTGTAGGTTACCTGTCCGGGAGCCCTACTGGTGGCACCCACACCCGACACCCGGATCTTCAATAGCCACACTCATTTTCCCACCGGTTCGCTTCAGGTTCGATGCAGAATCAACCACTCCATGATCACCCCGTGGATCGATGATCAAAAAGAACGAATATCCCTGCTGGGGAATGTACCCCGGAATAGTGAACGATAAACTCTCGTCTTTCACTTCTCCTGCTTTCAGAGGAGCAATGAAGGCATGAACAGGGATTAATTCATTGCCTCCGAGAAACGCATGAACCTCGACCGGTTCACCGGAGGTATCATCTGCACCGGTGTTTTTTATTGTAACTGCCGGCTGTATCGTTGAACCCGGTTCAACCCTTACTGCTGTGTCGATACCGGATAGTGCATCGATCTTGTACTGAGGGCCTGATCCTGCACCGGAAGCAGCAAGCCTTCCGGCCATATCGTGACCGGCCTGAGCGGGAGTGGAGATAGTCACGGGAGATTTTGATGAGACTCCCTGATCACATGATGATGGGAATGAGGTTCCTCCCCCGTACAGAGCAGTGATCTCATAGGTACCCGGGGTTACATCAACCGGAACTGCCGACTCCATATGAACCGCTCCTTCTTTGGTCTCTCCGGAGAGGCGTTTCCAGCTGAGAAGCATGGCATCCTTGCAGTCACCCGCCGGTTTGTTGAACCACAGCGTAAGATACCCGTCTGTACCGGTTCCCGGTGAGAAGAGAATATCGGTTGAGATGTAGCCTCCCTGTTCGGATGCTCCTGATATAGTAAGATTCACCGGCACGGCCAGTGTAGGTGTGACAAATAGAATACAGATGAGTGCCAGGATGGCTGGCACCATGATATACTTCATGAGGTACTGTTCAGCCGGGAGTGTGATAATCTTCCCGGTTCAAAAATCAGGGACACCGGCTCTTCTCCCAGGGATCTGGTTCAGGAACAAACTCAGGTTCAGAATCAGGATCCCAGGAGTCAAGCAGTTCCCGAAGGGTATCTGCAAGGATCAAGACCTCTTCCCTGGTTGTATAACAGGCGACAGATGCCCTGACCGTACCCTGGTCGCAGAAGGAACGGGAGTATGGTTCAGCACAGTGCATCCCGCTCCGGACACAGACCGCTGCCATCTCATCCAGCCGGGTCGCAATCAGGTCAGGATGCATCCCCTCAACTCCGAATGAGAGCACCGCCGTTCCCCTGGGACTGTACACATCTACCAGGCCGAGTTCATCCAATGCATCAAAGAGGACGGTCCCGAGTGCCTCCTCATGGTCAGCAATCTCGTCAACACCAAGTGCATCCACGAGACGGATTGCCGGCCCCATCCCGATGATTCCGGGGATATTCGGGGTACCCGGCTCAAAGCGTGCCGGTGCAGGACGGAGTTTCACCTCATCAAGGGAGACTGATCTGACAGTGCCTCCTCCGAACCGGCTCTCAGACAACGTGGCCGGTTCCTCTGCATACAGGGCACCGACACCCTGTGGACCGAGGAGCCCTTTATGCCCAGCGATGGCAAGATAGTCCATCTTGCTGATGTCAACGGGAATGTGTCCGACAGACTGGGCTCCGTCTACAACGATAAAGGCACCCTTATCATGGGCGATATCTGCAATCTCATCAACCGGCTGGATAGTCCCGGTTACATTCGTCATCTGGGTGACTGCAACAACACGGGTCTTATCGGTGATCATATCACTCACCGAGTCGGGATCGACGTACCCGTCCTGGTGGGGAACGATTGAAACCTTCACACCTCGCTTCTTCAGCGCCATCCACGGGAGAAGATTGGAATGGTGTTCAAGGGCAGTGCAGAGCACCTCGTCACCTTTCTTCCAGGTGAGGCCCTGCGAGATGAGATTTATTGCCCCGGTTGTGTTTCCGGTCCAGATGAGTTGCTCAGGATAGGCACCAAGAAACTCTGCAAGATCCTCCCTGCTCTCCTCACACCTGGCAGTTGTTTCCCTGGCAAGCCGATGGGTTCCTCTCCCGTAATTCCCGGCATACTCATAAAAAAAGTCGCATATCGCCTCGACAGACCTGACCGGTGTCTGGGTGGTTGCAGCATTGTCAAGGTAGATGACCTCTTCGAGGACCGGGAACTCCTCTCTGAGAGCCGTAAGATCGAACATCTGATGTACGAGAATCAACCCGGTACTATAAAGGAGTCTTGGGTAGTCAGCAAAAAGATCCCAAGCCTACATGAAATCAGCAAGACCGAGCTGCTCGATCTTCTCTTCGCCGAAGGTTGATTCGATGTTCATGTTGATAACCTCGACACGCTGCCGGGTGTACTCGGAGATGTGAAACTCTTCGCAAATCTCCTGAGACATCTTGAGGTACTTCTTCACCGAGCCTTCATGCACGGTCGGGATCACCGTTCCACCACACCGGCACTTTCCTGACAGGGGCATCCTGCGGTAACTGGTGTTGCACTTCGTGCACCTGAACTTCTGCTTTGCAAACGCTCCGAGGTTGCCCTGGAGGTCACGGATGAAATGGGTCTGGAGCACCCGTTCTGCCACATCGTGCTCGTCGACAGCCTTGATCTTCTTTGCAAGATCGAGCTCGCAGTTGAGCTTGTCCACCATCGACTGAAGCTGAGTGTACATGGTATCAAGAGGCCCGGCCGAGATGTCAGAGGTGTCATGGGTGAAGAAGAAGCCCTCGATCTGGTTCTCCTTTCCAAGCCGTTTCTCAACCCGGTCGATGAGCCCTTCAACATCTTTCGGGTGTGCATACTCGAGTGCCTTGAGGTAGAGTTCAAGCGGATACCCTGCACAGACATCCAGGTTGTGGCTCTCTTTGTCGATCTCGGTCGGGTCAATCCTGCTGCTGAGCACCAGCGGGGCATCCATTGAACCACCCCTCGTCTCGGGGAGGAATGCCCTGGAGAAGTTGATCAGCCCGTCAAGCAGAAGCATGACACAGTCCTCGTCACCGTCACACTGCCCGGTGAAGATTCCGTTTCCAACAACGGTATGATCCCGGTCCACGGTTAGGCAGTACACCCGCTCGTCAGGAGACTGAACGTAATCGATGGTAGCAATGCGGTCAGAGATGACCACACCACCTTCCCAGACCGGGACTGCATCACCGACCTTCACCTCAAGTGCACGAATCTTTCGCATGTAATCGACATCCCAGACCATCATCGCGTGATCAGGCGTCACCATGAGTTCCTTTCCTCTGACGGTAACAAACCGGATCAGGTTCTGCGGGGATCGATGAACCGAAATCGAGGTCACCTTGCGTACATGAGGAATTCCTGCGGTGTCCACTGTCCTGGCATAGGCAGGCCGGGTTGGATCTGCGTAAAACGTTCCGATACTGTCCACTCCGGCTTGAGATAGATCGAGCCGCTCAAGAACAAACTGGCGGATTGGAACAGCGTGAATCCCGGACTCATCGCCAATCTCTACCAGCGTATCTCCAAAGAAACAGTTTCTCCGCTTGGCTGCATGGAAGAAGGGATGCCCGTACCCCACATTTGCCTTTGAGAATCCGACCAGACGAACAAGCACCCCGGCACTCGTGTGGGGAGCAAGCCCGATGATGAGATGGCCGATCAGGTCTATTCGTTTCTCGCAGTTGTAAAACGGTTCAAGCCCGTACACCTTCACGAGTAGTTGATCGATGAACTTCGTGCAGGCCAGCAGGTAGTCTGCACATACATCAGGGACCAGTATATCCTGGGGAGGAAGTTCGAGGATCTGTTCCCGGTCTGTCAGTTCCTTTCCGTAAATATCATGGGTGTATCCGAGCTCAACAAGCCGTTCCACAGGGACAGCAATCTCACGGGGGCGGAAGTGTGTCAGAGGCATGTCGATGATGTCAAACCTGACTGTCCCATCCTTGAAGACAAAGAGATTGTTCAGAGATCTGAGCACTCCCTTCTCGAGCAGTTCAACCGGTTTTAAGCGGGAAACCAGCCCTTTGACACCCTTCACCAGGTCGCCGGTCTGTTCCCTGACCCCGAGATTCTCAAGAGCCTTCAGGTACTGCTGCTTCATATTGATCGTGTATTCACGACTGCAGGTACCTGGGACCCCGCACTGGGGGCAGATCCCATCTCCCACTTCTATCCCGCACCTGGGACATGCTATCACCGGGACGGTGTGTGCCCCGCAACTGCACCGGTTCAGATATGTCTCGGTCTTACATGCAGGACACCGGCGGACTCCCATCTCGAGCTGGAGAATTCCCCCGTCAGTATTCGCCTTGTAGGTGTGCCTTCCTGCCTCCTGGAGAGATCGACGTGAGCCACCTCCCTCACCGACAGGGAAGAGGACATGGGGAGCAGGCTTCATCTCACGCGGTTTGGCCTTTCCTGGCCTCCCCATCCTGCCCCCGATCCGTGTGCCTGCCTTTGATCTGAGCTTGAGGCCTGACAGGTGCATGATAAGATCAAGGCTGTCGGTCTTCTCCCCATCCCAGGCAGATATCATGGAAAGGTTCTCATCAAGACCTAGACACCGGCAGAAGATGTGTGCAGGTGATATCAGGAACACCTCGTCACGAACCAGATGAGGGCAGAGGATGTTCTCCAGGATATCCTTGATATCAGAATCCTGGGGGATCTTCAGGGTATTTTCAGACAGAGAACCGTGCTGGCTGATGTATTCCGCCAGTTTACGGATATCTTCAGGTCTGACATCATCCCAGAGGAGGGTGAAATCAGGATGGAGAAATGCCCCGGCTTCGCAGCAGGCGAGAGCCTCCTCCTCACTTGTCGGGTGACCAACGCCACCTTCAAGGTGCCACCATGCCTCACAGTAGGCACAGGGGGCAAGCACATGGTTGTTCTCCATGAACTCGCCGTAACTTATCAGTATCTCGCCGACATCGATGATGGATGCAACCTGTGGTGAGAGTTCACGTGCCTGTTTCGCATCATCTATCCTGAGCACATCCCCGTTGATCAGCCTTACTGTAGGCCCCTGGATCGAGTCAACCGGAGAGATCCCTGCCGCTTTTCCCGGCCGTTCGGTCTTCATCTGGGTCCCAACCGCAAGGAAGTCACCGAGAATATGAAGTGTTGCCGGATGAAGACCGCCTGCTGCAAGTCCGGTGTTCCGTGATCTTCCATAGATCAGCCTGAACCCGCCTTTACGCATAGGATATGCAAAGACCGGCCTGCCACCGATGAGATCACGGAGAAACTTGTCCTTGGGGTGAATCCCGACCTCCTTCTCCTCGTGGTCAGAACTTGAAGGAGTGGTTGAGTGCATCAGTTCCTCAAGCCAGTCCCATCCATCCATCTTCATCTTCCTGACATTACGCATCACTTTGGGCGCCTTCAGGATCAGCCCCTCTGCAATAACCAGTGCCATTCCACCCCGGACAGTGTTGGTCTCAATCCGTTCCAGGTTCCGGTACCCGGAGACCTCTTCCCGTTCGGTCGGCTCCCCGTCGATGCAGACCGGGCAGTTCTGGATGATCAGCCTGATCTCTTCAGGCGATGGGAGGTACTGCAGGCTCATGATCGAGTTATACTGCCTGATCTCCTCGACATACCGCTCGATCTCTTCGGGTCGCGGAATATACCGGTTCAACCCGAGCAGTCTTCTGACATAATCACCCACAAGAACCGAGAGTGCCTGGGCAGTTCCTCCCGCACTCCGGATGGGACCGGCATAATAGATAGAGAGATATTCGGTCCCGTCATCGTTCTTTCTGACCGCAACCTTGGCGATCCCTTCGATCGGTGCCGAGACTACACCCTCGGTAACGAGTGCCATCGAGGTCCTGATCGTATGATCCAGGATCTGATCGTTGTCTGTCTCCCCGAACTTACGTGAAGCAAACACATCACCGATCTTCAGCGATGCCTCTTCACGTGACATCCGCGACTCAAGGTCACGGATACAGGCTGCAACCCCCTTTATCCCTACCTGTGCCTCAACCCGGTCTGCAAGATCGTTTGCAATTGGGATCTCTATCACGGTCTCAGGATCAAGTCCTGCCTTCCTGGCCTCACCCGCAACCTCCATCGCCCTTGCTAAACCGGTATTCAGACGATCGTAGTACTTCTGCATGTGGGGAGAGATGTCAGCCATGTCAGATCGCTCTGTATAGATAAGACCCGATGCTATTTGGCCTGTTACCCGTGAGAAAAACAGCCCTCATTCAAGACTGGGAATTTGCCTGCAACATCAGACCACTCATCTCTTCATCCCAGTGGCCTGACTTCTGGGCTGTATTCAGGATAGTAAGGGCTGAACTCTTGTCATTTATCTTGAGGTATGATTCAGCCATCGCCTTGGTTACTGCGAGATCTTCAGGATTCAGGGTGGAGATCTTTGAAAAAGATCTTATCGCATCACGATAGTATCCTTCAGCACCCGGCTGCCCGAGCCGGGAGAGAGAATCGCCTTTTTTCAGCTCGGCTATCCCTTTTGCCCGCCATGCTTCAGAGAATGCAGGAAGTTTTGCAGTCGCATCACGATAACTATCAATCGCTTTCTGATACTCTTCCTGCTGCATCCATTTGTTCCCTTCAGAGAGGGAATTCCGTGCATCTGTGCTGTTTGCACCGTTTATCCAGGGGATCAGGAAGAGCTGTGCGACGATGATGATCGCCATGAACAGGGTGAGATAGAAGAGAAGGACCTGCACGATCCTCGGAATGGTGCTTTCAGGTTTCTGCACCGGCTGCTCATGGACCGGTCGCTTATGGACATGCTGGTGATGATGCGTATAGTACCAGGTCCTGGGATCGCGGTACCGCTGGCTTTTACGATGATAACTCCCGTACCGGGAGTTATCTGCAATGACAAGGGTCGCATCATACTCCTCCCGCTTTTTTGGATCCTTGAGAACCTGATATGCCTCGTTTACAGCCTTGAAGAGTTCATCTGCATCAGGACTTTCACAGACATCAGGATGAAGAATCTTTGCAAGTTTCCGGTATGCAGTGGTAATATCCTGCAGAGAAGCATCTGGTCGGAGATTCAGGATATCGTAATAGGTCTCCCCTGCCTGGTTCATCACATGTTCCGGAGCTTGATATATCCATATCTGACGCGGGAATAATAAACTGCTTCGGCCTGAACTCAGGCCGGATGGAGAGGAGAAATGCCGGATCTACCGGCAGGCTGCAGCAAGGCAGTCATCAAGGGTTCCGATTATTGAGGTGGCACCACACATGTTTGGAACATATGCAAGTGCCTTTCCACTGGAGACCATGATGGTTTTGTACCGCTCAAGTGCAGGTGAGACTACCATGCAGGTGTCGGCACACACCCATGCCCCGCTCTTCTCGATGATCCGGGCTGCTTCTGCTGACCTGGTTATGACATCACGTGCTGCAAAGATGTAGAGCGGCCTTTTCACTCTGCACCCCTGTAATTTCTCTGCAATCCTGGTGAGTTCCTCGTCAGAGCAGTGTGGACAACCGATCGCAATTGCATCAGGTTCTGCTGATCCATACACATCTGCTACTTCAGATGCGGTGATCGTGATCGTCTCAAGAGAGGTTGTATCAAACTTGAATACCCGTGCTTCGGGAGTAATGTCCCTGACATGATAGAGTGCGGTGGCACCGGTGGCAGCCATCGCAGCCCCGAGATTCTTGAGTTGATCCCGTGAAGGTCGTATTCCGGTGAAGATAGGTACCCGGTTTCCTGCAATCTTTCCTGCCAGATACCCAAGAGCACCATACCAGGACTCATCGACATCACCGGGAGCCTCTTCCACATTGATAGTGATGACCGGGGATCTGTTTTCTACAAGATGCAGGCCGTATGCAGGCGTTTTTCCGATGATTGCGGCCGCTAGGGCAGAAGGGCCTCCCTCACGGTTCGTCCGTGCTCCAATGACCGAGTTTGCATACGCAACCGCTGAAGATTCAGACCATGCAAGGTGATCACCGTACTCGGTGATGGTCAGGTAATACGGTGTGCAGGTACATTCAAGCCGAATCCCGAGCCGCTCATACGCAGCAATAACATCAAGCTGATTTTTGGCAAACTCTGGATCGATCTCCATCTCCCTCCACCTGATCCGGTCCATCCCGACCGGGTTGAGGATTGCAGGAACGCTTGCCTTTGCATCGAGGCTTGAGAGCCATTCAAGTCCCCATCTGCCGATCGTCTTGTACGATGCACCTGATACCTGGGCGCTGCGAATGGGAACCATCTTCTCTGCCTCGAAGACTTTTCCCATTGCAACCAGGATCTCCATCAACTGCTGCCTGGTCGGGCCTTCCTCGCCACCAAGTATCGCCTCTTCTTCAGCGGTAAGATACATTACTGCTCCCAGGTTGCCCTGATGAACTCGTCTTCCCTGCCCATCTCCATGGTTGCATCGATCCCCATCTTGACATTCAGCCCGTCACCGATCCGGGTGGGGTCAAGGGATGAACCCCTGATCCCGGATATTATAATAGTGTCAGTGTCAGCCCTCACCCGGGTAGCCAGGGCATACTCAACATCCAGGGAATCTGACGGATTGATATCCTCGTCAACAATGACCACATGCTTTAAGGATGTGTGAGCCGCAAAGGCGGCCAGTATCGCATTCTTCCCGTCCCCCTGCGTCCGTTTCCTGATCTGGACAACTGCATGAAGGTACCCGCAGCCACCTTTCGTGAGAACCACATCGGTCACTCCGGTCACACCGGCAACAGCCTTGTAGATCAGTGGCTCATATGGTGCACCCATCAGGATCTTGTGCTCATCTCCCCCTGGCAGAATGCCATGGTAGATCGGATCAGGCTTCATGTGCATCCCGGTGATCCTGATCACCGGCTGGATCCGGACCGGATCATATGTTCCGGTGATATCCACAAAGGGCCCCTCGCTGGCAGTCTCTGCCCCGATGAATCCTTCAAGGATGATCTCTGCATCAGGAACACGAACTCCGTTTGAAAGAGTCTTTACCTTGATCTCTCCACCCAGAAGTTCGGCTGCAAAAGGCAGTTCCATCCCGACCGGAACCCTGCTACAGCTTGCAAACATGACCAGGGGGTGCAATCCAATCGCAATCGCAACAGGGAGTTCCTTTCCATCTGCAAGGGCCTGTTTCAGCATGGTATGGGTATGCCTGCCCTCGACGAGCCGTGCAACCAGTTTGTCTTTTCCAGACTGAAGCATCCGGTGCACTGAAGCATTCTCGACTCCGTTATACCGCGAGAAGACTACTCCCGCACAGACATACCGGCCTGCATCGAGCGGGTAATGCTTCATGATCGGGATAGCATCGAGATCAGGTGAAGAGCTTGAGATGGTTCCATCATCTATCACTCTGCCATCGTACCGACAGGCTGCAAGGTGGGGGACCATCGTTTCAGGACTGACACCGAGGGCAAGAGCAAGGGCTTCCCTGCTTGCGGTGACATTCATCACAGCCTTCTTTCCGTCGAGATTATGGAAGAAGAGAAGTTTATCGGTTCCAAACGATCGCTTTGGTGCTTCATATACAGAGGAGACCGGTTCATGAATGTCTATGACCAGACCTTTGCTCCTCATCAGATCTATACAGGTTCTCATTCGTATCCACTCCATCTGCTGGTGATCTCGAGATCCATCCCAAGATGGTCAGCGATCCGGGAGATCACGGTATCAACAAGTTCTTCAATTGTCGCTGGTCTGTTGTAGAACGGCGGGCTTGCCACCATGATAGTTGCTCCTGCATCATGGGCAGTGAGCATATTGGTGATATGAATCCGGGAGAGAGGGTTCTCCCTGAGTACGAGAATACAGGGTCTGCGTTCCTTCAGGGTGACGTCTGCTGCACGGGTTACCAGGTTCGGGGTGATCCCATTCGCTACCGAGGCAAGGGTCTTCATGCTACACGGGACGATGACCATCCCGTCATGCCTGAACGACCCGCTTGCGATAGGGGCTGCAAGATCATCAAACCGGTGGACTATGACCGGAAACCCGGAGAGAGAGACACCTTCATGGGCAGCGATCTCTCCGGCAACCGGGCTGACAACAAGATGAACCTCTGCCACAGGAGAGAGATGATGCAGGAGCCGGGCTGCATAGATCATGCCACTTGCTCCTGATACCCCGATTACAATTCTTCTGGTCATACACCAACCAAACAACAGCCACTGCAAAAACCCGCCTCTCGAATCACAGGCAGGAGGCTGCTCGTACTTATCGTTTAGTACCGATGCAAGAAATACACACCTGATAACCAGATGACATGAAGAATAATGTGACTCTGCGTCACGATGAGAACAAAAATTCCCGGCTTACCATACATCCACCAGTCATCCTGCAAAAGTCACACATTAGTCGCGCATATCCTGCGCACCATGGGGGGTTGGAGAAATAAACCCCATATCCGATTTATCGCCGCAATAATATTCACAGAGAGAATAATAATCCAATATGAACCCTAAATCGATATTTGAGCGAGATAATTGCAGCGATTAGGAGTGATAGTATTTTATAGAGCTTAGCGTAAAGATTAGCACATATATCTAGTGATCAGTCCATCTGGTCCAAACCAGATGGACCAAGCGGATGGGAGGAGTAATGATGAAGGTTTGGAGATATCTGCCTTATATGATGGTGATTCTTCTCTGTCTCTGCGGCATGGCAGTGACGGCAGAACTGACACTCACCACCGGAATACCGGCTGTACAGTCAGACACGGTAAATCCGGCAGCACAGAGTGGTGCAAGCGGCATCTCAATTATGGCTGCGGCATCAGATCCTGATGCATACACCCTGAAGAATACCCTGACTCTGGGATCTGTCCAGTACACAATGACAAGAGATCAGTGTGGTGGAGACAGGAAACAGGTCACAACCGGCAAGCTGAAACGAGTACACCCGAAGGTCTACGATAATGGGGTCGTGTACGAAGAGTGGAACGCCGGTACAGCTCTTGTCGGGAGGTATGACTTCAGCACCGGCAGGTCAGGGACTATAAACCCTTCAGGCCAGGAGCAGACATACCCGGATGGTTCCGGCAGAATGCTGGTGTATGAACAGGACGCTTTACCTGGCAATTCATTAAAGAACATCTTTGTATACGATACCCAGAGCCAGACATCGTTCCAGATTTCACCCAGCACCTACAACCAGAACCAGCCTGCAATTTCAGGCAGGTACGTCGTCTGGCAGGACTGGAGCACAGGAAACGCTGATATTGTCCTTGCTGATCTCAACAGCCGTAGCGTTGATCTGAACAGCGGCAAGTACGATGTAAACAGCAACAAAGTAAAGGTAATCTGCAAGGATCTCGGAGACCAGGAGAATCCGGACATTTCAGGCAACTATGTTGTCTGGGAAGACTGGAGGAACGGGAATGCAGATATCTACATGTATGATATCAGCGCCGAGAAGGAGTACCAGCTGACCTCAGACAGTTCAGATCAGAAGCGTCCTAAGATCAGTGGTAACATCGTGGTCTGGGAAGACAACCGGAACGGTGGTTCTGATATTTATGCACTTGATCTGAGAAACCTCCGTGAGATCCAACTTTCTGCAACAGGAAATGCATACAATCCTGATGTTTCCGGTGTCCTCGTTGCCTGGGAGGATCGCTCAGGAAGCAACTCTGATATTATGCTTCTGGACCTGATCAGCGGAAGGATATACAACCTCGGAAACGATCAGTTCGATCAGAAGGCCCCATCCATATATGGTGATTACGTCTCCTGGGAGGATTACAGCTCAGGAAACCCGAATATTTACGTGATGAAACTGAGTGGTTCAGGAATCAACACGGGAACCACACGGACTCCATCCGGGAATTACTACTTCTATGGTGCTGTTTACCGTGCAGGAAATCCGGTACCGCTTGGATCAACAATCACGGCAATGGTTGACGGTGAGACCGCAGCCAGATGCAGTTACACTGTTGACAGGGACGGAGCATACGGATCACAGGACGGAAAATACTTTAATATCCCGATATATTCCGACGATGCCGGAAAGAAACTCACTTTCTATGTTGATGGTTCACCGGCAGATCAGTCTGTCGTGATCGCAACCGCTGGAGGAACCCAGATGCTGGACCTGAATATTACAGGTACCACAATCGGATCAGGGCTGATCCAGGGAACCCAGACCGGTAAGTACCAGTTCTACGGGGCAATCACCAATGCAGGCAGTGCAATTCCGGTTGGATCAACAATCACGGCCATGGTTGAGGGGTCAACCGATGTCCGTGGCAGTTTCACTGTTGACAAAGACGGGGCATACGGGGCACAGGGCAGCAGATACTTCGAGGTCCCTGTTTACTCCGGTGATGTAGGAAAGAAACTCACCTTCTACGTTGACGGTGTTCCGATCGACCAGACCATTGTGATTGGAAAAGACGGGGGTATCCAGTCACTTGATCTGAGTTCGTCATACGGTTCGAGAGTGAACAGTTACCAGTTCGCAGGGAATGTTCAGCTTAACTCGCAGAACGCCCCAAGTGGAACAATTCTGTATGCATTGATTGACGGCAGGATCAGGGGACAGGCATCGGTCTACTCAACTGGTCAGTACTCCGGACTCAATGTCCCGGTCTACTCACCTGATGTCGGGAAGTACATCACATTCGCGGCAACATACAACGGAATCACGTACTACTCAGGCCAGCAGGTCCAGGTCAGTTCACGCAGTTCCGGAGGAGTGGGCCTGATGTCTGCAGGTTCTTCTGATGTCTCAGCAGAGTCGGTGATATCCCAGAACCTCGATCTCACGTTCACCTCTTCATCATCATCATCCCAGAACCAGTATGTTCTGAGCGGTGCTGCGATGATCGGTAACCAGTACGCACCGGGCGGCACAATCATCACCGCTCTTGTGGGCAATGTCGGAAGGGCACAGACAACCGTCACCTCAACCGGCCAGTACTCGGGCCTGACTGTTCCGATCTACCCATCAGATGCAGGTCAGTACATGACCTTCACCGCCTCCAATAACGGTGGAACATACACAACCTCTCAGCAGTACCTGGTTGGAAGCACCGGAAGTGGCAGCACCGGGGGAGTCGCCCTGATGTCAGTGGGTTCAACAGGCGGAGTATCTGCTGAAGGAACAATAACCCAGCGTCTTGATCTCACCTTCAGCTCCTCATCTTCACCTTCCCTCTCTAAGTACTGCTTCTACGGCATGGCCACTGTCGGCGGTTCACCTCTTGAGAATGGGCGGATCATCTATGCAGTGGTTGACGGCCAGGCACGTGGACAGATCACAGTGACCTCATCGGGACAGTACGGCTATGCAAGCGGCCCATACCTTGAGGTTCCAATCTACCAGGGAGATGTCGGGAAGAAAATCAGTTTCCAGACCGACACGGGCTCAGAAGCAGATCAGACCCAGTTGATTGTGAACGGTCTGACACTACCCAAGAACCTGAACTTCTCAACAAACCCGGCAGGTTATGCAGAGTTTACTGCAACCCCGGTTCAGGGAAGTGCACCACTCTCAGTGAAGTTCACTGACAGATCAACAGGAAGCCCGAAGACTCACTACTGGGACTTTGGAGATGGTACGACATCAACTGATACCAACCCGGTTCACGTCTACCAGCGTGACGGACTGTATTCCGTTGGTCAGGTTGTCGGGTACTGGAACGGACAGTCAAAGACCGCAGTCAAACAGAACTACATTGCAGTCGGGGCAGTAACTCCTCCAAGTGCACAGATAGGACTAAACCCGGGATGGAACTTCATATCCTCCCCGAAGATGCTTACTGATGGCATGAACACTGCCAAAGCTGTCTTCGGACGGATCGATGTCGGTGGACACAGTATCTTCAGTTACAATCCACGTGCAAAGACATGGACCACAGTCACAGCTGATACCACCATCAAGCCACTTGATGCATTCTGGGTCTATTCAACCAAGAAGGATGCATTGAACCTGTACTTCGCTGCTGATGCACTGCAGATTCCACAGACCAAAAAACTGGTAAAGGGCTGGAACACCTTCGGTGTGACAAACCTGAATACGATATCTGCATACAACACCCTCCTGTCAATACGGGACAAATGGGTGTATGTGATCGGATACGACTCTGCATCCCAGAGGTTCCAGAATACAATTATGAATGTCCCTGACAGTTCCCAGGGGTCGCTCTATCCAGGATATGGATACTGGATCTACATGAGCGATGAGGGTGACCTTGCGGCAGCAGGTATCTGAGTACCTGCTTAACTTTTTCCTTTAAGGGATGATAACAATGAAAGTTTTCACAGGTCTTATTGCGTTTTTCGCTCTGCTGATGCTCTGTGGACCGGCTCTCGCAGCAGAGTTTGAGCCGGTTGCAAACTTCAGTATAGAGGCAGCTGCCGCCCAGGTACCTGGAGCAGAAGAACAACTCACGTTTGATTCGATATTTGACTGGCAGCCCAGGCTGGACGACAGGTATCTCACATGGGTCTGTTACAGTGCCGGTCAGGGGAAGGTCTGGTATTATGATACCAAAGGAGGCAAGCGTGAGCCGGTATCAACCACTGCCTACGACCAGAACAACCCTGATATCTCGGACGGAAAGATCGTCTGGGATGATACCCGCAATGGCAACTCTGACATCTTCTCCTATGACATTTCATCAGGAAAGGAAGATCCAGTGTATGTTTCAACAAGCAACAAATTCCGCCCCGCCATCTCGAACGGGCTCGTTGCATTTGAAGACTACAACGGTCATGACAACAGGGATATCGGGTATATCAAAGCCGGATCAACTGGTAAACCGGTATACATCAACCAGAACCAGATGGATAAGGCAAACCCCGATGTTGACGGGGACTGGATCGTCTACCAGCAGCTCGATGATGGAAATGAAGACTGGAACATCTACGCTTATAACATCAAGACCGAGCAGCTGGTCCAGGTAACCAGAGATCCTGCAACCCAGCAGAAACCGCGGATATCCGGGGATCTCGTTGTCTGGGAAGACAACAGGAACGGAAAGTGGGATATCTTCATGTACAACCTGAAGAAGGATCTCACTACCGCTATCACCTACGACGATGCTGATGACCGCGATCCATCTGTATCAGGCAGCAACGTGGTCTGGTCACGGACTGATCAGGACGGAATCAGTCATATCTACATGGTCAACCTTCAGATACCGGCCACCTACATCGTAAGCCCGGGTCCGGGGAACCAGATTAAACCAGACATCTACATCGACAAAGTTGCCTGGCAGGATGACAGACTTGGAAACTGGGATGTCTTCCTGTATACCCTGAAGCCAAACACTCCGTTCAGGCCATACGAGTTCTACGGGCCGGTAACAATCAACTACCTCCCTGCTCCTGTCGGGACAGAGATCCTAGCAAAAGTGAATGGCAAGACGAAGAGTTCAATCACGGTAGCAAATGAAGGATACTACGGCGGTCAGGGGAGTTACAGCGGTAAACTCTCTGTAAATATCGAGCAGGCTGATATCGGAAAGGAGATCACATTCTGGGCTGATGGAGTCCAGGGAACTCCGACCATTCCGATCACCGCAGGCGGAACAACACAGGAACTGCCTCTCAACTTCGCCAGTGCGAAACCTGAATCTGATCTCTGTTTCTATGGCTCCGTATCGTTAGACGGACAACCCGCAGATAAAGGTACAACCATCGTCGCAAAGATCGATGATGTCGTCAGAGGAGAGGTTACAACAACTCAGTACGGTCAGTATGGCGGATCCGGGGGCCTGGATTCTGCTCTGAAGATCCCAATCACCCAGAATGATCTCGGTAAACATGTAACCTTCTGGCAGGGAGACTACAAAGCTTCAGAGACATTCCAGATCACGAGCGGTGGCAGCTTCAAACAGGACCTGAGCTTCACGAAGACAAACCCACTCTCACCATACGAGTTTTACGGGTATGTCCAGCTTGACGGAAAGTCAGCTCCGGCAGGAACGCCCCTTGAGGCCAGAATTGATGCAGTACCGGTAACATCATACGTTACCCGTTACTCCGGTTCTTATGGAGGACCAGGTGAGACACCAGAGGATGCAAGACTCATCGTTCCGATCAAAGAGGCAGATGTTGGAAAGACGATCTCATTCTGGAGCGGAACACAGCGTGCATCTGAAACACAGGTGATCGCACGATCCGGAGAGCGGATTGTACGGAAAGATCTTGACTTCTCATCCACACCGTCAGGAATCGTTGCAGACTTTTCTGCAAACCCGACCTCAGGCGGAGTACCACTCACGGTACAGTTCACTGATCTCTCCGCCGGAAACCCGACCATGTGGGTCTGGGACTTCGGGGACGGACCAATCCCGATGAGTGCAGGAGATGAGAATGTATCATGTGCAGGCGGTAACTGCAACATCATTGCAAATCCGGTTCATACATACCGCCAGCCAGGGACTTACACGGTTACGCTCACTGCAAGCAACAGGCAGAGTTCTGATACCAAGGTTAAGACCGGTTACATCACTGTAAGCAGTTCACCGGTTCCGACCTTCAAGGCAGACTTTTCAGCAGCTCCAACTTCAGGAGCAGCACCACTCACAGTCCAGTTCACTGATCTCACAACCGGAAACCCAACTATGTGGGCATGGGACTTCGGGGACGGGCCAATCCCGATGGATGCAAATGTGTCATGTGCAAGCGGGAACTGTTACAACATTGCAAACCCGACACACACATACACTCGCGACGGAGTATACACCGTCACTCTCAGGGCATCCAACCAGTACGGAAATTCTGATACACAGGTTAAGACCGGTTACATCACTGTAAGCAGTTCACCGGTTCCGACCTTCAAGGCAGACTTTACGGCAGCTCCAACTTCAGGAGCAGCACCACTCACGGTCCAGTTCAAAGACCTCACAACCGGAAACCCAACTATGTGGGCATGGGACTTCGGGGACGGGCCAATCCCGATGGATGCAAACGTGTCATGTGCAAGCGGGAACTGTTACAACATTGCAAACCCGACACACACATACACTCACGATGGAGTATACACTGTCACCCTCAGGGCATCCAACCAGTATGGTAACTCTGATACACAGGTGAAGCAGGGATACATCACAGTCAGCAGTTCTCCGGTTCCGACATTTAATGCTGACTTTACCGCTGCCCCGACTTCAGGAGCAGCACCACTCACGGTACAGTTCACAGACAAGTCAACAGGATATCCGACTATGTGGGTATGGAACTTCGGGGACGGACCAATCCCGATGGATGCAAACGTGTCATGTTCATCAGGATACTGTAACAGCATTGCAAACCCGAAGCATGTCTACACCAAGAACGGAGTCTATACAGTCACGCTGACTGCAAGCAACCAGCAGAACTCGGACACTGAGACGAAGATAAACTACATCAACGTCCAGAATATCCCGGTTTCAGACTCGATCCCGATCTCTGCAGGCTGGAACTTTATTTCAGTGCCCAAGAAACTTGTGGCAGGAAAGGATACTGCAGCAATATTCGGGCATATCGACGTTGACGGTCACAGCATATTCCAGTATGATTCTGTCCGCGGGCAGTGGCTGACGCTTAATCAGTCGAACCAGATCAAACCACTCGAGGCAGTATGGCTCTATTCAAAGAAGGCGGACTCAGTACCGCTCTCATTTGACTCGGACCCGCTCCAGATTCCACAGACCCGTGAACTGAAGAGAGGGTGGAATGCTATCGGGTTCACCGGGTTTGAACCGCTGGAGGCAAAATTCACCCTTCTTTCAGTCCAGGACAAGTGGATAAACTGCCTTGGCTTTGACCGGGTTCTCCAGAAGTACAACGAGATGATCATCAAGGGACGCAACGATGACACAAAACTCAACCCATACAACGGGTACTGGCTGTTTATGTCAGAAGATGGCGTACTTGCTGCCATCTCGGCATAATTTTTGATTATTGCCGAGCCTGTGGTTATGACAATTATTGTATGACAAAAAATCATATGAGGCTGCATGAAAATGACCTGCCCCGGTACATTTCCTGCGGTTATATTGCCAGAACTGTCTGAAGAGGGGTCAGGGATTATTATCGAATGGATACTATTAAGTCCCTGAGAGGTGAGGTAGGAGTTACGTGGGTGTCAGAGTGGCACCCTTAAGATTGTCTGGTGGTGGGATAGAATGAGATTAATCCATAATATTACACTCCTTCTGGTTGCGGTCACGCTTCTGCTGGCCTCACCGTGCATAGGGGGGGTGCTTGCTGAAAGCGGGAGTTCAGCGACTCCTGACGCGTGCGGACCAATGAACGGTGGTCCCTGTATTATTGCTGACTTTATTGGTAGTCCGACAACCGGGGACGCGCCACTGAGAGTTCAGTTCCTAGATGCTTCAAGCGGAAGGCCCTCGATGTGGGAATGGGACTTTGGGGACGGAGGAACCTCCTCTGCAGTTGCAGATCCGGTTCATACCTATACAAAGCCTGGAAAATACACAGTCAAACTGGTTGCATCCAGTCTGACCAATGGAACCAGTACCAAGGTTCGTGAGGAGTACATCATAGTCCGTGATCCTACTCCGATCTCTGCCGACTTCATCGGGCACCCGACAAATGGATTTGCACCTCTTGATGTTCAGTTTTCAGACTGTACTATCGGAAATCCTGACATCTGGAAATGGGACTTTGGGGATGGATCAACAAGTACGATCCAGAATCCGAATCACACCTATCAGAGACCTGGAAAATACACGGTAACCCTCAATGCAAGTACTGCCCTTGGGGGAACCAGTACAAAGGTCAAAGAGGATTACATCACAGTAGATGGAAAATGCAATATCAGAGCAGACTTTTCCTTTGATCCACAGTCAGGGATCGCTCCATTGACCGTGCAGTTCACGGATTTATCCACCGGTGATCCGACAATGTGGGCATGGGACTTTGGGGACGGATCAACCGATATGGTTGCAAGCCCAAGCCACACCTACGAGAAGCCGGGAACATACACAGTACGGCTTGCAGCATCCAGCCAGAGTTGTGGTGAAGGATCAATAGAGAAGACGATCACTGTCAACCCATGTAATATCAAGGCTGACTTTATTGGAACTCCTAATAGCGGTACTGCTCCGCTCACCGTCCAGTTCACTGACAAGTCCACAGGGAATCCAACTATGTGGCACTGGGACTTCGGAGACGGACCGATCCCGATGAACACCGATGTGTCATGTTCAGGTGGAGGATGTGACAACATAGCAAACCCGACACACACATACCTCGAACCCGGAACTTACACAGTTACACTCACGGCAAGCAGTCAGTACGGATGCTCTGACACGATTACCAAGCAGATGTATGTGGTTGTCGAGCCGGCATGCAGCATCAAGGCAGACTTCATAGCAAACCCAACAAACGGATCTGCTCCGCTCATCGTCCAGTTCACTGACAAGTCCACAGGGAATCCGACCATGTGGCATTGGGACTTTGGAGACGGACCGATCCCGATGAATGCTGATGTGTCATGCTCGGGCGGAGGATGTGACAATATTGCAAACCCGACTCACACATACCTCGAGCCGGGAACATACACTGTTACACTCACGGCAAGCAACCAGCAGGGATGCACTGACACAATCTCAAAAACCCAGTTCATTGTCGTGGTCCCGGCATGCAACATCAAGGCGGACTTCATTGCAAACCCAACTAATGGGTCTGCTCCGCTCACCGTCCAGTTCACTGACAAGTCCACCGGAAACCCAACCATGTGGAACTGGGACTTCGGAGATGGACCAATCCCCATGGATGACGTCTCATGCTCTGGTGGAAGTTGTGGTAACATTGCAAACCCGACTCACACATACCGTGAGCCAGGAACATACACTGTTACACTAACTGCAAGCAACCAGCAGGGATGCACGGACACAATATCTAAATCCCAGTTTGTCGTCGTAGTCCCGGCATGCAACATCAAGGCGGATTTCATAGCAAACCCGACCAGTGGATCAGCACCACTGACAGTACAGTTCACTGATAAGTCCACCGGAAACCCGACCATGTGGAACTGGGACTTCGGAGATGGACCAATCCCAATGGATGATGTGTCATGCTCGGGCGGTAGTTGTGGAAACATCGCGAACCCAACCCACACATACCGTGAGCCGGGAACATACACAGTTACCCTTACTGCAAGCAACCAGCAGGGATGCACGGATACAATATCTAAATCCCAGTTTGTTGTCGTAGTTCCGGCATGCAGCATCAAGGCGGATTTCATTGCAAACCCGACCAGTGGATCAGCACCACTGACTGTACAGTTCACTGACAAGTCCACCGGAAACCCAACAATGTGGAACTGGGACTTCGGAGACGGACCAATCCCCATGGATGATGTGTCATGCTCAGGCGGTAGCTGTGGAAACATTGCGAACCCAACCCACACATACCGTGAGCCAGGAACATACACGGTTACACTCACGGCAAGCAACCAGCAGGGATGCACAGACACAATATCTAAATCCCAGTTTGTCGTCGTAGTCCCGGCATGCAGCATCAAGGCGGACTTCATTGCAAACCCGACCAGTGGATCAGCACCACTGACTGTACAGTTCACTGACAAGTCCACCGGAAACCCGACCATGTGGAACTGGGACTTCGGAGACGGACCAATCCCCATGGATGATGTGTCATGCTCAGGTGGAAGTTGTGGAAACATCGCGAACCCAACCCACACATACCGCGAACCAGGAACATACACGGTTACACTCACGGCAAGCAACCAGCAGGGATGCACGGACACAATATCTAAATCCCAGTTTGTCGTCGTAGTCCCGGCATGCAACATCAAGGCGGATTTCATAGCAAACCCGACCAGTGGATCAGCACCACTGACAGTACAGTTCACTGATAAGTCCACCGGAAACCCGACCATGTGGAACTGGGACTTCGGAGATGGACCAATCCCAATGGATGATGTGTCATGCTCGGGCGGTAGTTGTGGAAACATCGCGAACCCAACCCACACATACCGTGAGCCGGGAACATACACAGTTACCCTTACTGCAAGCAACCAGCAGGGATGCACGGATACAATATCTAAATCCCAGTTTGTTGTCGTAGTTCCGGCATGCAGCATCAAGGCGGATTTCATTGCAAACCCGACCAGTGGATCAGCACCACTGACTGTACAGTTCACTGACAAGTCCACCGGAAACCCGACCATGTGGAACTGGGACTTCGGAGACGGACCAATCCCCATGGATGACGTCTCATGCTCTGGTGGAAGTTGTGGAAACATTGCGAACCCAACCCACACATACCGCGAACCAGGAACATACACGGTTACACTCACGGCAAGCAACCAGCAGGGATGCACGGATACAATATCTAAATCCCAGTTTGTCGTCGTGGTTCCGGCATGCACAATAGATGCCAACTTCACTGCCACTCCAACATCCGGTGAAGCACCGCTCAAGGTTCAGTTTACTGACCTTTCGTCAGGGAACCCAACCATGTGGAAGTGGAATTTCGGAGATAAGCCAGGCCCAATTCCAATGGATGCCGATGTGTCATGTGCAGGCGGCGGATGCGATAACATCGCAAACCCGATCCACACGTATCTCGATCCAGGAACATACACAGTAACTCTCACCGCAAGCAACCAGCAGGGATGCTCTGACACCGAGACCAAGACAGCGTTCATCACGGTTGGAAAGAAACCGACCGATGTAGTTCCTCTCTATCCGGGCTGGAACTTCGTCTCTGTCCCGAAGAAACTTGCACCGGGATCTGATACAGCCAGTATCTTCAGCCACGTGGATGTCAAGGGCCACAGTGTGTTCCAGTACGACTCGATGAGTCATGCCTGGAACATTGTCAACCCGGGAACAATCATCAGGCCGCTTGATGCATTCTGGATCTACTCTGGTGGAATTGACAAGATACCCCTGGAGTACGATCCAAACCCGGTTCAGACCCCACCGACCAAACAGCTGAAGAAAGGCTGGAACGGAGTAGGGTTTACCGGAGTGACCCCGATTGAGGCCAAGTACACCTTCCTCTCGGTGCAGAACAGCTGGGTCAACTGCGTCGGATTTGATGGATCTTCCCAGCGGTATAACGCAATGATCATCAAGGGAAGCAATGACAATACCATGCTCGGACCATACAACGGTTACTGGTTGTACATGTCTGCAGATGGAATTCTTGCAGCAAACGCTGCATAACACTTTTTTAAAAAATTTCGTGATTGATATCAGAGGAGCCGATCCTGCCGTGTCAGCGGTCTGACATGCAGAAGCTCCCGGGCAGCCTTTCTGACCTCACTGACCGCATGTTCAGGAGCATACACCCCTACCCGCCACTGGGTTTTGCGGGTCTCATTAAGGGTTGTTACCAGGGGCGAGACGTCTTCAAGGGGAAGAAGGCTGTCCCGGTCCTGCACCTGAACCTGCATGAACATATCACGGGGAAATGCAGGAATATCAACCAGGACTTCACAGGGCTTGACCCCTGCCAGTTCAGCGATTCTGACTGCAAGGTCCCTCTCCCGTACATTTGAATCGTCAGACAGTCGCAAAGAAGAAGAGACCTCTTCTTTGCCAAGGTAGAGCGATCTTTTGAAGAGACGCCTGTAGTAAAGATCTTCTGCCAGATGCCTGACATCAGGGCGATCTGAGTTCAACAGAGTATGCAAACATGCGGCATCATCCATCCGGATCATCTGCTCCATGATCCCGGCAGGATCAGCCCTGCTCTCTTCGAATACTGCGGTTGAGAAGATCTTCTCTGCAATCCTGCTCACATGGTGGTAGTACACCGCAGGCCGCATCAGGGTTCTCGCGATAAGGAGGGATTCTGCTGCCTGGATCCCGCTCTCATGGAGGACTATACCCCCTTCAAAGAGACGGGTGGCTCTGATCAGGCGTCCGGCATCCACGGTCCCATACGGAACTCCGGTGTAATGCGCATCACGGAGCAGGTAATCCATCCGGTCAACATCCAGATCGCCATGTATGATGCTTGCCAGTTGATGGTTCCCTTCGATCATCAGGCAGACCTCCAGGGGATCGAGATCGATCCTCTCAAGTTCATCCCCGAGCCGGCTCTTCGTGATCAGATCCCTGACATCGGTATGAGATCTTCCAAGCGCTTCTGATGCGATACCTTCGATTGCATGTGAAAACGGACCATGTCCGATATCATGGAGAAGGGCGGCAGTTGTAACAAGAAGATGGTCCTCTCTCGGAAGTCCAATCTGCCTGGACATCAGGGATGCCAGATGCATGGCCCCGAGTGAGTGCTCAAACCTGGTATGATGAGCACCCGGATAGACCAGAAACGAGAACCCAAGCTGTCGTATGTACCTGAGTCGCTGAATCTCCGGGGAGTCAACGAGAGGCAGCAACTCAGGCTCAACCTGGATATACCCATGCACCGGGTCTTTAATGGCTTTAATATTGCACCGGCCTTTGGTCTCTCTGATGGTATTCGTATGGCAGTTTTATGTTACTTCCGGAACAGTCTATCATGGGAGGATATCATAACAGTAACATTTCTCTCGGGCGGGACCGGGACACCCAAACTTCTACAGGGTGCAAGACTTGTCCTGAAAGACAAAGATATTGCCGTCATCGTCAACACGGCAGAAGATCTCTGGTACCAGGGCGGGCACATCTCTCCCGATATCGACACGGTGATGTATCTCTTTGCCGGAATTCTCAACACCAAGACCTGGTGGGGAATTGAGGGCGACACGTTCGTAACCCATGAACAGTTCAGAACACTTGGAGTCGACACATACCTTGCTGTCGGAGACCGGGACCGGGCAGTGGAACTGTTCAGAGGAGAATTGCTCAAAGGAGGGATGACGCTCTCTCAGGCTACAAGTGAGATCTGCTCCAGATTGTCAGTTCAGGCATCGGTGCACCCGATGACAGACACAGAGTACACCACGATGATCGAGACCGAGGGTGGGATCATCCATTTTCAGGAGTACTGGGTCAGGCACAGGGGGAGTGTGGCCATCAAAAAGGTGCTTCGAGTCCCTGATACCAGGCCCGATGCCTACGCAGGAGCACTGGAAACGATGGAGAAGAGCGATCTGATCATCATCGGTCCGAGCAACCCGATAACAAGCATCTCACCGATCCTCGAATGCAACGGGGTGGTCGATCTGCTGAAAAAGAAACCGGTGGTTGCAGTAAGCCCATTCATCGGTGACAAGCCGGTGAGCGGGCCAGCCCGTGATCTCATGGTTGCACTGGGTTTTGAGCCGACCTCTGCCGGAGTGTACGCCGCATACGCAGATTTCGTCGATCTCTTTGTCCAGGACATCCGTGATCCGGTTGAGGTTCCCGGTGCCATCAGGTGCGATACCCTGATGACCTCTCCGGAGATCGCGAAAGGGATCATGGATTTGATCCTGACCCATATGCCGGTTTGAAGAACGAAAAATGATTGCAGATCTGCAATTATTGTATTATTTTTCTGCTGCCCGGCTCAAGAGCCCTGATGCAGTCTGTGCTGCTCCTGCAAGGATGTCAGCCTCACCCGGGATCTCTTTGTCATGCATCAGCACCCGCCCGTTACAGAGCACCGTGCTGACCAGTCCGCCTGATGCTGCATACACCAGGTTGGAGACTGGGTTATGGAGCGGTACCATCGAGGGGTGATCAAGTGAGACCAGTACAATGTCTGCCGGCTGTCCGACTGCCAGAGAACCACCGGGGATGCCAAGTGCCCTGGCACCACATGTAGTCGCCATTGCCAGAGCCTCTTCTGCCGGAAGAAGAGTATCCTGCTTCCAGAAGAACTTCTGACCGATAGCAGCGACCTTCATCTCTTCAAGAAGATCCAGATTGTTGTTCGAGGAGCAGCCATCGGTTGCAAGGGCGACATTCACCCCGGCATCCCGGAGGGCTGGATACGGCATGGCTCGTCCGGTTGCGAGTTTCATGTTGCTCACAGGGTTGTGGGCGACATGGGATCCACGCTCTGCCAGGAGCCGGCAGTCTGCATCCTCAAGCCAGCAGCCGTGTGCAGCAAGTGTCCGCTCTGACAGGCATCCACACCGGTCAAGAAGTGCAGCAGGAGTTACCCCATGTGCCTTCTTGCAGTCAAGCACCTCCTGTTCGGTCTCGCTCAGGTGGATATGAAGCATAATATTCTCATCCCTGCTGTACGATCCACACCATTCCAGGTGCTCAGGCGGGACGGTGTAGGGGGCATGAGGCCCGACAGCCGGAGTGATGCGCGAATTGTTCATTCCCCTGATATGGGAAACCAGTCTCTCAGTCGCCTTTACTTCTGCTTCGAACTTTTCAGGCAGCCCAAAGGTGATGAACCCGTGGCAGAGGACAGCACGGATTCCGCTCTCATCAACCGCCTTTGCAGCCTCTTCCATGAAGAAGTACATATCGTTGAATGCGACTGTACCGCTCCTGATCATCTCAAGACAGGCAAGTTTTGTTCCCCAGTACACATCCTCGCCGGTGAGGTGGGCTTCGAGCGGCCAGATCTTCTCAGAAAGCCACTGCTGCAGGTGCATATCATCAGCATATCCCCGCAGAAGGGTCATCGCAGCATGCGTGTGGGCGTTGACAAGCCCGGGAATGGCAAGTGTCTTTTCTGCCGAGATCTGGTGCTCTGCCTCTCCCTTACACTTTTTTCCGATTCCCTCACCGATATCGCGGATCGTGCCGGTCTCATCAATGAAGATGTCAGTTATCCGATCTCCGATCCTGGTTCCAGTGATGAGGATCGATCCCTTCTTTGTGAAGAGATCAGGGTCATGTACACACGCACTCATTATTCTCAGTACTATCTCGCAGGCATGAACGCATAAGTGCTTTGCATCATGTCTCCCGTACCATGCTTACCTTAAGGAGGCCGGATCCGCACCAAAGGTTTTGGCCCTGTATGCACAAGTACTAGGGTTGCATATGCGAGTCCCAATCAATACAATCACCCCTGAGTCATCCTCAGCAGATATTACCGGATGGGCACACGAGATCCGTGATCTCGGGGGCCTTGCGTTTCTCCTCCTCAGAGACCGGACCGGTATCATACAGGTCACCATACCCAAGAAGAAGGCAGCACCCGAAGTGGTCGAGGCACTCAAGGATATATCCCGTGAATCGGTGGTCAGGGTAACCGGGACCGTCAAGCCGGAAGGGAAGGCTCCGGGAGGCCGTGAGGTCATCCCTGACCGGATAGAGGTTGTCAGTAAAGCAGCAACCCCACTCCCGCTCGATGTCGCAGAGAAGGTCCCTGCCGAACTGGACACCAGGCTCGACAACCGGTTCCTTGACGCCAGGCGCCCCCGGGTGAGTGCGGTCTTCAAGATCCGTAGTGCAGTTCAGCACGCAACCCGTAACTTCCTCTTTGATAACGACTTCATCGAGATAACCACCTCCAAGATCGTCGCCGCAGCAACCGAGGGGGGGACTGAACTCTTCCCTATTGCATACTTTGAGAAAGAGGCGTTTCTCAACCAGAGCCCCCAGCTCTATAAGCAGATGATGATGGCTGCAGGGTTTGAGAAGGTCTACGAGATAGGACCTATCTTCAGGGCAGAGGAACACAATACAACAAAACACCTCAATGAGGCCACCTCTATAGATGTCGAGGTTTCATTCGCCACCCATGAGGATGTCATGCAGGTGCTCGAAGATCTTGTCAGGTCAGTCTACTCGTTCGTTGATACGAACTGCAGTGCTGCTATCGCTGATCTTGAGATCGACTCGTTCACTGTCCCTGAGAAGAACTTCCCAAGGCTTTCATACACTGACGCGATTGATATCGCGAGCAAGGGAATGGATGAGCCGATCAAGTTCGGTGATGATATCGGTACCGCTGCCGAGAAGGCAATCGGTGAGGAGATGGGCAGGCACTACTTTATTGTGGACTGGCCCAGCTCAATCAGACCATATTACGCGATGCCATACGAGAACGAACCCGAGATCTGCAAGGCATTTGACATGATGCACCCGAGAATGGAACTCTCGAGCGGTGCACAGCGTGTTCACCAGCATGATCTGCTGGTCTCACAGATCGCAAAGAAAGGCCTGAACCCTGACAACTTTGAGTTCTACTTAAGTCCGTTCAAGTACGGTATGCCTCCGCATGCAGGATGGGGTCTTGGTGCTGACCGGCTGGTCGCAACGATGCTCGGGCTCCAGAATGTACGGGAAGCAGTCCTGTTTCCACGCGACCGGCACCGTGTTGTCCCCTGAACAGAATATAGGAATCAGACATGAAACCCTTCATTCCCGGTCAGATACTCCCCACTACAGTGGTTGGAAGTTACCCTGCTGAGCCACGGCGGACACTCAGAAGCCTCCTGGATCCGTTCCATGAGGCGGTCTGCCAGGCTGTAGATGCACAGATCTCGGCAGGGATCACCATCATATCAGACGGGCAGGTGAGGGGGGATATGATAGGGACATTTGCTTCACGACTCCCGGGTATCAGTGGAAAGGATGTCATCGGCAAGGTGATGCCATCCGGACAGACAATAACCACTAAAGATACCAGGTATGCCATAGCCCGGCACCAGTATGTCAAAGGTATTGTGACGGGGCCCTCAACCCTCTCTCACGGACTCCATCTTAGCACTGCGAACTACCGGTCCCGTGACGAGTTGATACCTGATATCGCAGATGCCCTTGCCACTGAAGCGCGCGCGATTGGGGAACTGGGGATCACAATGCTCCAGATCGACGAGCCGATCTTCTCAACAGGGGTTGCAGACCTCAATCTGGGAAAGAAAGCGATCGAGCAGATCGCTCAGCAGGTTTCTGTACCGATCTGTCTTCATGTATGTGGTCCGCTCTCCCGGATCATCGACGAGTATGTCAGGATGCCGGTTCAGGTGCTTGACTTTGAGGGAAGTGTTGATCCTGAAAACCTCTCTTCCCTCTCATCCCGGGATCTGAAAGACAAGTACATCGGGTTCGGGTGCGTGGACTCAGCATCGCCAAAACTAGAGGATCTGGAGACTATCATCTCCAGGATTCGGGCAGGAGTGGAAGTATTCGGGCCAGAGCGGCTTATTCTTGATCCTGACTGTGGCCTCAGGATGCTGCCGCAGGATGTGGCATATGCCAAGCTGTCGCGACTCTGCGATGCAGCCGCAGTTGTCAGGGCCGAAACCGGTAACAGTGATCACCGGTAAGAAGAAGAATTATCACGGGTCAATACCCTTGTTTGAAAAGACTGATGTTATCCCATGAGTAACGTCTGAGTACAGGAGATATCGGTGGAGTTATGCGTATTCCAGGTCTGAACGGTCAGCAGGTTCTAGCAGCTGCAGTATTGATATCGGCAGTCTTCTTTCTCGGTGTAAAACTCCTGAATCCCACTCCTCTCGTCATCTGGAGCACAGGGACTGACTTCGTCATCCAGACCGAACATATCGGGGATGTATACACCATCACTGATGTAGCCATAATCATCTGTGCATCTCTGGTGGTCTGCGCGAGTGCACTGATCCTGCTCTTTTACGATCAGATCCATATTGTCGCCTCTCCACTTCCGGTTCAGACAAAACCATCTGAACCCGAGGTCCCGTTGCCATCACCTCTTGAAGAGCGACGCCGGAAGTGGGAGGCAGTACTTCCAACACTCAAGGAGGATCAGCAGCTTATCTACCAGAGCATTCTGGATGCTGACGGGCTCATACCCCAGAGCGATATCGTGGAGAAGACCGGGCTTTCCAAGTCAAATGTCAGCAGGACGCTTGATATTCTCGAAAGTATGGGGCTTATCGAGAGAAGGCGGAGAGGAATGGGGAATATCATCCTCCTGAAATAACCATGAAAGTCGAACCTGAACGAGTTGCGATCGTAACCGGCCTGGTCATCTGTGGGCTTCTGATGGCAGGCGTCGGGAACTATATCATGGATTCCCACCAGCCTGTCAGACAGGAGAGTCAGCTTCTGGAGAACTTCCTGATCATGCAGTCCATGGCCGGGAAGAACACGACTCCTTCCAACCTTACCTATGTGATGGGAAGTACCGGGCTCGTGGTCAGTTTCAATGATCTCCTCACCGACAACGGGGCCCGGGTTCACCGGACACCAAAAACAACAACAAAAGTCAACACCACCTGATCAGGTCAGGCAGTACTGATCCCGGAGTTGTCTGCGAAGCAGTTTCCATCCTCCTACCCGGGGAAGGTTCTCCACAATAATTGTTTTACGTGGGATCTTGTATCCTGCAAGATGTTTTCTGGCAAATGCCACAAGGCTCTCGTGGGTGACGGTACATCCAGCCTTTGGCACTACCGCTGCAGCCGGAATTTCACCCTTCTCTTCGTCAGGGCAACCAAATATTGCGATATCAGCGATGTCAGGATGGAGAATCAGGGAGTTTTCGACCTCGGTGGGATAGATCTTCCAGCCAGACATGATGATCATATCCTTTTTACGGTCAGTGATGACCAGCATCCCGTTTTTATCGATGTACCCGACATCCCCGGTGAGGAACCATCCATCCGGGAGGAACACTGCTGCAGTCTCCTCCGGCTTGTGCCAGTACCCGAGTGCAACGGCCGGGCCACGGATTGCAATCTCACCCGCCTCTGTATCAGGAAGTGTTATTGACGGGTCGTCTTCATGAACCACCCGGATTTCAGTATATCCTACCGGGGTCCCCACACTGTTGTACTCATCTGCTTCAGGATAATGTTCGGGCCTGATAACCGTGCCTGATCCGATAACGATGGTTTCCGAAAGGCCGTAGGCATTGATGATTGGGATGCCGAACCGGTGATGGAAAGCCCGCCAAGTGGGAGAATGCATCGGACCTCCCCCACTAATAATTCGTCTGACTGATGCAAGTTTAGTATCAGTCTCCGGGGATGTCTCCATGATGCTGTGAATAACCGGAGGCATGGAAGAAAGGACTGTGACCTTAAACTCTCTGACAAGGTCCAGGTATTTTTCAAGCTGGAAACGTTCCAGAATGACCCAGGTTCCACCTTGTTTCAGAACTGAAATCCCCCAGCTGATACCCACATGCCCCATCGGGTAAATCCCCAGGTAAATATCATCGCTTCTTAGTTCTAGTGCATCACGCTCTGCCTCCAATGCTGCCATCCAACCCCCCTGGGTGAGCATGGCCCCTTTCGGTCTTCCGGTTGTTCCGGATGTGTACTGGATCTGTGAGAGATCATCCGGGTGGCAGGGATGAGGATAACGGAGCGGGGCAGACAAACGAAGACGCTCCAGAGAGTCCTCACCGGTTTCTCCGGATATCAGGACCCGCGTGATACCAAGGCTTTTGGCAACCCGATCTGCGATCGCTCTCCCATTGGTGTCAGTTATGATGGCACAGGCCCCGGAGTCTTCAGTAACGTATCTGAGTTCATCCTCCTGGTATACGATATTTGCAGGAACAACAACCGCCCCGATTCTCCAGAGTGCAAAGTATGAGATCAGGTAATCTGCTGAACTGTCCAGGAAAAGGATGACACGATCACCGGTCAAGATACCGAGATCTGTGAACCCACCAGCTGTACACAGGGTGGCATTGTGAAGTTCTCCCCAGGTGTACGAGATATTTCTTGACGGATGAACGAGTGCTATTTTATCAGGATGTTCACGGGCATGGATATCGAGAAAAGAGGTGATATTGAACATATAAAGCCATACATATTTGTGCTTTGATGGTTAAAGACGTCATTGCTTTTTGAAGATCCTGATACGGCATTATATTGATGATATATATTCTGGAAAATATCACTAATATTCTTAAATCATTCAGGTTTGTATCATATGGAGTCCGGGCTGACCTCTTTCATCTCTGGCAAAAATGAGAGCACAAGATCATTTTTGATCATGGGATCCTTCATCACATTATATTGTATTGCAATGGGGGTACTGGCAACCCTCATCCATTCGTGTTATCTCTCAACTCATGATCTTGCTATTTTTGATCAGTCATTCTGGATGACAATACACCATGGAGAGTTCTTTACCAATACGGTTGATACGATCTATCACTCCTCATTCGGGGCTCACGATTCACCGGTTTTGTTTTTTCTTCTTCCTTTTTTCTTCGTGTTTCAGCACCCTTTATTTTTTACATATGCGAGTATTGTTCTGGTTGGAACTGCAGCGATTCCGTTGTTTTGTATATCCAGATCATTCTTTGATGAACACACCTCCTATCTTATCGTAGTCGTTTACCTTCTTTCTCCTGCGATACACGGGATAAATTTATACAACTTTTCTACGATCTGCTTTGTCCCTCTTCTTTTTTTTCTATGCTGGTATGGACTTGTCAGCAACAGGTGGAAGCTGTACCTTCTTGCAGGTCTTTTACTTGTACTCGTCAGAGAAGATGTGGCCCTTCTTGCCGGAATGACAGGAGTTTATGGCCTTTTCTTTTCTAAAAATCGAACCGGTAATTTTAAAATTTGTCACCTGATTTTAATCGTTTTTGCGTTACTATTTGCAGGATTCTCAATGCTGGTGGTCATCCCTCACTTCTCCCCTGCATCATCACTCTCCTCTCAGTATACAAACAATCTTGTCGAGAACTTTCCACTCTATGGAAAACAACGAGCGATTTTGTTTACTGAAACATTTGCCCCGTTGCTTTTCATTCCATTTGCAGCACCAGAGATCATGCTGGTAGGGGCATTCCAGTTTCTGGAAGTGTTCCTCTCTCCGACGTACTCTTTCCTTGATTTACAGTACCATTATCCGGGGATGTTCCAACCGGTAGTCATTCTGGCAACTCTGTATGGATTATCTCGTATCAATCAGAGAATCCAGATTGCAGGCAGGGAAAACTGGTCACCGTATATCGGATATGCTCTGCTGGTGGGTTCAATAATCGGTTTTGTGGTTGTCAGCCCGTTTATTGCATACACAACAGTCATTCCGGATTATCTTGATCAGAAACATTCTGATAAATTCAATCTGCTTGACTCAATTATCGCCCATATTCCCGAGGATGCTGCTATAATCACACAGGATAATGTGATACCCCATCTGGCACAGAGAAAGGAGGCATACCAGTATGGGTATCATCCTGATGCTGATTTTGTTATCATTGAGACCAGCACCGGGTATGCAAACTATTTCGCTTCTGATATTCATAAATATCAGAACTGGACCCGCCTAATAAAGAAAAATGATATTGTCGTTCTATCAAATCCGGCTAAACCAGTTCTCCAGACCTATCTCCAGGGATTATAATGGATTCCATATGTCAAGCGATTTTGTAGATTTATACAGAGAGGAGTCATACTTACTATGAACCTAACGTTGTCAGTTCAAATTTTAATACTCGTGAAATGGCTCATACTGATACTGTTACTGCAGATTTCAGTCTGGCCCACAATCAGAAAAGTCTTTCAGAATTATGCCATTCCTCTTTCTTTTCCGGTATCCCTGCTTCTTGCTACACTGATTTCGTGGTACCTGGCACTCATACATCTCCCTGTCTCTCTCATGCTGGTCCCATTCATTCTGCTAATCGGGTACTCAGTCTGGAAAAACTTCATAAGCCTACAGGAGATTAGGGAAGGATGGATATGGTATGCCATATTTTTTGGTACATTCATTCTTACACTTCTGGCAAAACTCTGGTACGATCCCTCCATCGACATATCATACGAGAAGTTCATGGACTCGATGATCCTCTCATCGATGATGAATACCCCGCAGATTCCACCGGTTAATGGATGGTATGCAGGTGGGACGCTTTCGTGGTATTATTACCTGGGTGCATGGATGTTCGCAATACCAGGGGTTATACTAGGAATTCCTGCATCAGTTGTGTATAATCTGGTAATACCAACAATATTTGCAATATCAGCAGTCATGATCTACTCCTGCTCAACTCTGCTGTTGAACCGGTACCGGTTTCTTCCCCTCTCCCTTCTCGTCATCTCATATCCTGCATTCCTGTTACTCATACCACTAGCTTTGATGGACAAGGCACCACTACGCCTTGTTCTGGATGGAACAGTCAGAATCCTTCCCGGGGCAGTGACGGAAAACCCCCTTGCAGCTCTGTTCATTGGAAGCCCGCGTCCCTATGCTATTGCCATGATGATCCAGTGTATGATCATCTTCCTGCTGATCTATGGTTACCAGAAATGGAAGACTATGGATACAATCTCAAGGGCTGGTACCGGCCTGTTTCTATCACTCTGTATTGGAACCCTTATTCCACTCCATAGTTGGGATGTTCTAATTTACCTCCCTCTTATCGTCATCACTGGCATTATTATCTCATACCGGGAATTGCCACAAACATCCGAATCCTTCAGAACAAGGTTAGGTTCATGGATCACACATCTTCGTTCCACATTAAGAGCCGCTTCACCCTGCTCTGATAATTCCCTCTCACCAATAATCTTCTTCAGCCTGTTAACTCCTCTCATCTCGTTGATAGTATATCTGCCATTCCTGTTCGAACTAAACAACCAACGAATGCAAGGGGTTTCTTTTCTGCCAACCCCGTCAGAGCCTTTCGCATTCTTTCTGACTCATGGATGGTTCCTGCTTCTGCTGGTAATATATCTCAGGCATGATATTGTCAGACAACCAGTTCTCCTCGCAGTGCCCCTCCTCTTTGCATTAACCGGATTTATCGCAGCAGCACTGGTCCTGATTCCGTTGATTTACCTGGCAAACAGAAGGTTTGGGAAAGTTGAAGAGATACTTGCATTTACAGGCCTCTCTTGTATTATCTTCTGCGAATTTTTTGCAATGGTACAAAACGGGTCACCGGATAGGGCAAATACAACATACAAATTTTACTTCGCCGCGTGGATTCTGCTTGGAATATCTGTCTTCTCCATGTTTGGAAAGATGCTTGAATCTGTTCCAGCATTTATGGCTGAAAACAGGTACCAAACAATTTCTGCAATTCTTATCGCGGGGATGCTCCTGTTTCCGGCAGTTCTTCTATCCAGTGGATCGATATGGCCTCCAACACTGGATGGGACAGCATTCGTAAGTAAATATATAGGACAGGAGGAAACTGACGCTCTTGACTATCTTAGAACACTTCCTTCAGGGGAGGTTCTGGTAGAAGGGGTTGTCCCGATGGACCTTGATCAGGATGACTCGATAAAGTACTTTTCCCGGGTGTCAGCATATACAGGGATTCCATCAATAATGGGGAGTTATTTCAGGGAAAGAACATACCGGGGGACTGATGTCACTCATGAACGGGGTGAAGATTCGGTTCTCATGTATATTCAACCCGAAAGAGCAGCAGAACTTATGGCAAAACATAATGCTACACTCCTCTATGTGGGTATTCCGGAGATCACGGTATACAAAATTCAGAATCCAGGAGTCTATGCTCAGTACGGGTTTGTTCCTGTATTCCATGAGAACTCAACTGTAATATGGCGTCCGCCATATTATTCAGGATAAAAAAGGTAGGTAGAATTATTACTGGTATTCAGGGGGCTGAACCTCTTTGGGAAGCCCTCCCTTGAAATGTTTCTGGACCTTCCCGTATGCCTCCCGCAGATTATCATTCATCGTCGGGTGAACTTTTGCCAGTGCTTTTTCAAAGTGTTCTTTCCGGACCTGTCCTGACTGGTCCCTCATCGCAAAGATGCCTGCCTCCCGGCAGAGCCCTTCGATATCCGCCCCTACAAAACCGGCAGTCCGTGCAGCAATATCTCTGAACAACTCATTCGCTGGTTCGTCAGTCACACGGATCCCTAGTTTTACCCAGAGTTCCTGAAGCAGTCTCCTTCGGACTGTCCGGCTCAGGGTTCCCTCACCTGACCCATGATGCTTAAGGATCTCTGCCATCTCCTTTGAAGAGTAGGTCGTATCTCTCTTGAGATCTGATGCGAGCTGCTCAAGATCCTCTTCGCTATACGTTCCGATCAGGTTGACCAGATCCTCTATCGCAGCTCCTTCAATCGGCATCATCCGGGTATGGATCTGCATCACCTCAACCCGATCATTCAGATCGGGTTCTCCGATATAGATCAGCCGGTCAAACCTGCCGGTCCTGAGCAGGGCAGGATCAATGATGTCGGGTCTGTTTGTTGCTCCCATCACCACAACATCACGGAGATCCTGAAGGCCGTCCATTTCTGTGAGGAACTGGTTGAGAACACTCTCCATGGTATGACTGTCACCCGCTGTTCCCCGTGCAGGTGTTAAGGCATCAAGCTCATCGAAGAAGATGATAGAAGGAGAAACCTGGCGGGCTTTTTTGAATATCTCCCGAACTGCACGCTCTGATTCACCGACCCATTTGGAGAGGAGCTGCGGCCCCCGGACAGCGATAAAGTTCGCTCCGGACTCATTTGCAACAGCCTTAGCTAGAAGGGTTTTACCGGTACCGGGTGGTCCATACAGAAGGACACCCCGGGGAGCATGGATTCCAAGATCATCAAACTGCTCTCTCCGGGTGAGTGGATACTCAACAGCTTCCCTGATCTCCTCGATGGCGCCGGAAAGCCCACCCACATCCCTCCACCGGAGGTGGGAGACCTCAAGCATAACCTCACGCATACCAGACGGAGTGATCTCACGAAGGGCCTGCTTGAAGTCCTTGTTGTTGACAACCATCTTCTCAAGGATCTCCTGCGGAATCTCTTCTTCATCGAGATCAATATCAGGCAGATACCGTCTGAGGGCTCTGATTGCTGCCTCACGTGCCAGAGCGGCAAGGTCAGCACCGGTGTACCCATGTGTCCGTGATGATAGTTCTGAAAGGTTCACATCATCAGCCAGGGGCATACCCCTCGTATGGATCATGAGGATATCATTGCGGTCGGTTTCAGTCGGAACACCGATCTCTATCTCCCTGTCAAACCTGCCCGGTCGTCTCAGGGCGGGATCGATCGCATCAAGCCGGTTTGTGGCCCCGATCACGATCACTTCACCCCGCTCCTCGAGCCCGTCCATCATGGTCAGGAGCTGGGCAACGACCCGGCGCTCGACCTCACCGGTAACCTCCTCACGCTTTGGTGTGATGGAGTCAAGTTCATCGATGAAGATGATAGCAGGTGCATTTTCTTCTGCTTCATCAAAGACTTCCCTGAGCCGCTGCTCGCTCTCACCGTAGTACTTGGAGATCACTTCAGGGCCTGCAATCGGAATGAAGTGTGCACCTGACTCGTTCGCAACAGCTTTAGCGATCAGAGTTTTGCCGGTACCAGGTGGGCCAAAGAGCAGGACACCTTTCGGAGGCTCGATTCCGAGTCTGCGGAAGAGTTCAGGATGCCGCATCGGGAGTTCTATCGTCTCCCTGAGCCGCTGAAGTTCTTCCCGAAGTCCACCGATATCCTCATACGTCACCTGACTTATCCCTTCAAAGCCGCTGACCGGTTTGTCTGAAAGGATCACCTCGGTCTTCTGTGAGATGATGACCGCTTCTTTCGGCTCAATCTCAATGACCTTGTATGAGACCATCTGTGGCTGAATGAATGGCAGACCGATAGGGACTGGGATCGAATCGCCAAGTGCGATCGGGAAGTCGATCAGGTTGTGATGGATCGTCATCGGGTCAGCAGGTGGAATATTTCTCGGAAGATCTTCAGGAGGAGCCAGGACAACAACTGTTGCAGGGATCACCTCTTCCACCTTGGTGACCTTCACCGTGTCGCCGATGGAGACATTTGCATTGGTCCGGGTAAAATTATCGATTCGTATTTTATTCTGGTTCCAGTCGTTGAGCTGAGCCCTCCAAACCTTGGCAACGGTGGGGGACTTCCCGAAGATCTGAATGATATCACCGGGAGAGAGCCTGAGCTGGAGCATCGTCTCAGGATCCAGGCGGGCTTTCCCTCCACCCTGATCACCGGGATATGCGCTGTCAACCTTAAGGTATGATTCCACCATTATTACCTAACAATCATATATCCGGGGATTTATAAGTATAGCAAATCATGAGAATTCTCGCGATCGACCCGTTTCACGGGGCTGCAGGGGATATGTTCCTCGGCGCTCTCCTGGGCCTTGGAGCTGACCGTGACGCGGTGATCCGGGTAATGGCTTCAGTGGTTGCTACTCCCACTATAGAGATGGTCTCACGGGCAGGCATCCAGGCCGTAAAAATTCATACTCATGCAGGGCCTGCATCGAGAACTCTGGAAGAGGTCATAGAAAGGGTCAGATCATCATCTGCTCCTCCAGATGTCATTGCCAGGGCTGAATCTGTGTTTCAGCGGCTCGCATCAGCAGAACGATCAATACACGGAAGAATGGAGCACTTTCATGAGGTCGGGGCTGATGATGCGATCGCAGATGTTCTAGGATCATGTATGGCCATGCACACAATATCGCCTGACGCTGTGGTAGTGCTCCCGGTAGCAACAGGTTCAGGAACCGTGGAAATGGCACATGGCAGATACCCGGTTCCTGCCCCGGCCACTGCTGCCATACTTTCTGCAGGTGGATTGCAGATGATCCTCGGGGGGGGTACCGGTGAACTCTGTACCCCGACTGGTGCTGCCCTGCTTGCCGAGTTTTCTACCGTGCATGCAGATTCACTCCCGACAGGATGTCTGGATGAAGTAGGGTATGGAGCTGGTGACCGCGATGATCCGCATACTCCGAATGTTTTGAGGATGCTACTCATCACTACGTCTGAAATGCTCGCAGAGGATGAGGTAGATATCCTTGAGACCAATGTCGATGATGTCCCCGGTGAGGTGATCGGCTACCTCCTTGAGAGACTCATGGAAGAGGGAGCCAGAGATGTGAGCGCTACCCCTCTGACTATGAAGAAAGGAAGGCCGGGCCACCTCATCAGAGTGATAGTAAGACCAGATGATGCTAAAAGGATCTCTATTCTCATGGCACGGGAGACCGGCACGCTCGGAGTCCGGTGCATCCCTGCAGTCCACCGGTTCATTGCTGATCGGAGGATTGATGAGATTGAATGCACGATAAACGGCAATACTGGCAAATTTCCGGTAAAATTTGGTATAATAGAGGGGTCCTGTTATACCCTGAAGGCAGAATATGAGCATGTATGCAGATTTGCCAGGGAAAATAACCTCCCGGTTGTAAAAGTGAGACGTGAGGTTGAAGAAGCTGCATGGGAGAAGGAATGCAAGAGGCAGGTCTTCCGGTAGTAAGCCGGTATTATGAATCGAGCGGGTGCATCCCGCTTGATGAACTGATCGGGGGCGGATACCCGAAGAAGATGATCACTCAGATCTACGGAGAGCCTGGCGGAGGAAAGTCAACATTCTGCCTTATAGCAGCTGTTTCCGTCCTCAGGGCAGGCAAGTGTGTGGTTTACGTCGACACCGAGAGTTTCTCTGTCGACCGGTTCACACAGATCGCGGGAGATCAGGCAGAAGAACTATCAGAACGATTTTATCTGTACGAAGCAGCAGATTTCGATCAGCAGGCCTCAATGATCCAGGATGCAGGGCATATCCTCTCAACCCGTGATACCGGGCTTATCGTCATCGACTCTGCAACCGGCCTCTACCGAACCGAACTTGAACACGGACAGGACTCATTGCAGCGCCTTTCTAGGCAGATTGTAGTTCTCCTCGGGTACGCTAAACGCTATGACATCCCAATCCTGCTCACCAACCAGGTATACATGGATCCTGCCAAGAACGATTTCGCACCACTCGGGGGAACCAGTCTCTTTCACCTCTCGAAAGTGATCCTTCGGATTGATCGAATGGAGGGGCTTCGAAGGGTCAGGGTAGTCAAGCATCACGCCCTGCCTGAAGGTAACTCCCTGAATTTCTCCATGGTCCATGAGGGGATCCAGATTTCAGGGATTCCTGATCAGACATCAACCCAGGACCCATAACTCATAAATGATCCGGAACCTACCTGATCAGCTGAATATATATCTGCAGGATCAGGAGGAGTTTTTTCACGAATTATATCCGTTTTTTATTTATCGCATGGGTGGCTGCATTTACAGTGTTTATGGTGGCATGCACGTCCCTCACAGGGGCGGAACCACAGGTGGAGTTCCCCCCCGCTATCGGGCCATACTCTGGTGACTATGTATACATCTCCGAACCGGGACGTTATACCCTTGAGCAGAATGTTACCCACACATATCCGATCGGAGTCATCATCGCTGCCCCATCTGTTGTCCTTGATGGGCAGGGGTATTCTATACAACCTGCAGGAGCAGACCCGTCGTCTGTGGGGATCTGGATTCGTCTGACAGATCTGTCAGGAAACCCGGTGACAGGAGTAACCATCAGGAATGTCAGTATCGAAGGTGAAGGGCATGGCCTTTACTCTGAAGGGATTGATTCATCGATCTTTGCATGGGGGCAGGATCACTCTGCCGATCCAGATGCGATACAGGCAGTCGAGACAACCAGGAACCTAACCCTTTCAGAGCTCATAAGTACATCCTGTCATGAGGGTGTAAGCCTGACAAATCTGTCAGATACAAAAATAGTAGCAAGTACGATATCAGACTGCACAGGTTCAGGGATTACAGTTACCGGAGGCAGGGTAGATATTCAGGATTCAACCATTCTGAATAACCTTGAATCAGGCATCCTTCTCAGCAAAAGTTCAGGCTCTGGTATTTCATCATCAGTAATCGAAGGGAACAGACAGGCAGGAATCACACTCAAGGAGGTTAATGGCGTTCAGATCCTGAACAACCAGTTCCATAATACACAGAATATAGAGACCGATAATCAGAGTACAAATGTTGTCATCTCCCCAACCCTGGAAACTGGAGATCAACAGATTACCACACAGACCCAGGAACCTGAAGCCTGGAACAGGAGTGACATTTTATCTCCTGTTCAAGGGATTGATAACAAAACTATTTTGAAAACCGAATGGGAGAATCGAACCAGCCTGATAACCGGGATTCCAGATCTCACCCCTGCTGAATCACCAACACCTGTCCCCACAGTTTTACCGGTTGTAACCATTTCTCCTGATACCACACCTGTGGAGACTACTCCGAAGACCATCATGACCGGTATTCATGCAGTGATTTCTGGTGACTCGATTCCAAAAGAAATGAAAGCAGGCAGTACGTATCCTGTTGACCTTATCCTGTTCAATGACGGATCAGATGACTGGATCCCACAATACCAGATCGGAGTTATGGCACTCGAGGAGACAGCAGATTACGGACCAGCCTGGATTGGTGTCCCGGAAGGAACCATGGTGAGATCAGGTCAGTCCCAGACCCTGTCCTTTGATCTCAGGGCTCCTTCAAAACCCGGAATCTATACACTTAAATACCAGGCAGCACGTCAGGGTACCGGGCTTCAGGTACTCTTCGGCAGGGCATATACAAAAACAGTAACCGTGGCCTGAACATTGCTTGTTCAGGTCTTTTTTATTTTATAACAGGCACTTGGCTGATTTACCAGCCGTCATCCATATCACGGGTAGCAATCAGTTTGTCTGCCTCTTCGTCAAGTCCAAGTTTCCGCAGGCATTCCACTTTTGCATCATACACCTCTGCATGATTGGGCTCAATCCTGATGACCCGATCATAGCACTTGATGGCTTCCTTACAGGTATCAACTTTAGCCAGAGAGTTGCCCAGCTCAAACCAGCTGTCTGCATCCTCCGGGTCCTGCTTGAGTATCTGTTTAAAGCAGGTTATTGCCTCTTTATGCTCACCCATCTTCTGAAGACTGATCCCTTTGTTGTAGAGGGCATTGATATCACCCGGGGCAAGTTCGATTATTTTGTTAAAACACTCGACTGCTTCGGCATGTTTATCAAGTTCTGCAAGTGCTGACCCTTTGTTACTTAAGGCATGTACATTCGAGGGATCAAGTTCAATCACCATATTGAAACAGGGGATCGCCTTGCTGTATCTCCCCATGAAGAAGTAGTTGACACCCATGTAGAGCCAGTACCTGGGATCCTTGTCATTGATCCTGAGAGATTGCTCAAAAGAATCGATTGCCTCCTGGTACCGGATAAGATTCATCATAGCAAGGCCTTTCTGGAAGTATGTATCCTCATCCACCGGGTCAAGTGATATCGCCTTTTCATAACACCGGATGGCATCGTCAAACTTCTGCATAGCACCTAATTTGTTGCCTTCTTCCTTCCAGCGTCTTGCTTCCTTTGTGCTGATATCATCACCCATAGGCGGCCCCCGATTCCCTGAACCAGATACTGAGGGTTATGTGCATTCTGCATTAAAGATATCTATCTGTATCCTGATGATGAAACCCTCAATACCAGTCCGGAGAAATAATCCGTATGTATGGGTCAGCGGGGAGCCGGTATGATGAGTCAGGAGTTGATCAGAATGAACATGATCGACAGAATTTTCTGCTTCTTCTTCTGATGATGCTGCCCCTGCAGGTCATCTACCCGGTCCTTGCAGGGGGACAGGCAGGTCAAATATCCCTGACCCTCTTCTTCACATTCATTCTTGTCACCGGACTCTGGCTTATGAGGGGTTCCCGCAGGAGGTTTCTGATGGCAGCAATACTGGTACTGGTCTCCCTTGAACTCATCTGGGTCTCTCTCTGGCAGGCAGCAGCATCCCTCCTTCCACTTGGCGAGTTCTGTCTTCTGCTCTTTCTTATTGTCCTCAGCAGCCAGTATCTGATCATCTTTATCAGAACCGGACTACCGGTTCCTGATCTTCTGCTTGCTGCAGCTGCTCTCTTCATGCTGATTGGGACGGTCCTGGGTCTGGCCCTCTACCTGCTTTCAGGGCTGTACCCTGGATCGGCCACGGAGGGACAGGTTAGTTCTGATCTCCCCGGATCCCTGTCAGAAGGCATTGCAATCCTGACAACCAATGGTTCAGGCACTGTTTCAGGGGGTTCCATGCCCCTTGTCAGAATCGTTTCATCGCTTGGAATGATAGGGGCGATATTGTTGATTGCGCTCCTGATCGCCAAGACCGGGATTGCTCTCACCAAAAAAGAAAGTGATATCTGATCAGAGGATGAGCATACCGGTGAAGACCACATCTGCCGGGCCTTTCATGGAGGCCCCGTCTGTGAGGGTGATCGTGAGCGGACCTCCCTGGGTCTCAACCTCAACTACAGCCCCTGTCTTACCAAGCCGGTGAGCAATTGCTGCAGATGCTGTGGCTCCGGTCCCACAGGAGAGGGTTTCCCATTCCACTCCCCGCTCAAAGGTGCGGATCCGGATCGAGTTCTGATCAGTTACCTCAACAAAATTTACATTTGCCCCTTTCGGGAAGAACTGGCTGTTTCTGATAGCAGGGGCCTGCTGACACACATCGAGTGAATCAAGATCCTTTACAAAGACCACTGCATGCGGAACACCGGTGTTTGCGGCATATACCTCATATCCGTTGATGATCTCATGGAACTCTCCACTTCCTTTTGCCGGAATGGATGGGGCGTCATACTGTGGCTTTGTCATGGTGACTTCAGCGAGAAAATCCCCGTCCTCATCATACCCGCAGGTAACGTCAATCAACCCGGCAAGGGTCTGAACGGTACCCTTTTCTTTAATATACCCCATATCAAAGGCATACCGTGCCAGGCATCGGATGCCGTTTCCGCACATCTCTGCCTCGCTCTCATCCGGCTGGAAAAGCCGCATTGCCGCATTTCCATCAGGTGTCTTTCCGAGGAAGAGGACACCGTCACCACCAATTCCCATCCTGCGATCACAATAGACCGCTGCAAACTCACCTTTCATCTCGTCGGGAACCTTGATGCCGTCCCACTCATCAATCAGAACAAAGTCGTTTCCGTTCCCATGTAGTTTGACAAAAGGCAGATCCATATTCAGAACTCCATATCTCCTATGTTCTCTCTCATTATTCAGATTCCGATCTGGTCAGCGTCCCACACATCAAAAACTCAGTTAATGCATTCACGATTAAGAGACGTTTTAACCTCATCAACACCGATATTATACAGAATCAGGGACTCACCATATCATTACCAGACCCCTATTTTAGTCAGATAATACATCATGAACAGTCTTTCAGTAATTATCCCAACATATAACGAAGAAGAAAATATAGGGAGAATTATACAGACATTACAAAAAATCCTGCAGGATCACTCAATACCCCATGAGATCCTAGTGATGGATGACAATTCAAAGGACAGAACTAGAAGCATCATTCAGGAGATCTCAGAAAAATCTCCGAACGTTCGGGTAATCATCCGGACAAGAGATCATGGATTGTCTCAGTCAGTTGTTGATGGATTCTCATATGCTCAAAACAATTTTATCGTGGTGATGGATGCTGACTTCTCACATCCTCCCCCTGCAGTAATTAACCTCTACAAGGCCCTGAACGACGGATATGACCTGGCAATAGGAAGCCGATACATACCCGGGGGCGATATTGAGAACTGGCCGGTTGAGAGAAAAATTCTCTCCTTTGGGGCAACCTTCATGGCAAGACTTCTCTTTCCTGATATCAGGGATCCTGTCAGTGGTTTCTTCGGGTTTCACAAGAGAATTCTACAGGGTGCCAGGCTGAAACCCAGAGGGTATAAGATATTATTTGAAATTCTTGGCAAGAGTAACTGGAGCCGGGTCGTTGAGTTACCGATAACATTCATCGAACGGGAAGGGGGCTCCAGCAAATTAAATGGGAAGGTGATATCTCAGTATATCATTCAATTTGGAGATATTGCATTTTTCAGGATGTACAATCGTTTCCATGAGTAGGATGACAATTCCCATATCATGGGAGAAGATCAGAGACCACCTGAACCACTTCTGGCAGTATTATCTCGGATTTTTTCTTTGCATATCAATCGTTCGTCTGATTTTCACCAACCAGACCATAGGAGTACCGGATTCCATAAACATTCTGTTTATCTCACTTGCAGGATTGAGTTATCTTCTGAATAATATCCTGATGAGTTACCGGTTATCGCGGATATTATCACATCTTGATGTCAGAACAACCTGCATTCAGGCATTCTCCTCACACATGGGAGGGATGCTGCTTTCAGATTTTACTCCGGGAAGGAGCGGATATCTTTCAGTGGCAGTATTTCTCAAGAGGAGAGGCATCAGTTACGAAAAGGGGCTGGCATCTATTACCGGTACATTCATCTACGAATTTCTCTTTAAATTAGGCCTTGCACTCTTTTCTGTACTTTTTATGTACACAACCATATTCGGAAATTCGATACTTGTATGCTGCGTGGCAACAGCAGGCATCATTCTATCACTGATAATCCTGTATCTTCTGGCCGTATATCCCCCAGACTTTATGCTAAACCTTGGAACCAGGTTTAATCTAATAACCAGACTTCTGGATACAGGAAAGGAATGTCAGAACCTTCACGTAAAAGTACCGTTTGTGCTATTCATATCAGGGATCTGCTGGATACTCAGGGGATTTGAATGGTACTGTATCGCTATGGCAATTGGAATCAGTTCTATCGGGTTTTTTGATGCATTATTTCTGAATCCATTACTAACACTCCTCTCTTTTGTTCCGATTAGCCCCTCGGGTATAGGTTTTCAGGAGAGCGGTATTGTCGGAATCTTTTCGGTTCTCGGAATCGGGCTCTCCTTGTCACTCTGGTTCGCGATACTGGTCAGATTTATTGAGACCGGAATCGACCTCATTGGAATCTTTGAGGTGTTTCCCCAGATATCAGCAACGATAAAAAAGGGTGTATCCCTGATTATGAACAGATGAGGACTGCTACTCTGGCAGGTCTGTCTATTTTTTAGCCCACTTATCTAACGCTCTCTTCAGTTCCGGATGATCTTCGGCATATACGGCAAGAGGAATCTCAGCCATCACTGCATCAACTGCCTGTCTCATAGCGGTTGCACCGGCACGGGTTCCGTCCGGGTGCCCATGAATGCCTCCACCTGCCTGAAGAATCAGGTCACTTCCAAGCGTCCTGATCTCATCAGCAACTCCACCGGGATGGAGCCCGCCGCTGGCTACCGGGAAGACACTGTTTATTCCATGCCAGGGATGGGTGAGGGTTCGGTTATCACCGATAAGTTCCTGCATGTCGTGTTCCATCTTTCCTGATACAGTCCCGGTATGAAGTTGATCTCCTCCAAGCATCCTGACTAACCGACAGAATGGCCGCATTGCAATCCCGTGTTCCCGATTCCGGGTTATGGCCGCATGCATGGTCCGGTGAATATGAAGTGGCAGGTTGATGGAGGGATCCTCGGCAACCACCCTGATGGCATCAAATCCGCAGACGATCACATCGATCATCAGCATATTTGCCCCCATCTCCTTCGCCTGCCTTGCACGCTCAAGGATCCTGTCACCAGCTGTGGAGATATTTACAGCATACAGTACATTTCTGCCAGTCTCTGATCGTACCTGATCAAGTTTCTCCATCACCCTCGGGAGGCGCTCTGCGATCGGGCAGAACTTCTGATCAGTAAGAGTCTCATCATCCTTGATGAGGTCTACCCCGCCGATTGCTGCTTCATACGCGACATCAGCAGTGTCCTTCGGATTCAGCCCAACCTTCGGCTTGATAATCGTCCCGACATGGGGGCGATCTGTTGTTCCGACCAGTTTTCTGACACCATCGATCCCGAATTTCGGTCCTTTGAACGGGATGATCTCCCTCGGAAATTCTACGTCAAGCAGCCTGACAGCAGCGATCCGGGAGAGTCCGAAGAGGTTTCCTGCGAAGACAGAGAGGTACTGCGGGATATTTCCAATCTCAAATATCTCTTTTGGATACTGTATCGAGACTTGATACCCTTCACCTGCAGGTGTGATCTTCCCGACCTTCCCGTCCAGATAGTGCACATACTCTTCCCTGGTTGAGATATCGGTCCAGGTCCCGGTTGTCTGTTCTTCAGCAATAGCCTGGGCCGCCCACTCAGGGGTTATGCCCTCTTTCGGGCGGAAGTAATAAGTCGCAACTGCATCTGTCATAGTTATTCCTCCTCGCAATACGGGTAATCAGTACAGAGATTGTCCATATCCCATTGAAGATGTTCTTTTATGATTGTGTATGCCATCCCCGGGGGAATTGCTCCCTGCTCAGTGATGATCAGGTCTACATACTCTGCCGGGGTCACATCAAAGGTCGGGTTGCGGACCGTGACATGAGGGAGGGTCTTACGAACAACATCAGGTAGAACCTCATCAGCAGGCCGCTCCTCGATAAGTATCCGCTCACCAAGGATAGTCCGTGGGGCAAACTTGTAGGTCTCTGCGGCAACCAGGAAGTTGACCCGTGCTTCCTTGGCAGCCAGGGCTATCTGGGAGGTGCCAATCTTGTTGATGACCGCCCCATTCACCGTGATGGCATCAGCACCGGTGATACAGAGATCAACCTCTTTCATAAAGTAACGGGCTGCTGAATCGACGATGAAGTTTGTCTTCACCCCGGCATCAGAGAGGGTCTTGATGGTAATATGCCCCTGGTTCCGTGGTCTCACCTCGGTTGCATATACTTCGATATCCATCCCCTGCTGATGCGCAGTCAGGATACACTGAAGTGCTGCTTCAGAGTTGCAATGGGTCATTACCACATCACCGTCCCTGATATGTCGTGCGCCAATCTCTCCGATCTTTGCCACAGCCTGCTCTGAGTGAATGATGAATGATCTAGCCCGTCCCTCAAGCCCTGATTTTGCCTCATCAAGGGTCTCTGCCCGGGAAAGGGGCTTTGAGATCAGATTGACCGCGTTGGGCAGAGAGACCGCGGTAGGCCGGACACCTGCCAGTATCTCTGATGCCGGCATCATACGATCCCGGTATGATTTCAGATCCTGGTATGTGCCTGACTGGGAATGTTCAAGCAGTGCTTTGGCAGCAGCACGTGCTATCCTCCCGGCACCCCGAATCTCCATGCTCTTGATCCGGGCTGCAGTCTCCTCAAGGGTCATACTAGGATCTTATGTCCGATACCATAGAATCTCTGTGTTCGCTCATCCCAGATTATCGATGAATGAACCTGATCAGGATCGGTATTATTCTTCCAGACGGTGATCTCTCTATCACGTATGTCAATCGCGGTCGTCTTTGACAGTGCAGGGACGCTCCTCCATACCTATCGGATGGCCAAGGATGTGGATTCCGGAGAGTTATATCCGGATATCGAGACGACCATGCTCACCTTTGCTGATCCGAACAGGGTTCTCTGTGTCATTCATGCCCACTCACACGGGATCATGGCAGCACCAGCAGATCAGCTCTTCTCCTCATTTCTCAGAGAACATAACCTTGGGTTCGGAATCTCCTGTACCCGCCGTGTCGTTGAGGCTGAGGAGATCGGCAGAATTCTGATGAGTGACACTGTTGCCAGAGTCGGGGATATGCAGGAATGCATGAGGATTATCTGGTCAAAGATCAGGGAAGAGGCGATTGTTGCCCTGAACAGCGGGGTGATCGTTCACACAGGAAAGAACCGGATAGAGTTCACGGTCACGGCCGGGGGAACCCCGTTCCCTGGGGCAAAAGAGACCATCCGTGAACTTCACCGGCTCGGGGTTGCCACCTTTATTGCTTCAGGAGACAGGGAAGCAAAGCTTGAGCGGATGGCAGATTACCTGGGGATTCCACGCGATCAGGTCTTCGGTGTGGCTACACCGACAGTAAAAGAGCGGATTGTCAGGGATCTGAAAGAGGATTATGAGACCGTGATTATGGTCGGGGATTCAATCAATGATCTACTGGCGATGCGGGCTGCAGATATCGCGGTTCTTACTGAACAGCAGTGTTCTCAAAAGCCTGATGAACTTATAGCCGCTGTCAATCACCGGATTCATGACGTCAGGGAAGTTATCGGAATCATCAATCCCCTGATCTGATCTTCTCTTCAATGTGGCGGATAATCATTCATGCACGTGAAGGGAAAACTGCAGGAAATAAACGTATTACCCACCAGAACACACCAGTACACCAGATAGTGAGTGCACCATGAGACCCCTGATCACAGTTGAGAACCTCTCGATGGCATTTGACGGAAAGACGGTTATCAAGGATTTGTCGTTCACCCTTGCAGAAGGAGAGATTCTCGGGATCATCGGCCGGAGCGGGGCAGGTAAGACTGTCCTGATGCATCTGCTCCGTGGGGTGGATCAGCCGCCTACCAGCGGAAGAGTCCTGTATCATATTGCAGCCTGCGACGGATGCGATTATGTAACCGAGGGAAGTCACGCCGGGACAACCTGCCCTAAGTGTGGTACCAGCCTCAAAGCTCTTGACGTTGACTTCTGGAATCCTGATAACGAGGCTCTGAAACGGCGTATCATGCGCCGGAATGCCATCATGTTCCAGCGGACCTTTGCTCTGTACGGCAACGACCGTGTGATCGATAATGTGCTGAAGGCCCTCGATGATGTGAACTACCCAACCCAAAAGGCAGTTTCACGGGCAGCAGATCTGGTAGATCAGGTGAGGCTTTCACACCGGATGATGCACATCGCCCGTGATCTCTCGGGAGGTGAAAAGCAAAGAGTGGTGCTTGCCAGACAACTGGCTAAAGAGCCATTCTGTCTCTTTGCAGATGAGCCGACCGGGACCCTTGACCCGAAGACTGCATCGATGGTGCATCAGGTACTCAAGGAGTCTGCTGAAGAGACAGGTATGGCTATGGTGGTCACCTCACATTTCTCCCAGATCCTTGAGGACATTGTTCATCGTGCCATCCTCCTGGAAGACGGGGCCATCAAGGCCATCGGGACGCCAGCCGAGGTCATCGGGGTTTTCATGCAGGGGTACCACGACGATGAGCAGTTCAGCAAGATCGAGGTGGGAGAAGAGATCATGCGGGCCAGGGAGCTGACCAAGAGGTACGTCTCGCTGGATCGCGGGCTCATCAAGGCAGTGGATCTCGTGGACCTGTCAATTAACAGGAAAGAGATCTTCGGGATCATCGGTACATCCGGAGCAGGGAAAACCACTCTTTCAAAGATGATTGCAGGTATCCTTGAACCTACCAGTGGGGATCTGCTTGCAAAAGTCGGAGATGAATGGGTCGATATGACGAAACCCGGATTTGAGTTCAGAGGCCGGGCTAAACAGTACATTGGTCTCCTTCACCAGGAGTACGACCTCTTCCCTCACCGGACCATTCTCGACAACCTCACCGACGCGATCGGTCTTGAGTTTCCGAAAGAACTCGCAATGCGAAAGGCTATCATCACTCTGAAGATGGCAGGGTTTACCACAGAGAAGAGCAGGGAGATCCTGGAACGGTTCCCGGGAACCCTCTCTGAAGGTGAGCGGCACCGGGTTGCACTGGCCCAGGTCCTGATCAGGGAACCTCATGTTGTGGTTCTTGATGAACCGACCGGAACGATGGATCCGATCACCAAGGTTGACGTGAAGCATTCGATCATGCATTCGCGTGAGGAGAGCGAGGAAACCTTCATCATCGTGTCGCATGATATGGATTTCATACGGGATACCTGCGACCGGTGTGCCCTAATGCGGTTTGGGAAGATTGTGACAGTCGGCCCGACCGAAGACGTCCTTGCCCAGGTAAGCGAACAGGAACGGCAGATTATGGCAGCGGAGTAACTCAGGAGAATATATGGCAACAGTCATGCTTGATGGAAACAGGACTGAGATCTCACCCGGCACAACTCTCGGTGACCTGTTGCCTGGGCATGATACCTCCCTGAGCGTGGCGATCATTAAACCAGGCATCTCAAGCCATGCGGAGACCAGGCAGTATCTGTTGAAGACGACAGCAGGGGAGATCGTCGTCGAGATTGCAGGCGAAGAGACTGTCTCCCTGCCATCACTTCCTTCAGGCCTTGAAGTCAGGTGGCAGGATCGCCAGACAGTCAGTTTCGGCCCGTTCTCCGCTGAATTCTCTCCGGCACGCAGGCCGGCACGGTATGAACGGGGAGATCTCATCCTCGGGTGTGGGGGGTATGACCCTGCCCGTTCGGTCCTAGTGTTCTCACGAAAGACCCATTCTGCAGATCACGGTGCCGCAACAGAAGGGGGTCGTCTCGGCCAGGTGGTCTCGGGTCGCGGGGTTGTGGATCGGCTCGGTCAGGGCGATAAGATCCTTTCTATCGAGCCGGTAATCTCCTTCTCTGAGTCTGTGGATGCCCTCACGACGACTGACATGAGCCTTGAGGTTACAGACGGGATGCAGATCATTACCCATATCAGAGTTGAGGCTCAGGGGTATGACAGCACAACCGGCAAGTACTCAGATCAGGCAGCAAACAGCGTTGAGCTCATGCTCCTGGCACTCAGGAGCGGTAGATTCACCAGCAGTCAGCGGATGAGTACTCATATCAGGTGTGACTCCCTGGCAGGAACTGCTGTCCCCTATGAGGCAGGGTCTTCCCGCCGGGAGGGAGCTGTCATGCTCAGAACTTCCGGGAAGAAGCAGGGTTCTGTGTATATTTACACAGAAGATCTGCCCCGGAGTCTTGCCCACACCCGGACCGGCCAGGTTGTTCACGGCATTGAGATCGCCAAAATAGCAAAGGAAGGAGAGTCATTTGAGATCAAGGTTAATCCGGATAAGTTTGATCTGGTCGGTATCAGCCTTGATCAGGCAACCTCTTTTTCAGCCGGGAAGGGCGTCGCACTCACACCAGATCGGGAAGGGCCCGACAGGATCATCATCTCCCAGGAGCCTGCGACAACCCTTGATGTTCTTGCAGGGGGAAAGGTCGCGGTGAAGACGGTTCCAGGCTCCCAGGTGGTAGATATCGTTCTCGATGACCTTCATGCACCAGAAACCTGCCGGATATTCAGAGAGATCACCGGCCTGAAGTTCCACGATGTCGGAAGACTGCCCCTCTTCTTTGCATTTGATGATGTTTATCTCTTTGAGACCAAGATTCCGAAGACCATCAACATCAAACCTGAAAACACCCCTGAAGATGAGGTAACTGCCGGGGCGTTTGCAATGACCAACGAGTCAAGAAAAGGGGCAGGGATGGTCGGTGTCAGAACGAGTGAGAACAGTGAGTTCGGACCGACTTCTGAACCATTTTCAGGAACAAACGTGATGGGCAGGGTCGTGGATCTTCAGAAACTTGGCAGCCTTAAAGAGGGTGACATGGTCTACTTCAGGGAGGTGCATCAGTGAAGCAGAAAATTCCCCCGCTTTACCAGGGAACGGTCACCAAGTATGTCTTTGTCGAGTCATACAAGACCACACCCGACGACCTGACATCACGGGCATATGAAGTCAGTGAGAAGGTGATGATCAAGGAGACCTGTTTCGGGCTTCAGATCACAGGGGAAGAGTCTGAAGTGGAGCGGGCAATCGCTCACATCCGGGAGGTTGACCCATCCCACATTTTTGTGAAAGACCGCGGTTTCCCACCCGGAGACCCACGGCGATGTCGTGCAAATCTTGGCGGTGCCAGACCCGGTTACTTCGGGCATGAGTTCGAGATGGGGGTGGTGAAGTGGATCTCCAGAGGGATCGAGGAGGTCAGTTCATCAAAACCAGATTCATCACTACCAGCCCCATCACCGTCAACTCCTGAAGAAACCCCGTTTTTGGATCTGCAAAAACTCAAGCAAATTATCGATGCCGAGGTGCCATAACGTGGCAAAAGTGTTTATTTATCCTGCAACCAGCCTGATCCTCTCTGACCTCGTTGCCCGATTCGGGCACAAACCACTCGGAACAGCCCTCTCAATACGGGAGCGAATCCAGACCGCCGGACTTGACTCCCCGCCACTTCAGATGACACCTGATGACGCAAAGCGTGGTCTCAGATGGGCAGCTGTAGAGGTTCCGTCGGGTGTGAGAGGGAGAATGTCACTCTTCGGCCCTCTGATCGACGAGGCTGAGGCAGCGGTGATCGTCAAACATGCGGACTTTGCTTTCGGCTGCATGGGATGTGCCAGGACAGATGAACTAGTGGAGTTTCTGATCAAACAGAAAAAGGTCCCTACCCTCGAGGTTGAATATCCATCAGACGAGGAGACCGGGATCGCCTTTGTCAGAAATATCAAGGAGTTTTTGCAGAATCTGGAGGTGTCCCATGAGTGAAGATCTGGTAAGGATAGCCCAGCTCTCGTGCGGACCTGAGTACAGCGGGGTGCAGAAGGAGATCTACACCGCAGCAGAGGCTGTTGGTGCAGAGGTCTTCTTCCCTGATCTCTCACTGAAAGATATCAGGCGTAACTTCAGGGACTTCGGGCTTGATGTCCGTTCAGGTGATCTGAAACTTGCCATCGCCCGTGCGGTTGCGCTGGTTGAAGGTTCTGTTGAAGCTGATGCGGTCTTTATTGCATCCTGCTTCAGGTGTGCGGAGGCCGCGATCGTCAGAAACGAACTCAGACGTTACATCCATGAACACTCCTCACTCCCGGTGGTCAGTTACTCATTCACCGAGAGGACGACTTCAGGAACCCTGCTCACCAGAATGGAGGCCCTGACAACGATAGCCAGGCGTCGTGCCCTTCTCGCACGGGAACGCCAGGTCGGCCTCACGATGGGGGTTGACTCAGGTTCCTCGACAACCAAGGCGGTGATTATGCAGGACAATGAGATCATCGGTACAGGGTGGCGCCCAACAACCGAGGTCTTGGGAAGTGCAGATGAGGTCATGGCACTTGCATTCGAGGAGGCCGGTGTCAAGCGTGAGGACCTTGATGCAATCGGTACAACTGGGTATGGCAGATTCCTGATAGGTGAGCGGATCGGTGCTGACCTCATCCAGGAGGAACTGACTGTGAACTCAAAGGGTGCGGTCTTCCTTGCAGACTGCCAGCATGGTCCCTCAACTGTGATCGATATCGGTGGTATGGACAACAAGGCGATATCGGTGAACAATGGTATACCCGGAACCTTCACGATGGGTGGGATCTGTGCAGGTGCAAGCGGCAGATTCCTTGAGATGACTGCCAAACGGCTCGGGGTTGACATCACAGAACTCGGCCCCCTTGCAATGGCAGGGATGGGAGGAGACGTGCCGATGAACAGTTACTGTATCGTCTTCGGGACTCAGAGCCTGGTCAATGCCCTTGCAGAAGGGCACAGCAAGGAGAATGTTGCTGCTGCCGCATGCCATAGTGTTGCCGAACAGGTCTTTGAGCAGCAGCTCCAGGAGATAGACATCAAGGAGCCGGTGGTCATGGTTGGTGGTACATCGCTGATCCAGGGACTGGTCAGGGCCATGGGTGAACTCCTCCAGACCGAGATCGTGGTCCCTCATCATTCCCAGTACATCGGATCGGTCGGGGCTGCACTTCTTTCGTCCGGATTTGTGGAGAAGAACTGATTGGGATGCAGACGCTGGAGTACTTTCAGGTTGAGTCGACCGAGCCGGCAGGTGGAGAGTTGTACCGCCGGATCGCCTCGACCGTGATCACGGACCATGACATTCTCAGGGTGTTAGACCGTCTTCGGATCTTCATCGATCCCGAGGTTCCGATCTTTATCGCGGTCGGAATCACCCGGACAGTCCCCCGCAATATCATAGTCAGTGATTTTTCCGGGATCACGTACGACGGCGACAAGGTCATCCTCTCGATCGCTGATGAGACCTACCTTGCCCCACTCCTTGAGTTACTCTGGAAACGGTTTGGAAAAGACCGAATCGTGCAGCCGGATCGGTTCACCATCGAGATGCATCTCGACCCGGAAGAGAAGGAGGGGATCGAGGAGATAGTGGTTGCTGATCCTACTGAGGGTCTCTTTAAGGATCTCATCTATACCATGCAGGTGATCTGCCCTGAAGGATTCAAAGTGAAGAGGCAGAGTTTTCAGAACGGAAAATTCTGGTTCGTTGCAAGTGAGAACACCCTTCAGGAAGATGTTACTCCACTCGTTGAAGAGCAGTTTGCTATCATGGGAGGGGCATCATGATCCTTGTTCCGATCACATACAAAGGCGGAGTCTACCGGCATGATGAGATCCTTGATCTGATCGAGGATATGGGCGGATACATCATCCAGAAGCATATGATCGCTCAAGAGGTTGTCCTCCAGGCTCTTATTCCCCGCGACGACATCGAGACTCTCAGGGTGATATCACGCCCGCTCACCGGTGAGGTGATCTTTGCCCCGCTGGTCGGTACCGAGATCGCCATAGTTTCGATGTCACTGGAGATCCACCATCTCCCCCATGCCTCGTGCGACGTTGCGGAATACCTCAGGACAGCGGGGGCAAAGACCAATATGATCGGTCTGGCCCGTGGATTTGGGAAACGGATAGGTCTGCTCTCTGATGAAGAACGCGACATCATCAACGAGCATGATCTAGTAATCTACCTCTTTGGAAACTTTGAGACCTGCATCAAGCAGAAGATGCCAACCTTCAGGCGTGGTATTCATATTCCGATCGTCGTGACCGGAGGCCCTTCAACAGACGCATTACGGAAGGTGATCGATCCCCCGGTCGCTGGGTATGTCGGCGGATTTGGCAGGTTTATGCACCGGACCAAGGAGGCCCCGGAGATCTCCAAACTTGATGATATCGTATCAGAAGTCTCCAGGGTCCTTGACGGGAGACGCTCGGAGATTGCCAAGGATCCTTTGAGCATATCACCGGCACGGCTGATGGATGTCATTCTGGAGAAACTACCAGATATCCATGATGTCACTTCACCTGTCCCGGTTGTTGTCCAGATGGATGGAGTGAGGGTAAAACTTCCTTATGATCCATTTGCAGCACATCTCAAAGAGGTGGAAGTGGAGAAAGGGGTAACAATAGGAATGATCAGCGACATCAGGCCCTCACGAATGCGTGACTACATTCTGGTAAAGGTAAAGCCCTTCTCTGATACCGGGCTCATGGTTTGATCCTGATGTACACGATGTATACTGCAGACTACACCTCCCATAAGCGGGTGATGCCTTGAGAGTAATTCGTGTTCTGTACGTAGATGATGACCAGTCCTTTCTTGAGATCGTAAAAGTGATCCTTGAGAAAGACGGAGAGTTCTCAGTCACTCTCACTCAGGAAGGGAATGAAGCACTTGCTCTTCTTACGGCAGGGGATTATGATATCGTTCTCTCTGACTGCCGGATGATCAGAATGGACGGGGTCTTGTTCAGAGAGAAAGTGAGAGAGTTATACCCTGCGATACCGTTCATCTTCTTCACAGGCAGACAGAGAGAAGAAGGGATATCAAAACTGCTTGATGATCAGACATGGTATCTACAAAAAGGCGGAGACCCTGCGATCCAATTTACCAGGCTCACTGATCAGATCCGTTCCTGTGTCAGGGCAGAAGAACAACCCTGAGAGATACTATCCGATAAAACTGGCATCTGATTTTTCTTTGATAGCCCAGTGTCCCTCCATCTTCACATCACAGGAAAGATCTCTGTAAAGGTGCTTTTTTTAGTTGTTGCAACCGGTTGCAACCATTTTTAACAATCCTTTTTTTAATCAGTCCCACCATTGCACAGGATACGTATTGATGTCTGAAACCGGTCTGAAACAGGAGAAACGGATTATATCACATGAATCGGGTCTATTCATAAAGATTATCTTCTGAATTGAACCTTACGAGAGACAGACGGTCAAAACCGATTTCAAATCATAAAATATCGGTATCTTATCCCGTTCTTATATGCTGTTTCATCCAACACAATGATGTCACAGGATACCTGTGAGTTGGAGTCACCTGAATCAGTCACATGTCCTCCTACATTGATGCTGCCCGATGACTCCAATACTGCACTGTACCACAGTGCCATACCAAATAGTCCGGTTTAGGTGAGAAAAAATATGAGTTGTATAGCATTCTCCTGTGATAACGATTGCTCCCTGCTGACCGGAACCCCGCATCCCAGACAAAAGATTGTTCCCGGCCATAGAGATCTATCAGATCTGGTCGGATCAAATGAGATGTTTCTCAGTCACCTCGAAGCGATTCACTATCTCGGCTTTCCGGGATGGTAACATCCATCCGAAACTCCTACATTCTGACTTTTCTTCCTCAAAGGTTACATTCAATAACTCTTCTTGTCATCAGACCTAATCTCATGTTCATGGTAATGATGGAGATCAGGAGTATGCTGATGATCGTGGATTACCGGTTCATGTATGTGGAGATGTGCATGCTCACCAGGGTCTGAGACATGGTGAGAGTGAGTATGATGGCCGTCATCGTGTTGGTGGCGGTGATCATGACTGACCTGAAAATGAGAGTGGAGATGATGGTGATGCTCTGTCGCGATCAGGTATACCCCTGCGGCCATAAAAGGTAGGCAGAGAAATACCTGAAACCCCGGGACTTCTCCCGGATATATCCATGAGATTCCTGCACCGATGAACGGAGCCAGAGCAAAGAGGGACCCGGTTCTGACAGCACCGAGCGTTCTGAGTGATCTGATAAACAAAACCAGTGAAAGACCGTATCCAAAAAATCCGGTTATTATAATGAGCATGAGATACCCGGGGGCTGGAAGAGGTTCTCCGAGGTATGCCCCCAGGATGAGTCCGAAAATACCGGCACACATCCCTTTGATGATCACGATAGAGCTCGGATCTTTTCCTGAAAGGCATCTGGTAACATTATTGTCAACACCCCAGCAGAAGCATGCCCCCAGGATGAGTATTGCTCCGGCAGATAAACCAAAGGTGTCAGCAGGATCAACAGAGAGGATGAGTCCACCGATCAAAACGGCAGCCATGGCCCCGGCCACCCGTTTGCCGAGTGGTTCAGAGAAGAAGACGGCTGCGACGATTCCTGTCATTACGAGTTCTGCATTCAAAAGTAGAGAGGCAGTCCCTGCGGGAACCATCGTAAGTCCTGTCATCAGGAGAATCGGACCGATAACACTCCCTGCGATGACAATGACCGCAAGAAGCGGAAGTTCCTTTCTGGTAACCGGTGCCTCACGATGATATGGTGACAGCCTGATCATTCGGATCACAAGAAGTCCGATACCTGCACCCAGATAGAGCAGGGCAGCCAGTGTTATCGGTCCGGTTTCTGTAAGTAGTATCTTTGAGACCGGGACGACAAACCCGAAGAGGACTGCAGCAGTGATCGCTTCAATGAGGGCAGGATGATCAGACCTCAGCATAGTCTGATATTTGTTGTGCCCGGGGATAAATTCGCAGAAACGTGGAGAGGCCTGGCCTCGCTATACCACCAGTATATTCATTGTATATCGAGACTCGTTGCCGGTAACCGGTTCCCACGACCTCATGTAAACCGCATCAAAAGTTTGATTTCCTTTTGCTATGCCACGGACAAGCCAGTAATGCATCCCTCCTGATCCGGCAACATCTGGTTTGACCGGGTCAGGAACATAGGTGTCGTTCTCGATACGAAGTCCCGGTGTGACGGTAGCATTCCACTGAAAGCCGGTAGTTGGGTTTTCTTTCAGGTATATATTGATGGTGTCATTGAGGGACATCGTCTCCTGCGAACTTGTCTGCAGGGTATCGTCACTCCCGGACTTCTCCACATTTGCAGAATCAGATACCACGGTTTTTCCTGAATCTTTCTCACTGACATCAGCAGTTCCTGAGATTATATCAGGTGACTCCTTGCTGTTCTGGCCGGTGCAACCTGCCAGAAGAACAGCCACAAGTACCACCATACCAAGAACCAGTCTCCGATAATCCATGATTGCAACATAGGGCTCCCGGCAATATAAGAATTTCAGAACCTCTCGATCTTCAATTCACTCGCCATCCTCCACACAACATATAACCGGAAAACCCCCCATGATGTACCATATGACCGGCCAGCGGCCGATTGGATCTCATCTCCGGAATCCGGATTACTGCCTGTACGCAACCAGTACATTCCTGCCTCTTCTCAGTCAGCTGGAAGCAGAATTACTGGGTGTTGTAAAGGACGATGATATCGAGTACGTCCATCGCAGTCGTGTAGCGACACGAAGGATACGAGCCGCTTTTCCTCTGTTTCATGAGTGCCTCCCTGATGATTCCAGGTTCAAATGGGAGAAGCAGATCCGCAGACTGACACAATCTCTTGGTGAAGCACGTGATCTTGATGTTCAAATTGAGTTCATACGTGGATTTCTCGCTGAATACATACCCGAAAATAGAAACTCATCTCCTCTTTTCTCACCTGTCGAGCCTCTCCAGATATCCCCGGTGATCACCACACCGGCACTGATCTCACGGGAGGATCATACAACTACATCTCACACGATCAGAAGCCGGATCACTGCCTGGCTCAAAAAACATCAGAACATAAGTCCGAATGAGAACGAATCCGCAGTGGAAGTAGAAACTGACTCTGCTAAGCCTTCGGCCCGGGAGATCAATATCTATCAACCATCCGACCCTGTTATTCCAGGGCTTGAATGTCTTCTGCTCAGGCTCATACAGAAGCGAAGGGTGATGCAGCCTCAGGTTGCAACAGTTGTATCTGACTTTACTAAAAGCAGGACGATCCATGACATGGCAGCATGCCTTCATGATCTGAAAGTCAGGGCGATGCTTGAGGGGACAGGCGGTCATCCAATTCAAACATACGAGCATGCTTTCCTGCAGATCATGGCCCGTGTATCTGACCTCTTCTGGTTCGAGCCATATCTTCAGGATTCATCCCGGATTGAGAAGCATCATGAGATGCGAATCGCTGCAAAGCGGCTCAGGTACACACTTGAGGCCTATGCAGGGCTCTACGAGGATCACCTAAAGCCAGACATCAAGGTGATCAAACACCTGCAGGAACTCCTTGGTGATATCCATGACTGTGATGTCTGGACCGGACTGCTGCCACGGTTTCTTGAAGAAGAGGAGGAGCGTTCGGCTGCCTATTTTGGAAACCACGGGTTATTCGAGCTCATGAAACCTGGTATCAATACACTCCGTGAAGATCGGGGAAACAGCAGAACGGCATTGTTCGATGATCTTGCCAGATACTGGGAAGAAGTGAAGGAGGGAGGATTCTGGGACCGCTTCTCAGAGAAGATCTCGCTCCCGCTTCAACATTCGTTTGATGGAAACGCAGACCCTGAAAAGACAGGGCCTCTCACCATCGCCCTTATCAGCGATGTACATGCGAACCTTCCTGCACTCGAAGCAGTTCTTGCTGATGCCCGGATGAGAGGAGCATCTGTGGTGCTTCACGCAGGAGATCTGACCGGTTATGGCCCCTTCCCTGATGAGGTCATCAATCTGGTAAGGGACAGGCATATCATGAGTGTGATCGGCAATTACGATCTCTCGGTCCTGTCCAGAAAGTGGAAGAAAGGAAAGCCCGCGAGACGTGAGAAACAACTGGCAATGAGATGGGCATACCACCAGATATCACCCGGGAACCGCTCCTGGCTTGCCAGCCTTCCAAGGATGATCCGCATATGTGTGCGGGGCATTCCGTTGATCCTTACACATGGAAGTCCGGACTCACTGACAGAGTACCTCGATTACGGAACTCCTGACACCAGGTTGCATGAGATCGCAGCAGCAGAAAGGGGTGGGGTGATCATAACAGGGCATTCTCACCGGGCTGCTGCCCGTGAAGTTGATGGAGTCTGGTTCATCAATGCAGGCAGCGTCGGAAGACCTGAAGACGGCGATCCCAGGGCTTGTTACGCTCTCCTCACCGTAGATCCCTTTTCTGTCATCCACATCCGGGTTCCTTATGAGATCGATCGCACAATTGAGGAGATACGTCACCGGCACCTCCCAGATTCATTTGCACGGATCATCAGGGAGGGGAGATCCCTGGATGTGGTTCAGGAGCCAGGGTATCGACAATGAGCGGAAGGTGCTCCGGAACTTCTTCATACAGATCAGGTTCCGCACCAGATCTGGTACTCATGGAGCGGTATGATCCCGATCACCCTCATGCCCTTCAGGTTGAACGGCTGGCGGGAATGCTGTTTGATCTCCTTGCCGCTCTTCATCAGATGAAGGAGTCTGAACGACGGCTTCTAGGCATGGCAGCTCTCCTTCATGACATCGGCTGGAGTCAACCTTCACGTCCGCATCACAAGGCTTCAATGGACCTTATCCTCTCTGACACAACTCTCCCCCTGACCCTTCCAGATCGTCAGGTTGTTGCATTGATAGCCCGTTATCACCGGAAAGCCGAACCGGATCCCTCTCACCCTGTCTTTGCCGGGCTGACTAAGGATCAAAAGAGGCAGGTCCGATGGTCTGCAGGTATTCTGCGCCTTGCTGATGCACTCGATCGCTCTCACCGTTCGGTTGTCCGGGAGTTATCAGTCTGCGTCAGTGAGGGGGTCATTCAAATCAATTGCACGACCACAGATGATCATATCCCTGAACCGGAGATCAGGGTTCTTGTGAAGAAATCAGCCCTGCTCAGCGAGGTATCCAGGTGCCGGATAGTTGTTTTATGGAACCGAATGAACATACTGTAGTCGCATTCATCGATCTCGGTACCAACTCGGCTCGACTTCTTGTAATCAGGCTGAATCCGAACAGATCATATTCAGTACTCACCCAGCAGAAGGAGGTTGTGCGGCTGGGGGAGGGTGAGTTTGCAGATAACATGCTCACTCCGGATGCTATTGATCGGACTGTAACCGTTCTCTCCCGCTTTGCCGAGGTGGCCAGGAGCCTCGGGGCATCTGATATCGTGGCAGTCGCCACATCTGCAACCCGCGATGCACAAAACCGCGATACGCTGATCACGAGTATCCGGGAAGAAGCAGATTTTGAACTCAATGTAATATCAGGACCTGAAGAAGCCAGGCTTATCTGGCTCGGGGTCTCAAGTGGTGTCAAGATAGGGAAGACAAAATCCCTGTTCATCGATATCGGAGGTGGAAGTACTGAGATCATCGTGGGAGATCAGTACGAAGCATCTCTGCTCAGAAGTCTGAAACTTGGAGCAATCAGGACAACCAACACGTTTGTTCCACCTGACCTGAACGGACCTTTCCCTCCACTTGTCATTCAGGCAATTCAGAAGCACATCCGCAGCAGGGCATCGCACACAATCAGGCATGTGTTCGGAAAAAAGATCCAGCAGGCATTCGGGAGTTCAGGCACTATCACAACACTCGAAGCGATTGCAGCTGGAATGAGCAATTCTGCAGTTTCTCACCGGGTCGGTATAATCACCAGGGATGAGTTGTCAGCCGTCATCACCCATCTATGTTCACTTCCCCTGAAAGAACGCAGGTGTGTTCAGGGTCTCAATCCGGATCGTGCTGATATCATCGTCGCAGGCGCCCTCATTCTGGACTCCCTGCTCGAACAGGCAGGCATTCCTGAGATCCATGTATCCTCAAGAAGCCTGAGGGACGGACTTCTTGTCGATTACCTCTCACGTATCCCCGGCTTCCCTTATGCCGATCAGGAGCCGATCAGGAGTGCCAGCATCAGACACCTCGGAAGAGTATGCCATATCAATGAGCCCCATGCAAACCACGTCCGTGATCTGGCACTCTCATTGTTTGATTCAGCTCGACAGGCGGGGCTTCACAACCTTCCAGACTCAAGCCGGGAACTCCTTTCCTATGCAGCAATTCTCCATGACACAGGCCAGTTCATCTCATTTCCCGGGCATCAACAGCACTCATTTTATGTGATAACCCACGCACCCCTGCTCGGATTTAACGAGCACGAGATCCTGATCATCGCACTCATCACCCGGTATCACAGGAAAAAGATGCCACGCAGGAAAGATCCGTCATATGGCCCCCTGACCAATGATGACAAGATGATGGTTCAGATCCTCGCAGTATTTCTCAGAATGGCTGAAAACCTTGACAGGAGCCATGACGGGAGAGTTATCAGTGCACGGCTTCTGGCAACCGAACGCCGCAAGATCACCCTCAAACTCGAGTATAATTCTGACTGTTCTCTAGAACAATGGGCCATCCTCGGCGATATCAGATCATTTGAACGAACAATGAAGAGAGGATTGAAGATTGAGGTTTTGCCCTCTGAAAATGGCAAATAACCAGGATTAGTCTCTGATGTCAGGTGGCATCACCATGTTTTGCATCACCTGCAACGGTCCGCACTGCTTCATCAGCGAGTTTCAGTGCTGATTCATCCTTTAGAATATCACCTGCCTTAAACCCATGACCACTTACTGATCTGATGATCTTCATCTCCTGTGCCTGTGCCCAGATCTTAAGGGTTTCAAGCGCGCGATCATCACCACTCTCTGCACAGACTGCAACAGGGATCACCTTCTTTCCTTTCAGTTGCCGCTCATGCCAGAGAGAGTATGATCGATCGATCAGGTTCTTAATCGGACCGCTCACATCGTGGAAGTAGACCGGGGAGCCGATGATGATCAGATCACTCTTCTTCATCCTGCGGACTATCTTGGAAAAATCATCTGACCGCAAGACACAGTGTCCTTCTTTCATACACTTGCGACATGATTTGCACGGACTGATTGTACTACCTGCAAGGGATATCTCCTTGATCTTCAGATCTGCAATACCGCTCTTCTCAAGATCGCTGACGATCACGTTGATCAGCCTGCTGGTGTTTCCGTTCTTAAGAGGACTGCCAGAGATTGCAAGGACTCGCATGTCAATTAGTCCAATGTGATCCCATATAAAAAGTAAGATCGGGTGGTCCGGAAATGCTCATCAGGTATCAGGGGGGAGATCTCAGCATGGCTGCACCCAAAAAAAATGTTCTGTTTGTCTGTACCCACAACTCATTCCGGTCCCAGATCGCGGAAGGATATCTCCGGGCAAAGTTCGGTGATCGGTATGAAGCATATAGTGCCGGAACAGAGCCAACCACCCTTGACCCCAGGGCAGTTCTGGTAATGGCAGAGATAGGCATTGATATTTCAGGACAAACCTCAAACCCGCTCCTGGATTTTTTTGACAGAGACATCGATATCGCAGTCACTGTCTGCGACACTGCATCAGGTGCCTGCCCGATGGTACCCGGTGCCGGGGTAGTCTTTCACCAGTCGTTCCCTGACCATGGTGACTGTGATCCCAACACTCCACAGTGTCTGAATCATCTTAGGAATGTTAGAAACAGCATAACAGGGTGGATAGATCAGACATTTGTCTGACGCTTTTTGTCGTCACAAGTATAAAGAGATCAGGAGCAGAGATCTCCCAGTTGGAGGCGGAACAATTGACAGAATACTCTGTCCTCATCGGGGGAAAAGCGGGAGACGGAATCGCTCAGGCCGGGCAGTTGATAGCATCGATCTTCTCTGAACTGGGGTTCTTTGTCTACCAGTATGTTGACTACCCGTCCCTGATCAGAGGGGGACATAACTTCTGTATCATCAGGGCCGCAGAAAAACCGGTATACACTCATCGCACCGGTGTTGATCTGATCCTTGCCCTTGATCAGAAGACTGTTGATCTGCATACCCAGAATTTAACAACCAAGGGTACTGTGATCTACGACAGCCCCAGGGTCAAAGCCGAAGGACAGGCTCTTGCCATTGATGAGATCCTTACACAGTATAAGGGAAGACCCATCATGGGGAACACAGCGATGGTGGCAGGGTTCTGTGGATGTACTGGCATTCCCTGGACCCTCGTTGAGTCCGTTTTCAGGAAAAAACTGCTAAAGGAGACAGATCTCAATCTCCTTATCGCACGCGAAGCATACTCCCGAATCACCCGCTGTTTCGATCTTCATCAGGTGGAAGGATCCTCACCACGTCCGCTTCTGTCAGGCAACGAATGGATCGGTCTCGGACTTCTGGCCGGCGGTATCGATGCATATGTCGCATACCCGATGACCCCCTCCTCCGGAGTCCTTCATTTCCTGGCTTCGATAGCAGATGAGGCCGGGATAGATGTTGTCCATCCTGAAAGCGAGATCGCAGTGATCCTTATGGCCCAAGGATTTGCATATGCAGGTAAGAAGGCTGCAGTAGGAACATCAGGTGGAGGATTCTGTCTGATGACTGAAGGGCTCTCTCTTGCAGGAATGGCAGAAATCCCCATCGTCATTGTTCTCTCCCAGAGAGGAGGGCCCTCCACCGGACTCCCAACCTATACTGCACAGTCAGATCTCCTCTTCGCGTGCCACGCAGGGCAGGGTGAATTTTCAAGATTCATTGCTGCACCTGCTACCCCTGACGAAGCGTTCAGGTGGGCAGCAGAGGCAGTGCAACTCGCCTGGAAATTACAGATACCCACATTCATTCTTTCAGATAAGACATTTTCAGAGGGGATCTACACTTCGGAAACCAGACCTGAGGTAAGGGCGACCACTCCAATTCCAGCACCAGCATACCCATACAAACGGTATGCAGATACACCGGATGGTGTATCCCCTATTCTTATTCCGCCATGCAGGGGAGAGGTGGTCAAAGTGAACAGTTACATGCATGACTACTCTGGGATCACCACTGAGGATCCGGAGATGACCGTCGCAATGGTGCAGAAAAGGCTCAGAAAAGCTGAAAAACTTGCATCCATGACAGACCAGCCTGGAGCAGTCGTCTGCGGTGGATCGCCAAATGCTAAAACCGCGATACTCTGCTGGGGCTCTCCCCGTGGGGTTTGCAGCGAGGTTGCAGATGAACTTGGCCTCAAACTAATATCGCCTGTTGTACTATCCCCGTTCCCTGCAGGTGAGTTCAGAAAAGCAATCCAGGGGGTTGAGAAGGTACTCCTTGTCGAGGACAGTTCAACAGGCCAACTTGATAAGGTTCTTGCCCGAGAAGGATACCGGACAGACGAACTGATCCTGCGGTATGACGGGAGGCCGTTTGCTGTCGAAGAACTTCTGGAGCGGGTACGGAGGGTTGTATCATGACGAGCGATGAGACACTTGTCACTCAGGCACAGAATACCTGGTGCCCGGGCTGTGGAAATTTTGCAATCCAGCATGCGATGAAGTTCGTGATCCAGGAGCTTGAGGCTGAAGGGATGGCACGAGATCAGATCGTTCTCGTTTCCGGTATAGGATGCCATGCAAAGATTGCAGATTACTTTCAGCTGAACAGCTTTTACTCACTTCATGGGCGAACCATCCCGGTAGCCACAGGCATAAAGATGGCAAATCCGGATCTGAAGGTCATCTGCTTTGCTGGTGATGGGGATCTCTATGCAGAAGGTTTGGATCATCTGATACATGCGGCAAAACGCAATATTGACATCACAGTCATCTGTCACAACAACCGGGTCTATGGCCTTACAACAGGCCAGTATACACCGACCTCACCATACGGGTACCGGGGGAAGTCAACACCTAACGGGCTTCATGAGTACCCCCTGAATGTTATCGAACTGCTCCTTGGTGCAGGCGCCACCTTTGTCTCACGGGCATACACCCGGCGGTTGCCTCACCTGAAACGTATATTCAGGGAAGCAATCATGCATCCGGGTTTCGCACACGTCGATGTTCTGCAGATCTGTGCCTCCTTCTTTAACATGACCACCTGGTATGATGAGCGTATCTATGAGACGAGCGAGTCAAACGCAGGTCTGTTTGAGTTTGCCTGCCGGACTGCACAACAATGGAACTACAATGATGACTCAAAGATACCAATCGGGATCTTCTTCCAGACGAAAAAACCGGTTCTTCCTGAAAAAAAGGTAAAGAAAGAGGTTGACCGCAGCCTTCTTGTCAGAACTATTCTGGATAGGGCTACCTGATCTCCTGTTTCTTTCTCTTTGCCTTGATAACTCTTGCAACACCAAGGGTGAGGATTGCCAGGATACCCACCCCGATCATCAGGTAATTTATCAGGAATATCGTGGGCGGGAGTTTCATTTCAGATGGTGTCAGGATTGCCGGCTGTCCTGAATTGTTCTCCTGTGCCTCCTGGGCAGCAGCCTGCTTGTCCTGCTGGAGCCGGGTAAGCGTATCGCCATACTTCTGGGGGATATAACTCTCATCAAGGGAGATGGCCTGCTCAAATGCTTTCAGCGCTTCTTTCATCATCCCCTGGTTGAAATAGGCGCTTCCCATGTTATTCCAGACCTCTGCAGATCCCGGATAAATTGTCAGGGACTGGTTGAACGCTTCTGCCGCCTCTTCGTTCTTGAACATCCTGGCAAGGGTAAGGCCCTTTTTATTCCAGGTAGCATTGCTTCGCGGATCGATCTTCAGAGCTGCATCGTACATCGAATCAGCCTCTGAATACCGGTTCAGGGCAGCAAGAACATCTGCTTTTCCATCAAGACTCAGAAAAACATTTGGATTGAGCGAGACTGCACGATCATACGTATCAAGAGCTTCGCGATATTTTCCAAGCATGAAGAGTGCGCGTCCCTTTTTCCCGACAATTTCTGCATTGGTCTTATCGATGCTGATTGCACGATCGTATGAATCTGCTGCCTCCGCATACCGCTCCAGTGACATAAGAACATCACCCCGGAGTTTCCACCCCTCGGCATAATAAGCATCGAGCTGCAATGCCTGATCATACGCCGCCATTGCGCCCAGATAATCTTTGGTTTCTACAAGTGCCTTCCCTTTATTGGCCCAGATTGTTGCATCCTGAATGCTCTCTGCAGTTACGGGTACGAGTATCAAAGTGATGATAATCTGCAGAAGAATGACCAGTGTGATCTGTGTTATGCGCCGATTCATGGAAATTACCGTTATTCTGGCGGGTAATGGGGGATCAGACGTGTAAAACTAGTACGACTCCAGCACTGAAGTACTTTACGTCAGGTAAATGATTTCAGATTTCAGGTATTTTTCTGATTCCGGTAAAAAAATCGAGGAGTATTACCATAGATACAGTTGGGATGGTTTATATTCCTCAGGGTGTATCATTGTTCTATACCATGGAGATCGTGAAGATTCCCAAGATGGAGAAGGAAGAGTACGATGCCCTGATCCACAATCGCTTCATGGCCCGGATCGCATTTCAGGGGGAAAAATATCCCTACATTGCGCCGTTCATGTATGTATATGATGGAAAGCATCTGTATTTTCTCTCCACAAAGTATGGGAGAAAATTTGAATACTTCCGCAAGTCTCCATATGTCTCGGTTGAAATAGAACAGTACGAGCCTGATCTTTCAGGATTCATGTTCGTGACCCTGCAGGGATACCTTGAGGAGGTGACTGACTCCATTGAGAAGAAGATCATCAGGGGAAAGTTTGTGGATCTGATCAGAGATCAACATCTTTCACTTAATATCCTCGCCGCTCTCGGGCATTCTCCCGAAGATGCTCCGGAGTCAATCTGCCGGGAAGAGAGATCGGTGGTCTGGAGGCTGAACGGTGTCCGGAGCCTTGTTGCTCTTAAGAATGTCTGATCCGGGTCAGGAGGTCTGACAGTAACTCCGGATCTGAAACAGGTGGTCTGCAGGTCTCACCGGCACAAATCCATACAGCAGGAGATTTCTCATTGGCATAGGCACCTGATTCAGGGATCAGGTTCTTCATTTCTGATATGTGAACCGGGACAAGGGGAACGATGACCAGTCCCGGGATATACCGCTGATGTAATATCTTCCAGAGCGTCGTTCTGCGTTCATCTCCGGGGTCCCCGGTGATAACCGCACGAATCACCCTCTTTCCTCTGCATACAGCGTTGAGAAGGCTGAGTGTACCCTGTGGTACCCTGGTGATGGTATCATGCATTCCGGTCAGCAGTGCCTCTGCCAGATTTACAAATTGATCTGAACCGGTGATTAGTCCCAGATCCCTGATAACCTGGCAGGCCGCCCCATTCACCGAGGGTATGGCACTATCATAGTCGTCACGAATCCTGACCGGTACCATAGGATCATCAGAGCGGGTGGCGTAGAACCCTCCCCTCTTCTCATCCCGGAAGCGATCTATGGCAGCCCGGGTGATCGTGACTGCACTCTCAAGGTATGCAGGTCTTCCGGTAGCCTGAAACAGACAACTAAGCCCTGATACAAGGAAGATGTAATCCTGAGCGGTCCCGGGTATGCTTGCCATACCTGCCTTCCACTGGTGCCAGAGTTCCCCCGCTTCAGTACGGATCGTTGTTAACAGAAATGATGCAGCATCTTCTGCAGCCCTGATCATCCATTCATCCCCGAAAACTCGTCCAGAATATGCAAGTGCCCAGATGGCAAGACCATTCCAGTCGGTGAGAACCTTGTCATCAAGCAGTGGTCGGGGCCGCATCTCCCTGCGGGCAAAGAGCTTTTTCCTGAGATCTATGATTCCAGGAGAGTCCTTCGGTACTGGGAGTGAGGCATTTCCTTCAGCATCCATCTCCCGGATCCACGAGATGATATTGCTCCCTGAAGGATTCCCGGGCTCTGGTGGTATATTGCCTTTTTCAGAAATGCCCCAGGCCTTCTCTGCAAGAACCAGTTCATCAGCGGTCAGAATCTCTTTGAGTTCAGAATGGTTCCAGATATAAAAAGCACCTTCTCCTCCCTGGCTGTCTGCATCCTCTGCAGAAGCGAATCCACCACCCGGACGTCTGAGCGTCTGACAAATGTATTCAAGAGACTCTTCTGCCGCGTTTCGCATCAATGGATCGCCAGTGATCTGCCATGCAACAGTGTATGCATATGCATTCATAGCCTGATCGTAGAGCATCTTTTCAAAATGGGGAACATTCCACGCACGATCAACGGCATACCGGTGAAATCCAAATCCGATCTGATCACGAACCCCGCCGAGAGCCATAGATGTGAGTGTGTCTGTTGCCATGCGGATGGCCCTATCCTGGCTGAACACTACCCCATAGTTCATGAGAAAGATCAACTGAGGAACTGAAGGAAACTTCATACCTCTCCCGAATCCTCCGAACTCAGGATCATACGAACTGGCAACGCTCTGAAATGCCGAATGTATCTCCTCATCGGTGATCATTCCCATCTGAGTCAAAGGGCTGTTTTCTCCGTAGGCCTGGGATATGATCCCAAACAAATGAGCTCCTGCACTATAGACTTCATCACGCCGCTCGTTCCAAACCCTGACAATGTGAGGGATCAAATCTAGCATACCGGGGGTCTCCCCGCGTGAGGTTTTCGGGATAAAAGTGGCTGCATAGAACGGTTTGAGATCAGGAGTAAGAAAAATACTCAATGGCCAACCCCCTGATCCTGTCATCGCCTGGCAAACTGCCATATAGATCCGATCGATCTCAGGGTGTTCTTCCCGGTCAACTTTGATGGAGACAAAATATGTATTAAGAAGTTCAGCGACCTCCTGGTCCATGAAACATTCCTGCTCCATAACATGGCACCAATGGCAGGCGGCGTATCCGATAGAGAGGAAGACTGGTAGATTCCGCTTCCGTGCCAGGGCATGTGCATCCTCTCCCCACGGGTACCAGTCAACAGGATTGTGAGCATGCTGCAGTAGATACGGACTCTGTTCATGGATCAATCGGTTTGGCATTGTTTCACTCACCTACCTTTACACATGAATACATACACCGGCAATGAGAGAATGTTTCGGATCACACAATAAATTAAATACTGACACCAATAAACTCCTTCTACCAATGGATAATTATGAATATTATATTGCGAGCATCGAGGAGATCCTCAAAGAGAACCAGAAGGGGATGACGGTCTCTGAGCTCGCTCTTGATCTTCATATGTCCAGAAATACCGTGGGAAAATATCTGGAACTCATGTATCTCTCCGGAGTGGTGGATGTCAGGAGCGTTGGAAAGGCAAAATTGTACTACCTGGCCCCACGGGTTCCGGTCACCCGCGTGCTCAGTTACCTCTCTGATGCGGTGATCCAGACTGATGATCGATACAGAATTGTAAATATAAATTTATCTGCTCTTGACCTCCTCGGGGCTGATGAAGAGGATCTCATCGGCAGGAATCTTTTGGATCTTCTGGGTATCCAGGGATTAAATTCAGAGATGAGGGCACGGATAACCAATCCGGATCGCGATGTTGCCTTTACCGATGAAATTCATTTCCATTCAGATACAAAACCCAGAAACCTCTGGATGACCGTCGCCGATATGGTGATGTATGACGGGGTTCTCGGTCATACATTCATCCTGGAAGATATCACAGACTGGAAAGAAGCAGAACAGAAACGGCGTGTAAGTGACTTTCTCTTCTCAACACTGGCTGAAGAGACATGGGAACAGGTCTTTATCTTCTCCCCAGATTTTGCTATTCAGTATGCAAATCCCAGGTATACTGCATCTGACGGGAGGGGAGATGATCTTGCCGGATTAAACCTTCTGGAACCTTATGACAAACAGGCTTCCCAGATAATCCGTGATTCAGTGGAGATAGTGACCGAGACATCAGCTCCTCACCGGCAGGTATTCCCGGTCATGGTCGATCAGCAGATCCCCAGGTGGCTTGATCAACGGCTCTATCCGATACCAGATCAATCCGGGAAAGTGGAACAGATCCTTGGCATAACACGCGACATCACCGGCCTTCAGGAGGGGGGATCGGCATCAGCCCTTCTTTCAGTTCTTCTCACATCTATGGCAGAAGGTGTCCTGACCGTGACACTTCAGGGAACAATCCTCTCCTGGAACCAGGGGGCGGAGACCATCACCGGGTATCCTGCAGAAGAACTCCTCGGGGGAAATGCCCACACGATCATCCCCCCTGAACTGAACGGTGAACTGAATGTCATAGCCGATGCTGTTCGCGGCAGGACTGTTCGAGATATCAGGTATACAATAAGGGCAAAAGGTGGAAGAAAAAAGAAGGTTATTCTGTCATCTGCCACGGTTCAGGATCATACTGGTGAGATCAGCATGATTGTTCTAATATGGCGGGAACCCTGAAAATCTGAACAAATCCATGGATTAATCATGTGACTCTACGTCATCACAGGCACCGCATGAAGGGGTACCCCTGATAAGTGTGCAGATGGCACAGATCCGTGAGGCAGGATTCGTGATCTTCCCATCGCGCAGATCATGTGATAGTGACGCGATCGCCTTTTTTACCTCATCTGTAAACTCGATTCGGTACCCCCGTTTGCCTGACAGATACTGAGAGACTGCTGACGGGGCCATCTCCAGAATTGTGGCAACCTCCTTTTGTGACAGGCCCGTTGCAACCATCTCCGCTGCTATTGCAGCCCTGATTGCCGGGAGTGATTCCCAGACAATATCTTCACAGGGGAGTTTTTCCATGAGAGTACTCATCGGTGTATCATCTAATAAGTGTAATCACACCGTGAACCGGAATTCATGCAAGAATATGAGCCAGACATATGATTAAGAAGAAGATAATGTACCGCTTTTTCTCGTATAGGTGATACCAGATCCTTCTTTTTCCCGGAACACAAATGATCTGGATATGGTAAGACTGCCTCTCCTTCTAGTTCTGATCGGGATCATCATCCTGCCGATCACGTTAGCAGAAGAGGAGGGGAACAGTAATAATGAGTATACTGTTCGCGAATATGCACTCATCTCGTTCGATGACCCGATGACTCCAGATGAACAGGTGAACAATACAACTCCTATGCCGGTCGTTGATGAAAAGACGGATAACCAGACCAGGAGGGGTGGTGAACTCTCTGCCCGAAAACTCTTCCAGTTAAAACAGGGTGCTCAGGGAGATTACCGGGTGCTGCGGAACCTTTCAGGTGATCCGAGTCTTGGTCTCTCCTCAACCGCCGCACAGGGCATCTCTATCCTCTGCAAGCAGTGTGTCCCCCAGAAATCGGGATATTATTGAGACTGGGCTAATATACCACAGAGATATGGAGATCTGTCCTCATCTCACTCAACAACAATATCATATACCACATGTGATCTGCCAGGGGCATATGATCTCACAAACCGTTTTTCCACTGATTTTATCGGGATCCTGTTGAGTAGCGGGGTATCCTCATCCTCGTCTGCAACCAGGGCATAGAAGTGTATTGTTCCCCCAGATCTGCAGATTTTAGAGGCTGCAGGCAGGAATCGTTCAGCCATCAGCGGCAAATTCATGATCACCCGGTCAAACTGTCTGCCACATACTTCAGGTAGACTAGCGGCATCTGCAAGAATAGGAATGACATTTGAGACACGGTTCCGGGAGATATTTTCTATGAGGAGAGAGACAGCGTCAGGATTGAGATCGCATGCCCATATCATACCTGCTTTTTCAGCCAGCATGACCGCAAACGGGCCGACCCCTGCAAACATGTCAAGTACCTCTTCACCATCATGCATCATTTCCGTGATCCGCTGGCGTTCTGAAGCGAGTCGGGCCGAAAAGTAAGCCTTCTCAAGATCGATCCTGAAGGTTCTCCCATACTCGGTATGGATGGTGGCTGTGGTCTCTTCGCCTGCCAGGAGCCTGAATCTCTTGGTTCTGAATTCACCTTCAACTGCACTTTCTGCTAGTAGAACTGTGTGAACAGAGGGACGGTCGGCAATGATCGCCGCAGCACCGGCAGGATCATCCTCTGCAAGAATTGCAATTCCCCCGATCAGTTCATGCCGGGGGAGAGGAGCACGCTGATAAAGCTCTTCAAACTCAGCCATCATCGAACCTTCACATTCGCTGATGACCGGAAAGAGAAGATCATCACCATCAGGTCTTATCCTGAGTCTCTTATCCAGGACACCCTCGTCAAGAAGAGTCCTTCTCACCGTTTCAGCCCCCTGACGGTTCACCCGCAGACACCACTGCTGCTTCCCCATTCATCAGCTGTTATTGCACTTCGGGTACAAACAGGTATGCATGGACGATTACCTCCGCAGGATCCGGGAAGGGTCTCTCAAACTCTATGCACTTGAGAAGGAACTCCCACCTGGTGAGGCAGTTGCTTTGCGACGGCGTTTCGTAGAGGAGGAGACGGGCATTTCCCTCCCCAAGATCGGGGAGTACTCAATAGAACCTGATGCCGTGGTGAAGCGGAACTGTGAGAACATGATCGGGACCATTCAGGTTCCGGTCGGAGTCGCCGGGCCGGTTCAGATATCCGGAGAGTATTCAAACGGCCCATACTTTCTCCCGCTTGCAACTACAGAAGGTGCACTTGTTGCCTCAGTAAACCGGGGTTGCGGTCTCATTACCGCTGCAGGAGGTGCGGAGGTGAGGATCCTCTCTGATGGTATGACCAGGGCACCTGTCTTCGCTACCGACAGCGTGGTACATGCCCGAAGGGTTGTGGACTTTGTACAGACTCATGAGGATGAGATACGGCAGGCTGCTGAAGCAACAACACGGCATGGGAAGATGACTAACATTCAGGTCACGACAGCAGGGACTTCAGTGTTTGTCAGGTTCTGTTTCACGACCGGGGACGCGATGGGCATGAACATGGTAACCATCGCAAGTGAGAAAGCAGCTGAGGTGATATGTCAGCAAACCGGTGCACGACTGGTTGCCCTATCAGGAAACTTCTGTACAGACAAGAAACCGGCAGCAGTTAATGTTGTTCTTGGACGGGGGAAGACGGTCTCTGCCGGTGTCAAACTCACCGATGACCAGATCAGAACCATTCTCAAGACCGATGCCGCTTCACTCCTCGAAGTGAATACACGCAAGAATCTGGTCGGGTCGGCCAGAGCAGGATCGCTTGGATTCAATGCCCATGCTGCAAATATCATTGCAGCCATGTTCATTGCCTGCGGACAGGACCCAGCCCACGTTGTTGAAGGGTCACTCTGTATCACCACCATCGATCAGGCTCCAGACGGAGTGTATGTCTCGGTTACCCTTCCTGCTCTTCCGGTAGGCACTGTTGGAGGAGGTACCGGAGTTGCAACCCAGGCAGAGTGTCTCAGGCTTCTCGGTGTTTCAGGAGGCGGAGATCCACCAGGTTCACATGCTAAGAAGCTGGCAGAGATCATTGCAGTTGGAGTGCTTGCAGGAGAACTTTCCCTCCTCGGGGCACAGGCAGCACAGCATCTTGCACGAGCTCATAAGGAACTGGGCAGATAGCCTCAGCAACTTATTCAGGTAGTGCTATCAACACTCTCCTGATGAAGAGCAGGCAGACCATGGGTCTTCAAATATTGAATATCACATCAATCATCTCTCTTCTTTTTGTCATGCTGGCTTTCACACCGGCATATGCAGATGATATCCCGGGAGTGATCGGCCAGTACGACGACTGGGAATTTGAGAACACCCCGACTGTGGGGATGGGTATCTTCCCGGTAGTCACCCTAGAGCCAAAGGAAGAATCAACCCTCTCCATCGGACCGGCACCGGGGGGAACATCATCGAAGATATGGGTCACCATCTCCCCATTTATCTCAACATTGAGCGGGAAAGAGACAAATCTTATCGTCGGATTCATGAGCGGCGCGCGAGCAGGTGCAACCCTCACTATAGCCGGAAAAGGATCCAGTGATTCAGATTATACTGATCTCGCCACAATCAGCCCGGATGAGAACGGTCTTTTTATCTGGGCTGTTCCTACAACGGATAAAGGTCTGACACAGTTCAGAGTTACAGTTAAAACAGGGACTGATCAGGCCAGTTCGAATGTGATCAGATTCAACCCATCAGCAAGTTCAGATCCGGTCATCAATCCGGTAGTAACCCAGAGAGTCACACCGGTGCAGACCGTGATCCCGATGGTTACCCGTTCGTCCCAGGTCCCTGACCTGACCAGTCTGACGATCTCTGCCAGCACTACCACTCCGAAAGTCGGCGAAGATGTTGTGATATCAGGCAGGCTTACTGACATGGATGGTAAGGGAATCAGCGGGGCAACAGTTACCATCGACGAGACCGGGTACCCGGGAGCATCCACGGGTGAACCGTTTGACACAACCCAGACCGGATCTGATGGAAGGTTCAAATTTACCCTATCGGTTAAGTTTGCAAATATGGTGGGACTTGTTGCAAACTACGCAGGTGATGACAATCATCATGGATCAGAGAGCAATACTCTCACGTTCATGTCATATGCACAGTGAGGCTCATCCGTATACCCACCATACATTTTCTACCAACAGTGCAGACCTTCGCACTGATACTTTCAGATCATACTGTTTCGGATGAAACAAACAGACCCTCCAATGTCTAATACCAGTTGTTTTCGGAGAATGGAAATTCATGTGTCAATATTTTAAATATCTATTTCAGGGCGGGATCCTTGTCCTTGTCCTCCTGATCGGACCGGTAGCAGCTCTGAATCCGGATGATATGGATCTCTCGGTTAAACCAGGGGATGATCTCTTCACTTATGCAAACGGGAACTGGATGGAACGAAACCCGGTTCCAGCAGACCTGAGTTGGTACAGTTCTGTCACTGAAGTACAGCAGTCTGTTGACGACAGGGTCAGAACCATAATTGAGGATGCTGCAGAAAATCCAGGAACAGACGGGTATGAAAAACCGCTTGTTGGTACGTTCTATACGACTGCACTGGATCAGGATCGTGCTGATCGGGTCGGAATGGAACCGCTCCGCCCTGAACTGAACAAGATAGCAGAGGCAGAAACACGTGAGGATATCAGGAACTTTACAACGTATCTGATGAACTTCGGGATTGCACCCTTCTTCTCGTTTTATGCGGACGAGGACCCCGGCAACAGCAGTATGCTGATTGCAACAATTGAACAGAGCGGGACATCCCTGCCTGACCGGGAATATTACTTCAGGGATGATACAGAGAGTGAGCGGGTCAGGGATGAGTTAAAGGGTCATATCGCACGGATGTTCGTGCTCAACAACGAATCACCAGAACAGGCAGATATCGACGCAGCGACGGTGATGAGGATCGAGACGAGGCTTGCCAATGCATCAGCCCCATCTCACGGGTACGGCAAACCGGATCGCCGGTACTTCCCCTGCCCGGTCCGGCGGTTAAATGAGGTCACAGACGGGATCGACTGGGACGGCCTGCTTACCGCGGTGAATCGGACCGACCTCTCGGTCATCGACATGTATCAGCCATTATATGTCCGTGAAGTCGGGAATGTTCTCAAGGAAGAGCCGATCGAGGACCTCAAAAAATTCCTGACCTTCAAGGTGCTTCAGTTCGCTGCCCCGTACAGCAGCCAGGCCTTCGAGAAGGAGAACTTCAATTTTAACAGCAAAGTGCTCTCCGGGCAGGAGGAGATGGAGCCGAGATGGAAGCGGGTTCTCGGTACCATGAACTCCGTGATGGGTGGTGTCATCGGTAAACTCTATGTGAAGGAGTACTTCACCCCTGAAGAAAAAGCTCATGTAAAAGAGATCGTCGAGAATCTCAAGGGTACCTTGAGAACCAGGCTTGCAAACCTGACATGGATGGATCCCGAAACCAGAGAGAACGCTACCGAAAAACTCGACTCAATGGGGATCCAGATCGGGTACCCGGACCAACCCGGGGATTACCGGAATCTTGAGGTTGGAAACAGTTCATACCTCGACAACGTTCTCAATATCACCTGTTACTACTACAGGGCTAGTCTGCAGATAGCAGATACACCATCAAATCCTGATACATGGTACCTCTCACCGCACTCAGTGAACGCGTACTATGACACCACAAGAAACAAGATCGTCCTTCCAGCAGGGGTCCTTCAGCCACCTTTCTATGATCCTTCAGTCGATGACGCTGAGCACTACGGGGCTATCGGCTCCATAATAGGGCATGAGCTGACGCATGGATTTGATTCTCCTCTGCGAAAATTCGTAAAAGATGGGAATGAGACAATGCTGTGGAATGAGAATGATACTGTAAGGTATATGGAGGCAACAGCACCCCTGGTGGCGCAGTTCGATCAGATGGAGACGCTCCCTGACCTGTACCTGAACGGAACCCGCACCCTTGCAGAGAATGCTGCCGATCTCGGGGGCATGGTCATTGCCTGGAATGCATGGCAAAAAACAAGGACAGGGGATGCAACTGCCGGATCAAGGATCAATTCATCCGATGTTTCAGAGGTTACTCCCTCATCTTCCGGATTTAGTGATGAACAGAGGTTTTTCCTTGCTTATGCCCAGGCCTGGAGGGGTACGATCCGGGATGAAGAACTTCGTAACATGGTGCTGATAGAAGAACACCCCTGGAATAAGTACAGAGTAAATGCAATTCCGTTTAATCTTGATGAGTTCTACACAGCGTTCCCACAGATCAGTCCCGGAGATACCTTATACCGGAATGAGACCTCCCGGGCCAGGGTCTGGTAACCTCCTGTTTTTAGAAGAATCTGAATTATCTTTTTGGAAAATAATCCGGGAACGTTCGGTTTGCACACCGGATCCTGTTCTTGATATTATGGATTGTCTTCCTCATCATCGAAGAGAAAGAGTTCATCGATGGTAGTATCGAGAACCAGTGAGATCTGACGTGCAAGCCGGAGTGAAGGATTGTACTTTCCTTTCTCAAGAAATACGATCGTCTCCCTCCTGACACCGACCCGGGCTGCAAGGTCCGCCTGAGTATACCCGAGCCGGGCACGAAATTCTTTCATCCTGGTGTGCATCCTCTCTCCTTAGTAGACATCGCCTTTCATGTTGAAGTACCACTGGAAGATCATGGCACTTACCGGCATCAGAATGATAAGCAACAGGCAGATAGTGGCACCATCAATCTCGATAACCTTCATTCCGGCAAGCCATCCGGTACATACGATGATCAGGTAAGTCAGATACCATGAGTAGGAGATTCCATATGTCCCGATTCGAAGACTTCGTTCATCCTGTATTCCGATATCCTCCGCCCTGTCCTTCATTCTCACACCCAGAGTAATGATGATCATTCCCGCAGCAATGAGCCCGGTCATCATCAAAGGGGTGAATAAAACGGTTCCAGAAAGAGCCTTCATCAGGGCAGCAAAAAGGCCCGAAACAACCAGTATCAAACCGATACCGATCACACCATACTGAACAACCCTGCTTTTTCGGGTCTTCAAAGCGTAAATAACAAGCGTTATTGCAGAGATGACTCCGAGCCAGAGGAGAAGATCACCAGAGTGATCGCCACTGGAGAGTCTGGCCAGAGAATAGGTGATGATGACTGCTGCAATAAGGAGCCCGACCACGCTTATTGTACGGCGATGCGACTGAACAGATCCCCAAAAGTTAGATATTTCTCCCATAATGTTAGTTTGATCACACCAGAGTTATATTTTTCTCACATGTCAAAACGGTTCATCTGCCCAATATCACAAGAAAAATGAGGATATATCGGCCTGTAGAGCGTCAGACTATTTCAGGGAGACTAAAGCACCTTCCACTTAAGCAGAACAAACAACCCGACTGCAGAGAGACTGAGGGCTGTTCCCATGACAAAAAGGAATGCATGCGGAACTTCCTGAAAGGGAAGAGATACATTCATGCCATAAATGCTGGCAATCATCGTTGGGAGGGCAATAAGTATCGTCACACTGGTGAGGAGTTTCATCACCACGTTGACATTGTTGTTGATGATCGAGGCAAATGTTCCGGTCATACCGGTTAAGATGGAGGTATAGATATTTGCCATCTCAAGTGCCTGTTTATTCTCGATAACCATCTCTTCGTACAGATCATGCTCCTCATCGGTCATGTCAAGTACACTCTGGTAGGAGAACTTCTCAACCATCAGGGAGTTTGACCTGAGCGATGTTGTGAAGTAAACCAGACTTTTTTGAAGATTAAAGAGCCCAAGGAGCTGGTCATTGGTAGTTGATCTGTGAAGGTTGCGTTCAATAACCCCGGTCATCCGGTTGATCTCCTTGAGATACCTAAGGAACCGCAGAGCAGTGCGGTAACAAAGTTGGAGAACAAACCGGGTCCGCTGGCTGGTATCATGATTCCTCACCCATCCGGACAGGAACTCTTCCATAACATCAACTTCAGTAAGGGTTACGGTTATGGTGAGATCCTGAGTGAGGATGATACCTATTGGCAGGGTTATGTACGGGATTGCCGCTTCTTCCGGCTCCCGGCGTGCCGACCTGATGAGGATCAGGGTGTTTCCTTCATCGACCTCGAACCGGGCCCTTTCATCAACATCAAGTGGATCTGTCAGAAAGTCGATGGGCATGCCGAACTGGCCGACAAGGTAGGCGATCTCTTTCTCAGTCGGGTTGACAACTTTGACCCAGCATCCCGGCCTGAAGTCCTCTATCTCGGTGAGGCCATCGCTTGTGGTGATGTACTGGGTGATCATAAAAATGCCTGTACTGAGATCTCCGGGATGGGGTTAATAGTCATCTCATTGGTTCTTCCCGGTTGTTCTGACCAGAAACATGAATAAAAACCGGATCAACAGATATCAGATCCAATTCCCCGAATCCTGTAGCCAAAGACGTGAGATCACCTACGCAATAGGTTCATGAACCTAGAGGGTAAACAGTAACACATTCGATGGTGGGATGTACGAAGGAGCGTGGGCTATCCGAGGTTATCGGGTTCCTGATGATAGTCTCACTGCTTACGATATTATTCTCAATGTACCTGCTCTATGTCGTTCCCATCCAGGGCCGGGATGCAGAGATATCCCATATGAAATATATAACCCAGGAGTTCATCGGGCTGAAAGCAGACATCGATGGGTTGATCATTAATAATAAAATAAATATGCCCATCGCGAGGTCATTTGAGCTCGGGACACTTTCTTCTGTGGGTATGGGTTCCTTAAGCATCATGCCGGTAAACTCCTTTGTTGAAGCATCCGGCGTTCTGATGGTCAATGAACAGAACGATTTCTTATCGGTGAATGTCAGTGGTGATATGGTCAATCTTTCTGACCTTCCCCCAATTAAACCACCTCTAAAAGAATTACCCCCAAAAGTTCTGGAGATCAAGTGTAATGATCAGGGTGAGTGCCAGTCTGATCCGGGCCACTTCAATCTTTCAGAGAGGTTTTACAATATTACTGTAAAGAAAAGATTTTTCCTCACCGACGACGACAGAGTCACATACCCGGGAACTGCCCATTTCTATTTGAACAATACCACATCAGATCCCTTAATAAACACTTCAACAGTAATGTATCTGAAAGAAAGGAATGATCTTGTACTTGAGATCTTCCAGAATTCAACACCTCATCCCGGTGGTTTCATCTCTGAAAAGACCTTAATTGAGAATATTACCTTCGGGAGAAATTACACATATAATCTTTTCAAAGACAACGATCTGATTCCAAACAACACATCTGACTATTATGAAATAAATACCGACGAGTTTATCACCTCTGATGCATACTCCCCTCACACGGTTACAACTAAAGTTGAGAACTTTCCTCCAAGAATCGGTTCATTCCAGTATGAATCAAATAACCGGTACTGGGTAAACCAGAATCTCCTGTATGAGATGGGGGGTCTCTTTCTTAATCAGCCAGCAGATGGTGGTTCATCAATCATGTTGATTCCATCAATAGCATTAACCCCGGTTCAGAATGTGAGTCGTGATCCAGACCCTGAATACCCCTTACGAGTGAGCATCCATAACATCAGAATCACTGATACTGAAGACATAAGTGGTTCAGTCAGTGCCCAGATATTCTGTAAACTGGATAAGATCAACCAGAATATATTTAACAGTACTCAAACCGCTTCAGAGTACGGATCTTCCCCATCTAGTGCATCACTGTGGAAGATGAGGGAAGGTGAAACACAGAACGCCTATGCTATCTGGCTCCAGTTCATACCTGATGATCCTAGGGTGACAAGTCCATCAACAAGAACATCCCGGGTTCTCACTACTGAAGAAAAGGACCTGATGAGTAACACTGTGAAAATCTGGAAGCGGGGATTTGATCAGGTAAAAACGATTACTAATAAGACACTGTCTGACAACTCAAGAAAAAACCCGGAGATTGGGGAGTACACGAACTGGTATTACTCTTTTTATATGGAGACCAATTCAGGTAGTGCTGATCCAACCTATCCTCCGTATTCTGCTAATCTGGTCATAGGGAAGAATGCACCCAACATCAAGGATTCATGCCCGTCAGAGACAACAACTACCGCTGAGGCATGTAAGAAAGAACTTTATGAATTTATGGTGACAGAGCCAGCAGGCAAAAGTGACTGGTTTATTCTTGATTATATGGACTCAGAAGTGTCCCTGGTCATGCAGAGCGGAGCACTCTGATGAACCATGACCAAGGGATAACTGAAATAATTGGTGCAATACTGCTGATCGGAATAATCGTGGGAGCGTTTGGAGTTTTTGCTGCTATTTATATACCTTCAGTCAAACCCACATCGATGCCTCATGCAAAACTGAGTATGGCGTGCAATGAGACTCATAGTTCAGATTCGACAATTGAATTCCCGTGTGTCCGAGCATCATTTGGCTGCCATCCAGGTGATAACAGAACCTGTGAGAAAGACTGTGAGTGGAGGGATTATACATCCAACTCTCAGATCTCTTCAGATCAACTGAGTAAAGAGATTATGAGGTGTAAGGAGAGTTGCATGGATCCCATCTGTTCTGATCTGAAACGATGTGAGGATCTGTATATCTGTCACCTAGGAGGGGATACCCTGAAAGTTTCTGATATCGGGGTCTTGATAAATGGAAACCTGATTGAAACAAACTGGGAGATTAAAAAAATATCAGACGGTGATAAATTTGTCCCGATCGATCATTTGAGTTCGACTAAAAATTTAAGCACCGGGGACTCCTTACGCATCAGAAATTCATATAGTCCTGTTGATACGGTGTTGATAAGATATACACTGCCATCAGGAGGGGACATCACTCTCGCGCAGAATCAGTTCGGAACCGACATCACATAGAAAAGCCAGTATCACCCAATATTCGCTGAATTCAGGATGTAAAACGGATATAAAATCATACATTTTATTTTATATCCCGAAGATTTCAGATGAAAATTTTATTTAAACATACGTTAATGTATCCTTATTAATTAGGAACAAAAATCTCATCATTAGATCGTATTTAAAGAATATTATTATATACACTTCTTTTCTTCCTCGGACACACATGAGAGAATTAACATCTTTAATTAATACTTTTGTGTAAATTCCCCGTCTACACACTCAAAAGATATAAGATGTAATAAACGCATTCAGTCTTTGTCCAAAGGGGTATGAGATGAGGTATGAATACGCTGTATCAGATATTATCGGGGCAGTTATTCTGATCGGCGTGGTTATGGGAGGAATGGGGTTGATCGGAGTAATTCTGCTTTCAACTCCTCCACCAGATGAAACCCCCAAGGCATCAGTCAGTTCGTATTGTGTCCGATGTGATCTGAAGGGAACTTACGAAGTAATCATGTATCATGGAGGTGGGCAGGCACTGGACAGAAACAAAATCCAGTTCTTTCTCCACACACGGGATGGAACAATATCTCCGATTACTCCATGGTGGGTTTATGATTCGACACCGGAGGATTGTATGTACTCAGATATCGGCGAGAGCAGCCATTCAACACGGGAGACATGGAGGTCATCTGATCAATGGAAAAGTGGGAACTCTTTGAGATTCAGGTTCTCCAGTTTGAGTGACCCCACAGGTCTGGATATCAGATATTATCCATACAAATCCTCGATGATCACGGCTGAATTCAAAGAAGATATCAGAAACAGTACCTGCGTAAAAGAGAACAACCCTGATGAATGTATGGATCCAACCGTTGAGCTGACCCCGGTCCTGAAGAATGTGACATTATGTACATCCGGTTGCAGCGGATATGACTGTCGGGCTGTTTTCACATATAATCTGACAGGGAGTTTTACGATCCCATACAGTATGACAAAACCTTATAACTTTGTTGAAGGGTCGGACAGTCATAATAATCTGACCAATTTTTCTTCAACTGGTGCAGGTAATGATACGATATCTGTAAACTTTTCAAAAAGGGTCCGGTGGTGGCTTGGCAGATCGATTGATTCAGGAAATTGTGTGGTATCATGATGAAGGAGAAGGCAGTATCTGAGATTATCGGAACACTCATTCTGGTGTCGATAGTTCTTTTGGGGATCGGAATAGTTGTGGTCTTTATGACATCAACTCCTCCGCCTCAGGCAAAATCAAAGTCGGTATTGAGTACATCTTGTATTGACTGCGGAGACGGGAAATTCGCTGTGGTTATCAGACATGAAGGTGGAGATTCGATCAACCCGGTAGGTATGAAGTACTGGCTTGAGACAGAGTACCCAGAAGGTACAAAATATGAGAGAATCAAGGTCAATGCCTCCAAGTTTTTCCCTGCTGAGGTTTATTCAGGATTCAGCCATAGCGAACTCTGTTATTGGAGTTTTAATGAAACCGAGTATGGATACGACAAGTCAGAAAAGATGAAAAACGGAGATGTGTCAGTCATCTCGTACATAATGAAAGATTCGTGATTTTCAGGTGATAAATTATGAACAAAAAACTAAACAAGATCAGATTAACAGGTGTTTTTGTTCTTTTTCTGTTTATTATTGCAACTGTGGCAATTGTATCAGCTGCTGATATCTACACAGGAAAAGGCAAACCAAAATCTGTGGACATCTATATCAATGATATCCCATACGGAGCAACCCTTGGCGGTGAAGTCCAGTCAGGTACCGGTACAAAGAGTGTCAATGATTTCAGGGCGATTGTCGATGATGAAGATCATCCGGATCCCTCGTATTATGTGGAGGCTTCCAATCCAAGTACACAGGGTCCTACTCCGACACCAACACCGATACCGGTTGCAACAACTGTGATTCCTATCGACAAAGGAGGAGTTGGATCTACCCTCTGTGTTACAGACAACACAAGTGAAATCATCGTTGATTTCGCGTTTTCTGATGCATGGTATAAGAGTGTGTACTCGTTGTCCAGCCCTGCCAATATCGCTATTGGAGATTCGAAATCTGCAAATTCTGGGGGAAATACCCGTAAATCTCTGGGTTATTTCCCAATAGGTACAGAACTTAAATTTGCAGATGCTGTCTACGATGGGAACACATACAAAGGAACTTATTACACAGGATCAGCATCGAGAAATCCGGACGATTACGTCCATGCAGCGATTACGCTTAAAAACGAAACAGGAACGCACTTTAAATACCTGGTAAGTTTTGAGGATGCTTCCGGAGGAGGAGATAACGATTTCAATGATGTTGAATTTTATGTAAGTGGCGGTGTCTCTACAAAATGTACAAGTACTAGTGGAGAAGGTTCACTTATCCCGGAGTCTGTGGATGTCTGCAAATGCAATAGTTCATACAATAAAGGTAGCCAGAGGACCTGCATAGCATTATTTACCTACCGTAATATTGCCGGGGTCCAGTATGAGATACCCATAAACAGCAAGAGCCTTCCATGGAATGAGTTTACCGGTTCCGGAATGGTTGGAAAGAGCCGATGTCAGCCTGAATTGTTCTATGTGACTGAATCGAAGAACTCTCCATTCTGGACGACCAGATTCTGGAATAACATAAAATGGAAATTAGGGTATGATAAGAGTGTTCTGGTAAAATGTGAATCCGGCACCCGTGATTGTACCAGTGCTGAAATGCCAAACTGCACGAGTTGCACCGGGTAAACAATCCACATTATAACCTGATACACCTTTTTTTGGATTGAGAAATTATTTCCAGATTAAAACGACATTGTGGTTCTCCACTAGCCCAACTTATGAAAAAGCGGAACAATTTCGTGATTAATATACACAAACACTTATCAATCAAAAGACTAAACTAACAGTACCAGGCTCACCCATGGCAATTCAGGTCCTGTATGTAGACGATGAGATCCCTCACCTGATGCTGGCCCAGGAATATCTTGGCCACTCAGGGAAGGTTGAACTTACCTGTGTTAGTTCAGGGAGAGAGGCAATAGAAGCCCTATCTAGGAACTCATTTCAGGTCATTGTCTCTGACTATCAGATGCAGGACATGGACGGGGTTGCCCTCCTCAAATATATCCGTAAAAATTACGGAAACATTCCATTTCTTCTCTTCACCGGTAAAGGAAAAGAAGAGGTCGTTATCGAGGCCCTCAATCACGGTGCTGACTATTATATCAGAAAAGGAAGCGATCCCTTCGAGCAGTTCGCAATTCTTGAACAGCGAATCATCCAGGTTGCAGACAGGAAAGATGTACAGGAAGAACTGGCAGCCAGGGAGAAACTCTACCACTCAGTCCGATCAGTCCAGAACGAACTGATCGTTGATTTTTTGCCAGATCTAACCATAATCCACTCAAACGAACCGTTCTCTATCCTCAACGGAGGGGCTCCAACCGATATGATCGGCAGAAAATTTCTGTCTGATCTCTCCCCCGAAGACCAGGATGAACTCATTGGAGCAATCCACCTTCTTACCCCTGACTCAGCAGAGGTGGACCTTCAACAGACTCTTGCATCACCGGAAGGAGCAAGCCTGACCTTCTCATGGCACATTGAAGGGGTTTTTTCATCAGAAGGACAACTTGTAAGTTGTAAAGCAACCGGCCATGATATCAGCCAGGAGAGTGAGGCCCGGGCTGACGTAAAGGAGTACGAGGAGAGGTACCAGGAGAAGGCAACAGATCTCCCAAAGGACATGGGTGACTTTGACGAGAATGTTCCACTCAATTTCATCATCGAGAACACCCGGCCTGCAGGTTCGTGGACGTTGCCTGAACTGATAAAAAATGCCAGATCTTCAAAGATGCATGGCATCGCCTCTGCAACAGGTCAGGACGGTCACCGTGCATTCCTGATTTTTCTGAACGGTGAACCGGACGGAGGGATCTATATCGATCGATCGGGAGTGCTGTACGGCGATAAAAGCACCCTCTTTCTCAAGGATAGCCACCAGTTCACATTCTATCCGACTGCTCCGGAAATTGCCACCCGATTCATCACCGGATGCCGTATCTATGATAAAAGCCACATCAGGGCTCCCAACGTCTATGCAATACCGGAGATCCCTTCTGTAAGAAAAGGGATCGGTAATATCACCCTTGATCTCCGCAGGGGAGGGAGATCTGTTCCAGGAATCCGTATCACCATCAAAAGCGGGGGGAAGATAGTCGGAAATGACATTACATCTGCAACCGGTCAGACCAGTTTTCAGCTCTTGTATGGGGATTATACCGGTGTGGTTCTCACCGAAAACGGAACCCTCCATAACTTTACTTTCAAGGTGAATTCACCTGAATCATCCCACGTGGTAGAAATCGCCTGATCCCTGCCATTCTGAATCCATAGAGGTATATCTCCGGGATGGAGACGAAACCGTTATCAGGATTTACATAAAGGTAATCCCTACTACACTCTCCATCAGTAACAGGAGTTCTTTTCAATGAGACTCTACGCACAAACGATTCTCATCATCGGGGTAACAGTACTCACAATCGCAGCAATCTTACTCGGTACGTTTGAACTTACCGTAATGGGAAGTCTTTCAGGGCTGGAGCAGGAGTACACACTGCAGGATCTCCATAGGGCAGAGAACTCAGTGAACGGAGAGATGACCCGCCTGGCCGGGATAACCCAGGATTGGGGAGTCTGGGATGATACCTATAACTTCATGATATCCGGGAACCCGGAATATATCTCTTCTAACTTTGCCTCATCAACACTGAGGGGCCTGAATCTTTACTCAATAGCGTTGTACAATCTCAATGGCACAATGGTTAGTGGGATATCGACCACCCAGCATAATATTACGTCTGATCCGATGCCTGAAAACATGGTCAGGCTCCTGCAGGAAAATCCTCTTCTCTCAGAATCATCTGATGGCAAACGTGGGATCATCATGGATGGCCTGACCCCCCTTGTTGTTGCCTCACATCCCATTCTGAACTCAGAGATGCAGGGACCATCCCATGGAACTGTTGTTGTTGCCAGCCGTCTCGACATTGCCAAGATCACTGAGTTATCACGAACCATTCTCCAGAATATTACAATTTCCCTGGTTTCAGGCATAACTCCGGACTCTCTTTCACTCACAGATCATGGAGACAACCAGGTTGATAGTTACCAGAGCATTATAACAGACATTTCAGGAAAACCTGCTTTTTCCATCCATATCACTGAGAGGCGGGATCTGAGTCGAAACGGGATATACTCCAGGATATTTTTGATCGCTTCACTGCTCATCCTGACAATTTTGTTCATGGGCCTTGCATCATGGCTTCTGAACCGGATTATCATCTCTCCGCTTCAGGATCTGAACCGTGATCTCATCACTATCGGTAACTCAGGCCTGCTTTCAGGAAGAATTCTGACAAGAAGGGATGATGAGATCGGCGATCTTGCCACCTCAATCAACACCATGATCAGTTCATTTGAACAGGCACAACGGGAGAGGATCACATCTGAACACAGGCTTGCCCGCCTGGTTGAACTGGTTGAGGAAGGGATCTGCCTGATCGGGCCTGACAACCTGATCTGGTTCGCAAACCCAGCCCTGGCATCAATTTTTGAGACGACATCCCATGAACTGACCGGAAAATGCCCGGAAACCCTCTTCTCTCCACATGATCCAGACGACCAGGATCAGGATGGATGTGTCACTGGTCTGGAGCCCGGGCATCATGAACTGCATACGCAAACCAAAAGCGGAAGGGACATCTGGGTAAGAGTGACGCTGGCCCCGTATCCACTCGAAACCGGCAGGATGGGAGAACTCTGTGTGGTAACCGATATCTCTCAGTACCGGACTGCAGAGCACGAGCTCCTTCTGTCCAACAAGAAGCTCTCTCTCCTCGGGAGTATGACCAGGCACGACATTGTAAACCAACTCACCACAATAAGAGGGATGCTCGGGCTCATCAGGCGTAAGAATGCAGACACCTCCCTGACCCAGTTAATCAGTAGTGCTGAAGATGCTGCCGAGAAGATAAACAAGCATATTGAGTTCTCAAAAGAATACCAGAAGGCAGGGATCGAAAAGCCTCGCTGGCAGGACCTCCGGACAGTCTGGAACCTTGCTTATGCCATGTCCAGGCGTAAGGGGCTTACGTTCACTGTTAACGGAGAAAATTATGAGATCTATGCAGACCAACTTCTTCAGAAGGTCTTCTACAACCTCATTGAAAACAGCCTGAAACATGGAAAAGATGTATTTTACATCACGGTTTCCACACAGAGAAAGGGCACGGATCTTCTCATTACTTATTCAGATGACGGTGGCGGTGTTCCTGACAATATGAAAGACCGGATCTTTGACAGGGGTGTGGGAACAGGAACCGGATGGGGACTCTTTTTTGTAAAGGAGGTGCTCAGCCTCACCGGAATGGATATCAGAGAATCGGGAACATTTGGCATCGGTGCTGAGTTTGTTATCACAGTCCCTGAAGAGGTTTTCAGGCAGGTTCCAGCTTTTGATCAGTCAGACCGCAATTCTGAAGACGATCCAGGCAATGAGGAGCATAATAACTGAGTACTTGAGCCCTGCAGTGACACGACCTTCACCCATCACACCGGCCACCAGCCCTGAAAAAAAACCCTGGAACATGGCACCGTGTGAGAAGATCCTGATATAGAGAGCGAGGTCAAAACCCCCGAGGCTGAACCCGGGTGCCGATGAAGCACCAGTGGTTGTCCCGAGATCGGCCATGGTTTTCAGAAATGAGGAGACCAGAATCAGCATCACAAAGAGGAAGACACCAAACGAGGCAAGCACGATGATCACGTAGATGAACATGTTATTACGCCGATCAGTGTTCTGTGTTACATACTCAAACGAGTCCTTTGCTGCTGCCCTGAGTACTTCAACGATATCACCACCGGCTTCACTAGCCCTGGCGATGAGATCCACACTTCTACGGACAAGAGGGATCGGGATCTCTTCTCCCATCGCACGGACAGCTTCGATGAATGGAAAATTCCAGGATATCCGTTGATCCATCTGTCTGATATAAGGAGTGAGTGCTCCGTACTCACTCATTGAGACCAGGTGGACCGCACCCTGAAGGGTCATCCCACTCTCGTGCATTCCTGCGAGATCACGGAAGAAGTTTGGGAGGGCAATCTCAATACTCCTGATTCGCCGGGATTCCTGAAAATCCAGGACAACCAGGGGAACGAGAATGACAAGCATCGTGATCACGATCACATCATCGATAAAGGAACTCGTGAGGAGCGATCCAATCCCATCCTTCTGGATCGCCATTGAGAAACCAATGATAAAGACGATGATACCAAGCGGCACAGACGCAAACAGGATGTTCACCGGTTTCTCAGTCAGGGTTCGGAGCGGGTGTTTGATGATTCGGAGGCTTCCCTTTGAATACTGCCGGTGGAGTTCTATCTTATCAAGGATCTTCTTTGCCGCCTCTTCATCAGGACTGAGTGTGACCTCCTCCTTTTTTTTAAAACGGTCGAATAGTCCCATCTCTACCACTCCGGTGTCATTGCATCGATCATGACCACAAACATCACACTCCCGAACGGGATGATCAGGTAGATGATGATATAGAGAAAGAACGGGGTTCCTTCTCCTGAAAGAATTGACATCACTGACTGGATAAGAATCAGGAAGAGCGTTCCTGCTACAAGGGCTGTGACATAACTCTCAGAGATAAGGGCAAGAGTATCAAGGAACTGCTTCTGGGTCTGCCTGTTCTCGTATGTATACTGCTCTGCCTTTGTCTTGAAGTACTCCGAAATGTTGGATCCAGAAGCCACACTCCCGATTGCACCCTGCATGAACTCTCGCATCCTCTGGCTCGGTGTCGCCATAGAAACGGTTTTGAGGGCATCTATGAGATCTTTCCCAAAAACATCGATCTCAAGTGAGACATACCTGGCCTCAACAGAAGACTCACCATAGATCGTGGAACTTCCCAGTTGCCTGAAGACCTCTGCCGGCGGAATCCCTGCCGTAGACATGGCTGCAAGGTAGTTTATTGCATACGGAAGGCTCGATTCAATATCCCGCCGCCGCGATCCCGCCACAACTGATGGATAGATGAGACAGATCAGATACGTGAACCCGCCAAATGTGATGAATGAGACAACTCCTGCAATTATTGTTCCTGCTACCAGTGAGTAGACAGAGAACTGATTGATCCCAGAGGCAATATCCTGCGGAATATTCCCTTTGAACGTTATAAGGGCAGGAATGTTGAGCAGGTACACAATTAGTGCAACCAGGATGGAACCGACAACTCCGACAATGGCAGAGCTAACGATCGCAGTTGCAAGGTATGCCTCAAATGTGATCCCCATTCTGGCAGAACGGAGATTTGCGATCAGATCAAAATACTTCTCACGCCTGGCAAGCATCCTGCTTCCAAGCAGGTTGAAACAGAACCGTTCATACGAGTTCATTGGCACCGGACCGGATCTGTTCCATTAGTCCCTCGGAGTCCCTGAAGTATGAGACCACGATGTTGCTCACTTCACGATAATCACGGATTTCGTGCTGACGCATCCATTCGAGAACCTCCTGGCGCTGCATCAGATCCCGACTGATCCGTTCCTCGTCCCACCCGTGTGCCTCCATGATCTCCTCAAGAATGTACGATTTTCCTGAATAGGTGATCTCATCTGTTGCCTGGCGCCAGCGGAAGACCTCGTTTGTGATCAATTCATTTGTCCTGGGATCAATGTCCAGAATCTCGATGATCTGTTTATTACGCCTGATCCGCTGACCTCCAACCCTGGCCTGGACCTGAACACAGATCAGATTCAGGGCAGAGAGCATGTTCCTTGGCACTGATATCGGAGGATTTTCCAGGCGGTGGACTGCACTGGCAACTGAATCAGCGTGCATTGTTGAGTAGGTGACATGCCCGGTGCTCATTGCCTGAAAGAGGGTAAGAGCCTCTTTGCCACGAACCTCACCAACAATCAGGTACTCGGGCCGCTGACGAAGGGCAGCCTTGAGGAGTTCATACATGTCGATCTCCCCCTTCCCTGCAATATCAAAAGACTCACGGGTCACACTGGGGATCCAGTTTGCATGAGGAAGTTTGAGTTCACGGGTGTCTTCAAGGGTGACGATCTTCGCAAGTGGGGGGATAAAAAGGGAGATCGCGTTGAGGGAAGTTGTCTTTCCTGATGCGGTCCCACCAGCAAAGATGCAGGACTTCCCATTCTCCACTGCAAGCCAGAGAAAGGCAATCGAGAGCGGAGAGAATGTACCCCATTCCACAAGGTCGGTTGGGGTGATGGGGACTTCCTTGAACTTACGGATGGTGAAGGTCGAGCCGTGGGCAGTGACCTCGGTGCCGAGTGTCATCTGGATACGCGAGCCGTCCGACATCGTAGCATCGAGCATCGGTTCTGCAACAGAAATGTGTTTTCCTGCCCTTTGTGCAAGTTTTGTGACGAATGAATCGAGATCTCCGGAATCAAGGTACTTCAGATTTGTCTCCATCGACTCATATTTCGAGTGATATACAAACAGATAACGCTCAACCCCATCACAGGAGATATCCTCGATCAACGGATCGTGCATGACCGCATCAACCATCCCGTTCCCAAGGAAGTCTTTGTGCAACTGATAGTGGATCTTTGCGTATGTCCGTGGATCCAGGTGAATTGCATAGTCTGCAAAGACTTCGTTCATCATCTCTTGGAGAAGGTCAGCCGCGATATCCCGGGAGATCTGCCGGGTATTCACGTTTACCCGTTCAAAGATCCCTTTCTTCAGCTCATCAAGCAGTTTCTTCTCGGAGTCTGTATATAGGGGCTCAACAACCTCGTAGAGATACTCATGATTCGGGTAGTTGTAGGTTATCCTGATGTAAGCAAAGGGAGGATTCACCGGATAGACCTCTATCTCCTCTACCCCCGGAGGTGGAACAAAGGTTAGATCAACAACAGGCCCGTGAATATCAGGATTGTATGTTTCTCTCTGCTTCTGTGGCTTAATGGCCGTAAATTTACTGAGAAATCCTGTTTTCTTGGGTTTATCCTCACCAGAACCAGGTAATCCTGACAGATCAGAACCCGGTTCTCCTCCATCTTCAGTAACTTTGGGTTTTTTCAGACCTGGAAACTTCCTGATTCCCGGCTTCACCAGTTCGGGTGTGATCGGAGGTGCTGCATCTGCCTGCCCGGTCTCTGCTCCGGTTCTTTTAAGGCGTGAGATGAGTTGTGGCTTCTTGACAGAAATTTCGCCTTGACCGGAGGTTGTATCCTCGCTCTCGCTCCTTCCGCCAGACGTTGCTTTCCCTTTGCCAATCTTGATCTTCAGCGCCATCTATCTGCCCAATCTGTGGGCCAGGCCTTTTCATACCAGCTATAAGCCGGTTGTATACACATATAAACTGAAAAGAGCCCCCACCATAATGCTGTAATATCTAATTACTAGGGGAAAATATAATGATACCGTACGCTTCACCAAAATAATACCTGATGAACTATGCCCGACGAAGCAGATACCGGCCGGATCGTGATCCGTGCATATAAAGGGAGGAGTTCAACCGGGATTAACGGCCTTGATCTTGCCCTTGAGGGGGGTTTCATTCCAGGTAGTTCAATTCTCATTATCGGGTCTGCCACTTCAGGAGCTGATCGGTTTGCCAGACAGTTCTGGACAATATCACCCGAAAAACGCTCATTTTATATGATAGACGGATATCTGGAGGAGGGTATGATCGATGCAAAGGCCATGGGATCTGTAGAGATTTTCCAGACAGCGGAGAAGGGACTTGTCATTGATTCGCTCTCGACTCTGATCAAACGTGAAGGAATTGACCCGGTCATTTCTGGAATTACTTCATGCAGACAGGAGATCTCGAATCTTCATGATCATGCCTTCTTCACGCTGTATCGTGGCCTTCACGATCTGTATGACGAGATCCTCCTGATGCGGCTCTGCGATGTTGTTATCGAACTTCATGAGGAGATGAGGGGAAACGAGGTAATCAGGGCTCTTGAGGTGAAGAAGATAACAGGTATGCAGCCACCAGGCCGTGTGCTGCCGTTTATCGTAACCGAGAAGGGTATCGAGCTCTCAACAACATCCAGAGTGGTGTGATCACCGGTTCCCGGATACTGACCAAAACAGAAGAAACATTATCTGCATCAGAGCCAGTCAAACATCTTTTTCTGCCGTATTGGTCCGGTCTTTTCCTTCCCAGGATTTGTGGTATCTTTCGGGGCAAACCTGGTGTTGATGTCTGCAAAATCGATGACGCTCTCTTCCTCGATCACACGTTCTTCTGCTAGGATGATACCAGAGTTGTCGGTGCCGGAGGTCCGGGGTTGATCACAACCAGACTGGGATGTTTCAGGCTCACTCCCTGATATCATAAACTCTTCACCCATATCTTCATCCAATGAGTGATCCATTTCTTCACGGGATAGGAGAAACTCGATGAACGCCTCTGCTGCATTCTGAGCTTCCGGGCTAAGCCTTGCAAACTTCTCTTCAATCCTCATATTTCATCACTGGAATGATCTCGTGAACGAGAGGACCCTGCAGGCATGCTCTCCAAGAGAGGTGAAGAGGTACCCCTCTTCAAGGGTTTTACCTGCTGCAAACGTCCCATGCCCACGGGCGATACAGAGCGGTGCTAGTGCCAGACATTCTGCGATATCTTCAGCAAGTTCCTGAGTCCCCGGCTCCCCATGTGCGATGGGAATAATCGGGCAGAACATCTTTCCCTCACTGTCAAGAGGGACCACTTCATCAAGCATGAGGGAGGCTGCAACTGCATAGGGAGGATGGGCATGAACGATTGCCCGATGCCTTGTATTCAGGAACACAGCCCGGTGAACACGCCACTCACTGGATACAGCCGGAGGAACTTCACCGGACATGGGAGCATAAACCGGCTCTCCGGGATCGTCAAGGAAAGACCCGGTCCTGGTGATGAAAAATCCATCATCATCCTGCCTTACGCTCATGTTGCCAAAGTTTCCACCAACCAGATGCTCCGCAACAAGTCGCTTTCCTATCCTTGTGATCTCTGCTCCGACCTCTTCACCTGATGCCATGGCTCACCTGCAGTTCAGACGAATCTGACCCCGACATCCTTCATGTGGTTGCATTTAGCGATGTTGTTCACCAGGGCTGTCAGTCCCTCGATGACCGGTGACATCGAAAGAGGCCCTGCATCATATGACTTGAGCAGAGAGATCCGATCGATCATATCCATGACGATGAGTTTTGATTCTGAATCATCTCCACATACTGCCACAGAATACTCAAGTTCTTCATCAATGTCACGCCACCGGTTTCCTGCAATATTGTTGAACGCAACGCAGAGACGGGTTGATTCAGGAAGAATCTTCCGGAGATGAAGAGCGGCAGAACCCTCCTCTGGAGGAAGATACTCAAAGAAGTCCTTCTTCTCCATCGGGTTGATCGGACTTATCACGATCTTACCTTCAAGACCACGAAGACCCGCGATCGTTGTATCAAGATGCTTGTACGGGATAGCCAGGATGATGATATCTGCTCCCTCTACAACCTGCTGGTTAGAGAGGCCCCGGACAGTGCAGCAGAGCCCATTCTCATCGGCATACTTCTGACATGACACACAGGTCTCCTGTGCCTTCTCCGGTTCACGAGAGCCTACAAGTACATCATAAATACGGGAAAGGCGCATGGCCATTCCCTCACCGATCTTTCCAGTTCCTCCGACGATCCCTATCTTCACGTTACTCCACCAGTGGTTTCAGTACAGATGACAGGGTGTCTGCATCGGTCACTCCCTGGATCTTCTGCACAATGACTCCGTCTTTTTCAATGATAATGGTCGGTACAACAGAGATCTGATACTTCTGAGCTTCAGCCATGTGCTGATCGACATCAAGTTTCCTGATCTCGACCTTGTCACCCATCATGCCTTTGAGCTCCTCGATGATCGGTCCCATCCTCTTACACGGTCCGCACCACTCAGCAAAAAAGTCGATTAGGATCGGTTTTCCCATAATGATAACCTAATCAGAAATTGCGTTAAAAAAACAGATAAAAGTATGGTATTGGTTATTTGGAGAGGATAGCCATGATTATGTGGCCGTATGCCGGTCTCGTCACCAGTACTCCGACCAGAACACCAAGGATGGTGACAACGGCAAACCCACGCAGAGTTGAAAGATCCATCAGTGCAAGCGGGAGCATGGCGATAAATACCGTTGCTGCCGAGGCAATGATGATACCGAGTGCCCGTTTCAGCCTTTTCAGGTAGATGTTTGGTGAGGGTACTTTACCTTCGTGAAGGATCTCATCGGTCAGGATGACCAGTTGATCGATACCGGTACCAAGCACTGCTATCAGCCCCGCGATTGTTGCCAGATCAAGCTGGAGGAAGAACGATGTGATTGCCAGCAGTATGATAACCTCTGAAGCATTGATAAGCACCATCGGAAGCACAATGGCGGGTTCGTGATATCTGACCAGGATACTGATACCCACTGCAACCAGGGCAAAGATACCAGCAATCACACACCACATCTTGAACTGTCCACCAAGTTCAGGGGAAACAGACCCAGAACCTGCAATCTTGACCTCTACCGGAAGTGCACCATTACGGAGGTGAATCTCCAGGTTCTTCGCATCTTCTTTGCCTTTGTCACCTGCACCGGTAGATGCGACCAGGTTCGGGCTTGCCCGGCTCTGGAGTGTTCCGGCAAGATCAGATGAGAGCGGTGCACTGTAGACCATCTTACCATCAAGCATCATTGCAAGGTTATGGTTTGCAGGATCCTTGACCGCACCATACTTGATTGCTGCCTGTCTGAACTCTTCTGCCCCTTCAGGGCTGAGTGCAAAGGAGACACCCCAGTTGTTGCTGTTTGGAGGATTCTGTGACGGGTTGGCAACGCTCTCGATAGAGTCACCAAAGACTACGTGTTCAGTCTCGTTGCCGGTAGTTACGACCCTGATCTCGAACTTACCCTGCTTGCCCACGATCTCCTGTGCCTGACTCATCGAGACACCGGCCATCTCAATTCTGATGTATCTGCTGACACCGTTCAGTCCGGTGATCACGTAGGTCTTGGCATCGCGGGTTCCAAGGCTGTTGATCTTGTTTTCAAGAATCCGCTTGATATCATCAGCAGTTTCTTTGGATACGCCCTGATTATACGAAACCAGTTCTGTCTCATTTTCACTGAAGATCTGACGGAGTTCATCTTCAGGAACCAGTTTGCGTATCTCTATCTTATCAGCGCCAACTAGTGAGACATCAGCATTGAGTCGCTTGCCGAGATCTGTTACAAATTGATCAACTGGCTGGCTGGTTTTGAAGGTAACCACTGCTGACTGGAACTCGAGCTGGATCCAGGATCCTCCAGAGAGATCCAGACCAAACTGAAGGTTAGTCTCAATCCCATTCGGGCCAGGATGAGGGAAGATGATGATAATAGACGTAATTAACAGGATAAGGTAGATGGCAACCCGGTAATCCTTGAGTGTTGTCTTGAGTTTCTCGGTATCCATTTACACACCTCCACGGAGTGTTGAAGAGACCTTGCTCTTCCCTTTTGAGGCATACCACTTCAGGATACCCACGTTAGTCAGCCATGTATTCATCACATCGAAGATGAGACCGATCAGAAGAACCTGGGACATCACGTGGATGATCTCAATTCCTCCGATCCATGAGACAACCCACATCGCAAATACTGCTAAGAATGCGGTTGATGTCATGATGATACCGGTGATGAATGCACCGTGGACTTTCTCATCAAACTTACCCTGTCGCTTCAGAACCCGTGAAGTCAGCAGAATATCACTGTCCACAGAGTAACCAATAAGCATCAGGAGTGCTGCGGTTGTTCCAAGAGAAAGTTGAATGCCGAGGAGGTTCATAACCGCTGCCGACATGGTCATGTCAGCAAATGCTGATATGACAACTGCTGCTGACGGAACAAATGTCCGGAAGATCAGGAAGACAACAATTGACATCCCGATAAAGGAGATGATCAATGCAAAGGCTGCCTGATCCTGAAGGGTCTTTCCAAATGAGGAGCCGATCTGATCGATCTTGGCACCATTGTATTTACTCTCAATCAGTTTGTTCAGGCTGAGGACTTTATCGTCACTCATTGTATCGAACTTGAGATACTTGCCCTGGTTGATCCCCTCTTCGATATTGACGAGAGGATAGTCTGCGAATGTAACTTTGAGTTGATCAGGTGTCTCCTGAGTGACTATAGTCACCCCGATTCCGCCTGTGAATTCCATGCCGGGTTTAATCGGAAGCCCGGTGTGGATAAAGGTCATCCCCACGATAACCAGCGAGAGAGCAAGCACGATCATGGGAATCGTGCAGAGTTTCGCTGGAGATATGGAGCTGATATCGTATCTGAAAAAACCCATACATTACTGAGTTGGTTCCGTATGGAGATTAAACCATTAGCCTTCTGCGCGGATAGGGGCGGAAATATCGCCCTGATATCAGGAGAAGAAACCTTTTTGCCGATGTTCCAGATACCTCGGATCATGACAGATCAGGATAAGCGCCATGATATTGTTGAGGAGCGCCTTCGATCCTGGCTAGCCGGGGATGAGGAGGGAATCAGGCATGCCATGCTCAGGATCTTCCTCAGTCACAATGATCTCTCAATTCAGGAGATATACGATAAACTCTCGCTCTCATTCAAGACAAGTTATCATTCAGTGTCAGGAATGATAGGCATCGTCTCATCACGGATCGGTGTTCTTAAAGGAGTCCGTAGTGATCAGCATCGGTGCCGTATCTACCGGCTTCGTGAGAAACATACACCGATTGTGCGCAGGATTATCTCTTCCCGAAGACAGCGAGCAGAGCAGACAACTTCTTCAGATACCCATCAGAAGCATTTTTTCCCTCACCGTCTGACCTGTCTGGAAGATGTCTGATCTCTATGCCGGAACCCCGGCTGATACCGGAGCACACTCTATCTTCATCGACGATGAAGTGGTTGCCTATATCAACAAACGAAATACCAACTTCCGTATCTCTACGTCCTGCGGTGGCCCGGTTCTGCTTCCTGTCTCATACAAACCTGCGAAACCGACTGATATCACGCTTAAGGCAGGAGATCACCTGATCTATATCTCGATGTACCAGGCCAGATACATCGACCACATCCACATGGATATGATCCCCTACCACCTCGAATCGATGATCGAAGGTTCGATCTGATTATGCCTTATGAAGAGCGTGAGCATACAGCCGATATCCTAATGCACGTATCAGCACCTGATGTCCCCACACTTTTTGAAGAATGCGGGCACGCTCTGATGGATGTTATGTACCGGGGATCTGCCCGGTCTGACTGTCAGTACTCCTTCGCGGTTACCGGTACCGATCATGAACAACTGCTCCAGGCTTTTCTATCAGAACTCCTCTGTCTGACCGAGACCGAAAATGTAGTCTTCTCAGAGATTACTGTTACAATCGATGACGGGTCGCTGACTGCCTGCCTGGCAGGAGAACCGTTTGACAGAAAGATTCATGCTGGAGGAACTGAAGTGAAAGGGATATCTTTCTGTGGTCTTGCGATAAGCAGGCAGAATGATGAGTACGTACTGGATATATTATTCGATGTGTGAGTTCTCCAATGATTAATGGTGTGAAGCGGACCGGTGATCTCGAGTGGGAGGTTCCAATAGGATTCGTGGAAGGAATGAGAGTGCCAGGCAGGTTTTTCCTCTCTGATAACCTGACAGGAACACTCGAGGATGGAGCGGTGACCCAACTCGCCAATGTTGCGACAATGCCGGGAATCATCAGGCATTCACTTGCCATGCCTGACATCCACTGGGGATATGGATTTCCTATCGGCGGAGTTGCTGCATTTGACTACGAGACCGGCGTAATATCACCGGGTGGAGTCGGGTTTGATATCAACTGCGGAGTCAGGCTGCTGACCACACCGCTTACTGTTAAGGACATCACGAAGAAGAAGGAGATCCTGGATCAACTCTATGATGCGGTTCCGGTCGGGGTCGGTGCCCGCTCTTCTCTCAGGCTCTCTCCAAAACAACTGGACGGGATGATGACCCGTGGCTCTGCATGGGCAGTCGAGGAAGGATTCGGAACTGAGGGGGATGTGACCCACTGTGAGGAAGGTGGTGGTATGAAAGAGGCAGATCCGTCCCATGTCTCACAAAAAGCCCGATCACGTGGTGTTCCTCAGAGCGGAACACTGGGAGCAGGCAACCATTTCCTTGAGATCCAGGTGGCATCTGAGATCTGTGATCCTGAAGCAGCCAGGGCCTTCGGTGTCGAGGAGGGACAGGTCTGTATCATGGTTCATTGTGGATCACGGGGTCTTGGTCACCAGGTCTGCACAGACCACCTCCAGACCCTTGAACGTGCTGTGGAAAAATATCAGATAAAACTCCCGGACAGGCAACTCGCATGTGCCCCACTCACATCCCCTGAAGGAAAAGCATACTTCGGAGGGATGGCAGCATCTGCAAACTACGCCTGGGCAAACAGGCAGGTGATCACCCACCAGATCAGAAATGTCCTGACAAAGTGTTGCGGGATTGAGTATGATGATATCAGGCTTGTCTACGATGTGGCCCATAATGTTGCCAAGATCGAGGAGCATGAAATCGACGGAAGACTGACAAAGGTTTGTGTACACCGCAAAGGTGCAACACGGGCATTCGGCCCCGGATGTCCGGATGTCCCCCATGATTATTCAAAGATCGGCCAGCCGGTCATCATCCCTGGAAGCATGGGATCCTCATCGTACCTCCTGAAGGGCACAGCAGAAGCGATGACACGGACGTTCGGCTCAACCTGTCATGGAGCAGGACGAATACTCTCCCGCTCACAGGCTAAGAAGACTATCAAAGGAAGCCAGGTCAGAGAAAACCTTGGCCGTGAAGGGATCATGGTGAAAGCACCTCATGACGGGGCCATTGCAGAAGAAGCACCTGGCGCATACAAATCAAGCAGCGAGGTAGTTTCGGTTGTGGACAGGCTCGGAATCTCGCGGCTGGTTGTGCGGTTCGAACCACTCGGAGTCATCAAAGGATAACCATGACAGGACGGGTGGGGATCATATGGGATAGTCCGATGATGTTCACCCGGCTGATAGAAGACTGCGGTTTCCTTCCTGAACTGGTGACACCACATCTGCTTGCAGCCCCTTTTTTCCGGAGATCCTTCTCTGCCGTCATCATCCCGGGAGGTTTCGCTCACCCCTCTTACTCCTCTGTCATTCCTGCTCTACGGGCATGTGAAGACAGGATACACCGCTTCATCCGGGGCGGGGGAACTCTCATCGCGTTTGGTGCCGGAATTGATCGGCCGGACGCATATGACTGGCTCCCGGTGAATATTCAGTACAGGTTTGGTTTTTCAGAAGGGGAGATCGAAGAAGAAGGATCGCACCCGATATCCTGTATCATCGAAGATTGTCCGGATATCGTCTCTGTCGACGGGGTATTTTCGACGGCCGGATCAGAACCACATGTGGATGATCAGGAGCCGGCAGTACGAATGAGAATGCGGGGCGCTCCGGTTCTGGTTGATTACTCGCTCGGGGCTGGCAGGATCATCCTGACCAGTCTTCATGAATACCCTTCCAGAAAGTTTCTGCGCGATTTTTGCAGGAACGATGGCGAAACCTTATTGTAGCTGCATGCGAGGGAAATATGAGGGATATCGATGGACCACTATACCATATCGGCTGATGCAACAGCCGAAGATCTCATCCCCATCTGTATGGCAATCCACGAGATCGTCGGCAGACTCCCGGTGACAGCACGGGCACGAAATGCTCCAGGCGTCAGAATCGAAGAGGGGGTCGTTGTTGATCGTGCATACCAGGGTCCGGTGCTGGGTGAGGTTCTCTCCTCAAACAAACTCATTAAGGAGACTCCACGGGCAGGTCCGTACAAAGGAGTCCCGGTAGTGGTTGCTCCCGTGCGTGATGCATCAGGAGAAGCGATTGCAGCAATCGGTCTTGTCGATATCACGGGTATATTTGACCTTGCCACACTCATGGAACATCAGACAATGATCCTGAAGCAGGTATGTGGTAAAGATCCATGCCCGCTTCCATCAGAACAGATCAACGCCAAACGGTGAACGTATGTACGCAACTGCTTTTAAAGTTCTTGAAATCCTTGAAAAGAATGAAAAACCGGTGCCAAGTAGCGAGATAAGCACCGAACTCTCCATATCTGCAGCAGCGGTATGGAAGCATATCAATGAGCTCAGGTTGATCGGATACGACATCGTCGCATCTGATGACGAAGGGTACCTGCTCGACAAGAGTAACATGGATTTCAGACCCCATGTGGTGTACAAGCATCTGAAGACCAAGGTTATCGGCAGAAGAATGCGATACTTTGACAGTATCCCTTCCACGATCTGGTACGGCAAGGATCTTGCCGATCAGGGCGATCTTGAAGATCTTCATGGCCTCGTGATCATCGCTGAAGAGCAGACCGGAGGGTATGGAAGGATGGGCCGGGCCTGGGTCTCCCCGAGTGGTGGAATCTGGATCACCATCGTCCTCACTCCGAAGATACCGATCGATCACCTCTTCATGCTCACACTCGCAGGTGCAGTATCGGTTGCACGGGTTCTGCGCAAGATGTTCGATATCGGGGCACTCATCAAGTGGCCCAACGACATCATCATCGGAGACAAGAAGGTTGCCGGAATCCTGTTAGAACTCGGCGCTGAGGGTGACAAAGTAAAATACTGCCTTGTCGGGATCGGCATCGATGCCAACATCAGCATTGAGAATCTGAATGAACCCATCAGGCACCTCATCACCTCGATCAGCCATGAGGTGAACCATGAGATCGATCGTGCAGCTCTTCTGGCTGCCATACTAAAGGAGTTTGAGGCACGGTACGATATGATCACCCAGGGAGAGTATGATGCTGTCATCAGGGAGTGGAAGAACTTCTCTTCAACCATCGGACGCAGAGTCAGGATAAACACGCTCAGAAACAGTTTCGAGGGCGAAGCCATAGATATCGATCCAAGTGGGGCACTGGTGGTCCGTAAAGATAACGGCAAGATAGAGAAGGTCATTGCAGGTGACTGCGTACATATCTGATAATGTTCGGCAACCTGAATCGTGCAATCATATTAACCAATAGTTCCTTTTTTGTTGCCCTGATTGCAGTTTTTTCCTGGATATCAATACCAATTCCACTCCCGTTCTTCCCGGTTCCGGTCACTCTCCAGACACTTGCGGTCCTTCTTGCCGCTGCGGTGATGAAGAGGCAGGCGATCATCCCTGTGCTCCTGTACCTTATGATCGGAGCACTCGGCCTGCCTGTCTTTCACAACGGGATGGCGGGACTCGGGGTTATCTTCGGACCTACCGGGGGGTTCCTGATTGGGTTTATTCCTGCTGTGCTTGCTGCAGGGATTGCCTATGAGTATGCATCCCGTGAGATCCGAATCACCGGGATTGTGCTTGCGACGGCATGTATCTACCTCTTCGGGATAGCCTGGCTCATCTTCTCAACAGGAATGTCAGCCTCTGCAGCACTCGTGGCAGGAATGATCCCATTCCTTCCCGGAGATCTGATCAAAGGTGTAGCAGTCTACCTGATCGCTGCACGACTTGAAAGGACGCCACAGTGGCCAGCTCTCCGATGATCAGTATCAGAGCTATCAGGTTTGGATGCCTCGTTATCCGTGAGCTGACCATCGAACCTGGCCGGGTAGCGATTACCGGACCAAACGGATCAGGGAAGACAACACTCCTCGAGATGATCGCCGGCATTATAATCCCGTTTCAGGGAACCATCACAATCAACAGCCACGAACCCCGTAGAACTACTGTCGGATGGGTCGGCGAGTTCCCTGATCTCAACATGACCTTCACCAGGGTTATCGACGAGATCGCCTCACCACTCAGGTTCTCTCACCAGCCATGTGAGGTGATTGATCAAGCAGTACGGGACCTTTCACAGACCATGGGACTCTCACATCTCCTGGACCGCCCGGTCAAAAGTCTTTCAGGTGGAGAGAAAGTCCTGACTGCACTTGCTGCAGCACTCATCACAAAACCTGAGATCCTCATCCTTGATGAGACCGATTCTCACCTTGATGCCTATACTATCGGTATTATTGATACCATCATCAGGAATGCCAATGTGCCTCATGTTCTGTTTGCAACCCACCGGCCTGACCGGGTTGCAATTGCAGACCATATGATTGTGATGAAAAGAGGAGAGGTCCTCCGTACCGGTAATCCGGAAGAGGTGTACAGGAAGTCGTACCACGGCTCTGATCATCTTTCTCCACTTCGATCACTCAGAGACCCTGCCCTCTGGAGAGCTGTGCATGCAACTAACCCTTGAGGCGGTCACTGTACAAAGAGGAGGCTTCTCACTCAACGCTTCCGGGACCTTTGGCCAGGGAGTACACCTCCTCACCGGCAGGGTGGGATCAGGTAAGTCAACCCTTGGTGAGATCCTTGGTTCTGTTCTGGAGCCTGCATCAGGCCGAATGGTAAAGGATGGCTTACAGTCTTCGGTACTCTCTATGCAGTTTCCCGAGTATCATATCACCACCACGACAATTCTGGAGGAGATCCTCAGTTGGGGACATGATCCTGATCAGGTTCTGGAGACAGCCGGTCTTTCAGAAAGGGGCCATAATGATCTTCTCACCCTTTCGCGTGGAGAACTCAAGCGGCTTCACCTTGCCTGTCTGATTCTTGGAAGATACGATCTGATGGTTCTGGACGAGCCGTTCGCCGGGCTTGACGAGGAGGCACGATACTGGATCTCATCCCATCTTTCAGGGCGTCGTGACGGGATCATCATCATCATCAGTCATGATATCACGACCCTCCCCCACATCGATCATCTCTGGGAGATGCAGACCGGAGTGCTTACTGACATAGGGAAGGTACCGGACGCCCTCACCCGATGGGACACAGCACCTCCATTGATCAGGTATCTTCTGAAGAATGGCTCAAACCTCTCAGGACTCTCATGCCAGGACATCGCGGAGGCTGTATGCAGGATCCACGGATAAGACTCGGAGGAGTTGTACTCCTCTCCATAGCCTCATTTCTCTCCCTCACTGGTGCCTTTCTCACCATACTCTGGTGGCTGACCAGTACAGATCGCAGAACGTCGTTCAGAGATCTCCGGACCGGTTCCCTCGTCTTCATGCTCCCTGTGATTGCTGCGATAGCAACCCAGTGGTCTGGTGGTGATGGAGTCTCCTATCTAATCCGGATCTCAGTCGTGCTCCTGATCGCTTCATGGGCCTACAGTGAGCGGTATCCAGGAGAATTCCTCGATGTATCGGTCTGGATTTTTGGGAAGAGATCTGGATTCGATCTCGGGCTTGTCGGGGAGATGGGTATCTCAACAACCGAGATCCTTGCTGATGAATTAAGAAGGACGCGGATCGCGCTCTCACAGAAAGGGCAACGGCTCTCAGGGACCAATCTTCCGCCTGTTATCGCCAGCCTTCTTGTCAGGCAACTCAAGCTCGCCCGTGAACGTGCCGGTGTTCTTGCGATACGTGGATATACGGGGGGTGGAAGTTTGTGTCCCTCGTTTGTGACCTTGTATTCAGATATCGCTGCCGGAGCGTTTTGCGTGCTGATTTTTGCAGTCTCCCTGATTGTCTGAGACTTTTTTATGGTCTCCGGTTGAACCTTTTCTGTTTGAATCGCAAGTTGCCGATTCAGAGGTGGCAATATGAGTCCAGCCCGGAATACGAAGCTTCAGATTACTGATACCACACTCAGGGACGCCCATCAGTCTCTCATCGCAACACGGATGAGAACCGAGGATATGATCCCACTCGCACGGGCAATAGACAAAGCCGGATTCTTTTCAGTTGAGGCATGGGGAGGTGCGACTTTTGACAGTTGCATCCGGTTCCTGAACGAGGATCCATGGCACCGTCTTACCACTCTGAAGGAGGAACTCAGGCACACCCCGATCCAGATGCTCCTCCGAGGCCAGAACCTTGTCGGGTACCGGCATTACTCAGATGATGTCGTTGACCGGTTCATCGATCTCTCATATAAAAACGGGGTGGACATCTTCAGGGTCTTTGATGCACTCAATGACATCAGGAATATGGAGCGATCAATGACCCGGGTAAAGGAGGCAGGAGCACACCTGCAGGCCACCATATCATATACCACAAGCCCGGTTCATTCGGTGAAGGGGTTCATTGAAATGGCCAGGGACCTCTACGCCCACGATTGTGACTCGATATGCATCAAGGATATGGCAGGTCTTGCCATGCCGGAAGATACCAGGGCACTCATCACAGGAATAAAAGATGAGATGGACGTTATGGTCGATCTGCACTCGCACTCGACGAGTGGGATCGCTTCCATGTCGTACCAGGCAGCGATCGAGGCTGGTGTTGATATCCTTGATACTGCCATGTCCCCGTTTGCACTTGGAACCAGTCAGCCTCCAACCGAGAGTACTGTTGCATCGGTAAAGGGTACACCGCGTGATACCGGGATCGATCTCCTCACCCTTCGCGAGATTAGAAACGAATGTGTGAAGATCAGGGGGAAATATGACACTCTCTTCACTCCGGTTGCAGAACGGGTTGACAGCGATGTCCTGATCTACCAGCTCCCGGGAGGAATGATTACCAACCTCGTCTCTCAACTGCAGGAGCAGGATGCACTTGACCGGCTTGAGGACGTGTTCAGCGAAGTTCCGGAGGTCAGGCGTGACCTTGGGTATCCACCACTTGTGACACCCACCTCCCAGATTGTCGGAAGTCAGGCTGTCTTCAATGTCCTTGTTGGAGGAGAGCGGTACAAAAATGTTACCAAGGAGGTGCGGGACTATGTCAAGGGCCTCTACGGGCGTTCTCCTGGTGCAATCTCGGATGAGATCCGCACCCTGATCATCGGCGATGAACAGGTCATCACACAAAGGCCTGCCGATCTTCTCGAACCGATGTATGCAAAGATGAAGAAAGAGGCTGAAGATGCAGGGCTTATCAAGAAAGAAGAGGACGTCATGACATACATCCTCTATCCTGCAATTGCTCCATCATTCCTGAAAGGTGAACGGCAGGCTGAGAAGATCCCGACACGTTCAGCAAAGAAGAGTTCAGGGTTTGAGATGCCTGACTCCATGCAGGTCGAGGTCGATGGGGAGACCTTCACGGTCAGGATCCTTGCCATCGGTGACCAACAGGCAACGGAGAAGCCGAAGGTTTCAGGCCCGCCAAAGCAGGACATGCCAGGCGGGGTCAAGAGCAACATGCAGGGTATGATCCTTGAGATGAAGGTCGGCCGCGGGGACGAGGTCAAGGCCGGGCAACCCCTCCTCATCCTTGAGGCCATGAAAATGGAGAACCCGATCACAAGTCCGCGTGATGGTGTCGTGGCTGACATCTTCGTTGACACCGGGGACACGGTCCTGAGCGGCGACGTGCTCATGGTGATTGAATGAAGTATTTTGACAAGATACTCATTGCCAACCGGGGAGAGATCGCGATAAGGGTCATGCGTGCATGCCGCGAACTCGGGATCGATACAGTCGCTGTTTATTCAGAAGCAGACAAGAACTCACTCTTTGTTCATTATGCCGACGAGGCCTTTCCCGTAGGGCCGGCCCCGCCATCCAAGTCTTATCTAAATATGGAGCGGATCATCTCGGTGGCTAAAACCGCCGGGGCCGAGGCAATCCACCCAGGGTATGGATTCCTCGCTGAAAACGCTGCATTCTCAGGACTTTGTGAAGAGGAAGGCATCACATTCATCGGCCCGAAGAAGAAGACCATCGCTGCGATGGGATCCAAAATCCGATCCAAGCAGACGATGAAGGATGCCGGGGTCCCGGTACTGCCAGGTACCGACGGTGGGATAGATGATCTTGAGAAGGCAGCAAAGGTGGCTGATCAGATCGGATATCCGGTGATCGTGAAGGCGAGTGCTGGGGGCGGAGGAATTGGGATGCAGATCGTCCATGATCCTTCCGAGATCGAGGAAGCCATCGCTGGTGCAATGCGCATCGCAGAATCAGCTTTTGGTGATCGGACGGTCTTCATCGAGAAGTATCTTCAAAAACCCAGGCATGTCGAGGTCCAGGTCTTCTGCGATGAGCATAACAACGGCGTCCACATGTTCGAGCGTGAGTGCTCGATCCAGCGAAGACATCAGAAACTGATAGAGGAGGCACCCTGCCCGGTGATGACTCCGGAGCTGCGTGAGCGGATGACTGAGTCTGCCCTGAAGGTTGCTGACGCAGTCGATTACGTGAACGCAGGTACGGTGGAGTTCCTGTATGACAGCGGGAACTACTACTTCATGGAGATGAACACCAGGCTTCAGGTCGAGCACACAATCACCGAACTGGTGACCGGTATCGATCTTGTCAGGCAGCAGATCGTGGTTGCAGCAGGTGATCCACTCGAATATGCCCAGGAGGATATAACCATCAGGGGTCATGCCATCGAATGCCGAATCAACGCAGAAGATCCCCTCAACAACTTTGCAGCTGATCCCGGGAAGATCATCAGATATCGTTCACCAGGTGGACCGGGGATCAGGCTCGACTCAGGTATTCATGCAGGATATACAATCCCGCCACACTATGACTCGATGATCGCTAAACTCTGTGCATGGGGAATGAACAGGGATCTGGCAATTGCACGGATGCGTCGTGCAATCTACGAGTACGTGATTCTTGGTGTGAAGACAACCCTGCCGCTTCACCATGCCATCATGCACAACCCCGAGTTCATAGCAGGCAACACTCATACGCACTTCCTCCAGGAGGAGCATATCTTAAAGACACTCAAGCGGTACATTCAGGAGGACGAGACCAGGATGACCCAGCTTGCAACTCCTCTCAGGAACGATCGGAAGATTGCAGCCATCAGTGCAGGGTTGATCGCCGTTATTGAGAAGAATAAAGAATAATTTTTTACTGAAAGTCATTTTCATAGGTCGTACCTGGTGCCCCCAAAGGGGCTCCGTTGGGGTTGTTATGCAAAGAGCAGACAAGGAAGTCCGGGATCAGGGATGGATTGATACTGTTCTCACAAAAGCCCTCTTTTGCCATCTGGCCATAAACGGTGATGAGTATCCCTGTCTGGTACCGATGAATTTTGTCTGGCATAAAGGGCAACTCATCCTTCACTCTGCCAACGAAGGCGAGAAGATGAGATTGCTCCGGAAAAATCCTCATGTGGCATTCGCAGTCGAGATCGATCCCGAACTCGTCACTCATGCCACTGCCTGTGGATATGGAATGAGATACCGGAGTGTCATCGGACAGGGTATCGTCAGGTTTTTCGATGAGTATGAGGAGAAGAACCACCTGCTCAAGGTCCTCTCTGAAAAATACACATCATACAGTGTTGATGATTTTCCACCAGACAAACTTGCTCACGTGACCGTGTTCATTATCACACCAACATCACTTACAGGAAAAAACTCGGGATATCCGCTCGGAAGATGACATCGTCCCGGTGAAAATTAGTGGGTTGGAATAACCCTGAAGATATCAGACTGGGTCAGTATCCCGATCGGCTGTCCATCCTCGACAACAACCAGCCTGCCGATCTGCTTCTCCTTGAACTTGCGTATCACTTCGTAGATCTGGACTGAAGCATCGGCCTGTACAACCTCTTCGGTCATGAACTCGCTTACCGGGGCTTCGAGGCTGATCTTCTCCTCTATTGCCAGAAGGATATCTGTCATCGTGATGATGCCCATGAGAAAATTCCCTTCCATGACCGGTGCCCCATGAATCCGGTATTTATTGAAGAGATGAATCGCATCCATCAGGGTTGACCTGGTTGAGAGCATCTTGATAGGAGCAGTCATGTAACTGCGGATCGGTTTTTTGGGAAGCGAGACCATCTCCAGGATAGAGACGATGAGAGCTGGTTCATTCTCATCCTTCCCGAACACCTCACCCTTGATCATCAGTTTGTTCATCGGAGTCGGGCCGATGGTGATCACATCACCGATATTGAAGAGCTTCACGCTCCCGATGATCCTGATCTGGGCATGGCAGATATCTGCATGAGAGAGGGTGGTGAAGATGATCTCTGCAACCTTGACTCCGGGGATAACCTCACTATCGCGTGAGATCTTTACCTCATATACCTCACCATCCCGCTTCAGATTGAGTTCCTTGTATGCGACTGCGGTCGGGTGATACCCACCTTTTGGTCCGGGAATGCCATCAACAAGACCGATGGCCTTGAGTGCCTGCATCTGATTCCTGACAGTTCCCGGGTTCCTGCGAATGATATCAGCGATCTCCTCCCCTTTGATCGGTATCGACTTCTTCTCATAGAGACTGATGAGGGTGATGAGGATATCGTTCTGGATGAGAGATAGATCCATAATGATCGATCATATAGTTTAACTGAGATGGTTAAGAGGTTGACGTAGTTGTAAATGATTATCCAGTCAGCACCCCCACTTATCCCACAACAATAGAGCCTCGTATGGATACCAATAATCAACCGCAATCAATGAACTTCGAGCGGATACCCACAGTTCCAACCGCAGACGAAGTCCTGGACAGGGCTCTTCGTCGTGCTGCGGCAAAGATGCGTGAGAAGAAACAGAAAAAACGTGCCTCAGAAGAGTTTGTGAGAGCAGTGTACCTCTCAGTTCATGACAAACTCGTCTCCGTTATCCAGGGCTTTCCTGAAATGGATAACCTCCCCAGATTTTATCAGGATCTCTTCGATGTGATCTGGGGGATAGAACGCCTTCGCAAGGCTCTCGGAGCTGTAGGCTGGGCAGCCAGATGGTCAAAAGACCACAGAGGGGGTCTCGCCAAGGATGTCAGGTTCTCCAGCGATGAAGATGCAACTGCCTCCCGAAAGAAGGCGGTTGCCCGGCTTGCATCGGTGGTTCACCAGATCGATGATCAACTCCTCTTCCTCAATGAGGTCAGGAACGTTATGCGGAAACTCCCGGTGATCGAGGATGTCTTCACAATCGTTGTGGCAGGATTCCCAAATGTGGGAAAATCCTCATTCATCAGAAGAGTCTCGTCAGCAGAGCCTGAGATTGCGTCATATCCCTTCACTACAAAAGGGGTGATCATCGGTCACCGGTATGAACGGAGGGAGAAGATCCAGCTTATCGACACCCCGGGACTGCTTGACCGACCGGCAGACGAACGGAACGCAATCGAGAAGCAGGCGATTTCAGCCATCATCAACACTGCTGATGTCATCCTGTTCATCCTTGACCCAAGTACCTACTGTGGGTTTCCTCTCGATGAACAGATGCGTCTGCTCGAAGAGATCAAGGAACTTGTTCGTGTACCGGTAATAGCCGTGGTGAACAAGTCAGATGTGAAGACCCTTGAAGGGTACCAGGCGATGTCAACAGCGTCTGGTGAAGGGGTTGAGGAGGTTCTGGCATTACTCCTCGCAGAAAAACCTGCACCAGGTGCTGCCCATCACCCGGGAAGACAGGGATACTCAGATCCCGATCAGGAGCAAGCCGATAAGGAATCCTATGATCGCCCCTCCATTAAGTGGAGGGAGTCCGGCTTGAGGCCTCCCAGACGAGACGAAATAGAGAAGTAATGCCATCCCTGCAACCGAGCCGATCATTGTTGTGATCACAGGCAGGGAAAATCCGCCGATCCCTTTTGCTGGCAGAAATACTGCTGCAGATACGACAAGAATCGAGGGCATGATCAGATCTCCGAGCCCCATCAGGTATGCGGCTCGTTCAGGTTTCCTCTCCTCTTTTCCAGGCATGGAGCCTGAACTTTCACCAGATGCCTCTGGCTTAACCATCCCGCCTACTCCGTCCCTGATGAACGAGTATCCTTCCTTTTTGGGAACAACAACCATGATCGGCATCCGGTTCTCGATGACACCTTCGGCAAGAGTCAGCATGTGTTTTGTCCGGTACACGGATATTGCGTCATAGACTGCAAGAAGTATAAGCAGCAGAATAACCGGCACCGGTTCGAGAGATATTCCGAATATCGAAGCGATTCCTGCTGAGAGGAGCACCCCGAGTATATCCACAACGTACCATTCAGGATATTTTGCCAGGAGAACTGTCGCTCCTACCGAGAGGAGTAGTCCGAGACCGGCAGAGATGCCTGTATCCACACCGGCGAGTGAGAGCAGACCGGTGAAGACATAGATGAACGAGAGAAAGAGTGATGCCCAGATGAGTAACTGGAGCGCCCACTTCTGGTGATACTTCAGCAGAATCAGCAACACCACGGTGAATCCGAGCAGCATCGCAATGAACCAGATCGGGTTTTCAAGAGATGACGGATCTTCAAACACAGCATACCCGGACTGGATCATCGGGACTGACAGGATTACTGCACCGACCTCCACGAGCAGGAGCATCAGGGGCATTGCAGCGAGGGCGAGGAGCGGGTTCAACGCTCTTCCACCTACATTTTGTGAATGTGAATACTGATTATCAGATGGTTCCATGTGCCTAAGAGGGAAGAGGTTGACTGGTACATAATCATATCTCCCCATAAGCGGCCATTTCACAGGTTTTCATCCGTGTTAATGTATCACAGCAGAACAATTGGTTACGCGCATATCCGGCTTGAGGACAAATCCCTATAACTCAGCGAGAATAGATACATCTGGTGAAGTGCCGGTCGCAAAGTCTTGAAAATAGTGGAGCATTATTCTGCGACCGGTGATCAATACGGAGAGAAGATATGGGTGTAGCCTTACGGGATATCGTCGCCCCCTATAAACATCCGGCAGAGCCTCAGGATCTGACCGGTGTTGCATCTGTTGATGCTTACAACGCGCTGTATCAGTTTCTATCCATCATCAGGCAGCCGGACGGAACACCGCTCATGGACAAAGAAGGGAGGGTGACATCCCACCTTTCAGGAATATTTTACCGCACCAGTAACTTTCTTCAGCAGGGCATACAGCCGGTCTGGATCTTTGACGGAAAACCTCCCGAACTGAAGAGCAGGACGATAGGTGAGCGTCGTGCGGTGAGGGAAGAGGCACAGGAAAAATGGGAGCAGGCAAAACGTGAAGGGGACACTGCGGGTGCATTCAGATATGCCATGGCTTCATCCAAGCTGGATGATGAGGTTTTACAATCAGCACGTAGACTGCTGGATCTGCTCGGAGTCCCGGTACTTGATGCTCCTTCTGAGGGAGAGGCTGAAGCATCCAACATGGCCCGTACCGGTGCAGCCCGGTACGTGGCATCTCAGGATTACGACACACTGCTCTTCGGAGCACCTCTTCTGGTGAGAAACCTTACAGTATCAGGAAAAAGACGGCTACATGGGAGGATGGTAAATGTCCAGCCCGAAACGGTCATTCTTGAGGAGGTACTATCAGGTCTGGGATTAAGCAGGGAAGATCTCATCGATGTTTCAATCCTTGTGGGAACAGATTTCAACGAAGGAGCAGCAGGAGTCGGTGCTAAGACTGCCCTGAAAAGAGTAAAGGCAGGTGAATTTGAGGAGGTTATCTCATCAAAACTCCCTGATTTTGACCCTGAACCAGTCAGAAGTTTCTTCCTGAATCCCCCCGTTTCTGATCAGTATACACTTGAGTGGAAAAAACCAGACCATGAAAGGATCATCGCATTTCTCTGCGGCGACTATGGATTTTCGGAGGAGCGGATTAACCCGATCCTTGAGAAGATCAGCGGCAGGGGAAAACAGAGAACCCTTGACAGTTGGTTCTGATCTCACGGTACCCGGAAACAATCGAGCCCGGTATCATTTTTCTTTTCTGACCCGATATCTGATCAGGAAATATGATCAGATCATCCAGTTTCAATATACACAGGAGTCTGCTCTGGATCTTTCTCGCAGGGATGATATGTGGATCATCAGCCATCTGGTCTGTCACTGCCGATCTTGAGAATCCAGGAAACGGAACAGTGATGGCAGAATATGAGAACGGGACCGTGACTGCGGAATGGGCCGTCGATTTTTCGGCATCTCCTATGGAAGGATATCCGCCGGTCTGTGCCAAGTTCACTCTTGACGGCCCTTATGGCGATTATCTCTGGGATTTTGGCGATGGAAGTACGTCCAGTGCACGAAACCCGGTTCACTGTTACCAGAAAGCAGGTTCGTACTGGGTGAAACTGAAGTACTCGGTTGGAGAGATCACGGGTGAAGTAAACAAGGAGGATTATATAAGAGTTAAAGATCCTGCCGGACTTGTGGATTATACTGCAGATCCCGTGAATGGAACAGTCCCGCTGAACGTCCAGTTTGAACTGACAGGTAATCCGACAAGTATCCTTTGGGATTTTGATGACGGAGAAGAGAGCAGCGACACTAATCCAAAACATCTGTATCAGCAGCCAGGGTTCTACTCACCAACCCTGACCTACTGTGCTGGAGGTGCCTGCGATAAAATATCAAAGTACAACTTCATCCAGGTCGCACCCGGCGAGGAGGTTAATTTCACTGCCGAAAAGCTGGAAGGAGTTGCTCCTCTCTCAACCAAGTTTCTTGTCACCGGCCCTGCAGAGACCTTCTCCTGGGATTTTGGGGATGGAACCACCTCATATGAAAAAAATCCCGGTCATTACTATGATAAACCAGGCACCTATACGGTCACCCTGACGTACTCCATAGGCGAGGCCAGTTATACCCTTACAAAGACAGACTACATCCATGCCTCATCCAGATATGAACCTGATTTTAATGGATCACCACGGCGTGGGATCGCTCCTCTATGCGTTGATCTTGATATGATCAATCCACCGCAGTCGTGGCTCTGGATGTTTGGAGATAATACAACCTCACCTGATTCCCACGGTTCTCACTGTTACGGGTTCAGCGGGAATTACGATGTCGGGCTTCATTACTGCTATAACGGGTACTGCAGCGATGTCATCAAACCCGGCTTTGTCACTGTCGATTCACCCAGGATATTCTCTGACAGGGGTGAGGATGAAGCGACGGTGAAGTTCAGATCAGACGCAGGTGATGGGCTCAGATATATATGGGATTTCGGTGATTCTGCCACATCAGAGAGTGCTGCACCAACCCACCGGTACAGTGAGCCAGGCGAGTATAACGTATCTCTTTCAGTACTCGGTACCTGTGGCTGCACAGCAAAGACTTCCGCAAGCGTTTCAGTCAATCCTAAAAATCCTATTGACTTCTCTGCTACACCATTAGAAGGATGTGCTCCGCACAGCGTCCAGTTCAGTACTGCACCCCCGACATCACTAGCTGAGAAGCAGAAGTGGGACTTTGGCGATGGTGAGACGAGCACGGAAAATAACCCGTTTCATAGTTACCAGTTTCCGGGAACATACTCCGTCACACTGGTGAAAGAATTTCCAGACCGCATGGAAAACGTGACTAAGCCGGATTACATTCAGGTCTATGAAGTTCCTCACCCATCCTTATCAATAAATCCTACATCAGGAGTTGCACCGGCAACGATCACGTTCACCGACACCACTTCAGGATACGAGTCTAAACGTTCCTGGAACTTCGGGGATGGTGTGACCGGGACCGAGGCACGGATGGAACACCAGTACACTGAGGAAGGGATGTTCAACGTTTCTCTTACCGTCTGGGGAAAAGGTGACTGCCACAAGACCGTGACCCGGGATGTCAGTATTGCAAGCCAGGAAGAGGTGAAGTACGACCTTACCGGGCTTCCAAGACGGGGAGTTGTACCGCTATCAACTTCTTTTAAGATAACAGGTAGTCCGTACCAGTGGTCTATTGATTTTGGTGACGGCAGCCAGCCGACTTCAGAACAGAACCCTTTCCATACCTATACAACACCCGGTGCTTACAGTCCGAAACTTCATGCCTGTGATGCAGACGGGTGCGAAGATATTGTCAAACCAGAATATGTAGTGGCAATTCCTCCCTCCTATCAGACCCTGACCCTTACACCGGGATGGAACCTTGTCTCTGTACCTATCAGCCTGGAACCCGGACAGGATACCATGGGTATCTTTGCCAGTGTAGACACGGAAAGTCATTCGCTCTATTCGTGGGACAGCACTACAGAGCAGTGGGAGAGAGTTACAAAGGATACCCGACTGGATCCTCTCACCGCGGTCTGGATATATGCAGCTAAACCTGCCACAGTCAATCTGCCGGTAGCAACAGCTGGACCAGAAGGTAATCTGACCTTGCCCCTTTCAGTTGGCTGGAACCTGATGAGCATCCCGGGGACAAACCTGACTAAGCCGGATATAGTACTCGGGGACCAGGACTGGTCATATCTCCTTGGATTTAACGCTCAGTCCCAGCAGTACGACGCTCCAATTCAGAGGGGAGAAGAGATAGAACAGTTGCTTGACCCAAAGCAGGGATACTGGCTTTATATGAAGAATCCGGGGACATTGGAGACCCCGGCGATCTAACCTTTTTCTCAATCAGGGCAGTTGCTTCCAGACGTGGGTAAATCTCTGGGCTGCGGTCACATGCCCGAGTATACCGAAGATCAGGAGCAGCCATGCAAAGAGGCTGAGCCCAAGAAGTTCTACAGGCATGAACAGACTGACGATGCATACCGCTATCAGGAGAACAAGACGATCGGCCCGCCCGAGAAGACCACCATAAAACCGTCCGACACCAACTGCCTGTGCCTGTGTTCCCATATATGATGACATCAGCACCCCTGTAAGACCAAGAACACCGATCCACCAGGCACAGAGCGGGCCTGAAAAAATGCCACAGAGGATGAAGATATCAGCATACCGGTCAACAGTGTGATCCAGAAAGTCTCCACGAAGCCCCTGCTGGCCGAGTGTTCGTGCCATTGCCCCGTCAAGTCCGTCAAAGAAGGCATTCAGGATCACACCAAAGGTTCCAAAGAGAATATCACCCCTGAAAAAGGCATAGCCCCCTCCTGCTGCGGCAAGAAGGGAGAGTATGGTACAGAAGTTCGGGGTGAGACCAATCCTCACTGTTGCTGATACAATTGGATCGATGATAGGTTTAACCTGGGTCCGGTATGAGTCAAGTGTCATAATAAGTCCGCACAGGTGGCAAGCCAGTCCACTATTCCGTGTCCGGGGGGTACATCTCCGGTCATGATCCCTTCAACCATATCTGCAACCTCGGCAACTGTCTTATCGGTTGCATCTATCTCATATATCATCTCAGGGGTATGTTCTTCCATTGCCTCAACGAGCACAACATCAAGCAGTTCAGCCTCAACATTCTCAGCAATCTTTTCATCATGATATCCCCTGGCAGCAAGTCGCTCCTTCAAGATATCAGGACGGCACCTGAGAACAATGACTCGGCCTGCGGGAAGCAGGTGAGTGAGATGCCCTTCGACGATCCCCTCTTTAATGGAGAACTCATCGCACCACCGGTCTGTGTCGATGACATGGGCCTTCCGCTCCTCATCCTCTTCGATGATGTATGGACCGATGGTATCGTTCGCCCTGACAACCGGATGACCCCGCCGTGACAGTTCATCAGCGACGGTAGACTTTCCGGTCCCCGGTGTCCCGGTCAGAGCGATCAGCATATCTGGTTGATTCCGGTAAGGAACTGTTCACACTCCCAGTCTTCACCGACGCAGACCCTGATGTAATGATCTGCCAAGCCCGGGAATGAACGACAGGATCTGACGATTACCCCTTTCTCTGCAAGTAATGCCGCACATTCATCGCCAGTCATCGGTGCTGTGTCGATCATCACAAAGTTGGCCCCTCCCGGAAGAACCGGTAGTCTGCAGGTTTCACGGAATTTTTTAATCCAGGATCTCACATGTCTGATCGAACACTCAACATACTCCCGGTCAGAAAGGGCACCGGTTGCTGCAGCGAGAGAGAGAGTGTTAACAGTAAATGGTGTTGCCGCTTTGTCATACACAGGTTTCAGCCAGGAAGGAACAAACGCATACCCGATCCGGCATCCGGCAAGACCGAAGACTTTTGACATGGTCCGTCCGATTACCAGGTTCCTGTGCTTCTGCATCAGGTCACGATAGTCTAGTTCTGAAAACTCCACATACGCGTTGTCCAGGAACAGAACACCATCCAGTGCATCTGCAATCTTCTCAATATCTGCACGCGATGTAAGGGTTCCGGTTGGGTTGTTCGGACTGCAGAGGAACGATATCTTTGCCTTTTTCGCTGCATTGATGAAGGTATCAACATCAACCGTGAAGTCATCTCTCCGGGGAATAGTGATGACTTCAGCTCCCTGTGCCTTTGCCGCAATCCCGTAGAAGGAGAAGGTCGGGACCGATACAGCCACAACCTCACCAGGGTTCACCAGTACCCGGATACAGGTCTCGATGACCCCGTCCATTCCTACCCCGGATACGAACTCATAATCACCGTGGTAATCCCTGAGTGCCTGAACCAGGTTACCTGCTCCACCGGTATCCGGATACCGGTGCATCGTTGCAAGGGCTTTCTGAACCGCAGTAACCGCGAGGGGAGAGGGTCCAAATGGATTTTCGTTACTTGCCAGCCTTGCAACTCTTGAAAATCCGTATTTCTCTGCTATCTCTTCAGGAGAGCGTGCATACACATACCCTTCCTGCTGATAGATATCACGTACGAGCGAATTTGCTGACTGCTGCATTTATGATACCTGTTGCCCGGTCTATCTCGTCATTTGTGATGGTAAGCGGTGGAACAAGCCTGAGGTTCCCGTGCGCAGCACAGTTGACAAGCAGGCCATGAGCGGCACACTCCTTCTGAACATCAGCACACTGATCGCCGATGGTAATTCCGATCATCAGTCCCCTGACCCGGGGGTTGAGATGAGCCAGGGCTGCCCTGAACCGCTCACCCTTCACTGCAACTTCCGGGAGTAATTCTCCGATCACATCTATTGAGGCTAGGGCTGCTGCGCAGGCGATGGGGCCACCTGCAAAGGTGCTACCATGCTCTGACTTTCCAAACTCGAGCCCTTCCCGTGCAACAATGGCACCCATCGGAAACCCGCTTGCAATAGCCTTTGCCATAGTGATGACATCAGGAAGTATTCCATCCTCCTGGAAGGCAAACCATTGCCCAGTCCGGCCCATTCCACTCTGGACCTCGTCCACGATCAGCAGCACTCCTTTATCATCACAGATCTCCCTGACCTGTTTCAGGTAACCGGCCGGCGGAGTGATAACACCGCCTTCACCCTGGATCGGTTCCAGAACTACGGCTGCTGTTTCTGATGTTATTGCAGCCTTGAGTGCCTCTGCATCTCCATAGGGGACAAACTTGGTGAACGGCTGAAGAGGCATGAATGGATCTCTGATAGCAGGTTTGTGGGTACAGGCAAGGGATCCCATAGTCCGCCCGTGAAATCCTCCCTCACAGGCCACGACCTCTTTCTTCCCGGTTCTGATCCTGGCAAGTTTCAGGGCCCCTTCCATTGCCTCTGCCCCTGAGTTGGAGAAGAATGCTTTTGCCTTCCCCGGCAGTCCGGATATCTCCACAAGTTTCTTTGCGAGAGCACCCTGGTGAGGAACATAGTACAGGTTTGAACAGTGGATAAGCTCCGTTGCCTGATCTGTGATTGCCTTGACTACTTTGGGGTGACAGTGGCCTGTACTGCAGACTGCGATTCCTGCTACAAGGTCAAGGTACTGCTTTCCGTCAGCATCGGTGACGGTGCAGCCAGACCCTTTGGTGATCATGATCTCCCTGCTGAACGCAGGCATGATATATTGTGATTCGAGTTCCCGATAATCTGATTCGAACGTCATTATTTCATCTCATTCATATTCGATGGTTGCCGGCGGTTTGGGGGTGATATCATATACAACCCTTGAGACTGCCGGGATTGTTGAGGTTATCCGCCCCTGGATCTCTGCCAGGTCTTCCCAGGAGATCTCAATTGGATCGGCGGTCATCCCGTCGCGTGAGTTTACTGCTCTCACAGCAACGATCCAGCCGTGCAGACGGTTGTCGCCCTTCACTCCGGTGCCAAGACCGACAAGGGCTGCAAGGCATTGCCATGGACGATACTTCTCGACCAGAACGTCCTCCACGATCGCGTTGGCCTCCCTGACAACCTCTATGGCCTCACGGGTGACTGCTCCGACAACCCTGACCGAGAGTCCCGGGCCAGGAAATGGCATCCGGTGAGCGATCTCATTCGGGAGACCGAGTGCTTCTGCGACCTCCCTGACCTCGTCTTTATAGAGCTCACGAAGCGGCTCAATGACCTTGCTGAACTCCATCGAGAGTGGCATGCCACCCACGTTGTGATGACTCTTGATGCCACCCTCGCTCTCGATACAGTCCGGGTAGATCGTTCCCTGGAGAAGGTACTTTGCACCTGTTGCCCGTGCCTCACGTTCAAAGACCCTGATGAACTTCTCACCGATGATCTTACGCTTCTTCTCAGGGTCTGCCTCACCGGCTAGGGCAGTGATGAACTCCTCACCTGCGTCGATCACGCGGACACCCAGATGACCGAAGATCTCACTGATCCGTCTGGTCTCTCCCTTGCGCATCAACCCAGTATCAACATAGATAGGGATCAGGCGTTCTCCAATAGCACGCGATGCAAGTTCGGCACAGACCGAACTGTCAACACCACCTGAAAGGGCGATGACCGCGTGCTCACTTCCCGCTTCCTCCTGGATCTTTCTGATCGCTTCGGCAATGAACTTCTCAACTTTGACCATTACTCTGCCCCCTTCTTCATCTTCAGTGCTGCTTCCACGAACCCGAGGAACGGTGGTGACGGCCGTGTCGGACGAGACCTGAACTCGGGATGGAACTGGGTCGCAAAGAAGAACGGATGATCAGGAATCTCAACGATCTCCATCCGATTGCCCCATGTCCCTGAGAAGACAAGGCCTGCATTCTCCATATCCGCGATGTAAGAGGGTTCCACCTCGTACCTGTGCCGATGACGCTCAGTGATCTCACCAGCGCCATACAACTTCATCGCAAGGGTTCCTGGTTTTACAGAGATACGATAATCCCCAAGCCGCATCGTCCCTCCGAGATCCTCTACCCCGTCCTGCTCAGGAAGGATGGTGATCACTTCAGTGCCGGTGCTACACTCACTGCTGCAGGCATCAGCCCATCCGACCACGTGCCTTGCAAACTCGACAACCGAGAGTTGAAACCCGAGACAGAGCCCGAGCAATGGGATCTTCTCCTCGCGTGCAAGTTGGATCGCACTGATCTTCCCTTCGATACCCCTGACACCGAATCCTCCTGGAATCAGGATGCCGTCACATTCCCTGAGGTCTGCTTTCTCAACCCGTTCTGCATCAAGCCAGTGGATCGAGACCTCGGTGGAGAGTGCCCTTCCCGCATGCTTGAGTGCCTCCTTGATCGAGAGATATACATCCTCTTTACCATACTTGCTCACAATCCCGACAGTCACACGCTGGGTGTACTCCCTTGTCACGGTGCGGTACCAGTCTGGATCAAGGGGTTCGTTTGCGAGTTTCAGATGCTGACAGAGGACCTTGGAGAGTCCCTCCTTTTCAAGTTCCATCGGGACCTGGTAGATATCAGGTGCAGTTGTTGCACTGATGACCGCAAACTGGGGAATGTCACAGAGAGAGGAGATCTTCTTCTTTGTATTGGGTGATATCGGGCGCTCGCTTCTCCCGACGATAATATCGGTAAAGAGCCCAAGCTCACGGAGTGCCTTCACCGAATGCTGGGTTGGCTTGGTCTTGAGATCGCCCATCGAATCCGAGGGCAGCAGAGTGACATGAACGAGCGCGCGATCTTCCGGTGGCAGTTCACTCCGCATCTGCCTGACAGATTCAAGAAACGGCATGCTTTCGATATCGCCGACTGTTCCACCGACCTCAACAATACAGATGTCAGCTTCCTTCCCGTCAAAGACCTTCTCGGAGGCTGCTATCCGGATACACTCCTTGATCTGATCGGTGATATGCGGAATGATCTGGACCGTCTGGCCAAGGTAATCACCCCTCCGCTCCTTATCGATGACGAGCCGGTAGACCTTCCCGGTGGTAATATTGTGGGATGAGTTCAGCTCGATGTCAAGGAACCGCTCATAATTGCCAAGATCGAGATCCACCTCACCGCCGTCATGAAGAACATACACTTCTCCATGTTGGGCCGGGTTCATGGTTCCTGCGTCGATATTCAGATATGGATCGATCTTAACCGCAGTGACATTATATCCCCGATTTTTCAAAAGCCGTCCTATTGATGCAGCGGTGATCCCTTTGCCAAGACCACTCATCACGCCGCCGGTGATAAAGATATACTTCATGCCTCCCCTCAGAAAAACTCAGCAAAAGAGTTGGTTTCGATCCCTCTAATACCAAACGGCCCCTGACTCAAAGGACCGATACCCCTGACATCAGGGAGTTTTTCTCCTGAATGGGTGAATCCCGGCCAGCCCGCGAGACAGAACATCGCCATCTTCTTCCCTCTGGTGAAAGAAGCCATAAGTGAAATGTCATATCTTGATGATATCGAAAAATCAGGTCAGAACGCAAACCCGTTCTTCTGCCTCATGGGGATACATCCAAAATCATGGGGGGATGGCAGGGCCAGCCTTGAGATGACAGTCAGGCCTGATATGACCAACGGGGAGGGCTGGCTTCAGGGAGGTATGTACACCGCCCTCATTGACGAGGCCATGGCTCTTGCAATTTATACCCTGCTCGATGACGGGCAGATGATTGCGACCATCTCCAGTACAACCAATTTTCTCCGGGGTGTCCGGGCAGGAGAGGACATTCTGGCGGAGGCATGGGTAGTCAGGAAAGGCAGGCAGATCATCTTTACTGAAGGAAGAGTTACTAGTGCTGACGGAATGAACGAACTTGCCAGGAGTTCTGCGTCATTTACGGTACGATAATTGGCAGGAGCCCCAGAATCTATAAAACCACGGACGGAGAACCAGCTGGGAAGCCACTGTCGATGAGATACAGTATCATTATTCCCGCGTATAATGAGGAGAAGCGAATCGGGAAACTTCTGCAGAGCCTCTCAGACCCGCAGGCAGAGTTCATCTTTGTCTGTGACGGTAACGACCGGACCCCGGAAGTAATACAGGAGTTCTCATCAGGGCACCCGGATCTCACAGTTCGGTGCCTGAAATATTCACACAGGCTTGGAAAAGGTGGTGGAGTCTACGAAGGGTTCAGGTCCGCTAATGCCCCATTGATCGGATTCATGGATGCGGATAACTCCACAGAATACTCAGAGATGATCCGCCTCATAAACCATATCGGAGATTATGCCGGCATCATCGGTTCCCGCCACATGCCGGAGTCGACAATAGAAATTCACCAGCCCTTGTCACGACGGTTCCAGAGCAGGGTGTTTAATCTCATCATCAGACTGCTCTTCGGCCTGCAGTTCTATGATACACAATGCGGGGCAAAGGTCTTTCGCAAGAGCGCAGTTGACAAAATTCTTCCAGATTTACGCGCTAAAGGATTTGAGTTCGATGTTGAACTCCTCTGGCACCTGAGACGGGCCGGACTTAAGGTTCTGGAAGTGCCGGTTGTATGGAATGACACCGGTGACTCCAGACTTCAGACCTCTGATGCTTTCTCCATGTTCACCACTCTTCTTCGTCTGCGACTGGGTATAGGGGCCCATGACTGATACTGACAGGATAAGGAATGAGGCATTCAGACTGTTCGAGCAGCAGAATTATTCCGCCTGCCTTGACCTGATCCACTCGACCCCCCCAAGGTCAATCGATACCAGGATCCAGATCATCGAAGCGATCTGCCTGTACAGCACCGGTTCACTTGACGAAGCCGAGGTATGCCTGCGAGATCTCAGGGGGAGAGTTCCTGATTCAGCAGAAGTCTGCCTATATCTGGGGAAAGTGCTGGAACAGAAGGGAGACGAGGGGGCCAGGACTGAGTATGCTGAGGCTGTCAGGCTGACACCTGATCATCCGGAAGGGATCAGGAGGTACGCCAGGTACCTTTCCGAAGCCGGCGATCATCGTGCTGCGATCTGCCTGTTCCAAAGGCTTGTACTTCTCACCAGTGATCCAGACGATCTGGCCGGACTCCTGCAATGTCATTCTTTTCTCGGTGAAAACGAGGAAGGGATTAAGAGATACCAGCAGGCTGGATCGCCAGTAGAATGTTTCAGGATTTATCTTGACCTGCTCCTCGTATCCCGAAGATATATGGATCTCGTTGATGAGATCGAGGCATCGCGGTGGAATCACAGGGATCATGATCTCACTGTTCTTTATTGTGAGGCACTTTCTCACCTAAATCCGGATCAGGCTGATCAAAATTACCTCATCCATCTTCAGAAAGATCCATCCCCAGATCTGGCATCCCATTATGTCAGTTTTCTCTCCTCACAGGGACTCATACGTGAGGCACTCGGGGTCTGGTCAACCTGGCTTGCAAAGAGCGATAAACCTGAGTACCAGTTGCAGGGAGCCCCCCTCCTGGAATCAGTATCCGGGTCGGAACAGGCCCTTGACCTCTATCAAGAAGTTCTCTTTGGAGATGAGAGCAGGAGTCTGCCAGATCCCACAAAATCATTCTCATCCTATCGCGATCTTCTGATCAGAATAAAAGGGCCTGAAGCAGCTCTTGATCATGTACTCACCCTTTCAGGATCCGATCTATCCACAGGTATTCTGGTGGGGATTGCAGAGTGGTTTGGAGAAGCAGGGAAGCATGAAGATGCAAAACGTATCTTTCTTCAGGCCTTCAGATCAGATCTCACCAACGCCGGGCTTGCATATTCATCATATCTCGCCAGGATTGGAGAGAAGAGGGAGCAGAAGAAGATCCTAGGATACATCCTGAAAACAGTCAGGAAGGCAAGGGATCTCGAGGCAGTTGCCGACGGGATTCTGGCACTGCAGGACCCTGATCCTGTTCTGATCTCCTCACTGAATCAGAGATTTGAAGAGAAAACTGCACTACTATCCCAGCATGGACGCGAGGCATACGCCCGCTGCCTCTCTCTTGCCGCTGAACAGGCTCTCCAGAACGCAAACCCGGACAGGGCTCTTGAACACTCTCTGAAAGGGCTGGCCATCGTCCCGGTTGATGCTACTGCTATAGCCGAATCACTTTTTGCACTCCTCGTAGCATCTAAAACTCAGGTTCTTCCTGATCATCTCCCATCACAGATATGCCCGATAGTAAAAACTTTCGGCCCTGTGAATGCCGGAAATCAGATCTCTCTCTCATGGCTCGATCCTGGAGAGGAGGCAGTCGTCGAATACCTTCGTAAACACAGGGTTTGTAACGAGATGGATCTCAGAAGAGTGGCAGGAACACGCAGGGTAGCAGGGCTGATGAACAGAATCATGCGAAAATCAGAAGAGCAGGGCGTCCATCTTGCAGAGAAGGAGGGATACTCGGAATTCGGGGAGGTGTACAGGTATGCAGGCCCCTGATATCTCTGATACATCGGTGCTTGAGAGCATCGGGATTATCAACGCACTCAGACGTGGAACTGTTCCTGCCCAGGGACTCGGGCGGTTTGCTGTCGGACTCTCCACTGAAGAACAGGTGATTGCGGCTCAGATGGATCTGGTCGCGATGGGTGGAGCAGATCTCAAGTTCATAAGAGGTGAGTATGGAAGCGGAAAGACGTTCCTGATTGCACGTGCCCTAGAGATCGCCCGAAAAAAAGGATTTGTGACTGCCCATGTTGCCATATCACCGGTCTCCCCGCTTCATCGGCTCAGGTCTCTGTATGCTCAGATCGCAACCTCGCTCCATGCTGGAGGAGAGCAACAGGCGTTTAGATCGATCATCGATGCCTGGCTGTTCGGGATCGAGCAGCGTGTCAGCGAACGTGAAGGTGTATCCATTCCTGTTGATCGTCTTGAAGAACTCACCCTTCGCGAAGTTGAGTTTGCCCTCGCAGATATCAGTCTGCTAAATGCACCGGTAGCAGCAGTCATCAGAACCTACTATCTTGCAAACAATGCGGCAGACTTCAGAACTTCCCAGGCAGCTATCGGATGGCTCTGTGGCGATCCCAATATCGGGAGGGACCTGAGACAAAAGGCAGGAATTCGCGGGGACATCGGGGACTCGTCAATATTTCCACTTCTTGAGGCCCTGCCGGTGTTCGTGACCGGGGCCGGATACAAAGGCTGCGTGGTTGCCATTGATGAACTCGAGATAACCCAGACCTTTCCCCGCAACCTCCGTGAGAGGGGATTTCAGAACCTGGTCAGGATCATTGACGCAATCGACGGGGGCCTGCTCCCCCGTTGGTATCTCATCTGTGCAGGAACACCCATGCTGTATGACGGGCCCCGGGGGATGAGGCCCGTAACTCCCTTGTATGATCGGATTGGCCAGATTCCGAAAGACGGGGAGTTCCCAAATCCCCGTCAGCCACAGATCCTGCTTAAACCTTTCAGTCCCCAGCGTCTGGAGGAGGTAGCCCAGCGGATAGCCGGGATATACGAAGAGGCTTACGGAGAAGTGGATAGAAACAGAATCTCACATCGGTTCATCAGGGCAATGGTTACTCGTGTGAGTTCTGCATTTGGTGGAAGGATCGATGTTATACCGCGTGTTTTTCTCAAGGAGTTCGTTGACGTTCTTGACAGATGTGATCTCTATCCTGATTATGATCCGATGACCGTGTACCAGACAGATGCACAGGATCTTCAGGAGATCCTCACCGATGAAGAAAAAGCAGTGATGCAGATCAGGTTCTGATACGAATCTGATCAGGTCTCCCTTCTGATCCGGGCTGATGCTGCATGGGCATGAAGTCCTTCGGCAGTTGCAAGCCTCTCAACAACATCTCCGATAGAATCTATCCCTTCACGTGTGATGATCTGAACCGTTGCAGTCTTGGTAAAGTGGGATACATTGAGCCCGGAGTAGAGTTTTGCATTACCTGCAGTGGGAAGAACGTGGTTTGTTCCGGATGCATAATCCCCGCAGGCAACCGGAGCATACTGCCCGACGAAGATGGAACCTGCATTCCTGACACCCTGCAGGACCGGAAGCGGGTCCTGAACCTGGATCGATAGATGTTCAGGTGCTATTTTGTCTGATGTCGTGATCGCATCAGCGATGCTCTTCACGACCAGGTACCCTGACTGGGCAAGTGCCTGCCTGATGATCTCGTGCCTGGGAGCTTCTACCAGGAGCCGTTCGATCCAGTTGCCGACCTGCGCAGGAAGCTGGGGATCAGTTGTGATCAAAACAGATGCAGCCTGTGGGTCATGTTCAGACTGTGCAAGGATGTCAGCTGCGATAAAGTCTGGACGGCTAGTGTGATCAGCGATGATCGCGATCTCTGATGGTCCGGCAGGAAAATCTATCTCAACCTTTCCCCTGAGCATCATCTTAGCTGCAGTAACATACGCATTTCCAGGGCCTACGATCTTCTCAACCGGATTTATCGTCTTGGTTCCAAGAGCCATCGCCGCAATAGCCTGTGCTCCCCCGACGGTATAGATGTCTGTCACTCCGGCGATGTCAGCGGCAACCAGGGTCAGCGGGTTTGCGGGAGGAGGCGTACAACAGATGATCTCCTTCACCCCTGCAACCTGGGCCGGGACTGCACACATCAGCACAGTGGACGGATATGCCGCGCGACCTCCCGGAACATACATCCCGATCCGTTCCAGCGGGGTGGTCTTCACACCAAGAGTGATACCATCCTCACTTCCAGAGAGCCAGAGATCGTTCTGCCGCTGAAGTTCGTGAAATGCACTGATCCGTGAGTATGCCTCGGTCAGTGCCTCGATGATCTCGGGATCAACCGATTCATATGCTGCATCGATCTCATCTTCCGACACCCGGAGATGATCCAGTTTTACCTTGTCGAACCGCTCACACAGATCAAATAGGGCGCCATCCCCCTTTCCTGCTACCTCATCGATGATATTCTGAACAGCACCGGAGACTCCGGTCAGGGTCGCCTGCTGACGGGAGAGCCAGGTATCAAGCGTGAGAGCGGTCCATACCATGGGATATACTTATGATCTGACCGGTAAAAAATGGGTAAGCCATCGACAGCACTACGACTGAACAATCATCGCGCTATCCCATCGCCAGACATAAAACCCGGGTGTCGGGCGTGCAACTTTTCCTTTCAGCAGTTCACGCATCATCTTCTCCAGGTTCAGGTACAGCAGGACCATCTGTTCGGTGCCATTTCCTAATTCCTCCATCACCCGGATTATCCCTTTCACATAGTCCTCGATGCCATGACATGCAGAAATGTCTACCGGCATGACTTCGGTGGATCTCACCTTCCTGATCTGGCAGACTTCGTCAACTGATACAGCCATCGGCGTATCTATGACCTTCCCTGCCGGGATGATCATACTCCGCCTCTTTTTTGACTCTTCTGCCCTGTCCATTCCCAGAAGCGGTGCAACATTGATAGAAGGGATCGTCTCCTGCTTCCATTCAACCATTCCCTCGATGTAAGGGGGGGCATCGTACACCTCGACTGCCGGGAGTGGAATGATGAACTTATCGATGATATCACTATCGATCAGATAATGGTCTCTTCCAAGTTGTATCTCCACAAGGGTAAGGAAATCTTCCACCTGCATCCCCCTGTCTCCTGACGGAGACGTATGATATCAGTGTGTGTCTCGCCCGTATTGATATCTTCCTCATTACTTCCGGAGAAAACCCTATACCAGTACTCAAATCTGGTCCCAGGGTCCTGCAGCCCAGTACAACAAGGAAAGATATACAAAGGTCTATCCTCATTTATCACTAATATCAGATCATTTCTGCTCCGGTGCCATCTGCCGTTGTACCGAAGCACGAGAATATATGGCAGGGGACATGGATACAACCGTTCAGTTACACAGGCTGCTTCTCTTCTCCCTCGGAGAAGGAACCTATGCGGCAGATGTCTCGTACATCAGGGAGATTGTGCAGGATCAACAGAAGATCCCTCTTCCTAATGCACCGGAGTATATTCCGGGAATCTTCAACCTGCGTAGCGACGTAGTCAAAGTAATAGACATCAGACTGATCATCCCGCTTTCTGGAGGGGGGGTAAAGAAGAAGATCATCGTCTTTGTACCTGAGAATGGTTCCTCAACCAGGTTCGGGATGGTGGTGGATGAGGTATACGGAATCATGGAGATCACTGCAGACCGGGTCTCCCTGCTCGACCGGACGAGTACGAACATTCAGAATAACTTCATGATCGGCTTTTTTACATTCTCGCTTGAGGGATTTCTCAACCAGTCAAGCAGGAAATACACAGCAGGAGATGATGAAGTGGTGTGGATAGATTTTGAAGATATGATTCATACCATTACAGACGAAGAGAAGGCCCAGGATATTGTATTCCGTCTGACCGCCCTCTTCAATCCGCAGTATCTTTTCTCAGAGAACTGGAGATCAATTCAGAAAAAATGAGGAATCAGACTGCAATCCGCAGTTTCTGATCCTTTCCTTTGAGGAAACCGACCTTTTTAAGATCATCAAGGATTGCATCGATATAGTCGCCACTCAGGTGAAGGGCGATCTTCGATCCATCCTCGCTCGTCTCAATATCGCGGTTTGCAAACTCATTTATAATGTCATCCCGGGAGACCTTTCCTTCCTCCTTGATCATGGCAAGGATCTCTGATACCAGGATATGCTTGATCTGGAGTCTTGGGAAGAATGAAGCTCCGTCTTCTTCCTCGATCTCGTGCTCCTCAAGAAACTCTCCGATACTGTCGAGATCTTCGAGGAACACAAACTCCGGACCCACAGACACGAGATATTCGGCATCATCACCTGCGGTGATAGTGCTTATAATATTGTATTTCTCCAGAATCTCATCCCTTATCTCGGGGATCTCATCTGCAAACACTGTCAGGGTTGATTCATCGGGTTCTATCTTCTTTACAAGGACGAGACCATCCTCTCTGATGTCCAGAAGATCATTCAGATGAAGCAGCCGGGTGAGATACACCTCCTCGATGATCTTCTCAAGGGTATCTTCACTCTCATCCCCGTCCAGCGTACGATCCCCGGTGACAAGATCCATCACACCTGATCCAACCCGATCCCCTACCTGATACTTTTCAAATGCCCGGGCTATGGCATCCCGTTGTGGAGTCAGATATTCGCGTGCCGCTTCAAATAACTCTGACTCTTCCTCTGTGGCATCCGCGTCTGATACCATGTTATCAAACATGGCAGCGAGATTGTTGTAGGTTCCACTGAGCATAAGCCGTACATCAAGGGAGAATTTCGATCGTACCTGAGATGATATCCCAAGATCCTTGAGTATCTTTACAAATTCCCTGGCAGTATCATGTGATGAAAAATAGATATCTTCTTCCAGAACCATGGAGGACTCCACACATCTTTTGTCTCCTCTGGAGATATCATTTGCCGCAGCATGAGCAGGAAAAGATGGATGTTAGGTATGTATCTTTTTCAGAAGCCATGCCATGTTATGGCCAAGTAGTTCCATCGTTGCAAGCCCCTCCTCATCGCTTTCAACATCCCCCGGGTTGCCCCCGAGACCCATGTTCCAGTAACTTGATCCCGGGATGATCATCTGGGATATCAGAAAGAAGTGGTTGATGGTATCAAATGCATGGATTGCCCCTCCCCTGCGTACAGATATAATGGCTGCACCTACCTTTCGCTGAAAGAGATCACCGTTCGCCTTCCCAATCATCCCGCAGCGATCTATGAATGCCTTCATTTCAGCGGTAACATCCGCAAAGTACGTTGGAGATGCCAGAAGAATGCCATCTGCCTCAATCATCTTTTGTACAAACTCATTCAGGCAGTCTGATCTGATGACACAGGCCTCATCCTGGTTCTCGTAACACTTATTACAGGCTGTACATCCCTGGAGAAGGCTGCCACCGATCTGTACCAGTTCTGTCTTGATCCCTTCTTCCTCAAGAACAGCAAAAACAGTTCTGATCATCCTCTCACAGTTTCCGTCCTTTCTGGGACTTCCTGAGAATGCAACCACTTTCATATCAGATGGATGAGCTGTGCTGGATAAAAAACCAGACCGCTGATTTCTGACATGTTCATACAAGTGATATACAGAAAGAGGGATTTAGAAGAAAGGCCCTGTAAGGTTATAATTGAGGGCTGAGAAGAGAATCCCAAACGCCAGGAGTACCATTGCAATATAGACAGGAGTGTTCCAGGGTAGGATCTTTGCTCCGTCGAGAGGACCGAGAGGCAGAAGGTTGAACGCTGCAATCATTGCGTTGATCCTGATTCCCATGATCCCGACCAGTGCGACCTCGAATATACCAAGGTTCATCCCGGCAACCAGCAGGAGAAGGAACGGAATAAGGAGAAGCAGATTGCTGAGCGGCCCGGCCAGTGATATCTTCCCGTTTTCTTCCTCTGTAATATGGGAACCATAGATCATGGTTGCGCCAGGTGCGGCAAAGACCACCTTGGCAAGAGCAGCGACAGCAACAGCCACCACAAGCATGGTGGTATTCATCTGAAACTCAGCCCAGTATCCATACTTCATTGCAGTGAACTTGTGGGCCATTTCGTGGACGATAAACGCAACTCCCGCAGTCACCATCGAGATCAGGAACATTTCAAGGATCAGGGTCGGTACAAGTCTGCTCGTCCCGATCATCGCCACAGTGAACGCCGCAGAAAGCGCGAGCCACGCAACAAGAAGGTCTCTTCGCTCCCTCTGCGGTATTTGTTCCCAGATATGCATGGTTATCAGGTTCAGCATCTGTCGATAAATAAATCAGGGAGATCGGTTCATCCACGAGTGTCTTTGCAGAGATGATCCGACGCTCTTATTTCTGCGAGGCAGATATCTGTACTCAGGAAATGACACTCGAGGAACTCAGGGGTGAGATAGAAGCTGTTGATCTTGAGATCATACGGCTGATCAAAGCGCGGATGGATATTGCAGTTAAGATCGCAGAAGAGAAGGCTGTCACCGGTGCTCCAACCCGTGATCCCGAACGTGTCGAAGTGGTTCTCAGTCATGTTGCCAGGAAGGCTGAACAGTCCGGCATTGATCCCGGTCCAATCAGGGATATCTTCAAAACACTGATCCGGATGAGCGAAGACCTTCAGGACAAAAAGCGGGGGACAGAGTAACGGTCAGTTAATTCAGACCGCACCTGACAACACAAGAAACGCAAAGACCAGCAGAAGCATTCCGGTAAATAGTTCATTTTTCCCCGGGTTCTTTTCTTTTACTTCTTCACTCTCTTCCGCCGGGATCCACCAATAGAACAGGAGTGTGATCACGAGAAGGGGTATGATAAATGCAAGGTTATAGAGGAACAGGTACACGAGACCCTGATCGATATTCACCCTGAATGAGATCATATCCTGAATAGCCAGGTAAATTCCACCAGTACATGACAGTTCAAGGACACCGGTGAGGAGACCAAGAACAAATGCACCAGGGATGACCAGCGTTTCCAGCTTCCCAGAAACTGGTTCTTCTGAAGATTCGGGATCTGATAATCCGGACGCTCTGGATGAGACTATGCCATTCCTGATCCAGAGGAGGCCTGCTCCTGCTGCGATTATTCCGGCGATGAGCGAGTATCCCCTGAGAATTCCGGTGATCGCAGCAAGGCTGTAGATCCCTGTTCCCGAGATGAAGTACATGAAATAGACCGCACTGGCGAACACAACCCCTGCCAGAAGAATCCGACGCTTCTCTCTGATGACCATCAGCAGGATAAGCAGGAATACAAGCACCGCAGAGGCACACGGATTTATTCCGTCAACCAGCCCGGCGATCAGGACCAAAGGGATGCTGATAACGTTCCAGGTACCTCTTTTGTTCTGAACAGTAGTCGTGTTCTGCCCGGGGGTAATGGTTTTTTTATTCTGCTCATACCATGTGACCAGTTCATCGAAGTTCTCCCTGATTGCCGACTCTCCTTCAAGTCCTGCATTTCCTATGAAGACCGACGGGACTGATACATACTGGCGGTGATATTCTGCTTTGTACTGTTCAAACAGGCTCTTGCCCTCGCTGCTGTTGAAGAGGTCATATGAGGTGATCAGAATACCCGGATGAGCGGCGCTGTACTCATTGAGGTAAGTCATCGCAAGATGACAGGCCCCACAATGTGTGTTATAAAAAAATGTTACAGAATAGTCGCCGGGAGTGGTATTTGGATCAGAGAGGATCACATCTGCAGGATGTTCACCGATCACATCGCTGCCGTTCTTGAGAAAAACACCTGCAGAGACTGATCCGGTGCAGAGTATCAGTACAATAAGCAGACCGGCCAGCACCGGGGCTAGTGACCAATGGCACTGACAAGACTGCTTTTCACCCATCAGAGGCCGCCCTCCTTCATGGTGATCATCGTCCCGACACCTTCAGACGTGAAGAGTTCGAGGATGAGATTGTGCCCGATATTCCCGTTGATGATATGGGAGTATGGTACACCATCCTGGATCGCATGAAGAACAGCCTGGACCTTGGGTATCATGCCTTCAGAGACCACACCGGTCGCAATCAGTTGCTCGGCTTCAGACTTGGTGATCTGCCTGAAGACTTTTGTCCGTCCCTTGTCCATGATCCCGTCGACATCAGTCATGCTGATGAACTTATAGGCCTTGAGAGCAATTGCGATATCTCCGGCGGCTGTATCGGCATTGATATTGAGATCATTACCTGAGCGGTCAATGGCGAGAGGGGCGATAACAGGGATATAGCCGCTGTCAAGCAGGGTGTTCAGGATATCGGGATTGATTGTCTCGATCTCTCCTACGTGCCCGAGATCGACCTCCTCTTCCCTGTTGTTCACACGCACACGTTGCCGTTCCATCTTGCGTGCGATGATCAGGTTTGCATCGTTGCCAGAGATCCCGATCGCCTTTCCGCCTGCTTTTGAGATCAGTGATACGATGTTGGTGTTGATCTTACCAACAAGAACCATCTGGGCAACTTCCAGGGTCTCATCGTCTGTGATCCGGAGGCCACCGACAAACTTCGGCTCTTTTCCAAGGGCCTTCATCTTCTCGGTGATTTCAGGGCCTCCGCCATGAACAAGGACAACCTTGATCCCTACCAACTGGAGCAGGACAACATCACTCACTACAGTATCAAGGATCTCCCCCTCGACCATTGCGTGACCACCGAGCTTGATCACCATGGTCCTGCCATGAAACTTGCGGATATAAGGCAGGGCCTCCATGAGCACGTCTTCACGCTTCATGTTGTGTACTTCCCGTTAATCTCCACGTACTTCTCGGTCAGATCACATCCCCATGCCACTGCCTTTCCGTTTCCTGCTGCAAGGTCGAGCTCGATCTGCACCTCACGACCCCCGAGTGCTGCTTTTGCAATACTCAGATCTTCAGTGAGCACCCCTCTCTCGCAAACCGCTGCCCTGCGCTTTGATCCTGCAATCCAGCAGGAGACCTTTTCAGGATCGAAATCTGCCCCAGAACGCCCTGCTGCTGCGACGATACGCCCCCAGTTCGGATCCTCACCATAGATCGCGGTCTTGACGAGTGGAGATCCTACTACAGTCCTTGCAACAAGATCTGCCTCGTCCTCACTGCGGGCATTTCTCACGATAACCTCGATCAGTTTGGTTGCGCCTTCGCCATCACAGGCAATCTGCCTCCCAAGGCTGATGCAGCACTCTTCAAGTGCTGATGTAAACTCGTTCAGCGGAACCTTTCCCGCAGCTCCGGTTGCAGTGCAGAACACAACATCGTTGGTGCTGGTATCCCCGTCCACGACGACCCGGTTGAAACTCCGCCGGACTGCAGTCTTCAGGGCTGTTTGTAGATCAGATGAACTGATCTCAGCATCTGTATAGACGTACCCGAGCATGGTTCCCATATTCGGGGCTATCATCCCTGAGCCTTTGCAGATACCACCGATGGTGAATCCCTCACGGGTCACAAGGGAGTGTTTCTCAACAAGGTCTGTGGTCATGATCGCTTTTGCAGCACTGATCTCTGCAGAAGGGCTGTGTTCAAGATGAGGTGCGATCTGGTGGCATTGATCCCTGATGAGAGGAAGGTTGAGGTACCTGCTTATAACTCCGGTACTCGCAACGCCGATCTCTAACGGATCGAGCGAGAGTTCATCTGCAGCGATAGAGGCCATCTCCTCGGCATCGGTTATACCGCGCTGTCCGGTCAGGGCGTTGGCGCATCCGCTGTTCGTAATCGTGGCGGCGAGCCGTCCTTTTTTTATACGCTCCTGCATCAGGATGACCGGAGCTGCCCGTGCAATATTTTTAGTAAACGCTGCAGCAGCAGTGCCTTCAGCCCTGATAAGGGCAAGGCCGTATTTTCCTTCTTTTATCCCTGCTGCAGAGACTCCTTCGACTGCACAGATGGACTGCATCTCACTCATGGGACTCTGCCCCTTTTCCACCAGATATCGCCCAGACAATATCTTCCCTGGTAATGATTCCCTTCAGTTTGTCGCCGCTCACTACCGCAAGCCGATCTATCTTCTTTTTGAGCATCAGTGCCGCAGCTGCCTCAATATCCTCTTCTGGTGTAATAGTGATAACAGGGCTGCTCATGATAGAGCCCACTTTTTTGCTTCCGATATCGGTGAGGGCCTCTTTCGTCCGTTCCCAGTTGATAAACTCACGGATAGGAAGTTCGATCACCTCAAGCGGTGACGGCAGCCAGAGGTCATCAGAGGGACCTTTGGTCATGAGAAGTTTAAGCAGATCAGTCTCGGTCACCATACCTGCGAGGCGGTTGCCGTCCATCACCGGTACACCACCGATATGTCTCGTCCTCATAAGCCCGCCAATGGAAGAGACGGTATCCTCAACATTGCAGGTCACCGGGTCCGGGGTCATTGCATCTTTTACTAACATCTGTATTCTACGGCAGAATCGCCGGGCTCCATAATCCTTCAGTCTCTTTGAACCCGCACATGAGGTTCATATTCTGTATTGCCTGGCCGCTTGCTCCCTTCACCAGGTTGTCTATTGCAGATACAACTACGACCCGCTCCTCTGATGCTTCTACGATCAGATCACAGAAGTTGGATCCCCGTACCGAGTTCAGGGAAGGGCGCTGGTATCTTACAAACGGTTCATCTTTGTAGAAGTCCCGGTAGAGCCGCTCCACCTCCTGCTGCTCCATCGGCTCGTTCATGAGTATATGGGCAGTGGTCAGGATACCACGATTCACCGGAAGAAGATGAGGGGTGAAGTATGCCTTGGCCCCTGACTTCAGGAACCCGAGCTCCTGACGCATCTCTGCAAGATGCCGATGGCTCGTCAACTTGTATGCTGTCAGGTTGTCGCCTACATTCGGATAGTGGGTGGTTTCAGAGGCATTGTCACCTGCACCAGACACACCTGACTTTGAATCGTAGATAACTGTGTGGGCATGCCCGGCAAGCGGTGCTGCTGCGAGGGTTGCACCTGTCGGAAAGCATCCGGGATTTGCGATAAAGGATGCGTTTTTACACTGCTCACGATGCAGTTCACAGAGCCCGTACGGAGCCGGGAAGTACGCAGTGTGGGGAACCCCGTAAACTTTCTCAAATACCTCTTTAGACAGGCGGTAATCAGCCGAGAGATCGATGACCCTGATCCCCTGTTCAATCATAGAAGGAGCATATGCCATCGCTGCGGTATGCGGAACTGCCAGGAAGGCAACATCCACATCGAGGGATGAAACTTCAGGGTTCGTAAAGGTCAGATCAGTAAACCCGGTGAGATGGGGATGCCGGGAGGTCACCGGCTTTCCGGCAAGCTGCCGGGAGGTCGCAGAGACCACCTCAGCCCGGGGATGAGCATGCAGGAGCCGGAAGAGCTCCCCCCCGGTATAACCGGAAGCGCCGATAATGGCAACTTTCATACTATTAATATCTGCTTTGCATCGGGTATTAACCTCCCTTATCCTCAAAAGAGTTATATCAGCAGGTTCGGGTGATAAAACCTGGATCTCGAGGGCTCATGGGAGGTTGTTTATCGCATCGAGGCTAAAATTGTACAGACATATTTTCTGTTTACACTCTTTCCTTCACCAATGAGAAACGGATATCACAGAACACCAGGCATGAAAGAATGCCACACCAGATATGACATCATCCCAGGAATCAGGTAATGGTCTGCGCGAAAAGCCGGGGAGGGTAACTCCGGCGATGCAGCAGTTTTACGAGGCAAAGCGGCAGTACCCGGACTGTGTTATCTTTTTCCGGATGGGTGATTTCTATGAGACCTTCTGCGAGGATGCTGAGATCTGTGCCAGAGAGATGGAGATAACCCTCACCTCACGGGGCAGGATGCCTGACGGTCAGGATATCCCACTTGCCGGCATACCGTTCCACGCTCTTGACGGGTATCTTTCACGGATGATCAGCCGGGGATATAAGGTCGCTATCTGTGAGCAGATCGAGGATCCCAAGAAGGCAAAAGGGATTGTAAAACGTGATGTGGTCAGGGTGGTCACCCCGGGAACCGTGATCGATGCAGCCCTTCTGCCCGGGGAGGGTGCGAGGTACCTGATGGCAGCAGTCCCCGATAAGAAGCGAAAGCGGATAGGGATTGCATTTCTGGATATCTCGACCGGAGACTTTCAGATATCAGAGGTTCCTGCAGATGGGTACGGTGAGGAACTGAGAGCGGAGGTTGTCAGGTTTAGACCTGCTGAGTGTATCACACCAAAGGCGGCTGAACAGGAGATCGAGGGATCATTAAGCCGGCTGATTCCACTGATATCACCACAGGATCCAGTTCTGTTTGATCCCAAAGGTGGAGAGGATCTCCTGTGCAGGCAGTTCGGGATAAGTTCACTGGACTCACTCGGCTGTAATGATATTCCAGCAGCCGTGACTGCTGCAGGTGCCGCACTCGCATATGCCCAGAAGACGCAGTTCGATCCTCTCGCCCATATCAGATCCCTCTCTCGAAACCTGCAATCAGAGTATCTTGTGCTTGACGCGGTCACTCTCAGGAATCTTGAGGTAGTCTCCAACATCCGGGATCGGACCGAGGAAGGGACACTGGTCAATACCATAGACATGACCCAGACCCCCATGGGAAGGCGTCTGCTCAGGCGATGGATTACTGCACCACTGAAATCTGTTGAAAGTATCAACAAAAGACTTGACGCTGTTGAGTTTTTTACTCATGAGACCATTCTGCGTCAGGATCTCAGGCACCTGCTCCATCGGTATGCAGATCTTGAGCGTATTGCAGGCAGGATCTCGTATGGCAATGCAAGTCCGCGGGACCTGGTGACTCTTTCTAATGCACTCATGGCTGCATCATCGGTCAGGGCACTCTTTCATAATTTCACAGATATTCCTGAATCAATCAGCATCTCTGCATCCGGGATCCCGGATCTTCAGAACCTAGTGACTCTGATCGGGCAGGCCATCGTTGATGATCCACCACTTCTTATCAGAAAAGGCGGCGTCATAAGGGACGGGTATCATGAAGAACTCGACCGGCTCCGGCTGATCTCAAGGGACGGACGTCAGTGGGTCGCGGATCTTGAGCAGCAGGAGAAGGAGCGGACCGGGATCAAATCCCTGAAGATCAAATATAATGCAGTTTTCGGATTTTTTATCGAGATAACCAAGGCAAATCTCTCATCAGTCCCTCCGGATTATGAACGACGGCAGACCACAGCCAATGGTGAGCGGTTTACGATACCTGCTCTTCGCGAAGTTGAGTCCCAGATTGCAACCGCTGATGAACGCCTGCTAAGCCTGGAAGAGGAACTTTACACTGCCCTTCTTGCAACCCTTCGCGAGCATGTCTCTGCTCTCCAGGAGACAGCCCATACAATCGCAAGAGTTGATCTTTTTGCAGGTCTTGCAGAGGCTGCATTAAAGTTCAGGTATGTACGACCCCACCTTACCGATGAACCGACACTGCTGGTACGGGAAGGTCGGCATCCGGTTGTTGAGGCCTCTCTTGAGAGCGGTTTTGTGCCAAATGACGCAGAGATGAGCGCATCAGGCGAACAGATCCTGATCATCACCGGAGCCAACATGGCCGGAAAATCCACGTATATGCGAAGTGTCGCTCTGATCATCGTAATGGCGCAGATGGGCAGTTTTGTTCCGGCAGGTTACGCAAAAATCGGCCTGGTGGATCGGATATTCACAAGGGTGGGTGCGTTTGATGATCTTGCAAGCGGCCAGAGCACGTTCATGGTGGAGATGCTTGAGCTCGCCACCATCCTGAACCATGCGACCGAACAGAGCCTTGTTATCCTTGATGAGATCGGGAGGGGTACCAGTACGCTTGATGGGTACTGTATCGCCCGGGCGGTGCTTGAGCACCTGCATGGAAAGAAGAACAAGGGACCGAGAACCCTCTTTGCAACGCATTTCCATGAACTTATCGGGGTAGAAGCAGATCTGAAACGGGTGAGAAACTGCCACTTTGCAGTAAGAGAAACAGAAAAAGATGTGATATTTCTAAGGAAACTTATACCCGGTGCAACGGATCGCAGTTACGGTATCCATGTGGCCGACCTTGCCGGCGTTCCGGGTCCGGTTATCAGGAGGGCCGAAGACCTGATGAGGAAGGTTATGAGGGGTGAGGAGTCACCGGGAGGCGGGGTAAAACGATATACCCAGATGATCCTGCTTGATGCCCCGGCTTCTCATCCTTCCGGATCGTCAGAGCCTGACCCCATCAGGGAAGAACTCGACTCTATCGATGTTAACTCACTTACCCCGATTCAGGCACTCTCCCTGCTTGCTGATCTGAAGAACAAGGCTAAGGATCAGTCGTGACTGATACATCAGTTCCACATATCAGGGTCCTTGACGGGGAGACGATCAACCAGATTGCTGCAGGTGAGGTGGTCGAACGACCGGCATCCATCGTCAAAGAACTCATCGAGAACTCAATTGATGCCGGTGCAGTTACAATCACGGTTGAGATCAGTTCGAACAAAAAAGAGATCACCAGGATACGAATTATTGATGATGGTCGGGGTATCCCCGCCGATGAGGTTACCCTCGCCTTCTCTCCTCATGCAACAAGCAAGATTCAGACCGCAGAAGATCTAAACACCTGCTATACACTCGGATTCAGGGGGGAGGCACTTGCCAGCATCGCCGCCATCGCCTATGTTACCATGGTGACCCGTTCAGGAAGTGAAGACGCGGGAACCAGAATCATCATCAGTGGTGGTGAGATACTTGAGGATGGTGCAACCGGAGCCCCCGTCGGGACAACCCTGACAGTAGAGGAGATCTTCTTTACTACCCCGGCACGGCGCAAGTTTCTCAAAAGCCTCGCTACCGAACTATCCCGGATCTCATCGGTGATCGAGGTCTTCAGCCTTCTGTATCCAGAGATCACCTTCCGGTACATCCTGAACGGGCAGGAAAAAACCACGAGCCATGGAACCAGGACCCTTGGAGAGGTTCTGCGGGCTTTGAGGCCTGATGAAGCAGGACATATGATTCCAGTATGCGGTGAAGAGCATGGAATCTCGCTGGAGGGATACATCTCTCACCCGGAAGTGATCAGACAGAATACCCAGCGAATCCTGATCTCAGTAAACGGAAGGATGATCATCTCATCGCGTATTTCCGGGGCCATTAGGGCAGGATATGGAACACTCATCCCGTCACACTCGTTCCCGGTTGCAGTTCTAAAAATAAACCTGGATCCTGCCCGTGTGGATGCAAACATCCACCCGACAAAACGGGAGATCAGGATCTCCGACGAACCGGTGTTTCTCAGGTTTATCACATCCAGAGTGAGAGAAGCACTGCAGGAGAGGGATCTCTCTCACTCAGGAGTCTCTGATAAGCAAGAACTCCCCCTTACCGGCGGGCAGGAGCACAGTGTTCCTGTACAGGTATACCGGATTCCTGAAACCCCGGCGCAAAGGGTCTGCGAGGCCACTCTGGCCGGTTACCGCACAACTGCGAGACAACTGAGGCAGACCCGCCTCCTGATGGAGCCTCCAGGTTCAGAAGACGAATCGCGGTTCCCAACTCTGACCTATATCGGGCAGGTTGCTGCAACCTACCTTCTTGCCTCAAATAGTGCAGGTGATCTGATCCTCATCGACCAGCATGCCGCTCACGAGCGTGTCAGATATGATCAGTTGAAGAGGGAGCAGAAGGAAGGAACCCTCTCACAGGAACTGCTCGTTCCCATCGTTCTTCAGTTGACCATGTCAGAGGCACATCTTCTTGGTGAAATTAGCTCTGATCTTGAGAAGGAAGGATTCCATATTGAGCCGTTTGGAAAGGATACATGGTGTGTCAGAAGTGTACCGGTCGTGCTCGGGCGGTGTGAGGACCCAGATGCAATCAAAGAGATCATTTCTGGTGCACTCACCGGAGGGCAGGAGAACAGGATGCGAGAGTCAGTCTCGCGGCTGGTTGCCTGCCGGGGTGCGGTCAAGGCCGGGGTCATTCTCACACCGGAGCAGGGTGAGGAGATCATCAGCCAGCTCTCCCGGACATCTGAACCATATACCTGTCCGCACGGAAGACCTACCATAGTCTCATTCACCAGGTCAAAACTGGAAGAACTCTTCAGGAGGAGATGATGTCAGATCTGAATGAGATTCTTTCAGGCAGTTTGTAAGGATTTTCAGATGACACAATATCGTCTTGAAACCGGGATATGCCAGGTCTTCCAGAGTTCTGATCCTGATGATCTCAAGGAGTTTATTCGGATAATTCACGGTTTTTATTCCAGGATGAGACGCCCTATGCCCTGGCGTGATGAGATTACCCCGTACCGGGTTGTGGTATCTGAACTCATGCTACAGCAGACTCAGGTTCCAAGGGTTATGGAAAAATTTCCTCTTTTCATCTCTAGGTTCCCGGATTTCTCAACGCTTGCACACGCACCCCTGACAGATGTACTGGAAGCATGGCAGGGTCTCGGGTATAACAGAAGGGCGAAATATCTGCACAGCCTCGCGCGGTTTGTTGTACAGGACCGGGATGGAATTCTACCGACAGAACCCGAAATACTGGTGACATTACCCGGAATCGGCAAGGCAACTGCGGGATCAATCGCTGCATTTGCCTTCAACAAACCGGTTGTTTTTATAGAAACCAACATCAGGAGGGTATTTATTCATCATTTTTTTGCTGATCGTTCGAAGATTGCAGATTCTGATATCCAACCCCTCGTCGAAAAGACGCTTGACCGGAAAAATCCCCGGGAGTGGTATTATGCCCTGATGGACTACGGCACCTGGCTTGCACGCAGAGTGGAAAATCCAAACCGGAAAAGCCGCCATTACTCGAGGCAATCTGCATTTGAAGGATCAGATCGGCAGATTAGAAGCTTACTTTTGAGACGGTTACTTGAGGAAAAGAGAATCCACATTGGTGACCTTATAAGCAGATCAGGCGAAGATACGCAACGGGTGAGGCGTATACTTGCAGGAATGATCCAGGAGGGTCTGCTTTGTGAAAGTGGGGGATTCGTGAGGGTTGCAGAATAAAACAAAATTAACGTTTGCTTTGGCAATTAATTGCTACAAGGGCAATTTTTTTAAAAAATAGAGTCAATTTGATCCATTTGTTGTAGCCTAAACAAGAACACTACCGGTTTTTATCAGATAATATTGGCCTAAAGACTACTTGGGAGATCTGGCTTAGGCAACCAGATCTAAACACAATTCCGGATTTATACCGGGAGATCTGCCTGCCACTTTAGACTTTCAAGAATATCATGCTGCCTCGGATGCAGGCCTGTAATGACCGTTCTATCATTGCCTAACCCGATAAGACGTATCTTGGCAAGATCAATCATGACCCTCTGGACACTTGACACACTCAGAAGACCTGCAGCCTCAAACTGTCGTTCAACCCACCGTCTGATCATGAGACTGATGAATGCAATGAGATAGAGACCCTGCCTTATCATATCTGCATCCACAGTGTGCGGATATATCTGAAGGCTGCTGATCACATTGCTAAAGAAAAGTTCGTCTTCCTTCTGTTCAGACATCCACTGCATGCACTGATCCCATTGAAAATCTCCTCCCCCATAGAAGAGAACAGATATCCCCGCATCCCGTAACTGACGGGAGACCGCTTTCTGTTTTATACTGACGTTTAGCCGGTTATCCTCAACTTTCCATTGGATAAACGGCTCATATCTCCCTGCTATGTCCTGCACTGCAGATGCAGGATCCGTCCATTTATAAATCGGCGTGTTATGAAGACTGTCAAGGATGAGTTCCAGATCCTCGCTGTACTCATTTCTCTCCTCCTCATCCTGTCTGGGGCTGTAGCAGACATATCCATGCATCTGCACTGATTCCACCGGAACAGTTATGGGAACCACGAAAAGAGTCTCACCACGGAATATCTTCAAGTTCTTCGGGTGCATGAGTTCACTACGTCGCCGTTTTATCTCGTCTCTCACCAGTTCATTGTCAGGATTGATCGGGATCACAAACGGAGTTCCACTAAATATGAGCCCATATATGTTCATCGCAGAGTTAAATTCCCTGCCAGAGATAAGAGCTGTGCTTCGATAATGGAAGATGTGCATCCCTGCCACTGCATTTTTTACCAGCCTTGTTGCAGTCAGGTTCTTGGGATGGGGGAGATATGCTGCAGGAATACTCATATTCCGGTCATAATAGAGTGAAATCTGATCAAAAAATTGAGTATTTACCTGTTGTCTCCTCCCTGATGCGGAGAGTCGCAGTTGGGGAATCATCAGGTCATATACCCTGCTATCCCCGCTTTCCCTCCTGCTGATACAGGTACGGCAAATATCCAAAGGGAGGCCTGTCTCCCCCAGTTTTTTCAGTAGTTTTGAGACTGTCTGTGATGAAATCTTCAAACCAGGATATATACGGGAGAGAGCTGTTCCCTCGAACCATGCTCCCGGATTATATATTGCATCAGGACAGGTAAGGGAAGTAATCGCAAGAGTAAGGCAGATCCGTGTCTCATGCTCAGTGAGATGAGATCCCAGAATCTCTGATAATTCAAGCGAACGGATGGCGTTAAGGTATGGAATCAACTCCCCGTACACATACACCCGTTCAGGGCTCTTTGCTTTCTCCCGTACACGAACAGGCTTTCCATCAACATATTTACCCAGGTACCTGCTTTTTTGCCTGGTTCTCCGGGTTTCCTTGTCGTAATAATATGTTATTTCGTACAGGTAGTCATGCCCGTTGATATTCTTGACCCGGGTAGTAGTCTTCACATAGCATAATAGGCAGTCGTTTTATTTATTCTTGTCTTATTCCACAACGAATAAAATTAAAATATGACCTATATTCGGGTTGCCTAATCATTCAACATCAATTATTGCCCAGTTTTGATAAATGCCCACCAATCACCCCCAAATTTAATATATAACTAAAATAAACTACTTATCACCTCTCTGCAGCAGACAACGTAGTGATAACACATCCCCCCATCCGAATAACACCTGACGCATACATGTGAAATACCTCATTTCACACCCCCCATCAAATGCGGTTATCACTCCTGTTGTTGTAGGAGGGCATTGTTCGATGAAGACCCCATTGGTCCCTGTGAAACCTGAATCAACCGGTTGACTGCCCAAAGGTCACCACAGGGACCAATCCCTTTTAAAAAATGTTTATTACAGAGCCAGGGCTTTCGTAATGCCAGATTATGCCGGAGGAAGCAGAAACAGGATGTACATTCCGGATGTAGCATTGGGAGGAGAATTTACCGTTCCCTCAAAGATCTTCTCGTCAGGGTAACCGATATCCTGGCAGATCACCATACGGTATTCAGGAAACGGGTGCAGTATCTTTGCTAGATTTTTGATCTCAAAAGAGGGATCCGTGATCAGGCAGAGTGATCGGCCTCGTTTTACTTCATCATAGGTTGTGCGCATCGCCTCATCGTGACCCCGCCCGTGTGCAGTAAGCACAAGGAGGTTTGTCAGAGGAGTATGAAGACGTGCAGCACCGAGTTGTACTGAGGAAATACCAGGAATAACCTCCCCCGGGAGATATCCCAGGCCTGATAACATCGGGTCCCCGGTCGACAGGAGAACCGCCTCGTCAGGAAGAGATCTGAGAGCCTTGTAATCCTCTATGATCCTCACATCACATCCAACAGGGATATTTTTCTCAACAAGTGATATGGCCCGCTCTGATCCCACGATGAGAGTCGCTGATCTGATCACCTCATCAGCCTGACTGGTAAGGAGATCAGGACCACAACCAACCCCGACGATCTTCATGGTGCCTCCCTGATGATCTGTCCCTCACGATCAAGGATGATTATCCTTGTTCCGGGGTGATCGGCACAGAAACCTGACATCGATTCCTGTGCACGGCGATGAAACTCATCCGTCCCGATCATCTCCTCAACTGTTCCATATCCTGAACCATCAAGAAATGCAGGGTTAATGAATTTCAGGATCAGTGCAGGAAGCCCGCATAGGATCGCTTCACCCTGCACATGGGCTAGTGCCGGCCCTAGCCTTGACCCGACAAGGATCACTTCATATCCGGGAAAGAGAAGCCGCGAATGTTTGAGTCCAATCCTTCCGGTGGTTAAAACAACCCTTCGGGCACCGGATATCCGGTTTATGATGGTTTCTTCCAGATGATCATCCCATGGTTCAACAAACCCGGTTGAACCAAGGACCGAAATCCCTCCATCCACTCCTACTTTGGCATTGAGCGTCAGGGAGGCAATATGAACCCCATCCTCTGCAGAAAGGGTTACCCTGACACCTGAAAGTCGGGTTACCTCAAGTGCTTCGGTTATAGCATCATGAATCTCAGCCAGTGCCGGGGGACTGATCGCTGGTGATCCTATTCTATACCGTGGGTTTTCACGAGACCACCTCCCGATACCATCCCCGGCAATTATCTCAACACCATTTGCCACCGGAGACGCACAGGCGTGAAACCTGATACCCGCGGTGACATCATCAGGATAGTCGCCGGAATATTTTTCAGAGACACCATGGCCATCCTCTCCTTTCGCTTCAACCAGGACCCTGATACCTGCCGGTGTCATAATCGAAATGCTGCCGGAGACAGGATCTTCCAGTGAGAGAACTGCTGCCTTTGCTGCAGCTGCAGCGGTTGTCCCGGTGGTGAATCCACGCATAACGATCGTTCCGTCAGCAGTGAGAACTGCAAGACCTGATTCCACTGCCATGAGTGCTACGGAATCAGTGCAGGCATCCACCCATTGTGCAGGGTACACAAATCCGCTTACCGGATCGATCACAACATCACCGGCTATTGGCTCGAAACAAACATGGTAATGATCTCGTTCAGCGATGCCACAGCAATTGGCGTTCCACCACGCGTACCCTCATTTGAGATGGATGGAACCGTGATCGTCCGAAGAACTTCCTTTGACTCTGCAGCATTTACAAAACCAACCGGTGTCCCGATAACAAGTGCAGGCCGGCAACCATTTCGAATCATATCACATACAACCAGAAGTGCAGAGGGTGCATTCCCAATAACAATGATCGAACCATCAAGCTGATCACGTGTTGCCAGAAATCCAGCTGATGTCCGAGTTATGGTGCCAGAACAGTCTGATCCTGTCGGGATGTCCAACACACAGGTTACTCTGCTTGAATGCCCTTTCTTCTGAATTCCGGTCTCCACCATCCTGATATCAGTAAATATCGGGGCTCCTGCAGCGAGGGCAGCAAGGCCCGCGGATATTGGATCATTGCAGAACCTCATCAGATCAGCCATCGCAAAGTCCCCTACCGCAATCGAACACCGCTGCCTGATCCTGTCTTCAGGAGTTTTATCACCGATGGCTCTGCGTGCCATCTCCCTTGAACGGGATGATATGGAGTAACCTTCCTGCGTGTCTGCGCCAATATCAATATAGGTATTTCCGGTGGTATCCCCGGGGCGTAATGATTCCTCTGACATCCTCACCTCTCTTCCAGATTCTTGTCTCTTCTCCACCAATAAAAACAACGGCGTGCATATCTATCAGATCCTCGATCTCCCAGACTTTTCCAAGCGTGGTATACAGTACCGACTCATCCTCCCGGTACGCATTCCTGACTATGCCGACCGGCGTATCAGACGGAAGATAGTTCAATGCAAGAGCCACTGCCTCACCGAGTTGTTCTGTCCGGGTCCTGCTCTTGGGATTATACAGAACCACGGGCAACTTTACTGAGAACAATGCTGAAAGTCTCGACCTGATCACATCCCGCGGGGTGAGAAGATCAGAGAGACTTACAACGGCAAAATCACCGGACAATGGAGAACCGAGCCGGGCAGCACCCGCAGTTGCCGCTGTTACTCCTGGAACGATCTCCACAGGTATCGCAAGACCCGTATGGTCAAGAACCTCAAGCACAATGCTTGCCATCCCGTATACACCTGGATCACCACCGGAGACCATAGATACACTCGTTGTTCTGGCCAGGTTGATACACTCCTCTGCACGATCAACCTCCTTTCCCATCCTACTTCTAATGACATTTTTCCCATCAAGTAGGTGACCTATCTGATCAAGGTAAAAATCGTTCCCGATAACGACTGCTGAATCTGAAATTACCTTTTCAGCACGACGGGTCAGCATTTCAGGCGACCCGGGACCTATACCAACAATATAAAGCCTGCCAGTTATCGGTTCATCTGGCGAAGGCGAGGGTGACATTTCCATAGACTTTCTTCTCCATTATGAGTTCTTTTTTGTATGATACTGCGAGGGCAGCTGGTTCGGCTACACCAGGGAGACCAAACCGTTCAGCTGCTGATTCAGATGGGACTGATTCCCTGCATAGCGTCTCCTGATCCAGATAGATCAGGTTACTTCCAATCTCTCTGATTGCATCGGTCAGACCCTGTTCATGAAGTTTCAGGGTGGTAGTGGCGTATATACTGATATCAGAATATTTCAGAGAGGCAGATTTGAGGGCCTCATCAATTGCCTCTACAATCTCTCCGGATGTCGTCCCTTTCCTACAGCCGATACCAGCCGTATAGGGTGCATCAGAGACGAGAAATGAAACACCTCTGCCGGCAATGACAATTCCAGGCCCTTGAACGGAGTAGATACCCGCAGTTCCAGTGAGAACCGCAGCATTTGATCTCCTGGTTGATCCAGTATTTATCACACGAAGGCCTTTTTCTTCTGCGATACCCTCGGCAGATGTCCTCCCTGTTGCTTCAGTCGCGGTTGTGATCACCGGGATAAGGCCCAGTTTTTCTTCAAGTTCATAGGCAAGGTTGTTTGCACCATGATGCCCCCCAGATATCGGAATCACATACTTCATGTCAGGGCTTATCACCACAATAGCAGGGTCCTGCCATTTGTCAGTGAGAAGCGGCGCTATCTTTCTCACTACTATCCCTGTCGCCATAATGGCAACAATTCGATCTGCTGTGCCTATGGCATCAGCAAAAACCGAGTCATGATATAAAACAAAGGATCCGTCGAGGACTGATGCAATCCGCTCTGCTGGTTCAGAAAAATACGAAAGAGCGGTTACGATGGTTCCTGTCATGAATACAATTCAGATCTGATATGACCGGGAAGTTCATCGCCAAAGACCTCTCCGATAAGCAGAAGCGCTGAGCGACAGATCCCTGCATCCTTTGCCAGTTGCGCAATCGTTCCCACTGTTCCTCTGATAATCTGTTGATCCGGCCAGGTAGCATGATAAATGACAACCGCCGGAGTACCGGATGGATGAGCCACCTTTGCAACCACTTCACTCATGCGATCTGATCCCAGAAAAATCGCCATCGTCTCCCTTTGTTGTGAATATTCACTGATGTGATCGTGTTCAAGAGTCTTTCCAGCCGGCCTTGTGATGATGACCGACTCCGAGACACCCCGTAGGGTTAGCTGGGTTTGCAGCGCTGCAGCAGCCCCGAACAGAGATGAAACCCCGGGAACAACCTCTGTAGAGATTCCTTCTGCCTTGAGCAGGTTCATCTGTTCGATTATTGCCCCGTACAATGCAGGATCACCGGAGTGGAGCCTCACAACTGTTTTATCATCCCGGCAGGCCTGAACCATCAGCGGAGTCATCTCCTCAAGAGACATCCCGTTGCTGTCATATTTATCTGGTGCTGGTGATCTGCTGACAAGCTCCGGGTTTACAAGAGAGCCTGCATAAATCAGGAGATCAGCTGATCTGATCAGATTATTTCCTTTCACTGTGATCAGATCGGGATCTCCGGGCCCTGCACCGACAAACCATACAGGTTTCATGGTTCCTTCTCCGCAAACAGGAGTGAGAAGTAATTGCTCTCATCAGGAAGATCATCTCTCCAGATCTTCATACCTTCCATGTACATCCGTTCAACTAGAACAAACCGGCTGTATCCTTCCTTTTTTAACCGGGCTGCTGCCTCACGCGGGCGTCTGACTTTCATCTGGATTTTCACAGACTCCGGGCTGCCATCTGATACAGAGAATCCTCCATTTATCGCAATTCCAGTTACTGATGTAAGGGCCGTTATAGAACTGACACCAGGAACTGTGTTGATCCGGATGTGAGGGTGGTTCTCCTTAAGAACAACACAAAGTCTGGAAAAGGTTGAAAAAATATTCGGGTCACCGATGATTCCGAATACTGCATTCCCGGTTTCGGCAACAGGAGCAATAATGCCAGCATTTTCTTCGATCTGTCTTGCTATTGCGGCCTCATCATGACTCATCGGGAAGGAGAGTTCTACCGGGGTGCAGTATGGCTCTACAAGGCTTCTCGCAATTCCTCCGGGAACAAAGACACGATCTGCTTCCCTTAAATATCGCACCGCAGACAACGTGAGTAGTTCCGGATCCCCCGGGCCAAGTCCGACAGCAGTCAGCATCCGATACCACCACAGATAATAAAGACCGGATCATGCGGTTTGAGCATGATTCCTGATCCAATTGAGTAACTTCGGGATATTTGCGCCATTATGACCTCTCTGAATAAGCCATGCTTCTTTAGGTAAGAGACTGCAGTATTGACAGTTTCAAGCATCACTGCGTTGATAACCAGGGATCGAACTCTAAGTTGTGCGAGAGTATCTATCACTTCACCAAGGCCCTGTGATCCTCCGACAAAAACACAGTCCAGATGATCCACAGTTGAGAGAAATGCCCTGTTGTCGGCATTGATTACTGATATATTAGTTATTTTGTTGACTAGTGCTTCCCGCTCGGTCCAGGTACATGCCTCAACACGTCGATCTACAGCAAGGACCTGTTTCACTAGTGGTGCGACCTCAAGCGACACCCGGCCGGTCCCACAGCCGAGATCTGCAAAGATATCATCAGGAGAAAGATTCAGTTTAAATAGAGAGATTGCAAGGATTTCATCCTTGGTGGGACCCCCTGCAGGTGGCTTGCCGGGTATATCAGTATTCATAGGCTCCGTATATGTTGACTGTACTCTACAAAAGAGGTGCGTTTCTCATTGCGCTTGTTCAAATGTCAGGGGTACCCGATTGTCTGCGGCGTTATTGAAATTGTCATTCAAACTAGTGATCACCTGAATTGAACGGTTATTTTCTGAGTTGAACTCCTGCACCCGCTCTACAACCCGGGGAACCATTCCTCCCGATGTCAATATCAGAGATCTCCTCCCGTTCATGGCATGAAGGATACATTTGTCGATGACCGCATAGGTATAATCAGGGATCACTCCCCACTGGCGTGCACAGATCTTTGCCCTGCTTCCCATCGCTCCGATGGTCCGAATCTCCTTATCTTCAAGAATTCTTTGTATCATGTCCATATCTGCCAGTGCCACATCAACAACCGTGATTACTCCACAACCGTGACTATGGAGTTGCATCCCCCCATGGCGATCACATTCAATAATCCGGATCATATCCAGGATGGAACGCGGCATCTGCGAATCATTTCTGACACCCCGACGGATCAGTTCTGTATATAACTCTACGATCACCGGCATCTTCAGCCGGGCCCGACGGATCAGTTCCTTATCCGCAAATGCCTGTTCAGGAGTTCCCTGGGCTATGATCTCTCCTTTTTCCATAAGGATGATTCTGTCAGCCCAGGAATATGCAAGTTCAACATCATGGGTTGATATGATGATGGTCTTTCCATGGTGGTGAAGTTCTTCAAGAAGATCCATTATATCTTCTGATCCTGCGGGATCCAGCATGCTTGTCGGTTCATCAAGGATGAGAACTTCAGGATTCATCGCAAGAATTCCTGCAATAGCGACCCTCTTCTTTTCTCCACCAGACAACTGATGGGGAGGCCTTCTTTCAAATCCTTCAAGCCCGACCTGATGGAGAGCGGTGAGAACTACGGTCTCAAGTTCTTCCCGCGAGTATCCCAGATTTGCAGGACCAAATGCTACATCCTGCCATACTGTTGGTGCTATGATCTGTCTGTCAGCATCCTGAAAAACAAATCCAATCTTCTGTCGCAAATTTCTGAGTAAAGTGCGGGAATATTTCAGTGGCTCTCCATGGAATCTGATTTCTCCAGCTTCCGGGCGAAGCATTCCATTAAGCATCAGAAGAAGTGTGGATTTCCCTGCACCGTTTGCACCCACCAGGGCTATCTTTGCTTTGGACTCAATTGCAAAGGAGATATCCCGAAGTGCACTATTTTTTCCCAGATATCTGAATGAAACACCAGAAATCTCCAGTATTGGATTCATCTTTGCCCCATCTTTTTTTCAACCATTTTGGTTTTTTTATAAAATCCAGAAAAAGATCCTAAAATAACAGATAGTCCGGAGATAAGGCCCTGTTCCTGAAAAGATAAAAAAGAAATAATGATACATCCCCAGTAGTGATTAGTCAGGAAATAAGTTTTGAATTAAATCCAAATAAATTGATCATTATTATTGCCTTTTCAATTGAACTTTTAATGATAGAAGGACCCAATCAGACCTCGAACATTTCGCGCAGTTAAAAAAATCAAAGGATATTGACTCCTGAAAACTGATTTCAGGAATATTAAACTCATAATGCCAGTGGCGAAAGATACAACAAAAGATGGATGATTTCAAAAAATCCAATAATCTTGAGAAATACCCGAAGACATTATATATCATTTAGTGCAACTTTATTATCCCACGCTCACCACGAACGTGGCAGACGGATCAAACGGTTGTGTTTGAGGGCGAATACCTGCAAAGGTATATAAGCCTTCGAACACAACATAAGAGGCCGTTTAGATGGGAGCCCGAACTGTGAACAGCGATGTTGCAACGGGTTCGACATAGGAATACTGATGGTGTGGACATCTGTCCGCAC